>Ga0187772_10001364_pt1 | contig 11564 bp, 9 predicted proteins | sample 0116_SJ02_MP15_2_FD_133137 | JGI IMG/M metagenome (GOLD analysis project Ga0187772, IMG submission 133137) | Tropical peat soil microbial communities from peatlands in Department of Meta, Colombia - 0116_SJ02_MP15_20_MG | ecosystem: Environmental > Terrestrial > Soil > Wetlands > Peat | place... | reverse complement strand
TCTGAAAACCCAATTTCCCTAAACGATCCACCGTGTCCCGAGTATTTCCAGCTCCTGTGGCAATGATCAAATCAGGGTTAAGGGAGGCGATCTTTTCAAAATCGAGACGGATATAACTTCCAACTCGAACTTTGCTCTTGGCCTTTTCAGGAAAGTTGGAGTGAATGGAGACGCCCACAATCTCTTCGTCGAGGCCCAGGCCGAAGAGGATTTCGGTGACATTGGGAGCCAGGGAAACGATTCTCTCGGGAGGAAAAGGAAAGGTCACTTCTCTTCTGACTTCATCTATAAACGTTTGGGTAGCTGAGTAGGAGATTGAGGTGGCAAGGACGATGGGTAGGCAAAAAATCAAAATAAGACGCCTCCACCCTCTCCCTCCCCCTCCCCTCAATCCCCTCCCACCAGGGGAGGGGGTTTTTTTAAGCTTTTGGTCTTTCATTCCTATTTTTCTTGATGAATAGATCATTGGAGTTGAAACTTGATGGGAATGTTTACCCAAAGAGGGATGGAAGCCTCCCCCTTCTTTGCGGGAATGAACCTCCACTGCTTCACTGTGGTGAGGGCTGAGTGGTCGAGCAACTCATAGCCGGACGACTTTTTAATCTCAATCTGCCCTACCTGTCCGTTGACAAGGACTTCCACTCTTAATACGACTTCCCCTTGGTGTCCCTTCTCCCTGGCTTCCTGGGGATAGCTAGGTTTCGGGTTCTCCGCATAACCGGGTCGAGATCCACCGCCCCCTCCGCGGGAGGAAAACATCTTTCTAAAAATTCCTCCTCCCTTTCCAGAACCTTTTCCAAGGCCGGAGGTATGCCCCGTCCCGTTCCCTGATCCGTTTCCATCTCCGGGGCTGTTGTATGAGAAAGTACCCCCGTCGAATTCTCCGGAACGGAAAGTGGGCAGGGAGACAGAGCCATTCTCTCCGTTTGAAGCGGGCTCTTCCGAAGAAGCCCTGTTCCCTTGATTCTCAAGGTTCGAGTGTTTGTCCAAGACTGATCCCGGAGTCGTGACAATGTTAGTTGGTTCGTCCAATATTTCCTCTTTCTCCGTATTCTTCGAAACGGGCTTCGGTTCTTCAGAAGAAACAGCCTTGGCTACAGACGTGTGAGGGGAACGGGGATCCTTGTTTGATCCCTTACGGTCTATTTCGAATTCCGCCCGATCTTGATCTCCAACCCTTAGCAAGACAGGGGGAATAATCTTGACGTTGGGTTTCTCTTCAATCGCCAAGGGGTGAAGGATAACCTTGACATAATGCGTGTCCATTCGGGGGAGCTTGGGGTGTTGCGATAAGTTTGAGACAATCGCGAAAAATAGGAGATGGATGCCCAATGAGATGGAGGCAGCAATCTTTAAGGTTGCATTTCCAGTCATATCCCAAATTCCAATAAAAAACCCAGTCCTCGCATGAAAGACTGGGTTTTCTTAACTTCACCCTTCACAGTCTTCCGTCGAAGACTTAATGTGAAGCGCATTCAGGCAGGTTTTCTGACTTTCGGATCGTCCTACTTCTTGCCCCTTCCCATCCCGAACTCGTCGAGGGATAGTGGATCCGGCAAGTTTCGTACCCGATCACAGCGGCGTGGCCGTCCCCGACTCGCACGGGGTTCCCTTCTTGGCTTCGAGCCGCCTGAACGCGGATCAATCTTAATTACCTCATACCATACCTCTTAACGGCCTGTCAAATCCCCTTGCCCTCTCCCCTTAGACCCGGAATAATGAGAACGGGCCCCAAACAAGACGGAAGAGACGGTCGGGTGATAAGTTTTAGAGCGGCAACTTTTTACATATGAGATTCAGACATTTCATGTCCTTGAGATGACTCGATTTTCCGCAAGCACCGATTAGCCATTCCCAAAAGACCGCATCCTAAGACTTTGGAATCCGACTGTCTTTTTCGTCAACGCCGCGATTATGACACCGTCCGGCTCATTGCCTTCGCATTAGCTCCCAGAAAAGATGGCTTGAAAGACGTACCAAGCAATTTGAGGATTTTCTTTGAATCGGCGAATTGAGTAGGCATACCAGTATTGACCGAAAGGGACGTAAACACGAAGCCTGTGTCCATCCGCAACAATTTTGTCGCGAAGCTTACTCTTCACACCGTAAAGCATCTGAAACTCGTAGTCGGATTTTTGGAGGTTCATCTCGTCGATGTATTGGTAAGCACTGTTTATGAGGAAATCGTCATGGGTCGCAATGCCCACATAGCACTTTCCTTCGAGAAGCCTGTTAAGGAGCTTTAGGTAATTGAGACGAATTTCTTCTTTGCCTCTGAAGGCGATGGTATCCGGTTCAATGTAAGCTCCTTTGCAAAGCCTGATATTTGCCTTCGTGGAGATCAGTCTCTCGACGTCTTCCTCACTTCGCCGCATGTTTGCCTGGATAACCATCCCCACGTTTTCAAACCCTTCGGACCGAAGCCTTCCGTATAATTCCAACGTTTCGCTCGTCGCGGATGAATCTTCCATATCAATCCGTATAAAATTGTTGTATCCCGAGGCGATGCCGAGCAACCGCTTTACATTTAAATGGCAGAATTCCTCATCGATCTTCAGCCCGAATTGAGTGAGTTTAATAGAGAGATTTGCGTCCAGACGGTTTTTATTGATCGAATGAAGAACTTCTTCGCACGCTCTGACAGATGCTATAGATTCTTCGCGTGTCGAGACATTTTCGCCGAGGACATCCATCGTTCCCGTCATATGTTTCGAGTTGACGGCTCTTACAACACGGACGGCATCATCGAGTTCATCGCCGGCGATGTAGCGCATGGCAAACTGCTTTACCAGAGGTTTCGGGAGAAGCTGGATGGTGGATAAAATAAATCGGTTTGCCAGATTCATTTGAGCTTGGTTATGCCATTTCTTGCAGGGAGGGATGATTTCAGAATTTAGCAAGCTGATTTCTCTGTGTCAATGATAAATTCCACCCTTCCGGCTTTCACTTCGTGGTCCCAGATCCTTCTTTGGAATCGGTGACCCAAATTGACAGGTAGGAAAAATTATAGTATTTTTAATAAGATAAATGGATAACGCGATAAATGAGGATGGCCCCTTAAATTTTTGTTGCAGATTTATTTCCCAATATTCAAAAAATTCGTAATCCCCTTGCCCCCTTAGAAAAGGGGAGCACCGACGTCTATATTCGGACCATGGGAGGGGACGGACGGGACGACTTGAACGGATGGTGATGGATTGAAAGAGTTTCTTTCTATTGTTTCTAAGCCTGTCAGGTATCTTGGTCGAGAGATCCACTCCATCAGAAAAGATCCTGCCGAGGTTAAATTAAAATTCTGTCTTGCCTTTCCGGATGTCTACGAAGTGGGAATGTCTCATCTGGGAATTCAGATTCTTTATCATATTTTAAACACAAGAAGAGAGGTTGCCTGCGAAAGAGCTTTTGCTCCCTGGGTGGACATGGAAAATGTCCTGAGGAAGAGAAGGGTCCCCCTCTCTTCCCTGGAATCGTCCATCCCCCTCAACCAATTTGATATTGTCGGTTTCTCTCTCCAGTATGAACTCAGCCTTACTAATGTTCTCAGCATGCTCGACCTTTCCAACATTCCACTCTTTTCAAGAGACAGGGATAACCCGTTCCCCATCATCATCGCCGGAGGGCCTTTAACCTTCAATCCAGCGCCCATCGCTGATTTTTTTGATGCCATGGTCATCGGAGACGGTGAAGATGTGGTTCTGGAGATCTGCGATATCGCGCTTCAATCGAAAGAGGCCGGGGCAAAGAAAGAGGATTTTTTGAAATCGCTCGCTCAGATGAAGGGAGTCTACGTCCCCAACATACACACGGAGGGACAAAAGATACGTAAAAGAATTGTCTCCGACATCAGCCAGGCTCCCTTTCCTACCTGCCCGATCGTCCCCTACATGAAGGTGATCCATGACCGACTCAATATTGAGATCGCAAGGGGCTGTAAAAGGGGGTGCCGCTTCTGCGAAGCCGGGTTCATCCATCGGCCTTACCGTGAGAGAAGTCCGGCGAGCATTCATGGAATTCTCAACGCCTCTCTCAAGGAAACGGGCTACGAGGAGCTATCTTTGCTGTCTCTTAGCGCGGGAGACTACACTTCTATTGAGCCGCTTCTCTCTGACCTCATGGATCAGCTTGAATCTAAGAAGGTGGCTGTCTCCTTTCCCTCATTGAGGATCGAGAGTGTGGTGGGACGTCTGGCAGAGGAGGTGAAGCGGGTTAGAAAGACCGGGTTTACGGTCGCACCCGAGGCTGGAACAGAGCGACTTCGAAGCGTCATTAATAAGGAGTTGGACGAGAGGGTCTTTTTCCAAGGTCTCTCGGAGCTCTTTTCAAAAGGATGGAAGAATATCAAACTCTATTTCATGATGGGGCTTCCGACAGAAAAGGAGGAGGATCTAAGGGGGATCTTTGAGATGACCAGAAAGATTGCTTCCTTAGGAGAGGAACAGAAAATCCATCCCAATATCAGCGTGAGCCTTTCTACTTTCGTACCCAAGCCCCATACCCCTTTCCAATGGGAAGCCCAGATCCATCTAGAAGAGATGAAGGAAAAACTTAGTTTCGTCAGGGACGGGGTGAAGAGGAATCACCTGCGTTTTAAGTGGCAGGATCCTCATCTTAGTTTCTTAGAGGGAATTTTTTCAACGGGCGACCGGAATCTTTCCCCGGTCTTAGCGGAGGCATACCGGCTGGGATGTCGTTTCGACGGCTGGAGTGATCAATTTCGGCATCCCTTGTGGGAAGAAGCCTTTCTGAAAACAGAAGTAAAAATGGATTTTCACACCCAAAAGAAAAAATTTGAGGATATCCTTCCATGGTCTTTGATCGAAACGGGAGTGGATGCCCAATTTCTTTGGGACGAATACCGGAGAGGCCTCGAAGAGAAAAACAGCCCTCCTTGCGTGGCAGAGAATTGTCATCGATGCGGGATTTGCAACGGTAAGACCATCCTCGTGAGGGAAAGCGGGTCGGCCGAAGTGAAGGGTTCTAAGAAAGTGGCTGGGAGAGAGATCCAAAAGAAAGAGGAAAAGAAAAAGATTCGGCTAAAATTCAGAAAGGTGGGAGAGATGCGATTCCTGAGCCATTTGGAACTGGCGCATCTTTTCTATCGGGCATCCAAGAGGGCCGGTTTTCCTCTCTGTTTTTCTGGGGGATTTCACCCGATGCCCAGGATCATCTTCGCCACAGCCCTACCGGTAGGAATGGAGAGTCTGAGGGAGATTGTGGATCTGAAGTTCGAAGGCAAAATCACTCCTCGCGAGGTTGCAGAGAAACTGAATCAAAGTCTGCCTCCGGGAATTAAGATCATGGAAGCGGAGGAGGTGCCGCTCTTCTTTCATTTGTCCTCCTTACCCCATCCATCTGCCTACTGGATACCGTTGGATCATCCCCTTTCAAGAGAAGAAACGATCCTAAAGATTAAGGAGACTCTGGATAAGAAGGAGTTCTTCATTCATCAGGAGAGAGATGGAAAGAAGAGGCGTGTCGACATCCGGGAGTTGATTGAAAGGATGGAAATGAAGGAGGGGTTAGGGGAAAAACCTCAATGGGGAGTGGAGCTGGCACTTCGGAGGACGGTAGGAAGAACAGCAAAGCCCATTGAGATTGTGGGGGCCGTATTGGGTTTGGAAGGAGAACCCTTGGCTCAATTGAAAGTCATCAAATTGGAATAAAAACCAAGTAAAAAATTGCAGATGACAGATTGAAAAAATTTGAAATCTAAAATCTGAAATCTGAAATTGGCGGGAGCCCATATGGCGAATGAGCTCATCATTAACGTGACGCAGCAAGAGACAAGGGTTGCCCTGTTGGAGGATCGGGTCCTTGCCGAGCTTTACATCGAGCGCACCAAGGACCGGGGGATCATGGGGAACATCTATAAGGGGAAAGTGGTGAAGGTCCTGCCGGGGATGCAGGCCGCTTTTGTGGATATCGGCCTGGAAAAAGCTGCTTTCCTCTATGTCACGGATGTCCATGGGGGGATCGAAGACTATGAGGAGATGGGCTTTCAGGGGGAAGAGATGCCCGCCTTTTTCAGCAGCCCTTCCTCACAGATTCAAGACCTCCTCTCCGAAGGCCAGGAGGTATTGGTACAGGTGTCCAAAGAGCCCCTCGGTACGAAGGGGACGCGAATCACCTCCCACACCACATTGCCTGGCAGATATCTTGTCTATATGCCTCTGGTCGATCATATCGGGGTTTCGAGAAGGATTAAGGATGAAAAGGAACGGAAGAGACTGAGAGAGATCGTCCAATCAATAAAACCTCCCGGCGGTGGGTTCATCGTCAGGACAGCCAGCGAAGGGGCAGCGGCAGATGAAATTCGAGCCGATATGGAATTCCTCCTCCATGTCTGGAACAATATCCAGAAGAAAAGAGAGAATTCGCCGGCCCCCTCGCTGATCCACAGTGATCTGACCATGGTCCTCCGGGTCATCCGGGACATCCTTTCCCCTCAGGTCAACCGAATCATCATCGACTCTAGAGAAGAATATGATCATATTCTCTCCTTCATTAGCACCTATATGCCGAAACAAAGATACGAGATGACCCTCTACGAGAAGAAAGAGCCGATCTTCGACGCTTACGGAATTGAGATGGAGATCGACAAAATCCTGGGCAGTAAGGTTTGGCTCAAATCCGGAGGGTATATCGTCATCGATATGAGCGAAGCCCTGGTGGCCATTGATGTGAATACAGGAAGATATGTGGGAAAGAGAAATTTGGCAGATACCATTCTTAAGACCAACCTGGAGGCGGCGAAAGAGATCGCCTACCAATTGAGATTGCGAAATATTGGTGGAATCATCATCATTGACTTTATCGATATGGAAAGAGAGGGAGACAGGGAAAAGGTTTATCAGGCCTTCGAAGAAGCTCTGAAGAGAGACCGTCAGAAGACGAGTATCTTTAAGATCTCAGAGTTGGGCTTGGTGGAGATGACCCGGAAGCGAACCCGGGAAAATATCTCCCGGGTCCTGGGGGAGGCCTGTCCCTATTGTGAGGGAGCAGGACTGATCAAATCGAAAACAACGGTCTGTTACGATATCCTCCGAGAGATTGAAAGGACTTCCACTGAATTGGGGGGGCATAACATCATGGTTGAAGCCAATCCCGAGATCGCCGGCCTTCTTTACGAAGAGGAGAGGGCGGGCGTGGAGGAATTGGAGAAAAAACTGAGAAGAAAGATTGTCGTTAGGGGCAAGACCGGATTCCACCAGGAGCAATTCAACATTATCGAAATTTAAAATAGGGAAAGTTGACAATAGATCAAAGATCAATTAATATTCGACAATTGTCTTGGTCCGGAGGCGTCTGATGTATGCAGTGGTGAAAACCGGCGGGAGGGAATATCGGGTCTCAAAAGGAGACCTCATCCGGGTGGAAAAATTGGAAGGAAAAGCAGGAGATCAGGTGGAACTGAAGGATGTCCTGATGGTCTCCAAAGAAGGAGAGACTTTGGTTGGAACTCCCCATCTGACCAATGTCGTCATCAAGGGGGAGATTGTTCAAGAGGGTAAAGGGAAAAAGGTCCTGACCTATAAAATGAAAAGGAGAAAAAATTATCGGCGATTCAAGGGACATCGCCAAACGTATACTTATTTAAGAGTGAATGACATCACATTAAACTAACGACAAGAGGACGAAGGATAGAGGTCGAGGCTAAATATTTTGCCCCAAGCCTTAAGCCTCTAACCATTAACGTCGACGGAGACAATTATGGCACACAAGAAAGCAGGAGGAAGCTCCCGGAACGGCAGAGACAGTGCAGGACAGCGATTGGGCGTCAAGCGATTCAGTGGGCAATTGGTCCAGGCAGGAAGCATTTTGGTCCGCCAGAAAGGGACCCGGATTCATCCCGGAGAAAATGTAGGGTTGGGAAAGGATTATACCATTTTTGCCAGAATTGATGGGATCGTCAAATATGAGAAGAAAGGAAGAGATAAAAGACAGGTGAGTGTCTACGCCCAGAATTTTCAGCCCTGACCCCATTGTGGTGACGGGTTAAGCCCTGAAACCAATGTGGTTAAGGGGCCCTCCATTTGGCCTGTGATTCGTTGATGATGAAATTTGTGGATGAAGCAAGAATCCATGTGAAAGCGGGCGATGGCGGGAATGGTTGTGTCAGTTTTCGGAGAGAACGGTTTATCCCCAGAGGAGGTCCGAACGGAGGTGATGGAGGAAAAGGCGGAAACGTGATCCTTCAGACCGACGCTCAACTTGTCACCCTTCTCGATTTAACCTACCCCAAACAATTTCGCGCCCAAAAAGGAAGTCACGGCAAAGGAAAAGATCAAACCGGAAAGAACGGAGAGGATCTCATCATTCGAGTTCCGGTCGGAACCCTGATCCGAGATGATCAGACGGACGAAGTCCTGCAAGACCTTCTGTTTGATGGCCAACGATTTGTGGTGGCAGAGGGAGGTCGTGGCGGTCGAGGAAATGCCCGATTTGCCACGCCCACGCTGCGTGCCCCCCGCCGTGCCGACAAGGGTGAAAAAGGACAGGAGCGTTGGTTACGCCTCGAGCTGAAGCTTCTCGCCGACGTGGGGCTGATCGGCTATCCCAATGTGGGAAAATCAACCCTCCTCTCCAGAATCTCATCCGCCAGACCCAAGATCGCAGACTACCCCTTCACCACGCTTGTTCCCAGCCTCGGGGTGGTAAACCGGGAAGATCACCAGCCCTTTGTCGCGGCGGATATTCCAGGATTAATCGAAGGCGCTTCGAAAGGAGCGGGGCTGGGACTGACCTTTCTTCGGCATGTAGAACGCACGCGCCTTCTCGTCCATCTCTTGGACGTCTCGGAAGGACCCTCTCGCGATGCAGTCCACGACTTTCAGGCTCTCAACCGTGAACTGAAGGCCTACGACCCCTTGCTTCAGAAGAAAAAGCAATTCCTCGCTCTCAACAAAATAGACCTTCCGTCGGTGCGGGAAAGGGCGACGGATATCGAGAATCAATTTGAGAAGATGGGGCATCGGCTTTATTTGATCTCCGGCCAAACAGGGGAGGGCGTGGAAGAACTGCTGGCGGAGGTGTTCCGGACAATCGAATCCATTTCAAATCAGGGTCATGGATAACAAGGATATTCGCAAAGAGATACTGGGGAAAGGGAGACGAATCGTCGTGAAGGTGGGCTCCAGTATTTTAGCCTCTGTCGGGGAGGGGCTCCATTACGAGGTTTTTTCCCGTTTGACCAAAGAGATTTCGGATCTGAAGCGCCAGGGTTACGAGATCGTCTTGGTCTCCTCCGGTGCCATCGCTGCCGGAATGGAGAAATTGGGCTACAAAACCCGCCCCCAGGACATCACACAGAAACAGGCCACGGCAGCCGTGGGCCAGACCCGGTTAATGAATATCTATGAGAGCTACTTCTCACGTTATCAGCAGATGGTCGCCCAGGTTCTTCTGACGCGCGATGATTTGAGCCACCGGCGGAGGTTCCTCAATGCCCGGAATACCCTGCTGACCCTTCTCGAGCTTGGAATCATCCCTGTCATCAATGAAAACGATACCGTGGTGGTGGACGAGATCAAATTTGGTGATAATGATAACCTCTCTGCTCTGATCACCAATCTGATCGGAGCGGATCTTCTCATCATCCTGACAGACATCGATGGTCTTTGTGATTCCGATCCGAGGGTGAACCCGCATGCCCGATGTATTCCTCTGGTGGAGGAAATTGATATGGAAATGGATGGGATCGTCGGAGAGACGAAAAGCGAGGTGAGCGTGGGAGGCATGATCAGTAAGATCCAAGCCGCCCGAAAAGCATCCCGCTTTGGAATTCCCACCGTGGTGGCACGGGGGACCAAGGAAAGAGTTCTTCATCAGATCTTAAGGGGAAAGGAAATCGGTACGCTGATCCTTCCGAAAGGGGAAGCCTTGAGCAGCCGGAAACATTGGATTGCTTTTAACCCGAAACCGAAGGGTGATGTCATCGTGGACGATGGGGCGAAGAAGGCCGTTGTCCAGAAAGGAAAGAGCCTGCTCCCATCCGGCGTGGTCAAAATCCGGGGGAGTTTCGATCGGGGGGATCTGGTCACCTGTTTGGGGCTTCGCGGAAAAGAGTTCGCCAGGGGGTTGGTGAACTACAGCGCCACAGAGCTCGAAAAAATCAAAGGCCTTCGAAGCGATCGGATCGAATCAATCCTGGGCTATAAATATTGCGATGAAGTGATTCATCGGGATGACTTAGTCGTTTTATGAATAAGAAAATGGACTTTAGGACAGAGGTGAGAAAGATGGCCAGAAAGGCTCAGGAGGCCTCTCGTCCGCTGGCCCAGCTTCCCACCGCCACAAAAAATAAGGCGTTGCTCGCCATGGCAGAGGATCTGGAGCGGAATCAGGAACGGCTGATGAAAGAAAACCAAAAAGATCTTGTCGGGGGCGAGAAGGCACATCTTTCTTCCTCATTGATCGACCGCCTAAGATTGACCCCTTCGGTCATCCGGGGAATGGCAGAAGGGCTCCGAGAGGTGGCTCGTCTTCCTGATCCGGTGGGCGAGGTCATTCGGATGTGGAAGAGGCCAAATGGCTTGATGATTGGAAGGATGAGGATTCCCCTTGGCGTCATCGGAATCATTTATGAATCGAGGCCCAACGCCACGGTAGATGCCTCCGGCCTCTGCCTTAAGTCGGGCAACAGTGTGATCCTGAGGGGGGGATCAGAAGCCTTCCATTCGAATCAAGCGATCGGACAGATTCTTCGAAAGGTCCTCGTTGAGATGGGACTTCCCCAGGAAGCGATCCAGATTTTTCCTCATACGGAGAGAGAGGCTATCCGAGAGATGCTCCAGTTGGAGGGCGACATCGATCTCATCATCCCCAGGGGAGGAGAGGAGCTCATTCGATTCGTCACAAGACACTCAAAGATTCCTGTCATCAAACATTATAAAGGAGTCTGCCATATCTTCGTGGATGAGACCGCCGATCTGGAGATGGCCACCCGGGTCTGCCTCAATGCAAAAGTCCAAAGACCGGGAGTGTGCAACGCGATGGAAACCCTGCTCGTTCATGAAAAGGTGGCAAGTCGATTCCTTCCGAGGATGGCGAGAGTCCTCCAGAAGGAAGGCGTGGAGCTGAGGGGATGTTCTCAAACGAAGAAAGTTCTCTCCCACATCAAGGAGGCCGGGGAAGAAGATTGGTCTCAAGAATATTTAGACCTCATTCTCTCCATCAAGGTGGTGAAGGGAATCGAAGAAGCCGCCGAACACATTGCGAGGTATGGCTCGTCTCACACAGAAGCAATCATCACTTCAGATTATCGGAATGCGCAGAAGTTTCTAAGGGAAGTCAACTCCTCGTGTGTCCTGGTCAATGCCTCGACAAGATTTAATGACGGGTTCGAGCTGGGTCTGGGCGCAGAGATCGGGATCAGTACCTCCAAATTCCACGCCTTTGGCCCCATGGGGTTGGAGGAATTGACGACGACTAAATTTATCGTGTATGGGGAAGGACAAGTCCGAAAATAAAGCACCGAATTCCAAGCACCAGATTCCAAATAAGTTTCAATCACCAAAATTCAAAACCCCTCACCCACACCCTCTCCTCTGTGGGGAGAGGGGAAG
>Ga0187772_10001363_pt1 | contig 11569 bp, 12 predicted proteins | sample 0116_SJ02_MP15_2_FD_133137 | JGI IMG/M metagenome (GOLD analysis project Ga0187772, IMG submission 133137) | Tropical peat soil microbial communities from peatlands in Department of Meta, Colombia - 0116_SJ02_MP15_20_MG | ecosystem: Environmental > Terrestrial > Soil > Wetlands > Peat | place... | reverse complement strand
CCGCTGCCGCTGCGCTCGCTGGCAATAAGCCGGCAGCTTGCGACAAAGCCGCATTCACCTCGGCGGAATTCATGCGAACTTCACTCTCGGCCTCGCCCGCTGGCTTCGGCTGTTCCAGGCGGTTCAACTTTTCTTGAAACGCCTGAGCGCTAGCAGCCGCAGCCGCCGGCGCCACGGGCGCGGCGACCGGCGCAGGCTTGCGCAGCACGAGCACCAGCGTCAAGATCGAGATTGCCAAAGTGGCGTAACTGATGATGCGTTGCAGCTTCAGAAGGCACCTCCACCTTCACTATGGTAGGCCCGCTCCAGCGGCAGTTTTAGATGACGGAGGTGACAGACCCTGCGGGCCAGGCGGATTACTTAATATCGAGTGAAATATGACCCGGCAAATCGGAATCCTGAGCTCTACTCCACAATCGCCAGCACATCGCCCGCATTCACGGCGGCGCCTGCGGCCGTCACGATTTTCTTGACGATCCCTTTCTTGGGCGACTTGATCTCATTCTGCATCTTCATGGCTTCGACCACCAGAACGCCCTGGCCCGCCTCGACCTCCGCCTGTTCCGCGGCCAGCAGGCGAATGACGCGCCCGGGCATGGGAGCCACGATTTTTCGCGGCCCCTTTTCGTCGAGCGCAGATCCCTTCCGTGAGCGCAGCGAGCGCGGATCGCGGAGTTCAACGCCGTAACGCGTGCTCCCCACCCACAGGTGCAGATCGGTCGCACTCTGCTCGCGCTTCACTTCGTAGGCACGGCCATCCACCAGCAGCGACAACACATCGCGCCGCGGTAGCACCGCATCGACATGGACCTGCGTGCCGTCGAGCCGGCAATTCCAGCCGTCCTCGGTCCTCTCCAACTCCAGCCGATGCGTCTTTCCTCCGACGATTACGTCGTAGACCATGATTCAGCGCAGCGCTTCTTGGCGTCCTTTCTGTTTCCAGTTCGATGTGACCGGCGCCGGGCCGCAGGCATTCCCATCCCGTGCCGCTGCCGAGCCCGGATCGAGCACCGCGAACATGCCAGCCGCGATGGCGGCGATGCGCGGCTCCGCCGCGTGCGCGCCATCGCCGGAGTCAGGCTTTCTAGCCAGCAGACGATCGAGGTAGCCCGTATCGAGCTTCCCCGCCTGAAAGTCCGCGTCGCGGATGATACGCTGAAAAAGCGAGATATTAGTCTTGATGCCGGTCACAAAATATTCGTAAAGCGCCCGCTCCAGCCGCATTGTGGCCTGCTGCCGGTCGGTCCCGTAGCTGATCAGTTTCGCCAGGAGCGGGTCGTAGTCCATGGGAACGTTCCATCCTTCGTACATTCCGCTGTCGCGGCGGATCCCGGGGCCTGATGGCGCGAGAAGCAGCGTGATTTTGCCCGGGCTCGGGAAGTAGTTATTGTCGGGATCTTCGGCGTAGATACGGCATTCGATCGCGTGTCCGCGGATGTTGATCTCCGATTGCGAGAAGGGCAGCTTTTCGCCGTTTGCGATGCGAATCTGCAAGTGCACAAGGTCGAGTCCGGTGGTCAACTCGGTGACCGGATGCTCCACCTGCAGCCGCGTGTTCATCTCCAGGAAGTAGAAGTTCTTCTGCTGGTCAACCAGAAATTCCACCGTGCCGGCGTTGGTGTAATTGGCAGCTTTGGCCACTCTCACCGCAACCTCGCCCATCCGCCGCCGCATCTCTGGATCGACGATGGATGACGGCGACTCCTCCAGCACTTTTTGGTGGCGCCGTTGAATCGAGCACTCGCGCTCGCCCAGCCAGACCGTATTCCCATGCTCATCGGCCAGCACCTGCATCTCGATGTGCCGGGGATTGACGATCGCTTTTTCGATATACACTTCGCTGTCGCCGAATGAGCGCTGCGCCTCGCTCTGCGCCGATTCCAGCGCCGAACGAAGTTCGGTGCGCGTGTGCACAAGGCGCATGCCTTTGCCACCGCCGCCCGCCGCCGCTTTCAGCATGACCGGATAGCCGACTTGCGCGGCGACTTTCTCCGCTTCTTCAGCCGAGGTGAGGCCGCGCGCGGTTCCGGGCACAAACGGAATTCCCGCTTGCTCCATGTGCTGCCGGGCGCGTGTCTTCGAGCCCATCATCTCCATCGATTCGGGCGTCGGGCCGATGAACTTCACTCCGGCATCGGCGCACGCCTGCGCGAAGCGTGCATTCTCCGAAAGAAAACCGTAGCCGGGATGAATGGCCTGCGCTCCCGACCGCTTTGCCACGTCAAGAATTTTGTCCACCCGCAGATAGGATTCTGAAGCCGGAGCGGGCCCAATCGGGTACGCCTCGTCGGCCTTGCGAACGTGCAGCGAGGCGCGATCCACCTCCGAGTAGACCGCAACCGTGGCAATGCCCATCTCGCGGCAGGCGCGCATCACCCGCACCGCAATCTCCCCGCGATTGGCAATCAGGATCTTCTGGAACATTCTCGTTCTGCCCACATCTGGACAGCCCTTGATTTTACCTTTCGCGTTGCCAGGAATGCATGCGACGCGTCACACGAGGCTGTGACAAATAACCGGCGCATCTTTTCGCGTTGCCCTGCGACCCAACCGGAGGTGGGGTCATCCAAACTGAAGAACAGGAGAACACCATGCCGTTGGTAAGAATTTCATTGCAAGCCGGAAACGCTGATTCCTATCGAACCGCCATCAGCAATGGAGTGTACGAGGCGATGCGCGAAACGCTGAATATTCCCGATGGCGACCGCTTCCAGATCATTACTGAACACGGCCACGGTCAGTTGATTGCCGACCCGAGCTTCATGGGCATGACGCGGACTGGCGATTTCGTCCTCATTCAAATTTTTCTCTCGCGCGGCCGGACAACAGAAATCAAGCAGGCGCTTTATCGACGAATCGTAGAGAAGCTGTGCGTTTCACCTGGCCTTGATTCCGACAATGTGATGATCGTCCTCACCGAGGTTGGTCTGGATGATTGGTCGTTTGGCCGCGGCGAGGCGCAGTACGTGCTCAATCCGCCGGTGTGGGCGCAGAGCAAGGAAAAAATCCCCGCCTGACAAAAAAGTAGCCAGTACACAGCGGCATTCGTTCGCCCCACTGGGTACTGGCAACTGGCTACTGCTTCTGATCCATCACAATCCCGCCGGCGCCCGGCTGCTTTTCCGCCTTTGCCTTCTTGGTGGCCATGGTTTTGTCTACCCACTCGTCGGCCGTCTTAAGATCGGCCGTGCGGGCTCCCGGATCATCGCACTGAATATCGGCGCGCTCGCGGTACATCAGGTTCATGTAGGCCATGGCGTCGTCGTAGTCTGGGCGCAATTGCAGCGCCTTATTCAGGTTGTTGATGCCTTCCTCCACATTGGCGGTGTTCTTCTCTTTCACCTGCGCGCACACTTTCTTGTCCTTCGCGGGCAGCGAGTCATCCGGCTTCAGGCCGAGCTTGGCGCGCTCTTCCTGGCGTGGAACATAAGTTTGCGTCCAATCGATTACCGCCACCGAGTAATACGGCTCGGGATCGTTCGGATCGGCCTCGGAAGCCTTCTTGTAAAATTCCTTGGCCAAGTCGAACTTTTTCATCTGCAGGTACAGGTAGGCGATACCCTTAATACTGTTGATGTTCTTGGGATCGTGCTGCAACACGATCTTGTATTGATCGATCGCCTGCTCGGCATACTTGTTGTTGTCGGGAGTATCGGCCCCGGGAATGTACTGCTGGGCAAACGCCGTCGCCAGATACAGCCGCGCGTTGATGAGCGTAGGATCGAGCGCCACCGACTGTTGGAAATGATCGATCGCCTGCTCGTACTTGGCGTTCTTGTAGGCCTGCACGCCTTTGTTGAGCTGGTCGCGCGCCCTCAGCTTCGAACAGCCCGTACCTGCGGCAAGAACGGATGCCACGGCCAGAACCACCAGGAACCTATGAGTCGTTTTCATTGCTTTATGAGTCTCCTAGTGCGGAGTTGTGAGGTGGAGGACGGCGGTCCTCGCCGTCCGCGGCTCATCCAGCCCAAGCGTCCGATCCGATCGTTGGGACCGTACATCGCCCGATGAGCCGATGAGCCGATCACCGACGCTGCGATTTTAACCGCCCGCTTCGATTTTGGCAGTGATCAATCCAACTTTATCGACGCCCGCCGAGTGCGCAATGTCGATCACGTTCGCCACGTCGGCAAACGGTACGTTGTCGTCGCCCTTAACGAACATCACCTTCTCGGCGCGAGTCTTGAAAATGTCTTCCAGCCGGCCCTGCAGCGTTTCCCAGGTCACGTCGTCCTGATTGATCTTAAGGCCCGGAGGATTCCCCGCTCCGCGGTCCATCAACTGCACCACGATCGTGCGGTCGGGAGTCGGCGGCGGCTGTTTCTGGTTGGGCGGCGGCGGCTGCGGAACCAGCGCCTCCAATCCCTTGGGTGTGAGTGGGGTGATCACCATGAAAATGATCAACAGCACCAGTAAAACATCGATGAGCGGCGTAACGTTGATATTCGCGCTTTGGCCCCCGCTCGGGCCAACTGCCATTCCCATAATCGATCTCCTGGGCTAGCCGCTGTTGGCGTAGCCCGATTGCCTTCGCTACTCGCCGCCAGTGTGCGCCGGTGGTGTCGTCGCTCCAGTTGGCGGTGCCAGAGCTCCGGACTTCTTCTGATCGGTCAGCAGGCCAAGTTGATCCACGCCCGCGGAGCGGACATTATCGACAACCTCAACCACTGCCCCAAATTTCGCCCGCGCGTCGGCTTTGATGAAAACCCGCTTGTCGGTGCGGTTGGCCAGCCGGTCCTTGATCTTCTGGGTCAGGTCCGCGACCGCGATCGGATCGGTGCCGAAGAAGACCTTGCCGTCGCGCATCACGGCCACCAGCAGCGCATCTTCCTTGTCGGCGTCCGGCATCTGCTCCGGATTGTTCACCCTCGCCATATCGACCGTGACGCCGTGCTGCAGCATGGGCGTGACCACCATGAAGATGATCAGCAACACCAGCATCACGTCCACCATCGGGGTCACGTTGATGTCGGAATTGACCTTCGCGCCTTCGTTTCGTTTTGCTAATGCCATCGCTTTGTCTCCTGCTGATACTTCCCAACCAGTCCGCCGCCGTGAGCAGGAGCAGGCGCGGGTTCATCACCGCGGCGCCTGCCGGCAACTCAGTGTGAGGACTGCCCGCCCGCGCTTTACGAGCGGCGCATGCTGCGGCGCTTCAGGAAGTAGTCGATCAGTTCGCTCGACGAGTTGTCCATCTCCACATCGAACGCTTCCACGCGGCCAGTCAGATAGTTGAACATCATCACGGCCGGAATCGCCACGAACAGTCCTACGGCTGTCGTCACGAGCGCTTCCGAAATGCCGCCCGCCACCGCCGCCAGACCGGTCGCCTTTTCCTTCGCGATGCCGTTAAATGCGTTCAGAATCCCGACCACGGTTCCGAACAGCCCCACGAAGGGAGCCGTCGACCCGATCGTCGCCAGACCGCCCAATCCGCGCTTCAATTCGGCATGGACGATCGCTTCCGTGCGCTCCAGCGCCCGCTTCGACGCTTCAATCGTCTCCCCGGGAATTTCCCCGGGACTATCCTGGTGCGCCTTGAATTCCATCAGGCCCGCGGTCACGACCTTGGCTAAATGGCTCTTCTTGTTGCGCTCGGCCACCTTGATGGCCTCGTCAATCTTGCCCTCGCGCAGCGCCCCCGCCACCGCGGGTGCGAACGAGCGCGATTGATTGCGCGCCGCATTGAACGCCATCCAGCGATCGATCATGACGCCGATCGACCATCCGGACATGATGAACAGAATGATGACCACGACTTTCGCCAGAATGCCCATCTGTTTCCACAGCGAAATCGGGTCCCAGCCGACCGAGCCTTCCTGAAAGAGCCAGGCGGCGAAAAGATGCAAATTGGTTAATGCGATTGCTGCCAGGTTAACGACCATGAGTTGCTTTTCCTCCTCGGAACTTGTTTCACGCGCCTGGGATTGATCCAGACCGGCGCGCCCACCCGTGCTGATTCCGAGCGCTTCTGCAGCCCGGCATCATGCTTCATGGCTTCCGACTCAACGTCGGAAGCCATGACGAAAACCACAGACCCCGCCGGAAACCAGTTAGAAGGCACGGCTCGATCTGTTTGTTGCATTCAATAAAGAAATCGCGTGTGGGCGGACTGGCCCTCAGGTGCAGAAACAACCCTGTCTCCCGTTTTGAGAAAGCGGACAGGGGAAGATTCCAACCGCCACAGAACTCAAACGCCAGCCCGGCACCTACTTCAACCCTCTAGCCTCCGGACAGGCTGAAATTCACCTCGATCTGGGTCTCCACCGCTACCGGCTCGCCATTGAGCAGGTATGGTTTATAGCGCCACTGCTTGACGGCCTCGATCGCCGCTGGCGCCAGCATGGCATGCCCACTGATCAATTGCAGATTCTGAATCGTGCCCTCTTTGCTGATCTCTGCCTGCAGCAGCACCTTGCCCTGAATGCGGGCCTGCCGCGCCAGCGGAGGATAGTTGGGCGTCACTTTCCTGATGAGCAGGCCTTGCGATACACCCGAGGAAACGCGCACGCGCTGCGGCGTCGCAACCTTCGGCACATTCACCGGCTGCGAGCTGAGAATGCCGCCGATGACACCACCCGCGGAACCTCCGGGGATGCCGCCCGGTACACCACCGGGGACGCCGCCGGCTCCGAGATCGGGCGGCGCTTCTTCTTCTTTAATCATCTGAATCTTCTGCGGAATCTTGGTAGGGGCGCGCAACTGGCCGTTCACCATTTCGCTCACCGCTTTTACAACTTTTACGACCGCGGCCGCGGGCGGCGGTGGAGGAGGAGGCGGCGGTGGCGGCGCTACCAGGAACGTCATCAACTGCTGTTTCGGCAGCGCATCGGTATAGATCAGCGGAATCAAGATCAGGATGCAGATCAACATGACCTGCAGAACGAACGACAAAACCGTCGTGCTCAGTCGCTTGGTCTTGAGCCTCTTTCCGGATTCGATAAGACTGTCTTCAAACATGGCCTTCTCCTACACCAGACCCTTCGTCTTCTTAGACACCGGCCGCGCCCTTCTTGCTCCCGCTCGTTCCGAATCCTGCCTCTCCGGGCAGGTCCATGATTCTACGCCATTTCCTCGAAAATGGCTGGGCCAAATTTAGACCTTTACTTTTTCTTTGGGTTGGCTAGGCCCCTTGGGCTGTCCCGGCCCCGAACTCGCCCGCACCGGCATCGCTATCGGCCTCTGGCCCCGCTCCGTCCGCCATTCCTGGTAAGCGACCAGAATCGGCGCTGCAATCGCAATCGACGAATAGGTCCCGATCAGGATTCCGATCACCAGGGCGAAGCTGAAGCCGTGCAGCACCTCGCCCCCAAAAAGGAACAAAGCAAGCACGGTAAGGAATGTTAACCCCGCTGTCAAGATCGTTCGGCTTAATGTTTGATTAATACTTTTGTTGACGATGTCCGATAATTTTTCTCGCCGCAACAGCTTGATGTTTTCCCGGATGCGGTCAAAGACCACGATCGTGTCATTATTCGAGTAACCAATCAGCGTCAGGATCGCGGCAATCACCGTCAGCGAGATTTCCCAGTTCAGCAGCGAGAACGCGCCCACCGTGATCAAAGTGTCATGGAATACAGTCAACACCGCGGCCACGCCGTAGATCCACTCGAACCGCAGCGCCAGGTAAACGAGCATCCCCGCCAGCGAATAGAGCGTCGCCAAGATCGCCTGCTTGCGCAGTTGCTGTCCTACCTGCGGCCCGACAATTTCCACGTTGCGCACGCCGAAATCCGAGAGAAAAAAGCCGTCTTTGAGCGCGGCCAGCACCGACGGGTCTGCCGTGCCCTTCAATTCGTCCATCGACCCCAGTACTCCGCTCTTGACCTTGTCGCGATAGTCGACAATCGCCTGCGCCATCGCCGTGTAGCGGGGATTGGCATCTGTGCCCAGGTGAAGCGGGTCTTTTTCCAGCAGGTAATTCGCCAGGGTGAGCGAACTCGAGTTATTGAGATCCTGCTTGCCGGGATTGGCGTTCGCCGCTCCCCCTTCGAGCGCGTTCTTGATCTCGTCCTTGCCCTTGCTCAAATCCTTTTCGCTGGTCTCCTGAATATCGAGCGAGATCAGCACTTCGTTGTTCGAGGGGAGCCCGTATCTCTGCACCCGCGCATTTTTCAGCCCGGCGCGATCGATGTCGGAGTGAATGACGCCAGGGTCGGGCGTGTGCGAATACTTCACATAGACCAGCGTGCCGCCGCGGAAATCAACGCCCAGCGGAATGTGATGCCAGAACAGCATCGAAAACACGCCCGCCAGGCTGAAAATCAGCGAAAAGGCAAGAAAGTACCACTTCTTTCCTAAGAAATCGATGTTTGTATTGCGAAAGAATTCCACGCTGCTTCCTTGAAAAAACGTCGTTAGTCGTTAGTCGCCAGTCGTCCGGGCCGCATCGCTCGTTCGGGCATCGCGAACGACCAACGACCGACGACTGACGACCAACTAAATACTTAACGCTTCTCCCCGCTGTTTCCTGCTCAACACCCAGTCAAAAATCACGCGCGACACAAACACAGCGGTGAACAGATTCGCCAACAGACCGAATACCAGCGTCGTCGCGAACCCTTTCACCGGCCCCGTCCCAAAGATAAACAGAATGGCCGCCGAGACAATCGTCGTCACGTGCGTATCCACAATCGTGATCCACGCGTGACTAAACCCTTGCTCCACCGCCGAGGGCGGCGTCTTGCCGTTCCTCAGCTCTTCGCGGATTCGCTCGAAGATCAGCACGTTCGAATCCACGCCCATGCCCACCGTCAAAATCACTCCCGCGATTCCCGGCAGCGTGAGCACCGCCCCAAAATAGCCCATGAATCCGAGCAGAATAATAAGGTTCAAAATCAGCGCCACATCTGCATTCACGCCCGCCCACCGGTAATAGATCAGCATGAAAGCCAGCACGGCGATCATGCCCGCTATCGCCGCCTGAACCCCCGATCGGATCGAATCGGCGCCCAGCGACGGCCCCACCGTCCGCTCCTCGAGATACTTGATCCCCGCCGGCAGCGCGCCCGAGCGCAGCGTCATGGCCAGGTCCTGAACTTCCTGTTCAGTGAATCGCCCGTTGATGATGCCGTTATCGCGAATCGGTTCCTTGATGACCGCGACTTCCTGCACTTTGTTATCCAGCACTACGGCCAGGTTATCGCCGACGTGAGAGGAAGTGAATGAATAGAACTTGCGCCCGCCATCGCCGGTGAGAATGAATTTCACCGCCGGCTGTCCATTCTCGTCCCGGCTCGGTTGCGCATCCCGCAGGTCACGGCCCGTCACCGCTGACGCCCGCGAAATCAGGTACCAACTCTCCCCGCCCTCCGGGTTGTTGCGCTGCGATCCAATGCTCTTCCCCGACATCAGCGCCGCATCCGGAGGCAATACACCTCCCCGGTCTTGTAGCGCCGCCTGTTCACTCGGATACGGGCCGCCCAGCGATTGCTTAATCTCCAGCATCGCCGTCGACTGCATGATCTCCTTCACGCGCGCCGGATCGTCCACGCCCGGCAACTGCACAAGAATCTGATAGTCCCCCAGCCCATGCTCCTGAATCACCGGCTCGCTCACACCCAGCGCATCGATGCGGTTGCGGATGGTCTCAATCGCCTGCGTCACCGCCCGGTTCTTCAGATCCGCCAGGTTCTGCGGCTTCATCGAAACCGTCCATGAGTTCTCGGCCCCCGACGAAGCCTCGTAGTCGGGCAAACGGTCCGTGATAATGCTCTTGAAATCGCTGGTCTGCTCGGGAGGAACTCCCTTCACCACGATCATCTCCGGATGATTCACCGGATCGGGTTTCTGGATGTCGGCGTAGGCGATCTTTTTTGTGCGCATATCTTCTTTAAGGCGCGCAATCGCGTTATCCGAGTCGATATTGACCGCGTCGTTCACCTGCACCTGCAGGATCAGGTGCGTGCCCCCACGCAGATCGAGGCCAAGGTGAATCTGATTGGCCATCGAGGCAAGCAGTCCCTTGCCCGACCAGTCCTTGGGAAGGCCCAGGATCCCGCCCACAAAAAGCAGCACGATCGCAACTATCACTACCAGCTTCCAGGTAAGATTCTTCGTCATGACAATCTCAAAACCAGCTTCGAGCTCCGAGCCGCGAGCTAAGAACCACAAGTTTGAAACGCAAAAGACCTACTCAGAATTCTGTCCGACCTCTCTAGCCCCTGTCATCCTGAGCGTGGCGAAGGACCTATGTATTTGGCCTGCCGCCGGCGAATGTTCAGGTCCAAAAACGCCACGTTTCAGGCTCGCGGCTCGCGGCTCACAGTTCACTTCGGCTCCTCCGCCGTCGATACCGATACCACCGACGACCGCGTCACTTCGAGCTTCAAATTATCCGGCGGCACGCGCAACGTGAGCGCGTCATCCTTCAGACCAATAATGGTCCCGCGCAGCCCTCCGGTTGTCACGATTTTGTCTCCGGTTTTCAATTCATTCAGCATCGCCTGCCATTTTTTCTGCTTCCGTTGCTGCGGCAAAATCAGCAATAAATAAAAGATGGCGAAGATGAACACCAGGGGCGCCAGTCCCAGCAGCCCCGAGCCGCCCGAAAACTGCACCCACAACGCCAATTTCGCACCTGCACCCGCCAAAATCATATCTGCAGCCAAATCGACTCTCAGCTACCGCATCCAGGCGGCCAAAATTCTGCCGCGTCAGTTGCTCGGTGAAATCCCGCCGGATGAACCTCCAGGCAGATAAAAGCCCGGACTAAGTCTGCTTCCTGCGCCTACCGCACTTTGGGAAATATTCCTTTATGGACGCAGACTCTTTGGACGAAGACCGCTCCATCACAGGCTGGTACCGGCCGTGCCGAACCCGGTTCAGGCCAGAGCGGCACAGCAAGAAAACGGATCCAATCCCAAGTTAAATAGAATGCCGGACAGTGCAGCAGGTGTCAAGGACGGCCCTAGCGCCCCTGCGCGTCACAGATCCGCTTTTGCTGACGGCTGACAGTTAACAACTGACGCCTATCCGCCCACCATTTCCCTCCTCAACCTCCTCATCGTCTCCAAATAGAAATGCAGATTGTGCACGCTATTCAGCACCTGCGCCAGCAATTCACCCGACGCATACAGATGCCTCAAATACGCCCGCGAATACCGCCGACAAACAAAACATGAACAAGCCGGATCAAGCGGCCCCGCATCTTCCGCATACCTCGCCTGCTTGATCGAAACTTTCCCCTCCGACGTAAACAGCAATCCGTGCCGCGCCGCCCGCGTCGGCAATACGCAATCCATCATGTCGACGCCCATGCGGGCGTAGAGCGCGATCTCCTCCGGAGTCCCCACTCCCATCAAATATCGCGGCGCCTCGCGCGGCAAAAACTCCAGCGTCCACTCCACAATCTCCCGAGTCATCTCGCGAGGCTCGCCCACGCTCAACCCGCCAATCGCATACCCCGGAAACCCAAGCTCCACCGTCCGCAACGCCGACTCCCGCCGCAACTCCCGATCCATCCCTCCCTGCACAATCCCAAACAACGCTTGCATGGAGCAGTTTTCAGTTGCCGGTTCGCAGTTCCCAGTCTCATTGTCATCCCGAGCGGAGCGAGGGATCTGCATTT
>Ga0187772_10001362_pt1 | contig 11570 bp, 9 predicted proteins | sample 0116_SJ02_MP15_2_FD_133137 | JGI IMG/M metagenome (GOLD analysis project Ga0187772, IMG submission 133137) | Tropical peat soil microbial communities from peatlands in Department of Meta, Colombia - 0116_SJ02_MP15_20_MG | ecosystem: Environmental > Terrestrial > Soil > Wetlands > Peat | place... | reverse complement strand
TTGGCTTGATCCAAGTCTGATTACGAAAAGAGAGATACGTTATCTCGATGTGGATCTCGACCGAGGCGCAGGTTATGGCGATACGCTCGCATGGAGCGAGCACGATAAGCCCCAACGCGAGCTTCAGCCGGTCGAATTACAAGTCGATCTGGATCTGGATGAGTTCTACAGAATGTTCGTCGACCTGCTGACGGCGGAGACGCCAAAGCCATAGTCTTTTGCTTATATCAATGCCCTAACTCGGCTGCCATCTTCTGTGTGGCAGGGTGGTCGGGATTTCGCTTCAGCAGTTGCTGCAGCAGCGCCAGGGCCTCGTCTTTGTTGCCCTCGATAGCATAGACGCGAGCCAGATTAAGATAGGCCGGTTCGAAGTCAGGCGCTACGCGGATAGATTCCTTGAAACTAGCCACCGCTTCATCGCGCCGCTGTGTGCGCAAATATAGAATGCCCAGGTTACTGAGCGCCTCCGGATAATCGGGCCGAGCCTTGAGTGCGCGCTGTAAGAAAGTAAATGCGCGCTTCACATCATCATTTTGGGCAAACACCATCCCGAGTCCATAATTCGCTTCTGCATCGTCTGGACTAAGTTGAAGAGCATGCTCATAAGTCGTGCGCGCATCGTCCCAGCGCTTTTGTTGGCGGTAGGCGCCGCCGAGATTGTCGAGCGCGATAAGATGGTCGGGGCTCAGGCGAAGCGCCTGTTGAAGATCAGTGACAGCGTCATCTAAGCGGCCAGCACGGCCCGCCAGTAAGCCAAGATTGTTCCACGAATTCGCCAGGGTATCTGGATAACTTGCCCGTAGCTGCAGCGCTCGTTCAAAACATCCCTGTGCCTCCGCGCTTTTCCCCTGGTTCAGATAGACGCTACCAATCCCGTAGAGCGCCTCCGCACTTTCGGGGTCGTCGCGAAGGGCGGCCTGAAAGGCCGCTCCCGCCTGGTCGAAATACCCACCCTGAAAAAACACCGACCCATAAGAAAGATAATTGCGCCCAAACTCGGTCACTTCGGTGACGCCGGGGAAAGGAAGCGCTCGCGCCAGGCGTTCACCGGCAGTTTGCGGAATACTGCGTAAATCCTGCTGAACATGCGCCAGATCGACCGCACCCTGATAGACCTTTATGATCTGGCCTTTGTCGCCAATGAGAAATGACGTGGGCAGGATGAGGTCGCGATGACGGTCAAAAAGATAGCGAAAAAGAATGTTATAGATGGCGCCGATGTCGCCGGAGCCCTGCAGAATAGGGAATGCGAGATTGCGTTCGTGCACAAGGGCGCGAAGTGTTTCGGTGTTGGCAGACGCGTCGAGATTGACAGCGACCACCTGAAGGCTAGCTGCCCATGAGGTGCGATGCTGATTAACGGAAGTCCAGGTCTGCAGGCAGCGTTTATCACTCGCCGCGCCAAGGTTCAATAGCAGCGGCTTGCCTCTCAGTGCGGATAGAGTCTGCGTGTCCCCATTCAAGTCGGGAAGAGAGAAGTCGGGCGCCAAAACCGGTGCCAGCAGCCAGGTCTCAGCTGTCGGCGGGAACGCCTCCGTTGGTTGCGGCGTAGATTCGCCAAACCGCTGCGCCGCCATCTTGCGGAAAGGCTCGATCCGCGCAGGCGCTGCCGCTCCTTCTTCCACCCAGATGCGATGGTTAACAGGCAGCTCACCGAATTCCTGTTCGAAGCCGCTCGGCCAGCGAATCGCCGCGCTCACTGGGCCGTTGGCCGAGCCAACGCCAAAAAACACCTCCTTACTATGTTGCGAAAGAAACCCCGACCCCGCCTGCACCGACCGCGTTTGTTTCTCCTTCTCCGTCGTAAGCGTTACCAATACGCCAATCGCATCCCGATTGCTTTTCGTCCCGCGCAAGCGAAATGCGATCGACGGCGGCAGGGTCGGCGCCACGTTCTTGAGCAGCCGCAGTTGGGGAGCGTTACGGTTCTTGAGAAATAACTCCTGCCGTCCATCCAGGTCGAAATCGGCGAGCGCAAATGCCCGCCCGTCTTCCACAAAATCCAGACCGATGGCTCCCGAAATATCCGAGAAGGTGCCGTCGCCATTGTTCGCGTAGAAGATGTTGCGTTCGTAGCCGCTCCACGTGCGGTCCGCGCGGATCAGCTCATTGATCGCGCTCCACCCCTGTTCATATGCGTGAGAAGGCTTGGCCTCATCCGGCGACTTCGCTACCACCTGCCGCCAGAAAAAACTGTTCAAATCGCCACGATCCGGCGCGCTCACCATGCCGTTCGTGACGTAAAGATCGGCAAAGCCGTCATGATCAAAGTCCCACGCGTCGCTCGACCATGCCCAGCGTCCTAGGCGCACACCCGCAGTGTCAGTTCGATCTTGAAATTTCAGAATCGGTCCGCGTCCGCCCGCTCTCGATGCACCGTGAAACAGCGAATTTCCCATCGCGTGTTTGTGATAGAGCGCGCGCACGTCAGCCGATGAGCTTGCCTTGAACTGATCCTCCATCGTGATGCGTTCCCCGGCCGCTGTCCACATGTTCGCGACATACAGTTCGTCCGCTCCGTCGTTGTCATAATCGAACCAGCAGACGCTCATTCCCGCGCCCACATCCTCCACGCCCGCTTCCGCAGCGATGTCCGTAAACGTGCCGTCGCCGTTGTTGCGGTAAAGGTTCTTGCGCCCGAAATCGTTCACCACGTAAAGATCGGGCCAGCCGTCGCGGTTGAAGTCGTTCCACGCGCAACAAAAACTGTAGCGCGTGTTGTTCTGGTTGAGTCCGGTTTCCTGGGTCACGTCGCGAAACGTGCCGTCGCGGTTGTTGCGCATCATGAAATTCGGTGGGCCATTGTTGGCGTCGAAATAAGGAACCGGATATTTGTACTGACTCGCGCCCTGATAATAGATGTAAAGGCAGAAATAAACGTCGAGCCAGCCATCGCGATCGTAGTCGGCGGCGGCCGCTCCAGTGAACGTGCCTTGCGGCGCATTCGCAAACTGAAACGCATCCGGCTTCTGATGGAATCGGCCGCCCCCATCGTTCAGAAACAACAGCGGCCCATTCGATCGCACCACGATCAAATCCTGATGCCCGTCATTATCGACATCCACAAAAAGCGCGCACGCCGTGTTTTCAATGACGCCTACGCGCGCTGCCTGCGTGACGTCTTCAAATGTTCCATCTCCGCGATTGCGATAAAGCCGGTTCGGAAGCCCGCCCGGCTGGCATACATAAAGGTCATCGAAACCGTCGCCATCGATGTCGCCCACCGATACCCCGTTGTGTCCGTAGATATCGATCCCGCACGCGCCATCGAGCACCGTACGCCAATAATCTGTTCCGTGCAGAAGTTGCGCTGCATACGATCCATTCCCGCCGAGCGCTGCAACGGTAATGTCAACGAATGCCGGGGCTGTCGAACGGCTCTGCATTTCTTCGAGTGCCCGCCAGTTGCGCAGCCGAAACTCCCCGCCGGGTGCGGAATCCCAGACCAGACCCCACTTTCCCACTCGTTGCTCGCGATAAAAGTCCGGCCCCGTACCCACGATTTCGTAGCGCACCCCCGTTCGCAACTGCCCAGCACCCTGAGCCGACTCCGGCACTCGCCCAGGGGTTAACGTTACCTGACTCGCGTCGTGGGCCATGCTGCCGGCATCGATCCCCGTCACCTGAAACTCCGCGGTGATCACAGTTGCGAACCTGCTCAGCCACGAGCGCAATTCCCCGAGGAATTGCTCTGCTCCGAGCGAAAAAGTTTGTGAGAACGTATTCCGCCGAACTTCAATTCCCGCACCCGTCCGCAGTACCCGCGACTCCGCTGCTGTGAGCGGAGCGCCCGAAAAATTCTGCAGCAGAACTCGCTCGATTGCGCTTATGTCGCGTGGCGATCGCAGCAGGCCCGAGCTCCATTGCGCAAGAATTGCCGCAATCCGATCCGCGTATTTTTCTGCGACAAAGTCGTCGAGGTCGGCCTGAGTCTTCAGCAGAAGTGTATCGAGCGGCATCGACATCCGATAATGCGGATGAAGATGAAACTCACCGTTGGGTCCGCGCACGTCCTTAGAATCCCCATCGGCCAGCGGTCCCAGGCCAAAGCCAACCAGCCGCGGAGCAATCAAGCCTGCCGATATGCTCTGACAACCCCGAATCAAAAAGTCGCGCCGCCCCTGGTTGACGAGGCGGCCAAACGAATCTTTCTTGCCAAACTGGCTCAGAACGCGAACTCCTGGTATCCACGTTGAATGCCGCAAGTGAACCTTGGCATTGTAGAACAAGCCAGCTGAAGCCCACGGGTGTTGCAATCTTCGGTACTGATCTAATTTACTTTTAGAGCAGTGCCCAATCTTCGCGTTGTAAACCCTCACCTCGCTTCGCCGCTTGCACCGGCCTTATCCCCATTGCGCCGCGAAAATCTCTGCTGCCGGAGGCCGGTGACGCGTTACAATGACGAGCCACTCGAACAAGCCAACAACCGATCGCTATGCCGAGAAAGAAAATCCCCGCAGCTACACGCGAACGCCTGCTCGGTGCCGCGCGCAAGGCGTTGAAAAACGCCTATGCGCCGTACTCCAACTTTCAAGTCGGCGCGGCCATCCTCACCTCGAAGGGCCGCATTTTCACCGGATGCAACGTCGAGAATGCCTCCTACGGCGTAACCAACTGCGCTGAGCGCACCGCAATTTTCTCCGCCGTCGCCGAAGAGGGCCCCCGGCTTGAGATCCTCGCGGTCGCCGTCGCCAACGCGCAGGGGGTGCCATGCTCACCCTGCGGCGCCTGCCGCCAGGTGATTTATGAGTTCGGCCCCGATGCCGTAGTCTTCTATCAAGGCAAGCAGGGCCCAAAGCAAAGCCACATCACCGAACTTTTGCCGGAGGGTTTCCGCCTCAAGTGACCCAGCCCACCACCGCTCCCGCCTTTCGCGTCATCGATCTCATCCGCAAAAAGCGCGATGGTGGCGCACTCTCGCCCGCTGAAATCTCGTACCTCGTAGACGCATACACCGCCGGCTCCATACCCGACTATCAAATCGCCGCATGGCTCATGGCGATCGTGCTGCGCGGCATGACGAGCGCAGAACTCGCCGCGCTCACTCACGCCATGCTTCACTCCGGCGAGGTTCTCGACCTCAGCTTTCTCCCCGCCAAGAAAGTCGACAAGCATTCCACCGGCGGCGTCGGCGACAAAACTTCGCTCGTACTCGCTCCTCTCATTGCTGCCGGCGGTCTCTATGTCCCCATGATCAGCGGCCGCGGCCTCGGCCACACCGGAGGCACGCTCGACAAACTCGAATCGATTCCCGGTTTTCGCGCCGGCCTCTCCGTGCCCGACTTCCATCGCGTACTCAAAGCCTGCGGAGCCGCCATGATCGGCCAGACCGAAAAGATCGCTCCCGCCGACCGCAAGCTCTATGCTCTGCGCGACGCCACCGGTACAGTCGAAAGCCCGAATCTTATCTGCGCCTCCATCATGAGCAAGAAGCTCGCCGAAGGCACCGACGCGCTCGTGCTCGACGTAAAAACCGGCTCCGGCGCCTTCATGAAAAAGGAAAACGACGCCGTTCACCTCGCCGAGCTCATGGTCGAAACCGGCGAGCGCATGGGCAAGCAGATGGTCGCGCTCATCACCAACATGGATCAACCGCTCGGCCGTATGGTCGGCAATGCTATGGAAGTTGCGGAATGCATTGAAGTCCTAAACGGCGGAGGACCGGAGGACTTGCGCGAACTCTGCCTCCATCTCGCCGCCTGGATGTTTTACCTGGGCGGCGCGTCAAAGACCGTCGCCGACGGCAAGCTGCGCTCGGAAGAGATCATCGCCTCGGGCAAGGCCTTTGAGCGCTTCCGCCAGATGGTCGAGTTGCAGGGCGGAGACATCACCACCATCGACGATCCCTCACGTCTGCCCTCCGCCGATCATCGCGTCGAGGTGCGCAGCCCATCTGCCGGCTATGTCGCCTCCATCGCGTGCGAAGACGTCGGCACCGCCTGCGTCGTTCTCGGCGGCGGACGCGAAAAGAAGGAAGACTCCGTCGATCCCTCCGTCGGCATCGTCGTCCACAAAAAAATCGGCGATCGCGTCGCAACCGGAGAGCCCCTCTGCATTATTCACTGCCACTCCGACGCGCAGGCCGCCCACGCCAAGAAATTGCTCGAAGCCAGCTACACCATTTCCACCGCCCCGCCCGCGCACAAGCCCTCGCTCATTCATCGCGTCATTTATAAAGGAGACCGCTAGATGGGACGATTCACCGGCATTCTCGGCCTCATCACCATGCTGGGCCTCGCTTACATTTTCTCGACCAACCGCAAGGCCATCCGCCTCAAAACCGTTGGCTGGGGACTCGGCCTGCAAGTTGCGTTTGCCTTCTTCGTTTTAAGAGTCGAAGAAGGCCGCAAGCTGTTCCAACGCGCCGGCGATGCGGTCAACCAACTCCTCGCCTACGCATTCGCGGGATCGCAGTTCGTCTTTGGCGATCTTGGCAAGCAAGGTTCGCACTTCGGCTTCTATTTTGCCTTTCAAGTTCTGCCCACCGTCATCTTCATCTGCGCGCTCTTCGCTGTGCTTTACTACGTCGGCATCATGCAAGTTGTCATCCGGGCCGCAGCCTGGTTCATGACTCGCTTTATGGGCGTCAGTGGTGCGGAATCGCTCAACGTCGCAGCCAGCATCTTCATGGGCCAGACCGAGGCCCCTCAGACCATCCGCCCGTTCCTTCCCGAACTCACCTATTCGGAGCTGATGACGGTCATGACCAGCGGCATGGCGCACGTCTCGGGAAGCATCATGGCCGCTTATATCGCTTATGGTATTGAGGCGAAACACCTGCTCAGCGCCGTGATTATGACGGCCCCCGGCACGCTGCTGATGGCGAAGATGCTGGTGCCCGAAACCGGGCAGCCGAAGACGGCGGGGAAGGTTGTGATGCCCGAAGAGGAAGGGCACTCGAATCTGCTCGGCGCGATCGCGCGCGGCACCACCGACGGCTTGCACATGGCGCTCAACATCGCCGCCATGCTGATCTCGTTCCTCGCGCTGATTGCGCTGCTCGATGGCATCATGGGCGGCATCCACGCGCACGCCGCCTGGTTTCCCTCGAGCCTCGAGTTCATTCTCGGCAAACTCCTTGCGCCGGTCGCCTTCGTCATCGGAGTTCCATGGCGCGACTGCGCTGTGATCGGCAATCTTCTCGGCGTGCGCATGGTGCTCAACGAACTCGTCGCGTTTTCCATGCTCGGACCGCAAAAAGCCATGCTCGATCCGCGCTCGTTCACGATCGCTACATTCGCACTATGCGGCTTCGCGAACTTCAGCTCAATCGGAATTCAAATGGGAGGAATCGGCGCCCTCGCCCCCAACAAAAAAGGAGAACTGGCCAAGCTAGGTCTTCGCGCCATGCTAGCCGGCACAATGGCGAACCTCATGTCCGCCTCAATCGCCGGCATGTTGCTGTGAGCGCGTAAAAACTCCGCCTGTCATCCTGAGCCAAGCGAAGGATCCATGCAGTCTGCTGGCAGCGCCCGTACCGTCGATGTCCACATCCCAACTCAGGATGACTGGTCGGCATGTCTCACCGCCGCCACAACCTCGTCCGTCGTCACCATTCGTGCACCCAACCGCTGAAACTCCGCCACGCACTCCCGCCCCACATCCGCCGCCAGAGTCTCAATCGCATCGCGCACCACCGCCACGCGCCGCTTGCGCTCAAGCAATCCCTTAACCGCCAACCCCACGCAATATTCCGTCACCACGCCAAACACCACAAACTCCGCCCGATCCCCCAATCTCCGCACCAATTCATCCGCGTGCCGCGACTCGAAAATATCCAGCGTCTGCTTCTCCAGCACAATCTGCTGATACGCAAACAGATCATCCGGCAATCTCGCGTCCGCCGAATTCTCCAAGTGCACCACCCTGTCGGCCTGCGCCTCCGGCAGTAACTCCGCGCCCGGCGTGCCTTTCACGCAATGCGGAGGAAACTGCTTGAACTCGGGATCATCCCCCCCATGAAAACACCCATGCGAAACCAGAAACACTTCCCCGCGCCGCGCCGCATCCGTCAGCCTGCGAATGTTGGGCAGCAGCTTCTCCGCCCCTGGCACATACAGCTTCCCGCCCGGCAGCATGAAATCCCGCTGCACATCCACTTCCCAGAAAATGAAATCACTCGATCGCATCGTCGCCTAAATCCTCACTTCATCCCCAACGACTCCGTCACGCTCCTCCCATACTCCCGCGCCTTCCGAATCGCCGCCTCTTCATCCACCGTCAGCAACTTGTGATCCCGCATCACCACGCGCCCGCCAATCATCACCGTTTCCACGTCGCTCGCCTTGAGCGCGTAAGCAATCTGCGCGTACACGTCATACATCGGAACCGCATTCGGCTCATCCAGACTGATCACGATCAAGTCCGCCTTCTTGCCTTTTTCGAGCGACCCAATTTCTTTCTCCATGTGCAGCGCCCGCGCCCCCTCAATCGTCGCCATCTCCACCACCGCCGTCGCATTCATCGCCGTCGGACTCATCTTCGAAATCTTCTGCAGCTTCGCCGCCAAATCGATCTCCTCCATCAGATCAAGATCGTTATTGCTCCCCGCCGGCCCGTCCGTCCCCAGCCCAACCGCCACGCCCGCCGTGCGCTCTTCCGGCACCGGAGCCACGCCGCTCGCCAGCATCATGTTGCTCGACGGATTATGCACGCACCCCACTCCCCGCTGCGCCAGAATCTTCCGGTCCGCCGCATCCACATAAATGCAGTGCGCCGCTACCACATCCGGCCCCAGCACCCCAATCCGATCCAGATAAACGACCGGCGTCGCCCCATTCTTCGCCAAACTGTCGTCCAACTCCTTCTTCATCTCCGCCACATGAATCAGAATCGGCGCATGGTATTTGCGCGCCAGCGCCGCCGCATCCTGCAAGGTTTTCTGCGAGCACGTATAAATCGAGTGCGGAGCCGGAGCCGCATGAATCAGCGCATCTCCCTGCCACCGCCGCAAAAAGTTTTCCGTGTACTCCAGCATCGCCGTATTTGTCTTGTTATCTGGAGCAGGGAAGTCGATGAACGTCTCGCCCAGCACTCCGCGCATACCCGCCTTCTTCGTCTCCTCCGCAATGGCGTCCTCGAAGTAATACATATCCGCAAACGTCGTTATCCCCGATCGTATCTGCTCCGCCGCCGCCAGCCGCGTTCCCCAGCGCACAAACTCCTCGTTCACGTTCTTTGCCTCAGCAGGAAAAATGTATTTGTACAGCCAGTCATTCAGCGTCACGTCGTCATGAAGTCCGCGAAGCAGCGTCATCGGCACGTGCGTATGGCCATTGATGAATCCCGGCAAAACCAGCTTGCCGCGCACGTCAATCCTTTCCCGCCCCTCGTAGCGCGCCTCAATCTCGCGGCGCGGACCCACGGCAAGAATCGCATCGCCCGCGACCGCAACCGCGCCGTCATCAAAGACGGACCGCCCACCATCCATAGTGACGATCATGCCTTCGACGATTGTGTCCGCGCTCTGCTTCGGGCTTTGCGCCAGAACAAAAGGCAACAGGAAGATCACGCAAATGCAGACCAGAAACCAACCGCTTCGATTTTTCATGGAAAATCCTTGTCCCAGCATGATGCCGTACCGGTGCCGCCTTTGGCCAGCGCTCCGCCACCGGCTTTTCCCCAAGAGCCTCTCACACTGACACGTGACACTCGTCACAGCCACGATGTTCATTCAGCGATACAAGAGACCACACCCCGGGGAGGACTGATGGCCGGAGGGTCAGGGAATCTGGTCGTTTCCGCGGAACTGCGCGAGCGCCTTTTGCTGCTCGCAACCCGCATCTCCCAGTCAAAAGGAGCCGTTCTGTTCCGCCACAGCGACCCTGTCCGTGGCGTGTTTCTCATCTGCAGCGGAAGAGTCCGTCTGTCTCTGGATGGCGTGGACGTTGCGTTTCCTCCCCGCATTCTGGGCGCCGGCTCCGTGGTCGGATTGCCGGCAACCGTTGCCGGTTCGCCATACAGCCTCACCGCCCAGGTTGTCGAAGATGCGGAACTGGCCTTCGTCCCCCGCGATGCGGTTGTCGATTGCCTCAAGCAGAACCCCCAGCTCTGCTTCGAGGTCATGGACATGCTGAGCGCTGAAATCTCAGGCACTCGCTTTGCCCTCAAGAAAAAAGGTGCTGCGCGCCGGAAGTCATAGGCCATTGAATGATCAGCTGACCCTCCCGCCCGATATTCTGCAAAAGATTTCATAGGGCCGAACAGCACATTTTTGTTTGCTCGTGCCGCTTGCCGTGTGCAATCCTGTTAGCGCAAACAACTTTGACCTCCCGGAGAAAACCGCTGATGCGCACAAGACTGCTTCTTGGTTTGATTGCCTTTTCATTACTCGCCGCCCTTGCTGCTGCCGAAAACTTCAATATGAAAGAAGGCCTCTGGGAAATGACCGTCACGAATAGCGGCGGTATGCCCGGTATGTCGCCCGACACCTTGGCCAAAATGTCTCCCGACCAGCGCGCCATGGTCGAACAAATGATGAAGCAAAAAGGCATGAGCATGAGCGGCAACAGCATCACCGCCAAAAATTGCGTCACCAAAGACAAGATTGCCAAGGGCAAGGCTTTTGCCGATCAGCGCAGCAGCAGCAGCGACTGCACCCACACGGTCACCAAAGTCTCCGCGAGCCACATGGAAATCAAGTTCCACTGTGAATCGAAGAATGGCGGCACGACCGATGGCAATACCAGCGTCGACGTGGCGGGCGACGGCGTCAAAGGCACCACCCACATCACCAACACATCGAGCAACGGCAACACCCACACCATGGACTCAACCTTCACCTCCAAGTATCTCGGCTCCGACTGCGGTGACATCAAATAAGATGTGAGGGAGCTAGCCGATAGACAGGACGCGACCTTCACTCCACGCGCTTCGATGGAGTCGCTACTGTCAGGCCGTGGCGGAGTTCCAGAGCACAGCGGTTTAAGGGCAAATAGCCGCCGCAAGGTTTCACGTCAACGGGTTGCCACCACTGCGTAGGAGGAACCATGGAGTTTCTACTTATCCTGAATGATTCACCATACGCAACTCAGCGCACCTACAATGCACTGCGATTGGCGGGCGCCCTGGCGAAAGGCGCAACCGGCGAGATCTCCATTTTCTTGCTGGGCGACGGGGTGGTCAGTGGATTGCGGAGGCAATCCCCGGCAGATGCGTCGTATAACGTTCAGGAGATGCTGCGGCTTTTGGCTGAACAAGGCGTCTCAATCGGTGCCTGCCGCACTTGTTTGGAGGCCCGTGGCATCGATGATGCCTCGCTCGTTGACGGAATCAACCGCCGCACCTTGGATGACCTTCGGAACTGGACAGAGGAAGCAGCGAAAGTATTGGTGTTCTGATCTGTCAATCGGAGTCGGTGTGCCCCAACCACAAATCCTCAATCCTCGCCTACTCTCCCACAATCCACCCATACTGCGCATCGCTCAGGGGCACCACGCTCAGCCGTCCCTGCCGCACCAGCGGAGACTCCGCAAAGAGCTTGTGCGCCTTGATCTCCCCCAGCGTCTTCGGCGCCCCAATCGCCTTCCCCACCTTGATCTTCACCTGCGGATTCCGCGCATCGCTCGCAT
>Ga0187772_10001361_pt1 | contig 11573 bp, 11 predicted proteins | sample 0116_SJ02_MP15_2_FD_133137 | JGI IMG/M metagenome (GOLD analysis project Ga0187772, IMG submission 133137) | Tropical peat soil microbial communities from peatlands in Department of Meta, Colombia - 0116_SJ02_MP15_20_MG | ecosystem: Environmental > Terrestrial > Soil > Wetlands > Peat | place... | reverse complement strand
TTCATGCTAGGGCTCGGAGTACTTTTCATCAGCCTCTATACGGGTTATGCAACCGAAGCCTACTCAATTCTGTTCGGGGAAATACTAGGCATAAGCAGTGTCGATGTAATTGTTACGGCTGTTGCAGGACTGATGATCCTGTGTGTAGTTGCGGTCGTATATCGACCACTCTTGTTCGCATCGCTCGACGAAGAGGTGGCGGAAGCGAAGGGATTGCCCATGCAAATGCTAGGCATCGTCTTCATGCTCTTGGTCGCATTAGCGACGTCCATAGCGGTTCAAGTCGTCGGTGTACTTTTGATCTTCTCATTAATGGTCACACCCGCGGCAATTGCTCAACGACTTGCAAAACAACCTTGGCGAGCGCTATTAGCATCAGTAATCATCTCCCTAACCGCAACATGGTTAGGACTATTCGTCGCGTTTTACGAACCGTATCCTGTGAGTTTCTTCATAACGAGTATAGTGTTCATCCTTTACTTGCTTGCGAGGTTTATTCATCCACGAATAAAATCCGCGAAGACTTACCAAGTAATTTCCGGCGAATTAAAGCAGTCAAGACTGATTCATTGACTCGGATTGTTATTCCATTATGAAACCGAATGGGGGAAGATTTTGACGAATCGTCGCCAACGATTGTTCTCGTGTCTAATGGTACTTCTAGTGATACTGGTCCTCCCGCACGCCACAGAAGTATTGTTGTCTTGTGTTGGTCTACCGGCAGTCTTTGCTGACGAACCCAATGTGGGGCTATTGCGTGTGGAGAGTTTTCAGGTTCCCAGTGAAGTAGCTCCAAGCAGCGCCTTCTATGCCACCATAGACGTGATCTACCAAACTCATATGAGACCGCCGAACGCTACGATTCGCGCCGCTATTTACAAAGGTGAACTGAACTTTAGTGATCCGATCTGGCAGAGTTCTCCAGTCGTTGTTCCGATGACAGGCGACCAGGTATGGAACGTTAGTTTAACCTCGCCCTCTAATGTTGGATACTTCAACTTGACTGCCGCTGCATATTTCCTCGACCAAGGATCATGGAGATTCTTCAACAACTCGGTTAACGGGCCATCGTTCATGGCAGCCAGCATTAGGATTGGAAAAACCGCAAGCCTAGAGGTTGACTTGGGAATCGCTGGATTTCCTGTAGTAATTGGCAATCAGACAATTATCACGTCATCGACTGGGAACGCGCAAACCATGTTGTTTGTCGGAGAAACATACGTCATTTCGGTTGCGCCTGTGGATGAATTTCAGAATTCGACCAGAATAGTATTCACTGGATGGAGAAATGGCAATAATAACACGCAGAGGAGTATTCTGCTCGACGGTGACGTCAGACTAGTTGGATCTTACAGAACGCAGTACGAGCTCAGAGTGAATTCACCTGTCTCGTCGTATTCAGAGTGGCATGATGCGGGCTCGATAGCTGAAGTGAATACGCCCAGCTCGTTTCCAATGAATTGGCCGCTTGACCTTCTAGGCCTCCAGTACAATTTTGTAGGATGGTCGGGAGACATTAATTCACCCATGCCAAATTTGAATGTCACAATGAACACGCCTAAAACCTTGACCGCTAACTTCTCACCCAACTACGCCATCCTCATCATCCCACTAATCCTAGCTTTTGGAGGCACTATTACAATCTCCCTCTTGATCAATAGACGACTAAAGACGCCAGACAGTTCCAAGACAACAGAGAATTCTCGGCGGTGCGGGAAATGTGGTGAACTTGCTGAGAAAGATTGGACTCATTGCATGCATTGTGGTTCAAAGTTGGATGAAGTGGCACCAACGCATCAATGAGATCTAAAATTATGAAACATCTGATCATTCCAGGACTGTTGATTCTAATCGGTGTCATCAGCCTCGGTTCACTCTTCTACGTTGCTGTCCCAAAAATCGTGGTCAACACTTACTTCACTCCAACGATCTTCACGGCTATAGCGCGGGAAATCCTACTTGACTATACAACCACAACAGTCAACTGCACCGGAGTTGCGCCAGTCTGCTTCGTACAGGTTTCACCCTACACTTACACCGCAACGTGGAGCGGACAAACAACACCATTGGTACCTGTCTCTGCAACTATAACCACCAACGTCGTTTACGCGTCTAGTGGACTATCCGGCGATGTCGCTGTCCTCTTCGCACTGGTTCTTCTTATTTCCGGTATTGTCCTTGTTGCAACAAATTATTGGCGAAGGAACTCACGCGCAACCACAGGGTAGGATAGAGTGGACAGGTACCGAATTTTAGCGTACTTCTTTGGAGCGCTAATAATCATCGTTTTTCTTGCAAGGATAATTCAAACTTACAGTTACGTGGATTATGGATTTGTAGAAATGGGTCTTCTCTCTGATCGGATCTGTTCTCGCGGGAGTTATGTGTATATAGTTTGCTTGCCCGGCACCATTCCTCCATACGAGACAATTCTAGGCGTCCTTGCTGCTTTGCTGATATTCTCTGTGTGGATGATTAGAAAGAAGTAAGATCGAATGCTAGACGAACTATGGTTAATTGCAGATCGTTCAGATAGTTCATTCAGGAATTATTGACCAAAGCTTGGCAAGGTTCACTATTACTTCTGCCGCTTTCTTCATATCTTGAATTGAAATCCATTCAAGTTTCGAGTGGAAGTTGTGTCCACCAGTCGCCAAGTTAGGCGTAGGAAGCCCCATGTAGCATAATCTCGCTCCATCAGTTCCTCCGCGGATACTGTGAAGTTTAGGTTGCAAGCCTGCCATGCTGACAGCGGCAGTTGCCCTCTCTACGACTTGTGGATACTTGTCAAGTACATGCCTCATGTTTCTGTAGGATACTTCAGTTTCGAAGGTGAAGTTTGATTTTGGATAACTTCGCACCGTCTCTTCAGCTAGGGCTCTTAGGGTCTCTTCCTTTCTCCCGAGCCCCTCGTCCTCAAAGTCTCTGATGATGAATTTGACTAGCGTGCTCTCAACACCTCCCGCTACGGCGTACGGATGTACGTATCCTTCCATTTTCTCAGTTGTTTCGGGCGAGTTGCCGTCTTTGGGCAGCTTTTCCAGAAATGTGGACGCGATTTTGATTGAGTTGACTAATCGGTCCCTAGCGTATCCAGGATGAAAGGGTACCCCGCGAAAAGTCACGTGAACAGAATCCGCGGAGAAAGTTTCATTCTCAACTTCGCCGAGTGTTTCCCCGTCCAGAGTGTATGCGTACTTAGCACCGAACTTAATCACATCGAAATGTTCAACTCCTTTACCCACTTCCTCGTCAGGGGTAAAAGCAATCTTGATTATTCCATGTTCAACCTCAGGATGATTCGTGAGGTAGTGCACGGCATCAACTATCTCAGCGACACCTGACTTATCATCTGCACCCAAGAGTGTCGTTCCGTCTGAAGTGATTATTCCGTTTCCTATCTTCTTTGCTAGTTCAGGATTTTCTGAAGGCCGAAGGATTTGCGCATTATCGCCGGGGAAAATTATGTCATTCCCTGAGTAGTTCTCGTGAATTTGAGGCTTAACATCTCTCCCGGACACTTCTGGTGAAGTATCCATGTGAGCTATGAATCCTATAGTTGGCGTCCTTCGCTGAATATTCGCAGGTAAGGTTGCTGTAACGTAACCATAGCCATCTATAGACGCGTCCTGCAGGCTCAACTCCTTGAGTTCATGAACCAATTGCCTGCCAAGTTCCTTTTGTTTCTCGGTGCTGGGGTATGTTGTCGAATTTTCCGCAGACTGAGTATCATACTTTACATACCTTAGAAAACGCTCGACTACTGTTTGGCCTACCTCTATTGTCAAGACTACTCCGCTGTGGCAGATTCAATCTCTCATGAGATAAAGGCTGAGTTATTGACTCGTCGAGTTAACCGATAAGAGTTTAATTACAAATAGATTTGAGCTTCAGGCGACGATTATGTTGTGGGTTGTGACTTGAGCTACGTCGACGCACACATTCACTTAGCCGATCCTGTTTACGATCAGATTGAACCGGTGCTGGATGATGCTGCGGCCAATAGTGTAGGTTACCTCCTCAGCAATGGAATGGATTATGAATCATCTCTTCGCACAATCAATCTTTCAAAGCGATACGACAAAGTGATTGCCGCGGTGGGCGTCCATCCTTGGACCACCATGAACACAAATGCCACGCTGGACTTGACCGTATTCGAACAACTCGTTGAAGAGAATAAGACACAGGTTAGGGCAATCGGCGAGGTTGGACTTGACGGCCATTACACTCAAGACGATGCGAAGAAACATCAGCAAAAAGAGATACTCCTATTCTTTCTCGCTCTCGCAGAGCGAAGGAAGCTACCAGCAGTAATCCATTCAAGACTAGCTACAAGCGAGATACTGGAAGTTCTCCCATCATTCAAGTTAGTGAGAGTTCTCTTGCATTGGTATTCTGGCCCATCAGAGAATCTTCGCCTCATCAAAGACAGAGGATACTTGATCAGTGTAGGTCCATCAATTCTATATTCGAAACGAACTGCTGAAGTCGCACGCGAAGCTGACCTATCATTAATCCTTACCGAAACGGATGGCCCAGTAAGTTACTACGGCCCATTCAAAGGCAAGCCGACTCGCCCGTCATTCGTTATTCCCGTGGTAGAGAAATTATCTGAAATCAAGAACAAGAGCATAGGAGAGACGAGGGAGATTATTTGGAACAACTTCCGTTCATTCATCTCATTAAAGTGAGGACTACGACCCAGCTACATACCAGGCGCAAACTGCCAGGCAAAATGCATTACATTGTCCACAGGAAGTTCTGTAATACAGAACGCATGTCATGAAAACCGTTTTATCGTAACATGCACATGAACCATTGTTGTGTATTTTGCAAAAATCGCAATACGCGATAATTGCCCTAATCACCGTTCTATGCATCTTCGCTAGTAATGTGTCCGTACAAGCTCAAACCCCATGCTCCATCTCTAGAGTTAACTTCTACCCGGAGACTGCTTACGCAGGGCAGACGGTCAGCATTATCTCGCAGGTCATTTTCACATGCGGCCCAAGCTACAATTATGTTTGGAAAGTTCAAGTTGATCTTTCTAACTCCGCGTATAATATAACGTCGACAAATTCCGTTCAGTCCGTTTACGCCTCGTATTCGAATACCGCGATCAACGTTGCCAACTCTTTCATAGCTCCGTCGACAGGGGGCTTACTGAGTCTTGACGTTCACGCATACATTATGGCGCAATCTACTGGCCAAATCTTTGCGTCATGGTCATCGACACTAGAGATTCAAGTACATTCGGTCACAACCGCCTATACAACCACAATATCAAAACACGCGCCGATTACAACGACTCAACCAGCTACGACGGTCGCACTTACTACCTACTCAATGACTCAAAGTGGATTTTCTCTCTCAACAGATCAGATCTACTTGATCTCGATCGTAGTGCTCAGCGTTCTATTCGTAATCGTTGCCGCGTTTCGGCTTAGGCAGACATTGCGAAAAAACACGCCAAAATATGACGATCATCGCCTGGGACCTGGCCCCACCTAACTATCGAGCCCAGTGGGATTTGACAGAACCTCAGGAATGTCGTATCCCCTAACATCCATTCTTATGCCCTATAGACGTAACAGAACCTCAATTAGCAAAGTTTATGTTGAAACTAACTTGCTCTTGCTGGAATTCGGAACAGAGCGGTTAGACTTGGGCAAAGTACGAACGGACACCGTGAAGCGCACTTCACGTGAACTGATCAAGAGGTTCCCAGAACGGTTTACGGGAGATTTTGAATCAGACAAGGAAGCTGTGAACGACCTAGTGACCACGCAATCAAAACGGCTGCGTAATAGGATAGCAGGCTACGTCACAAGGCTGAAAGTTGTTGAAGCGGAGAGAATAGCAGCAACGCAGGCAGCTGCAGAAGGCTCCGAACCCGCTCCTGAAGACGTTGAAGAATAGACTCTATATTTCACGCGAATCATTGCGGATAACGCTAAAGGGCTAATCTAGGTTCGGCCACGTCTGAGGCAATCCACCGTCGGATTTGAATTGGCCAAGGGTTGAGTTAGTTGCACACAGTGGTTTGCGTAAAGCACGTTCCGGATGCTACTGACATACGCTTCGACCCGATAACTCTGAACCTGATTAGAGAAGGAGTACCTGCAATTGTCAACCCGTGCTGCCTTAATGCGATCGAAGAAGGAATTCGAATTAAGGAAAAAACTGGCGGCACTGTGAGTGCAGTGTCTATGGGCCCGCTTCAAGCGCAGGAAGCGTTACGCGAAGCACTAGCCATGGGAGCGGATAATGCATTTCTGGTTTCAGATAGGGAAATGGCTGGTGCAGACACTCTCGCCACATCATACACTCTCTGGCGGACAGTAGCAACTGTGGCCAAGAGAAATCCGTTAGACTTGATCTTGACTGGCAGGGTTGCTATAGATGGAGAGACAGGTCAAGTTCCACCAGGATTGGCCGTCAGACTTGGTATCCCCATAATTTCTAACGTAATCGAAATCGATAGTGTCGACCCGAACCTGAGAACTATCGTGGCAAAGCATCGATTTGACGATGGAGTTGAAACGGTAAAGGCGAAGCTTCCCGCGGTCCTAACGATCACTGAAGGAGCAAACAAACCTCGGAAATACACGATTGAAGGAATGCTGAGGGCGAAGAAGACCAAGATCGAAGTGTGGGATAAGAACACGATTGGTGCGGAATCAAATATGCTGGGACTCAAAGGGTCCCCAACCATTGTAAAGAAAGTGTTCCCACCCCCTGGGCGAAAGCAGGGTGAACTCTTCGATGGCACCACAAACGCTCACGAAGCTGCTAGATGGTTGCTCCAGAAACTGATATTCGTAGGAGCATTCACACAAGCTAGACCAGAAGAGAAGGAAGCCGACCACACCCAGCCCTCACACCATGAAAATTCCTCACGGTTCGGAGAAGTTTGGGTGTGGATCGAACACCTCCATGGAAAACCTGCTCATGTTTCATGGGAACTCTTAGGAGAAGGAAAGCGGCTAGCGCAAATTTATGGTACCAAATTGGCTGCAGTCGCGATTGGTAATAATGTCTCGCATCTAGCAAAAGACGCGTTCGCGCAAGGTGCCGATAAGGTCTACCTCATAGAAGACACACGTTTGGAGGATTATCGCACGCAACCGTACGCCGTCGCGCTCACTCAAGCTGTCACCAGATTCAAGCCTGAAGCGCTTTTGTTAGGTGGAACAATAAGAGGTAGGGACCTCGCAGGATCCGCCGCAACATTCATCGGAACCGGACTAATCGCTGACTGCACCGCGCTCGATGTGGACATTGAAACGGGTATCTTCATGGGGACCAGGCCGGACTATGGTGGAAACCTCATGTCTACCATAATCTGTCCGAAGAATCGGCCAACCATGGTGAGCGTCCGTCCGCGTGTCATGAAGAGCCTCCCCCCTAACCCAACTAAAGACGGCGAAATAATCAGACTCGATGTCTCGCTAAGCCAAGAGGACTTCAACACGGAAGTGTTAGATTTCGTTCCCATCGAAAAGGTGGGAGTTAGGTTAGAGGATTCCCCGATTATTGTCTCAGGAGGGAGGGGCTTAGGATCAGCTAACAACTTTCGCCTGATTGAAGAACTCGCACAGGTGTTACATGCCCAAGTAGGAGCATCAAGAGCCGCAGTCCGCGCAGGTTGGATCGGTTCCGACCATCAAGTTGGACAGACCGGCACAACAGTCAGACCCAGACTCTACATCGCGGCAGGCATCTCAGGAGCTATACAACATATCGTTGGCATAATGAACGTGGATTACATTGCGGCGATAAACCGCGACCAGAATGCGCCAATTTTCAAGATGGCTGATTTCGGGGTCGTCGGAGATCTATTCAAAATAATCCCGGATTTCATCGAAGAATTACGGAGAACCCCCCTATCGGAGTTGAAATCATGACGGAGAAGTTCGACTCCGTTGTCGTTGGGGCTGGACCCGCAGGCGCAGCCGCGGCGTATACGATGGCAAAGGCAGGAATTAACGTGCTAATCCTCGAGAAGGGAGAAAAACCCGGCTCGAAGAACATGTTCGGGGGAGTCATATTCAGACATCATACTGAGCAGATTGCTCCAGAATTCTGGAAAAGTGCACCTATCGAAAGACATGTCGTGGAGTACCAATACTGGTTTCTGACAAAAGACTCGCACGTGCTCCTAAGCCATAGAAACCAGCGATTCAATAAGACATTCAACGCGTTCACCGTTCATAGGGCGAAATTTGACCCTTGGTTCGCTAAGCTCGCTGAAGATGCAGGAGCAGTATTACTAAACCGAACCACCGCTAACGATGTGATCAAAGAGAACGGAAGAATCATCGGCGTCAAGACCGACCGCGGTGACGTGCTCAGTGACGTAGTAATAGCTGCAGATGGAGTAAACTCAATGCTGGCTAAGCATGCTGGCCTACGCGAAGAGCCACCACCCGAATCAGTCGTATTGGCAGTGAAAGAGGTCATCGCCCTACCCCATCAACGAATTGAAGAACGATTCAATCTCGGTCCAGATGAGGGCGTAGCGGCAATGCTGGTAGGGTGGGGAAGCGGAATGCATGCAGGGTTCATGTACACTAACCGCGACACAATATCACTCGGAATCGGCATCAGCCTTCACGATCTTGATAAGAGCGGAGCACGACCGCACATCCTCTTCGAACAATTCAAGAACCATCCCTCGATCACACGACTCGTTCAAGACGGCGAGCTGAAGGAGTATTCAGCCCATCTTATTCCGGAAGGCGGTTACGACTCCGTCTCGCGAGTATACATGGACGGTATGCTTGTTGTCGGAGATGCTGCAATGCTTGTGAATGCCATAAACTGGGAGGGCACGAACCTCGCTATGACATCCGGAACGCTGGCGGGAAATACGGTAATTGAGGCCAAGAACAAAGGCGACTTCTCAACTCAAACTCTCGCAAGCTATAGGCAGAAACTAGAGAGGAGTTTTGTCATGAAGGATCTGAAGAAGTACAAGGATGCCCCCAAATTCTTCTCGGCAAACCAGCACTTCTTCACTCTATACCCGGAGGTCGCTAACGAGTTGGCGTACATGTGGCATGTTGTAAATGACGAAACAAAGGAAACACACTTAAAGGAAATGAAGGCGACACTCTTCAAGCGTCGTTCTAAGCTCAACCTTCTGAAAGACGCATATCACATTTGGCGGACTTTAGGATAGATAAGACATGCCACAGGTCAGCATTTACCTATGGTTGCTTCGTTCCGCACCTGTTGCAGAACTTTGACGTTGCAAAATCAAACGGAAGTTAAAGTGGAAAAGGCATTGATATTATGCCATATCTAGTGATACTCATTTCGCCGTGAGCAAGCAAAATTCTAGCTGAGTAGCCGAATAGACCAAGTGTATCAGCCGACTTTTCTCAGGGTTTCCTATCAACCGTCAACTTCACGACCTTTCAGGGTAACGGTACTGCTTCATCGGATAAGTTAGGCTGTCTCTCACTATCTGCAAGTTTTGGTAAATCGGAAGAAGCCAAAGTGAGGTCACGGTATGAGATTGTGGCATGTTGTTGTTAATTACCTGAAATGTTGACGAAACCTTGTTGCTCCCTTTGACTTAATTTCACAAACGCTGTCTCAACGTATTTGCTCAATTCAGTGTTCGGCGTTTCGATGAAATCGAGTATGAGTTTTTCGTAGAGTTTTCTAGCGATGGCTGTCTCTATAACTTCGCTATCTTTACCAAAATTCCTCTTCAAGGCCGAGTAGAAAGTGGGTAGGTGACGTGGTAACTTGTTGAACGGGACATCGCGCTCCAAGAATCGAAATGCGATTTTCGCCTGCTCCTCACCCAGAGCTTCTTGGATCGCTTCTTTCACGGATTCCAGGAAGAGCGGGTCGAAGTCATCTTGTAGAGGCAGGTTCACGTTGGCCGGTCTAATGCTTGGTGAGTCTAGTTTCAGCTTACTTCTTGCGTTCTTCACATAGTCTGTTAGCTGATATTTCTCATTCTTTTCAAGTTCGAGACCGTACTTTGAGTAAAGTTTCTGAGCAATCGCCCTCTCAATCGTTTCAGCACTCGGCCCAAAGTATTTTCTCAACACGACTGAAACGGTTGGCAGCTGACGAGGTATCTCTTCAAGTCTAATTGATCGCTTAGCCAGTAGATTCGAATGGAAAGCGTCCACGACCTCTTGGCTAAGAAGTGACCTAATGGCATCGTCCATTGATTCGAGGAGTCCGGCGTCAAAATCGTCACCGCGGGTCACAGTTACCGTTGACATGAATGACCACTACTCCAGCATACTTGTTCCGATGCCGCTTCTGAACCTCAGAAAGAATCCGTACGCGAGCATGAGATATGACCAGTGAAAGAACAACTCAAGGTAACTACCATCATAGTAGATACCATTCACCGACGTCCAAGTGAACAGTATGTCTCCAATGAAAGTGAGGATCAAACCAATCGTAACGAACAAGAAGGGCCGCCAGAACGTACCCCTTCCGTAGAGGAATAAGATGGGTAATGCAACAACCAATAATGCCACGTCAAGCAGCGGGTACGCCAAACCCACAGCAAGGGACAGTAAACTTTGGCCGATATTAGATGCGAAAGTTGGAGGAATCAACGCTGCAAGCAGCAAACCTGCCATACAAATGACGACCGAGATTACCGCAAGCATTCTTCTTGAGCGTAGGAACTCGCGAAAAGGCCAACTCTGCATCAGTACTGCACCGATTAAGGGCACGTATCCTGCTAACCAGAACCCATCAGCAATCGAAGGGAACGGATTGGGGATCGAGTACCCCAATGCATACACGGCCCAAGTTGATTCACCAAGAAACCAGAGAAACATTCCGAGCGAGTAACCTAACCAAACAACTGAAAAACGATTCTTCATGCTAACACCATTACGAATCAAGCCAGCCGTCGCCACAGCGAAAGCAATGAAAGCCAGTAAAGGAGGAAGCCCATTCGAAAGCAGATACAGAAAGCTATGATCACCTTGCGCAAACACATACACTAAACCAAGCATAACTGCCAGCGTCATGACAATCGTCAAATCGGTGACCGAGTAACCACTCCGACCACTCGCAGTTACCGGATCCGTGAGCTCCTTCAATTGCCAATCCTCACTGTTCCCCGCTTCAACACAATTTCATTCTCAACTTTGACGAACACCACAAGATCACCATTATCCAAACCAAGAAGCTCCCTAACCGCTTTCGGAATTGTCGCCTGAAACTTACGAGTGATCTTTGAGGTACCTACAGAATCCATTAGAAATCCGACCCTGGACTGCCTATGGAAGTAGTACGGTAAGATAGTACTACTGTAACCAACGACTTATGTTCCGAGTGTCAAAAATCCGAGAACGTAAGGACGTGAGGATAGATGACGCTGAATGCAACTATTTCCTCGTTTGCCAAGCCGCGTCGGTGATCAGAGGTCTTGTAATTCTAGGTTCATCTGCAAGCGGCAAGTACACGTAGTACACATCCGAGCTTCTTCCTACTCGAAATCAACCTGTAATACCCCAGTGCTGAGCAAGGGTGGTGGCACCAAACCGGATTAAGTAAAGTGTAGAGGACTTGGCGAACCGTCT
>Ga0187772_10001360_pt1 | contig 11574 bp, 5 predicted proteins | sample 0116_SJ02_MP15_2_FD_133137 | JGI IMG/M metagenome (GOLD analysis project Ga0187772, IMG submission 133137) | Tropical peat soil microbial communities from peatlands in Department of Meta, Colombia - 0116_SJ02_MP15_20_MG | ecosystem: Environmental > Terrestrial > Soil > Wetlands > Peat | place... | reverse complement strand
GCGCGCTTTTTCGACGTTGAGGATTTTGCCCTTGAGCGGCAGGATGGCCTGATACCGCCGGTCCCGCCCGCCTTTGGCGGAGCCGCCGGCCGACTCACCCTCCACGATGAACAGTTCACACCGCGCGGGATCGCGCTCTTGACAATCGGCGAGCTTCCCGGGCAGGCCCGAGGAATCCAGAGCGGACTTGCGCCGCGTGAGTTCCCGAGCCTTGCGGGCCGCTTCGCGGGCGCGTGCGGCATCGATGCACTTGCCGATGATCTTGCGGGCAATCGAGGAGTGCTTGTCAAAATACTCGCCCAGCTTTTCGTTGACCAGCGATTCCACCAAACCTTTGATATCGCTATTCAACTTGCCTTTGGTCTGACCCTCAAACTGTGGTTGAGGGAGCTTCACGGAAACAACGGCAACAAGCCCCTCGCGAACGTCGTCGCCCGTGATCGAGATTTCGTCCTTCTGCTCCTTGAGCATGCCGAAGGAGCCGGCGTAGTAATTGATCGTGCGCGTGAGGGCCGAGCGGAAGCCCGCCAGGTGCGTGCCGCCGTCGACGGTGTTGATCGTATTGGCGAAGGCGAAGATGTTCTCGGCGTAGCTGTCGTTGTACTGGAGTGCGATCTCCATATCGACGGTGCCGCGCTTACCCTCCATGTAGATCGGCGAGTCATGCAGTGTCTGCTTGCCGCGGTTCAGATGTTTGATGAATTCCGAGATGCCGCCGGTGAAGCGAAATTCAGCTTTCTTGTTCGAGCGCTCGTCCTCGAGCGTGATTTTCAGCCCTTTATTCAAAAACGCTAGCTCGCGCAGGCGCTGGGAAAGGGTGTCGAAACTGAAATTCGTGGTCGAGAAGATCGAAAGATCGGGATGGAAAGTGATCTTCGTGCCGGTCTTTTTCGTCTTGCCGGAAGACTTGAGTTTCGTAGTCGGAATACCCTTTTCGTAGGACTGCTCCCAGACTTCGCCATCCCGCCAGATTTCCAGATCGAGCCAATCGGAAAGCGCGTTGACCACGGAAACACCAACGCCGTGCAGGCCACCGGAAACTTTGTACGTCTCGCTGTCGAATTTCCCGCCTGCGTGCAGAACCGTCATGACCACTTCGGCAGCGGGTTTTTTTTCCGTGGCGTGCATGTCCACAGGGATGCCACGGCCATTGTCAACCACCGTGACGCTGTTGTCGTCGTGCACCTGCAGGTTGATCTCGTCGCAGAAACCAGCCATCGCTTCGTCGACCGAGTTGTCGACGACTTCCCAAACGAGATGATGAAGCCCCATCTCGCCCGTTGATCCGATGTACATGGCCGGGCGCTTACGGACGGCTTCCAGACCACCAAGGACTTTAATGGAGGTCGCGTCGTACTTGTGCCCGGCTGACGGACCGGCACTCCCAGGCCCTTTCGGGGCCGGATTCTCTTTGTCACCCATGGGTCGTGCGTCTCCTCGAGAAGCGGCCTCAGGTCCATAGACCTGAGCTACAACCGAAAAACTTCGACGATGCTTGAGTCCTACCCGGGAAGGCGGTCGCGCGGATCGGCTCGACTTACCTTGCCCATTGGTCCCATCCCTACCAAGCGCGGGGCGCCGGAGCTGGGACTCGAAGGGTTTTTCTGAGCTCCATCCCGTCCCGTACCGACATCTCGGGTGGACGCGGCGAAGCTCCCCTCAGAAGAGGAAGCCAGTTGCTTGCGCCCAGCTGTTTGGAACCGCCAGTTCTGGCGCTGGCGACGATGGAGCGGGCGCAGACTCGGTCCGAAACTTGCCATTCAAGAGGAATCCGGAACCAACTAAATTTTACCGGAACGGATGGACTTTCACAAGGCGATTCTCATAGGTGAGAAATGGGATAGAACATTTACTTTCAAATGCTTAGCGAGGCCTCCGGGGGCTCGTCGGCGAGATTTTCGCCCCGGATGAGGCCGTTAAATGCGCATCGGCATCACGACGTAGCGATAGCGGCTGGACTCGTCGGCCAACGGGCGAAGCTGGCCGGCCGACTGCTCATCCTTGAGCTCAAAGCTGATGGGGCCGTCGGGTGCGGCGGCAAGAAAATCGAGCAAGTATTGAGCGTTGAAGCCAATCGAGATCGGCTCACCTTTGAACTCTTTCTCGATGGCTTCTCTTGCTTCGCCGTACTCGGGGCTCGAGGCGGAGATTTCCACGCCCTCCTTGGCAACCGTGAACTTCACCGCATGAGAGCGCTGATCGGCGAGCTGTGAGACGCGGCGGAGCGCATCTTGTAGTTCATTGCGCTCAATGACCACATTTCGGTTCGTATCACGTGGCAACACGGCTTCATAGTTCGGGAATTGGCCGGTCAGCTTGCGACAGGTCAGCAAGCGGTTACCAAACTGAAAGAAGAGGTGGCTTTCATCCTGCGCAAAGTCCGCCACATCTTCATTGCCGGCCTCAGCAGCCAAGCGCTCCACCTCGTTCATGGCCTTTTTCGGAATCAGCACACGCGTCTCAGATGTAAAGCCCTCGAATTTGTGATCTACTTCCACCATAGCCAATCGATGGCCGTCGGTTGCGACCATCGTGATGGTTCCCGGCTTCAGCACCAGTAGGGCTCCATTGAGCGTGTAACGGGATTCCTCCTGCGAAATGGCGAAGGTGGTTTTCGCCATAAGCCCTGCCAGGAGCTTCGCCGGAATCTTCACGAGCGCGTGCGGAAAGCTCGGCAGCGCCGGAAAGTTATCTTTCGACATTCCCACCAGCTTGTAGCTTTTCCGATCCGAGGTAATCTGCACCCAGTGGTTTTCCAGCAGCTTGAAACGAATCTCCTCTTCCGGGAGCAACCGCACCAGTTCCAGGAGTTTTTTTGCTGGGATCGTTCCCGCACCATCTTTTTTAATTTTCGCTTCGCAAGAAGTACGGATACTCAGCTCCAGATCCGTAGCCGTAATGATCAGCCGGTTGCCTCTTGCCTCGCAAAGAAGATTGGAGAGGATCGGAATCGTTGTTTTCCGCTCGACAACACCCTGCGTGAGAACGAGCTCCTCCAGCAAATCAAACTTCTTGACGCTAAATTCCATCTCGTGTGCAGTCCTTACGCTCGTTTCTGTGGTCATGTTCGGCCTTTGGGTACTCTACTGCTTTTCCTGATTCGTAGAAAGAGAGAAACCGCCGTCGCCGTCGCAACTGTGGATTTGTGAGAAAGCCACGGATCGAGAGCAAGCGAGAGGATTTATTTTGCGCACGCGGTTGTCGAAATTAGAATCTGGCTGTGAAATTTCAATGCTTGGCCCAGTCCCTTCACAGATCATTCACAATCCTTTCACAAAGGAAAGCTGCGGTAGCCCTCGGAAGCTCTATTAAGTCTAGCCAAATGAATCGAGTAGCCTGTTAATTGTCCTGTTTAAATCCTTGTCCCGCTGGCGAAGGCTCTCGATCTTGTTGATGGAGTGCAGCACGGTAGTGTGGTGCTTGCCACCGAACTGCTTGCCGATTTCCGGCAACGAAGCTGTGGTGAGCTGCTTCACGAGAAACATGGCAATTTGGCGGGGGAAGGCGATGACTTTCGAATTGCTTCGGATTTTTAGATCCTGTGCGCGCATACCAAAGTGCTCGCTGACGCGCTTTTGAATCTGCTCGATGGTGACCTTTTTTTCCTGCGTTTCGATGATGTTTTTGAGCACTTGTTGGGCCGTGGCCTGGTCAATCTCGGCGCCGGTTAGTGAGGAGTATGCAATCAAGCGAATCAGCGCGCCTTCTAGCTCGCGGATGTTCGACTTAATGGAGCGGGCGATGAATTCGGCCACCTCATCCGGCAGATGGACTCGTTCGCTATCCGCCTTTTTCTGTAGGATAGCGATCTTTGTTTCCAGATCCGGCATCTGGATGTCAGCGATCAAGCCCCACTCAAAGCGTGAGCGCAACCGTTCTTCAATGGCAGAAATCTCCTTAGGGGGGCAATCGGATGAAATCACGATCTGTTTTTGCTGATCGTAAAGGGCATTAAACGTGTGAAAAAACTCCTCCTGGGTGCGCTCGGCGCGCGCGATGAATTGGATATCGTCTACCATCAGAACATCCATGTTGCGGAAGCGGTCGCGAAATCCCGGCATGCGCTCAAAGCGGATGGCGGCGATGACTTCGTTCGTGAACTTCTCGGCGCTGATGTAGGTAAGCCGCAAGGCCGGATTGCGCCGCTTGAGGGCATGGCCGATCGCCTGCATCAGGTGCGTTTTGCCCAGTCCCACTCCGCCATAGAGGAAAAGCGGGTTGTAGGATTTCGACGGCTGTTCCGCCACAGCGATGGCCGCAGCATGGGCGAATTGATTCGATTTGCCGACGATAAACTTGTCGAACGTGTAGCGTGGATTGAGCTGAGTGTCCGATGAGTCGAAGTCGAGCTTGGCCTGAGAGGTCAGCGCCGCGGGCGGCGCCACCGGTTCTGCTTCTGCGCAGACGAATTCGAGCACAAGCCCAGGCCTGCCAACCTCGGCCAGAACGGCCTGCAGAAGCTCCCCGTACGTCTCCGTCAAGCGCTTACAAAATAGGCGGGTAGGAACTCGAACCACCAAGCGGTCGTCCTCGGCTCGCTCCTGCCGGGTAGGGCGGAACCAGGTGGCGAAGCTATGGGGGTTCACCCGGCGTTCAGCATGTTGCAGGATCTTGTCCCAAAGACTCATCGGCAAAAACGGCCCCTACCCCAAATTTCCACTGCTGTGGAAATGCTGTGGAATTCTCGCCCCCCGCGAGAAGTGGTCTTATATATCTAACGTGTCGGGTTCGATTTACTGGAACGCACCCGGCAAGTGCGATGGCCAAGCAACGCTGGAATCCCTTTTGCAGTTTGCTCAGGTACGCGAGGCGGGATTCTGCCTAAATGCAGCGCGATGAGCAAGAGAAAACTGAACGAATTTTGGTCGCGCGCTTCACATACGATCCACAACTTTTCCACAGAAAAATTCGACGCCCCGCCTAAGCCGTAGAAGCGCGTCGAAACTCGATGTGATGGACCGAGTGAGAGACTAGGGGAAAATCAAGGTGCCAAGTTTTCCACAGGCATCGTTTCAACAGGGGTGGCTCATTTAGGTGTTTGGCGAGCTTCGGGAAGGGAAAAATCGAAGATTCCGTTCGGATCGTCGGCGATCAAAATGCGATCGTGCTCGACGAGAAGTGCCGCCGCCTCGATGCGCGCGCCTTGCTTGGTTGACGTCAGATAGGCGGCGCGACGGTTGCCGTCCTTATCAAAGTGCAAGAGTTCGTTACCGATCGCAGCCCAGATCTCCTCGGTTTCCGGATCGACCGCCAAGGCTCGGATCACCGGCCTAGGCGGCGGAGCCTGACCCCCAATCGTGACGGTCGTCCACTGCCTCGCCTCCCGCGCGGGCTCGAATTCCGACGCGGGCAGTGAAGTTTCCCAGGCGGCATAGCCGAAACGATCGTATCGGCGAATCGCGGGATCTGGCAAATCGGTGAAGACGAAATCGATTTGGCTTTTGCCGTCGCCATACACGTGGCCAGGGCTGAGCTGTGCGTGGTCGCCTTGGGTTCCGCTCGAGTGAGGCCCTTCGCCAAAGGCGCGCACCAAAGTCCCGTGTGCGTTGAACACACTCAGCAGATGATCGGAACGCAGTAAAGTGGCTGCAAACTCAAGACCGGAGAGTGCGGCAATCGACATCGGAGTCATGACGTGCACTGTCGCGAGGAGTGAACCATCGGCGCTGAATATCTCGACAGCATTGGCCCCCCGATCGGCGACGAACAGCCGGCCATCGACGTCCACGTCGATGTCGGAGGCATAGATGATCCGCGCGCCGTGTGACTGCGCGTTGGGGATTTGGCCGATCCGATTGCCGTCGCCGCCATAGATTAAGACGGTATTCGCCGGCGCAGCGAGGATGTAGTAGCGCCCGGCGGCGTCGCGCTTTAGCGCGGATACGCCCGGTCCAACTTCGGGGAAAACGCGCGCCCGGGCCTCGATTTCGCGCGTGAAGGCCTGATCTTGCGCGAGGCCGGACGGGGGAGGCCATCCGGAAAGGATGACCAGAATGGCCACGGACATGAGCCGTGCAATGTGGCGCAGCATGGGGCTGAGCAATTTTACCCCGCCAGATGACCGAAGATGCGCACGCTTGCGCCCGCGTTGCTTAGAGGAAACTCCGGTTTAGTCCAAACGGAAGTTGAGACGCTCGATCGATCTCGCCCGGCCCGTCGACTCATCGACATCGATGAGCACGGTGTTCATTTGAATGTCGCCTTCAGCGACCACGAAGCGGGAGGGCATCGCGTCGAGAAAATGCTGAAGGATGCCTTCTTTCTCCATGCCGATAACAGAGTCGTGTGGTCCGGTCATCCCCACGTCGGTGATGTAGGCCGTGCCGCCGTTCAGAATCCGTTCATCCGCCGTGGCCACATGCGTGTGAGTGCCGAGGACGGCAGAAACCTTGCCATCGAGATACCAACCCATGGCCATCTTTTCCGAAGTGGCCTCCGCATGCATGTCCACGACGATGACCCGTACATCCGGTGGGATTCGGGAGAGTTCCAACCGAGCGGTGCGAAATGGATCATCGATCGGGGTCATGTAGGTGCGGCCCTGAAGGTTCAGGACGGCACAGCCGACGCCGTTCTTGGCGTGGCCAACATACAGACCGCGGCCGGGCGAGCCATTTGGGAAATTGGCAGGGCGTAACAGGCGCGGTTCTCCCGGGAGATAGTCGATGATTTCCTTGCGCTTCCAGATGTGATTGCCGCTGGTTAGCACGTCTGCGCCGGCTTGGAAAAGTTCCTCGGCAATCCGCGGCGTCACGCCGAAACCGGAAGCGGCGTTCTCGCAATTGACGATACACAACTCGATTTTGCGTTGCGCGAGGATATCCAAAAGCCGCTCGTGAACGATCTTGCGGCCAGGCGAGCCTACAATGTCACCAATGAAGAGAATTTTCACAGGGGGGATTTTTCTTTCGTTTCAGGACAAACTCCGACCTCTAGAGCGGAGCGGTCCACTCGGCCGTGCGTTGCTAGGCCTTGAACCCCACTTAATAGATTGGGCGCCCAGCGCCTGCTTTGAGGCTTTCCCGAACGGAAACCGTACGGGGCGTGCACAAGGGCAGGACAATCGAGCACCCTGGGATTCAGTGTTGGTTCAAATAAGCTTTCGCAACGTCACCTGCGTCGCAGGCCCACTCCGGGATCATTGTAGCAGGAAATTTCCAACCGAGTTTTCGCCGCCGTGACGCTCGACGGCGAATCTATAGGAGAGGAACAAAGGCACGGTGTCTAGAAGTTAAACTTCGCTGCCACCTGAACCAGCCTGGGCGGCCGGGCGTTCGCAACCATCCCGAATGCAGAGCTAGCGATATTCCCGTCCACCGCCTGGGGCCCGAAAAACTGCGCGTGGTTAAAAACATTGAAACCTTCCAAGCGAAACACAAGGGACTTTGACTCGGCGAGGCGAACGTTTTTGATGAGTGCAATGTCATAGTTATCGAGCCCCGGGCCAGAGAAGAAGCGGCGCTTGGAAGAGCCCGGTGTCCCGAGTGCGTTATCGCTGAAAAGAGCCGTGTTGAAGTATGGCTTTCCGTTGCGGGGATTCTGATTCAGATCGAGAGGTCCGGGGGTAAAGTCGGGCTCATCGACGCCGTAGTTGTTAACGCCGTTTGGCTCCGAACCAATCAGGGAGTTGTCTCCATAGTTGATAAGGGTCACGGGCAAGCCACTGCTGAAGTGCGTAATCCCCGAGATCTCCCAGCCCTCGGTCCAACGATTTGAGGCTCGAAACAGATGCTCGAACGGGATCTGATAGCTGTAACTCACGACAAAGTTGTGCCTCACATCGAAGGCCGATAAGGCCTTGCTGAGGGCGGGATCGAACGGATTCACTTCCTCGCCCAGATTGGAGGCCTGATCTTGAGACTTGCTGTAGGTGTATCCGGCCAACAACTGGAAACGACGGCTGCTGTGACGCAACGTGACCTCGAGGGCGTTGTAATTCGAGTTTCCGATGGTCGCCTGATCGGAATTACTCCCGAAGTTGGATCCCAGCGGGTCTCTGGTTCCATGAAAGACAACGCCCGTATTCGTGACGTAGGTCTGGTCCTCACCGAAAGGCCCGCAGGGAATTTGGCTCGGCGCAAGGTTCGCGGGGTTGCTTAAGAACAAGCAAAGCGAAGAATTGCCTGGGTTCGCTTCTTTGAGTACCAACAGCCGGTGACCTTCGGTCCCCACGTAGCTCAAATCGAGCACCGTATCGGCGCCGAAGCCGCGCTCAAGCGAGAGCATGTATTGCTCGGCGTATGGAATGCGGTTGGTGGTGAGATAGTTGGGAAGCCCCGTAATAGGTTCGAACTGGCCCCAGTTGATCGTGGAATCCGGATGGCTCGCCGTTGAACCGAGCCGCGCCAGAGTCACCGGGAATGTTTGTCCCAAATTCTGGCCGGTTGCGGCAGTGACAAAGGGAGTCCGAAATAGCGGCGGAGCTGGGCTTGTATAGGTGATTCCATAGGGTGTGTTGGCGCTCATCACGCTCAGGGTGAGTGCCTCAATCGCCGTATAGAACATCCCGTAACTGGCACGGATGCTGCTCTTGCCCGGGCCGCCTAGGATTTTGGCGAGCACCCCGCCGGAGGCGCTGGGTGAATAGGCAAGGCCTACGCGCGGCGCGAAGTCCAGATTCCCGGCAGGGGCAAGGGTCCGTGGCACGCCGGGGTCTGTTGGATAGAGGATTCCGGCAGGAGCTCCCGGGAAAACCACCGACTGCTTACCGGGCAGGAACGTAGCGATCTGGTTGTACTTCTCATACCAAGGTTCGATGCGGTCCCAGCGCAATCCGTAATTCAACGTGAGAGTGTGCGTGACGCGCCAGCTGTCTTGGGCATACAGGCCTACATAGCGATTGCGGCCGTAAAAGGGCTGGAGCTGACTCTGGTTATACTGCGTCGAAGTACCCAGCAGGAAATCCGCGAAATCGAGGCCGGTCTCGCTGCCCAAGAATAGGAAGCTCCCGTTGAACTGGGCCGTGGCATGGACGTTGACTTGATCGTAATGGAATTCGCCGCCCAACTGGATTGTGTGAGTTCCGATCGTCTTCGAAAAGTTGTCGAGCAACTGGATGGTGTTTCCGATCTGGTTCAACTCATTCGTATTCGTTCCGATCGTGAAGGTGTTGAAGCTAACACTTTCAACGCCCTCGGTCGCAGGCGCCAAAGGCACAATTCCGGGAGTTCCCGGACCCACGACAAAACCCTGAGACGCCAGGCTGACGCCAACGCCGCCGATGGGTTTGCCGAGGTCACTGGCGTCGCGGAGGTAGCTCAAGTGGAACTCATTCACCATCGCGGCACCAAACGTCTTCACATCGGAGAGTTCAAGCAACTGGGCGCGACCCGTGTAGAGGGCGTTGAAGCCGGGAACGTTTGCGCCACCCTGCGCCGTCGGATACGGGTTGTTTTGGGACCAATCGTCTAAGAAGTAATAGGCCGTCAACAAGCCCCACCGCGTGTTGGCATCCATTCGGAACGAGCCCTTATCATCTCGTAAGGTTTGGTTGTAGGTGGAGCTTGAAAAAGTGCCGTTCGGATTGTTTGGCTCGGGTATGTATGGCAAGAGGTTGATTCCCGGCGCGGTCCAGGCGGCTGGGGGAACCGTCGCTCGCGGGAAAACACAGCCGTTTGCGGCGCCCGAGGTGTTGCTCATGCAACTACCGGAGCTTTCCTGGCCTGTCCAAGGATTGATGTAGTTGCCGTTGAAATAGTACGGCTCGCCAGGCATCACCGTATATCCAAGCTCGCTGGAAAGCATTCGGGCGATATTGGGTCCACTCACCGTGCAGGGGATTTCGAATACTTGTTTGCCGGAGGGATCGGTTTGTGAGCCGCAGAAGCCCAGTTGATTAAAGCCCTGAGAATTCACTTGATCTGACATATTCCCCGTCGTGCGATCCGCGATCGATGGCACCGGGATCTGTCCAGTGTCCACTCCCTGGGTCAACCGACTCCCCTGATAGTCGGCAAAGAAGAAGATCTGGTTCTGTCGAATGGGCCCCCCGAGAGTCCCCCCAAACTGATTCTGATCGAACGCCCCTCGTGTAGGAGAAAAATAGTTCCGTGCGTCGAGATCCGTGTTACGGATGAATTCGAATACGTCCCCATGAAACGAGTTGGTTCCGGATTTCGTTACGACGTTGATTTGGCCCCCGCTGAACTCCCCGTATTCAGCGTCGAAGTTGTTCGTGAGGATCCGAAACTCAGCGATGGAATCTAGATTCGGGACGATGGCCGCCCCCATGTTGACGTCCTCTTCCACATCGCTGCCGTTGACAAGAAAACTGTTGGCAAATTCCCGTTGGCCGTTGATCGAGATCGTTCCAGGGTTGAGATCACCGGAAGGCGACAGCACGCTCGCCCCCACGTCCTGGACGGTCTCTGCGTTGACGGAAGTGGCAGGCACAACTCCGGGCTGAAGCGCAAGCAGATCCGTGAAGCTTCGGCCATTCAGTGGCACAGAGGTCATCTCCGCGCCTTCAATTACGTCCCCCTTTTGCGTGGTGGTTCTATCCACCTCAACCTGCGCTTCTCGCACCGTCACTGTGTCTGTTCTCGCGCCGATTTCGAGTTGCACATCGACTTGTAAGGCACTATTGGCGTCAATAGCGACATTCGTACGGGAGTACGGCTTGAAGCCTGGACAGGTGACTTCGAGCTCGTAGTGCCCAATGGGCAGGCTCAGAAACGAATAGGCACCGCGATCATCCGTCCGGAGGTCTTGTCGGAGGCCTGTTGTCGTGTTTGTAGCGGTGACAGTCGCTTGTGGCACGCCTGCTCCGCTCGGATCCTGAACAATGCCTGAGATACTGCCTCCCACGCCGGCCCGAGCAAGGCTGGCAAAACAGAGCCATGCTGTGAAGGCTGCGCCAACAAAGAGCCAGGCAGGCCCGCTTCTCGGACGTGGATGAAGACAGAAAGACACGCGGAGCCTAGTTGACAAAAGGTATCAACTGGTGGACGGATGTTACGGTAGTTGAAACCAGATGTCAACAAGAAAAACCCGTGAAAATCCCGACGCGGCAGTCCTGAGTTGCGCTTAGAAGTGGAAGCCGATCTCTCCCGTAATCGTTCGCGGCGTAACGTAATGCGTGCCGCTAAATGTGGACAGGAAGTTGTAAAGCGCGTATTGATTTGACAGATTGATCACCGTGAGCTGCGCACTCCACTTATAGTGATCGCCGTTGAACAGGTTGTCATCGCCCACGGCGAGATCAAACAGGTTTCGCGGCTGGATACGTGGTGGGTTGGTATTGTCATTCTCCTTGTTCGGAGCGGGCACCTGAGTGAGCGTCGACCCGAACACGGAGGCTGGGCAATTGAAGGGCAGAGGCGTAGTGGGTGTGGCGTGCACGCCATGGCAAGTGAACCCAGCCTCAAACTCTTGATCGGCGGTCAAGGGGATGAGGGGCGGGGATCCGACGTTGCTCGCAACCATCGATACGTTCGCCACGCCATTGATCACGACCGAACCAGGGCAAGTGTTCGTAGGCAGGATCCCGTAGCAGGGAGTAGCGCCAGCAACCAGGCCGCTATCATAGCGCCAGTTGAAGCTAAACCAGGGTCCCCGCTTCCACGGCTGATATTG
>Ga0187772_10001359_pt1 | contig 11577 bp, 10 predicted proteins | sample 0116_SJ02_MP15_2_FD_133137 | JGI IMG/M metagenome (GOLD analysis project Ga0187772, IMG submission 133137) | Tropical peat soil microbial communities from peatlands in Department of Meta, Colombia - 0116_SJ02_MP15_20_MG | ecosystem: Environmental > Terrestrial > Soil > Wetlands > Peat | place... | reverse complement strand
TCAGCCGTTCGGCCACACGCGCGCCGCGGTGCGCGCGATCACCTCAAGCTTGCGCCGCTCGGCTTCGACGGTGATCCGATTGCCCACTACGGAGGTCGAGAAACCGCATTGTGTCCCCAAAGCGAGCCGCTCGAGATCGATCACGCGGCTTGCCATCTTGATGCGCTGCTCGAGCTGCTCCTCGGTTTCGACACGCGGCGTCTTGGTCGTCACGAGCCCGAGTACGACCAGCTTGTCGTCGGGTACGAGCGCCAGCGGGTCAAAGCTGCCCGACCGCTCGTCGTCGTACTCGAGCAGCAATCGGTGCGCCTTGATCGCGCCGAAGATCGGCCGCGCGATTGCGTCATAGCCGCCGGCCACCAACCAACGAGAGTCCTGGTTGCCGCGGCACAGGTGAAAGCCGAACGTCACGCCGGGCGCGGCGTCGATGACCGCGTTATCGAGCTCGATACCGTACGACAGCCACTGCTGGAGCGTCCAGCCACGCTGCTCGTAGAACGACCGCCACGCAGGATCGATCAACAACGGGTAATGCGGGGCATCGAGCTGGACGTAGGTCGCTCCAAGGCGCTCAAGCTCGCGCACCTCGTCGAGGAGGATCGCGACCACGTCGCCCATGAAGTCGTCGAAACGCGGGTACCCGGCGCGTGAGCGCCGCGAGTCCCACAGGTTTGCGAACAGCGTCGGGCTCGGCAAGGTGACCTTCGCGATGCGATCGGTGTGCCCTCGCAAAAACGTGAACTCCTCGCTGGCCAGAAACCGACGCCGCCGCAGCCGTTCGGTCACAGCGAGCGCCTCGGGCCGCGCGACGCGTTTGTCGCCCAGGACCTCCGAATGCCAATCGCCCCACAGCCAGGCGTCGATGTTCACGCCCTCGATGCCGTCGACCGATGCCGTCAGTTCGCTCTGGAACGACTCTCGGCGGAACTCACCATCAGTCACGACCTGGCAGCCGGCCGCCTCCTGCAGCTCGATTACCTCCCGAATTGCCTGGTCCTCAATGCGCTTGAAGGACGGGGGGTCGAGCTCACCGGCCGCATGCGCCTCGCGGGCGCGCAGCAACTCCGGCGGCCGCAGCAGACTCCCAACATGGTCGGCATGGGCACTTACCACCCGACCATAAATCATGCCAGTCGGGGCGCAGGCGCGTTGGCGGCTGCGTGCTGGTTGGCGCCATAGAAGAAGACGCCGACGACGCCTCGGCGAGCCGAATGGCGTCGCGTCCTCCTTTCCCATCATCACGAAGCACGCGCCGGCGCCAACGACTGCCCCGAATCGCGCTGACCAGCGCCCCGTCGCAGCCTTTGGCGTGCGGACTTCGTGCTCCGCTTCGTCGCCCACCAGCCGCCGAGGACCGACTGCTGCTTCCGGGAAGCGGCAGTGCGATGTCGCGGTTGCGTAGCCGGCCGTACGTCTGGAGGTTCGTGAAACCAGAAGTGTGGGCGTCATGGCGTCGGTCCATCTGGAAGTGCTGAGATTGGCGTGAAGAGCAGCCGAGTTCTCGCGTCTGAAGGTCGTTGACGGAACGAGCCGTGTCTATGTGTGGGTCCCAAGAAGGTTGGTGCGCTCGTTGGGGCGGGCGACCGGATTTGGTCGAGGGCTGCCGGTGTTTCTTGGGGAGCGTCTTTGCGCTAGCCGGGGCGTGTCAGGATGTGTTGTCCGACCCGGAGGGCGTTGGCGGCGATCGTCGACGCCGGGTTCATCGCGGGTAGGGATGGGAAGAAGGACGAATCCACGACGTGGAGGCTCTCGACGTCGTGGGCGCGACAGGTGGGGTCCAGCGCGCTGGTTGCGCCGTCCACGCCGGCGCGGACGGTGCCCGCCTGGTGGGCCTCCGGCGAGTATGTCAAAGGCACTAGCATCCATGACGCTCAGACTGGTTTGAATTCGAGCAAACCTAACGGAGCCACCGCAACTGCATCCAGACACCGGGGGCCCGGCGCTGCGACGAAATCGTCGGCGGGTGCGGCACTTCCCAGCACCAGTGCGCGGACGGCCTTTTCGGCTCGTCCGCATGAACTCGGCAAGAGTCGCGATCGCACCACCGAGCGCTGAGGTCGATGTCTGGTCTGCGTCGATTCGCTGCGAACGCTGGTCGCGCGGGTTGCCTGGACTGGATCCACGACCCGGCTGGGAGGAGCTTAGCCCCTTGAAGCTCGGCAGGGCCACGGGGCGTAGGTACCTGGGCAAACTCGTGCTACGCGTACCCGCCGTAGCCGCGCAGGCGAATGGCTTGGAGCACGCGCTCTATCGCCAGCTCGTATGCGGCGACGCGAAGCGAGACGCTGAGCTCACCGGCACGCTGCTCGACCTCGCGGTAGGCGGCCCGCATTCTCGCTCCCAGCTTGTTGTTTACCTCGTGCTCGTCCCAGCGTGTGTGCTGGAGGTTCTGGACCCACTCGAAGTAGGACACGACGACTCCGCCGGCGTTGGCGAGCACGTCGGGAACGACGAGCACTCCCCTTTCGCGAAGGATCTCGTCGGCGGTAGGCGTCGTGGGGTTGTTTGCGCCCTCGATCACGATCCGCGCGCGGACCGAGTCCGCGTTGGCGGCGTGGATCGTCCCGCCGAGCGCCGCTGGGATCAGCACCTCGCAGTCGAGCGCTACCAGTTGCTCTGCCGCGATCGGTTCGGCCTGCGGGTAATCGGTGAGCGTTCCACCCTCGGCGAGATGCTTGGCGACCGCGTCGGGGTCGATGCCCGCGTCGGCGTGTATCGCCCCCGACGTATTGGAGATGCCGACAAGCGTGCACCCGAGCTGAGCCATGATCCGAGCCGCCCACGACCCGACGTTGCCGAAGCCCTGGACCGCAACGCGCGTAGTGTCCGGGTGCAGGCCGAGTGCGCGCGCCGCCTCGCGGTACGCGTACACGATCCCGCGGCCGGTGGCGGCCTCGCGCCCGGGCGAGCCGCCGAGTGAGATCGGCTTACCGGTGACGACGGCGGGGGCGTCGCCGTGCAGCTTGGCGTACTCGTCCATGATCCACGCCATTACCTGCGCGTTGGTGCCCGCATCCGGGGCCGGGATGTCGCGGGTAGGCCCAATGATCCCTGCCAGCTTGTCGGTGAATGAACGAGTGATCAGCTCAAGCCCGTGCTCGTCGAGGTCGCGGGCGGGGCAGTTGACTCCTCCCTTGGCGCCGCCGAACGGGATGTCGAGGATCGCGGTCTTCCAGGTCATCAGCGCCGCCAGGGCCCTGACCTCGTCGAGGTTGACGCGCTCGTGATAGCGGATGCCGCCCTTGAACGGCCCGCGCGCGCCGTTGTGTTGCACCCGGTAGCCGGAGAACACGTGGATCCCGGAGTCGCGTAGCCTGACCGGGATTTGAACCTGGACCTCGCGGTACGCGGTCGCGATCACCGCGCGCAGATCCTCGGCGACGCCTAGGCGATCGGCGGCGACCTCGAAGAAGCGCCCGACCGAGTCAAAGCTCGAGATCTCGGCCAGACCGGCGTCGGGAGCACGGTTCGCGACGCGCGGCGACTTGTCCGGGTGGGAACGCCGGCCAACCGGTGTCTCCAGTGGCTCCTCGGCTCGTGCCTCGCTCACGGCCCCAGCGGGAACGGTGAACACTCGTCGATCGCGAGGGTGAACGCGTAACCCACGACGCGGTTGTGCCAGCGGATCACTCCCTCGACGTAGTCGAAGGTGCCACGCCGGTACCTGCCGGTGAAGCGGGCAGCCAACCACGCCCCGATCGCCGCGATGTACAGGAAGAAGAGCACAACGTAGTGCGGGACCGCGACCAGCCACTTGACGACCGGCAGCCGGCGGTTCAACTCGTGATGCACATCGGGATATGGGACCTCGAGATGGACGGTCTGCTGCTCGTTGGTCGACGGATAGCGATCGTTCATCGCCGCCTCATGCACGCTGAGTCGGTTTGCGACCACCGGAGCGCAGGTTCCGCCGAACCACGATGGCGGGTACTCTCGCGGAGGACGATCCTCAGTAGCGGCAGCAGGGACCGCACGCGGGTGCCGCCCATCGCGACCTCGGTCGTGTCCGTGGCGCTCTTCCTCCAGCGGCACGATAGCCGCCCATCGATGTCTTACCGGCATTTCTGCTTCACCGCACCTAGGCGGAAGCGTAACCTAGCGGTCGCGTTTTGGACGAGCACCACTCTCGCCAGACTGCTGCTTCCTTCGCGAAGTGGGAAGACGGCGACTGCGGAGGCACCCTCGCGCAGTCCGAGGGCTAGCCGCACGTCTGACCGGGCGAGTGCTTTTCCGCTACGGCCGGCGCGTGTCGTGTCGCTGCTTTGGCGACCAGGCGATCACGCGCGCTCGCGATCCCGGAGGAGTGGTTTGCCCACGGAAGGGATTGCCGGCTCGAGGTGAGCTGGCGAGGTGCCTATGGCGTCAAATGAGCGGCCCTAAGACTTGGCCGGGGAGGGACCTGGTGCCGCTGCCGGTTTCCACTGTCGGAGCGACTGACGGACGCTGAGCCGGCAGTTGAGGGGGTAGCGGTCGCGCCGGAGCGCGACGCCGTGATGGGCGCGGGCCTGGGCCGGTCATGGTCGGAGGGCGTCGAGGATGCGGATGGCGTACGCCTCCTCGATGTGAGTGCGGATCTCGGCGGGGTCGAGCCGGTGGATATCTTGTGCCTCCGGGTCGAGTCGAGGAGTTCGTTGAGCGGTGGACAGCGAAAGACGAGCGCGACGACGCCGCGTGCTCGCGATCCGCCAGCGGCGGTCAGCTTGCCAGCGGCGGTCAGCTTCATCGGCGCGCTGCTGATCCGCGGCTGGTCGCAGCGGGCAGGTTCGACGCGAGGACTCGCGGCTGCGGGGGCAGCGCCATTCGCTACGCTTCTGTCATGGCCAGAGTGCCGTCGCTTCGAGCCTCGGACTCCGAGCGGGAGGAGGTCGTGGAGCGCCTGCAGCGCGCAACGATCGAGGGGCGGCTCAGCGCCCCCGAGCTCGAGGAACGGCTCGAGGTGCTGTACCGGTCGCGGACCTACGGCGAACTCGACGCGCTGGTGGCCGACCTGCCGGCCGAGCGCCGGCCGGACCCGGTCGACCGGGTCCGATTCCCGAAATGGACCGTCGCGTTCGCGGCCGTCGCGCTCCTGTTCGTCGTCCTCGAGACGCTCGCCGCCGCCGCTCGTCAATCCGCGATGGCCGCCGCCGTAGCGGCCCAGGCCAGACAGGCTCGGTACCCCGGGACGTTCGTCGAGCCCCACCACTACTTCATGCGCGCGGCGTCAATGCTAGGCGCCATGGTGGTGCTGGGAGTCTGCGCCGTCGCCTTCTGGGCAGTGTTGCAGGCGAGGACGACCTCCCCCGACGCCTGACCTGTTGCCTGGGCGTCGGCGAGGATGACCCGGGTTGCCTCGCGGGAGCCACCATCCGGGGCAGAGTTGCGCCACTGTGGCGCGGGCCCCCCGCGAGGCCTCTCTCCGCGGCACCTCCGTCCCGTACTCCCCCTCGGGCCCTGGCGTGGGGCGCGGGCCGGCTCAGGGCCCCTAACCCGCGCGTCGTAACGCCTTCACGAGGGGGACCGAAGACACGAACACCAAGCTATCTGACCGGCTCGGCTCCGGCTGGCAAAGGCTTTTGCTCGCGGTCTACGGCCGCCCGAAGCGGCACTCGCGATCCGGCTCCCCCGGAGGCGACAAAGCGGCAGCGCGCCGCGCGTATGCTCGGCGGCCCGGAACCGGCGGCGCAATCGTCGGTGTGCGCTGCTTGCAACTCGGCCGAGGGGGCGGGCATGAGCAAGCACCGGCCGACTATCGCGAACGCGGCGATGCACTCGCACCGGCGCTGGAACGCGGGGCGACTGCCTCTCTCGACGGCGATCGTGACCTCCGTGGCCGCGCAGCGAGCGAAGCAGCCGTCCACGGGCTACCTGAGCCTGCCGGCTCCTGTTGCCCGGAGGCAGTTACCCGGTTGGCGCGGAACTCGTGGCTGCATTCCGCGAGAGCAGTCGCGTTCATGCGGTGTCTCGCGTGACCATTGAGCGGCAAAGCGATCCCGTCTTCGATAACCCGGTCCGAGCACCAACCGTGACGATCGGCCGGCGGTCAACGGTCGCGAAGTGTCGCCTGCTGAACTCGCGGCGAAACGGGAGCAGCGGGCCTAGCCGCAGCCGTCGGTCGCATCGGCCTTGCGCGTCACAAATCGCCGCGGCTGACAGGGATCGATGTCACCGCCGAGCTCGCGCTGGGAGCACCCCTGCAACGTCAGCCACCATGGCACTAGGTATGCGTCGAACGTGCCCTCAGATCATGCGCCGGTGTTGAAATCAGCCGACCTCGCGGGTGCGTCGAGCTGCGCTGGCCATACCAGGTGGCCCGAGACCGGCCTCCGTTCAATCGTTCGAACGGAGGGCGCGCCGCTACCCGGCTACTGCGTGATGTATCCCGGGACACCAACCCCAGCACGGACCGGTCCGACGCCGAGAACCGCTCGGTGCGCACAGGCCTGGACGGAGAAGTCGATTGGTTTCGCGGCTCGCTGGCCGGGCGGATAGACCTTCAGGCCGTCGGCGGTCACCGGGCCGCCGCAGACTGCGCCCCAGTCCGTGATCGTGAGGACTGCGTGCGCAGTGCCGCCCGGCGCCAGCGTCACCACGGCGTGGGCCTGCGTGCCGCGCACCGCCGCCGGCCCGACCTGCATGAAGCCGTCGCGGTAGGCGGATACGCCGGGATAGCCGTTGAGCGCGCACGTCCGGTGACCCACGTTGCTGAACTCAAGCGGGACAGCGACGCCGCCGGCGTAGCCACCACCCCCACCAAGGCCGAGCCACACCTGGGTGTTGGCGGCCAAGCATGTCGATGCGCCACTTGTGGCAGTTCCACGGGCCGGGGCTGCGGCGAACGCCACCGCTGCCGACAGCAGAAGCCCGGTAGAGCAGGCGACGGCGGCCGCGGCGTACCGACGACGAGTCGTCGTGGTTCTCATGTTGATCAACTCCTCTCATCGCTTCCTGGTTTGCTGGCGCTGCCCGCGCGACTCGCCGCGCTCGCTAGTGCCAGCCGTGTGCTCGCGGGGCCATCACACAGCTTGGCGTGGAGAGCGGCGGACACTGTGGGAAGCGCTCGCGCCGGTCCGGTGAAACGACCGACCACGGCTGGCTTCGCGCAACCCGCGCACGCTTGAGCTGCGCTCGGACCACTGTCCTGGCCAGTGGGCGAGCGCATAGATCGCCACTGGATTTCTGGTGGCCGCCCAACATTGCCTTCTTCTTGTGGCAAGAGAGCGAGACGGTGCCCGGCATGGGCTGAGGTGGTCCGGGAGCGTGGCGACCGTCCACGCGGTCCCGGCTTTGGTGCCTTCGGCGGCGACGTACCGTGTCGGTCGGTGGTTGGGCAGGTCCAAGCTGTTCTCCCAGTTCCATGGCACACCGGTTGCCCAGGATGTCGACGCGCTAGGGCAGGACAGGCCTTCCACGTAGACGTTGGGGACATGACGTAGCGTCCAGTGCTGACCGCGGTCGATCGTCACGTCGGTGGTTTCGTCGATCCCGCCGCTGGCGATGCAGACGGCGGTGGTTGGGCAGGCGATGTTGTAGATGATCTCGTCCAGGGTGGGGAACGGCCGAGCCAGCGGTGTGGTGATCCAGTTTTCACCGCCGTGGTGGACGCGACGACGGCGGCGGCGCCGCCGGCGTCGATGGTGGTTTCTCGCAGCGTCCAGCAGGACTTCGTGTCCGGGCAGGAGATGGCGCTCAGAAACGCTTCGGCGGATACTTTGAACGCCGGGCCGGTCTTGCGCCAGGAGCCTCCTCCGTTGCGTGTGACGATCACCATCGGCGAGGTGAAGTAGTTGGGAGCCGGGCCTCGCGCGTTGCCGGTCGCGTAGCAGGTCGCGCTGGTAGGGCACGAGATCGAGAGCAGCGCGGGTGTGCTCGCCAGCGGGTGCAAAACCGTCCAGCTGTGACCGGTGTTGGCGGTCTTCCAGGCCAGGCCGGTATCCCCGCTATGGTGTCCGTTGCTGCGGCCAACCCCTCCGGCCACAGAGCAAACGGTGCTCGAGGCACAAGCGATCGCGGTATCGGATGCACCGGACGGGCGGCGGGGGAGTAGGCGGGTACTCCAGACCTTCCCGGCGTCAGTGGTTGCGATCACGGCCAGCCGGCTGTTGGTCTGAGCGGCGGCAAAGCACGTCGACGCGCTTGGACAAGAGATCTGATTGAGGCCGGTGATCTCGGCGGGGAACTTCTGCGAGGTCCTGCGATCGGCCGCGAAGGCCGATCCCTGTCCGGTCAGCAATAGGCAGAGGTTCAATGTGAGGCTCGCCAGTCCGGCCGCCACGAGCCCGCGGGTGCGAAGTCAAGAGTGGATCAAGGATCCTCCTTCAGATGGGCTAACAGTGCAGCCCACTAGCTGGCGATGGCCCGAGCTCACTCTCGCAGGGCAGGAAAGTTGGCTCTCGACCGCCGCACCCGCCTGCTCACAGGACGAAAGGGCGACGCCGCCGATCGCCGACGCCGCTGCCGCTGCCGCTGCCGCTGGCGCTTTCCATGCTCGACCGCACCCTCGTGACGGCAGGCGCGAACGCCGCGAGCAGCACTTGGATTGGCTGGGGGACGGAGGTGCCGCGTTCGGCGACGATGACCTCGCCGGCGACGCCGACGCCGACCACGGCTGGCATCGAGGCCTAGCGCGCGCCGCTGTCACCGGATCGGCATGCGCCCTGCGGTCGGGACGCGAGCCTGTGCGCCGCGCTGTGCCGTCGTGGCGCCCGCACGGTCGGCTCAGGCGGTGGCGACGCCTTGGCGAAGCGATAGGGTTGTGCGTGTGGTTCGGCATACGCAGCCCCTCAACGTCACCTTTAGCTCGGCCATATCCGACGAGTTAGAGATGCGGGTCACCGAAGCCCGCGAGCAGGGCATCCTGCCCGACGACCTCGTAGACCATGTTCGCGACGGCTTGCCATACCGGGTCGTCTCCAGGATCGCCTTGGAGGCGGTCAGAGCGGAGATAGCAAGGTCCATCGGCTAGGCGGACTCGTCGCCTCGGACGGGTGCTGGGATGCTTTCGGCAGCGTCCGCTAGTGAGACTCAGCTCCGTTGACGCGCTCGCCTAGCGCCGAGACGCGTGTGGTGATGACCTTCGCTCGAGGCGGGGATCATTCGTGGCGACGCACCGGATCGGGCACGATTTCGGGCTGCGCCAGAACGTTCCGGCGCCAGAGTCCGACGGATCGCCGACGGCGAACTGCCGGTGACGGCGGACTGCGAGGCTAGGTCGCCTTCTCCCGTCGCCAGTAGGGCGTGAGGGTCGGAGGAAGGTTCAGCTATTCGTGCGCCAGGACGCTGGCGGATCGCATGGAAAGCAGAAGAGGCGTCTCGTAGAGCGCTCTGGGTCTCCCGCGTACGGCTCGGCTAGACCGACCCAACTCCTTGTCGGGCGCGCCTGGACCCGGGTCGGTGACGGTCCGCCGATCGCCGCCCGGCGTCATCTTTGAGCGAGAGTTTCGACAGTCCCCGACTGACGAAGGATTCGACGTTCGATGGGTTTCTCGATCAAAGCTAACCCGGGGGCGCGTTCCGGACGATTCCGACCCCGCTATACGCGTCCTCGTTAAGGAGAACCGTCGAATGAAGATCCGTTCCGCACTGACCGTCGCGACCGTGATGCTCGGCCTCGCCACGCCTGCCGCTTCGGCGCGCGTCAGTCCGCGCACCTATGCCCGCACTTACCCGATTGCCTCTTCGTTGTGCTCCCGAGTGGCCGCCGGCCAGACGCCGAAGCGGTTGGCGGCCGACACTACGCAGATCACCGCCGCCTGCAGCGCGCTCAGCAGCAGCTACCAGCAGGCGCTCGACACGTATGACACCGCCGTCGCTTCGATCCCCGGCCAGGTCAAGGCCACCCTCGAGGGCGTCCGTGCCGCGCGGCAGACCGCCGAACAAACCGGGAGTTGGTCGGCGTACGAGGCCGTGCTCGCTCAGGCGGTCATCACGCTTAACGGTCTGCGCGCGCAGGAGCGTGGCGCCGAGCAGGCATACATCACTGCGATCCGCGCCGCGCGGCAGACGTTCTGGACGACCATCCACGGACTGCCGGGAGCCGGCCCGCTGCCCTCGGACACCGGCACCCCGCCCGCGCCGCCCGCGCCAGTCGTGCCGTCAGCTGCCTAGATCGGACCAGATCTACCACGAGTACGCGCCCAACGGGGGTTCATTCTCAATGACACGCGGTTGCAACTGCAGCCGTATCCACCAGTACCTCACTGCCCGGACATCAACTGGAACGACGGGGCCTCTTCTGTCGATATAACCACGCGTGGCGTCGGATGTCGCGGAGCGGGACAGATCATTCGGACCTTTGGGTCGACCACGCCGAGACCAAGCAGGTCGACGGCTTCCGGTGCGGCCCGATCGGCGGCGGCGCGGACCGAGAGATCGACCGCTGCGTGAAAGCCCGTCGTTTGCTGGAATGGGCTGACGTCGCGGAGCAGCTATTGATCCGTACGACCGGCTCGTGTGTGAATCGCTCCTCTACGAGTCTTAGTCGAGGGATGCTTGCAATGACCGACGGCCCGCGCCAAAGTGGCGGTTCGCCCTCGCCCAACTTTCCCAGAGCACAGTCGCTGGGCGTGCGAAGCTGTTGCTTTCCATGCAACAGGGCACAGGGACGCCTCAACCGTGTCGCTCTCTAGTAGAGAAAATCGCTCGCGCGCACCACGGCAAGACCGCATGGGAGCGTGGTCCCGCTGCCGACGGCTTGCATAGATAGGTAGCTGTGGGCAGGTGGCCGAACCGTTCGCGTGATTGTGTTGCGCGAAATGCGATCGTGCGCGACCTGAGGTGATCGCAGGCGAGACGATGGTTTGGTCAATCATCGTCTGAGGGAGGACCTCATGCCATCCACCGTGCTCGCGGATATTGCTGTCGGCGTCGCTCACCGGCGACCTTGCCCGCCTTCCATGCTGGGCAGCCGCCCCACACAAGGGCCTCCGCTATCCCGCCGACCCACCCAGCGTCGAGGAGATCATCGCCGTCATGCACGCCTGCGGCGACGACGCCGAAGGCGTGGAGCGACCTCGACGCACGCAGGGGCGCGATCCTCGTGCGACGCGGGAAGGTGGTAAGCGCCGCGAGGTCGGGATGGACCGCTGGGCGTGGGAACAGCTCGCGCCCTGGATCACTCTGCGCTCTACGCTCTACGCTCCCGGTCGGCGCGTTGTTCTGCATTCTTCGCGGCCCGACCATCGGGCGGCCATGGGCGCTCGCTGAGGTCCGCACGCAACTCCACGCGGCAGCCGCTCGTGCCGGCGTGCGGCGACGCTTCCCGCCGCACCAGCTGCGTCACGCGCACGCGGTGGAGATGTCGCGCGAGGGTGTCCCCCTGCTCGTGATTCAGCGTCAGCTCGGGCACGCGGACCTTGCCATTACCTCTGTGTATCTCCGCGGCATCGACAACACCGAGATCGTCCACACCGTCCACGAACCCCCAGCGCCGATGGTCCCCGCTCAAAGCCGGCTCTCCAGCCTGCCAGGCGACGATGGCCGCGGACGCTTGATTTGGCCCCAGTGCGGACGCTTGATTTGGCCCCACTTCCGTCCGAGCGCGACCGGAGGGTCCGTGCTTTTCAGAGCACGGATCGGAGGTCGCAGAAGGGATGGGTT
>Ga0187772_10001357_pt1 | contig 11580 bp, 10 predicted proteins | sample 0116_SJ02_MP15_2_FD_133137 | JGI IMG/M metagenome (GOLD analysis project Ga0187772, IMG submission 133137) | Tropical peat soil microbial communities from peatlands in Department of Meta, Colombia - 0116_SJ02_MP15_20_MG | ecosystem: Environmental > Terrestrial > Soil > Wetlands > Peat | place... | reverse complement strand
GCGCCCGGCGAGCAGCCGATGATGAAGAAGGTGCGCTTCCGCACGCTCGGCTGCTATCCGCTCACCGGCGCCATCGAGAGCGATGCCGATACGCTGCCGGCGATCATCGAGGAGATGCTGCTCACGCGCACGTCCGAGCGCTCCGGAAGGGTCATCGACCATGATGCGGCCGCCTCGATGGAGCAGAAGAAGCAGGAGGGCTACTTCTAATGGCGCACCGGTCGGCGCCCATCGGCGACGACATCGTCGCGCACCTGCAAGCGCACGAGCGCAAGAGCCTGCTGCGCTTCATCACCTGCGGGTCGGTGGATGACGGCAAGTCGACGCTCATCGGCCGGCTGCTGTACGAATCGAAGATGATTTTCGACGATCAGCTGGCGCAGCTCGCGGCGGACTCGAAGAAGGTCGGCACGCGCGGCGCAGAGCTGGACTTCGCGCTGCTGGTCGACGGGCTGGCGGCCGAGCGCGAGCAGGGCATCACCATCGACGTCGCCTATCGGTTCTTCTCCACCGAGCGGCGCAAGTTCATCGTGGCCGACACCCCCGGGCACGAGCAATACACGCGCAACATGGTCACCGGTGCCTCGACGGCGGACCTGGCGGTCATCCTCGTCGATGCGCGCAAGGGCGTTCTTACCCAGACACGCCGTCACAGCTTCCTGGTGCACCTGCTCGGCATCACGCGCGTGGTGCTGGCCGTAAACAAGATGGATCTGGTCGGCCACGCGCGCGCGACCTTCGCGGCGATCGTGGCCGACTACCGCGAGTTTGCCGCGCGCATCGGGCTGAGCGACATCACGGCGATCCCGCTGTCGGCGGTCTACGGCGACAACATCGTCGCCCATGGCAGCCACATGCCCTGGTATCGGGGCCCCACGCTGATGGAGCACCTCGAGGCTGTGGAGCCGGACGGGGCGCTCGCGGGCAAGCCCTTTCGACTGCCGGTGCAGTGGGTAAACCGCCCGAACGCGGAGTTTCGCGGCTTCACCGGGCTCATCGCCAGCGGCAGCGTACACCCTGGCGATCGCCTGCGCGTGCTGCCCTCGGGCCGCGAATGCCACGTGGCCCGCATCGTGACTGCCGGCGGGGACCTCGAGACGGCGGTTGCCGGACAGTCGATCACCGTGACGCTGGACGCGGAGGTGGACGTCAGTCGCGGCGACGTGCTGGCCGCCGGCGATGCCCCGCCGCAGGTGGCGGATCAGTTCGAGGCCACGGTGGTGTGGATGCACGAGGAGCCGATGCTGCAGGGCCGCGCCTATCTGATGAAGGCCGGCACGCGCACCGTGTCCGCGACCGTCGCGCCTCTCAAGCACAAGATCAACGTCAACACCCTCGAGCAGGTGCCGGCCGAACGGCTCGAGCTGAACGACATCGGCGTGTGCGAGCTGGAGCTCGACCGCTCCATCCCGTTCGAGCCGTACGCGGAGAACCGCGCGCTCGGCGGCTTCATTCTCATCGACCGGCTTACCAACGACACCGTGGGCGCGGGACTCATCAACTTCGCGCTGCGCCGCTCGCAGAACGTGCACTGGCAGGCGCTCGACGTCGACCAGCAGGTCCGCGCGCGACTCAAGGGACAGAAGGCCTGCGTACTGTGGCTCACCGGGCTCTCGGGAGCGGGCAAATCGACCATCGCCAACTGTGTCGAGCGCAAGCTCACCGCCGCCGGCCGGCACACCTATCTGCTCGACGGCGACAACGTCCGTCACGGCCTCAACAAGGACCTCGGCTTCACCGCCCAGGACCGCGTCGAGAACATCCGCCGCGTCGCCGAGGTGTCCCGTCTCATGGTCGATGCAGGTCTCATCGTGCTGGTGTCGTTCATCTCCCCGTTCCGCTCCGAGCGGCGCATGGCGCGCGAGCTGTTCGCGCCCGGGGAGTTCCTCGAGGTGTTCGTGGACACTCCACTCGCCGAAGCCGAGCGCCGGGACGTCAAGGGGCTCTACCAGAAGGCGCGCCGTGGCGAACTCAAGAACTTCACCGGCATCGATTCGCCCTACGAGACGCCCGAGGCCCCGGAGATCCGCATCGATACCACCGCCATGGATGCCGAGGCGGCCGCCGATCGCATCATCGCGCACCTCGAGTCGCGCAAGGCAACGGGCAGCGCATGAATCTCACCGGGCCCGAGCTCCTCGAGCGGGTGGACGTCATCGCCCGCCACGCGGGCCGGGAGATCCTCGAGGTCTACGCTTCGGGCGAGACCGCCGCCACCGCCAAGGCGGACCAGTCGCCGCTGACTGCGGCCGATCTGCGCGCTCACCGGCTGATCGATCGCAGACTGCGCGAGCTCACGCCCGAGCTGCCGGTGCTGTCCGAAGAAGCGGCGCACACCCCTTTCAGCGAGCGCTCGCTGTGGCGGCGCTACTGGCTGGTCGACCCGCTCGATGGCACGAAGGAGTTCCTGTCGCGCAACGGGCAGTTCACGATCAACATTGCGCTCATCGACGGGCATGCCCCGGTGCTCGGTGTCGTGCACGTGCCGGTGTCCGACACCAGCTATCGGGGGCTCCCCGGGACCGGGGCATGGCGGCAGACCGCGGCAGCGCGGGCGCAGGCGATCCACGTGGCGCGCCACGCTGCGACACCGCTGCGCGTGGTCGGCAGCCGCTCGCACCGCGGGGATTCGCTGGATGCGTTCCTCGGCCGCGTAGGCTCCTACGAGCTGTTCGCCATCGGCAGCTCGCTCAAGTTCTGCCTCGTCGCCGAAGGCGCCGCGGACGTGTACCCGCGGCTCGGTCCCACCAGCGAATGGGACACTGCCGCGGCCCAGGCGGTGGTGACGGCGGCCGGCGGCACGGTGAGCCAGCTCGACGGGGCGCCGTTGCAATACAACATGCGGGCGGAGCTGCTCAACCCGTTCTTCGTCGCTTACGGACCCAGGGATCGCGACTGGCTGGCGTTGCTGCGCTGAGCGATTCTCCATGGAGTGCTGAGCTTGACTGCATCGCTCACGGGACTCTCGGCCTGCATCATCACCCTGAACGAAGCGGACCGCATCGAACGCTGCATCACGGCGCTCAGTTTCTGCGACGAGATCATCGTCGTCGATGCGCATTCGAGCGACGCCACGCGTGAGATCGCGGTGCGTCTCGGGGCGCGCGTCAGCGAGCGCGACTGGCCCGGCTACCGCTCGCAGAAGCAGTACGCCACCGACCTGGCGCAGCATGAGTGGGTGCTGTCGGTGGATGCGGATGAGTGGGTGACGCCGGCGCTGCGCGCGGAGATCCTGGCGCTCAAGTCGCGCGGCTTTCCGGGCGTACGGGGCTATAGCGTGCCGCGCCTGACGACCTACTTCGGCGGCGCACTGCGTCACGGCAACTCCTGGCCGGACCGCAAGATCCGGCTCTACCGGCGCAGCGCGGCGCGCTGGGTGGGCTACGAGGTGCACGAGAAGATCGCGGTGGAGGGCGCAGTCGGCCGGCTGCGCTCACCCCTCGAGCACGCCGCCTACCGCAGCCTCGATGACCACCTGGCGCGGATCGACCGCTATGCGCGGCTGATGGCCGAGGAGATGCACCGCGCCGGACGGCGCTGCACCCTGGCCGCGGCATTCACGCACCCGTGCGGGCGCTTCGTGCGCGGCATGCTGATCAAGCGCGGGCTGCTCGACGGCTGGCGCGGCTGGCTGTTCCACTGCGTGGAGGCCGGCTACGTGCATCGCAAGTACCTGCGGCTGTGGGCGCTGTCGCGGGTACCGCCGCAGTCCGCGCCGTGAGTGCACCGGCGGCGCCCGGGCGGGTTGGGTCATTGCATGGATGAGCTGTGCGCCCGGCCGCCGCGCGCGGTGGTGATCGTGAAGCTCTCGGCGCTCGGGGATGTGTGCCACACGCTGCCGGTGGTGCGCACGCTGCAGCGCGCCTGGCCCGACGCGCATTTCAGCTGGGTCATCGGGCGCGCCGAGGCGAAGCTGCTCGGCGGGATCCCCGACATCGAGTTCATCGAGTTCGATAAGCGTGCCGGTATCGCCGGCTACCGCGCCGTAGGCCGCGCGCTGGGCCGCCGTCCGATCGACCTCTTGCTGCACATGCAGTTCGCGTGGCGCGCCAGCCTCGTCACGGCGCTGGTGAGCGCCCCGGTCAAGCTCGGCTACGACCGCGAGCGTGCCCTCGATCTGCAGTGGCTGTTCACCACCCACCGCATCGAGCCTGCGGCGCGCGAGCACGTCATGGACGCGCTGTTCGGCTTCGCCCGGCGCCTCGGTGTAAAGCAGCGCGACTACCGCTGGGACATCCCGATACCGGAGGGCGCCCGGCGCTACGCCGAGCAGCTCATTCCCGAGGGCGTGCCGGCGCTGATCATCAGTCCGTGCTCGAGCCACGTGCAGCGCAACTGGCATGCGGCGGGCTATGCCACGGTCGGCGATCGTGCCGCCGCCCTGGGAGTGCAGGTCGTGATCTGCGGCGGTCCCACGCCGCTCGAGCAGCGCATGGGCGCAGAGATCGCCGCGCGCATGCGCGCACCCTGCAGCAACGTGGTGGGGCGGGACACGCTGCCGGAGTTCTATGCCACGCTCGCCCGGGCGCGCGTCCTCGTGACGCCCGATTCCGGGCCGGCGCACATGGCGACCTCGCTCGGCGTCCCGGTGGTGGGACTTTACGCGGCGACCAACCCGGCGCGCAGCGGTCCGTACTTCAGTCGCGAGCTGTGCGTGGATCGCTTCGACGAAGCGGCCCGGCGCTTCCTCGGGAGACCCGCCGCGGAGCTGCCGTGGCGAACCAAGATCGAGCGACCCGGAGTGATGGATCTGATCCAGCCCGCCGACGTGATCGGGCAGCTCGAGGCGGCGCTCGAGCGCCCGCCGGAGTTCAGCCCGGGTGCGCCGCGCGCGGCGGCTGCGCCGCCTGCAGGGCCGCCAGCACGTTGAAAGGCGCGAACTGCGGATGCTTCATGTTCCGGCGGGGAACGATGAACGTCGTCACGAAGGCGAACTGGCCGGATACGCTGGCGTGGCTGACGCTGTCGGTGAACACCATCCAGGCCGAATACGGCGGGAAACGGATCTCCTCGTAGTCGCGCTGGTCCTGCTTGAAGGCCTCGTCATCCTTCATGTAGTTGTGCAGCCGGCGCATGGCCCGATCGTACGGGCTGGTATCGAGCACGCGGGCGAGCGGGTTGAGGCGCGCCAGGCTGCGAACCACCCCGCTCAGCGCCCGGTCCGGGGAGCTCTTGGACAATTTCACCGCGAGGCGGCCGTCCGCATCCACCAGCCCCGACTCGCGGCCGAAACGCTCCACCAGCCGCTCGATCGGTCCCTTGGTGGCCCAGACGCGATCCTCGGTGTCGCTGAAGTTCACGAAGAATCGCAGGATCCGATCGCCGTCGGTCGCGCCGTAGGCGCCGGCGTCGATGTGCATCAGCTCGTTGCTGGCGTGCGGCTTGAGATTGCGGCCGCGCTCCTGGATCGGCCGGAAGCTGCAGGTGCCGATGGTCCAATCCGCCGTGAGATGCCCGATGCGCTCGTGCAGGAACGCGGTCACGGCAGCCAGGTGGTCGCGCAGGATGCCGGTGAGGCGCGCGGTGGTGTCCGCATCGGCCTCGAGGCCCGCGATCCGGTCGATCTCCGGGTGATAGCTGATGTTCTTCAGCTTCAACCGCGAGGGCAGGTCAGTGCGCAGATAGCGCAGCGTCGCCTCGTCCGGCAGCGGTATCGGGCAGCGCGGGAAGTACACGATGTGGTTGCTCTCGAGCGCCTCGGCAATCGATGCGCCGCCGGAGGAGAGCTGCTCGGCATCAAACGTGGTGACTACGCTCATAGTTTCGTCAGGTCGGGTAAATCCGAGTTGTCGACGTAGTTAACGTAGCACAGTTCCGCGGCGAGCGTCGCCGCGCGGCGACAGACGGACGCCGACTGAGGGGCGGATCTAGTTTCCTCAAAGACGGTTTGCCCGCCCGGCGGATCGCGGGGCATGCTGCGCGGCGGCGTGGTCCGCCGGGCAACAGCCCGCGGCAGGCGCCGGGTAGCGTGCGCTGCGCAGGGCGCCCCGAGGGGGTTACAGGTGCGTAGATTCGCGTGGATGATCGTGCTGATGGCGGCCGCCGTGGCGATGGCCGCGGTCGTGGCCGATTTCGAGCGCAATCCGGTGCGCCGGCATCCGGCCGCGAGCATTCCGTCCGCAGGTCCGCAGCACATCATCGTGAAGCTGCGGCCGGCAGCCACCTCGCTGGCCGCTGAGAACCGCAGCGCGCCCTCGCGCCTCGCTGCACTCGCCAGGCGCAGCGGGCTCACTCTCGAGGGTTACCGCTCCATCACGGCCGACATGCATGTGATGCACGTCTCCTCTGCCGACGGGCGCTCGCCGCAGGAGATGCTCGCACGGCTGCGGGCGGATCCGCAGGTGCAGTACGCCGAGCCCGACCAGCGCCGCTACATCCACACGGTGCCGAACGACTCCTTGTACACCGCGAACCCGGCGACGGGTTACGTGGGACAGTGGAATCTCATGCAGAGCTCGGCGACGACCCCGAGCGCCATCGATGCCCAGACCGCCTGGGACACGACCACGGGGTCGGCATCGCTCGTGATCGCGGACATCGACACTGGGGTGCGCTACGATCACCCCGATCTGATGCAAGCCCCTGGCGGCCGCCTGCTTCCGGGCCATTGCTTCATCAGTGACTCCTCGATTGGAACCTGTCCCGCATCGGGCTCCGACGCCTCGGATCCGGGCGACTGGACGAGCGCGAATCAGTGCGGCGCCAACACACCGGCTGAGCCGAGTTCCTGGCATGGCACGCGCGTCGCCGGGATACTCGGCGCCCTCACCAACAACAACATCGGCGTCGCGGGTGTGACCTGGGCGACTCAGATCCTTCCGGTACGGGCGCTCGGTGTCTGCGGCGGCCTCGACTCGGACATCATCTCCGGCATGCTGTGGGCCGCCGGCCTACCGGTCGGCGGTGCGCCGAGCAATCCCACCCCGGCCAGGATCATCAACATGAGTCTCGGCGGCGCGAGCAGCTGCCCGTCGACCTATCAGGACGTGATCAATCAGATCACCGCCCTGGGTGTCCTGATCGTAGTGTCCGCCGGCAACGAGGGCGGTCCGGTCGACGCCCCCGCTAACTGTGCGGGCGTTGCCGGGGTCGCCGGGCTGCGGCAAGTCGGCAGCAAGGTCGGCTATAGCAATGTGGGCCCGGGATTGGCGGTAGCCGCGCCGGCGGGCAACTGTGTGAACGACGTGCTAACAAATCCGCTGCTGCCGTGTGTCTATTCGATTACCACCACGACCAATCTCGGTACGACGGCGCCTGACGCGAATGACTACACGGGCGATTACTACTGTGATCCGAATTCGGGCCCCAATGCTAACTGTCCCCTGACCCTCAATAAGGATGGGACCTACCATCAGTACCGCACCTGGAACGTCGGCACGAGCTTCTCGGCACCGCAGGTGTCGGGAATCGGTGCGCTGATGATGAGCGTGAACCCCAAGCTCAACTCCTGTGAAGTGATCGCGCGGCTGAAAGAGAGCGCGCTGCCGTTTCCGCAATCGTCGCCAACCACGACGTTTGTGTGCCCGAATACGGATCCGAGCACCAATACCGGCGAATGCATCTGCACCAACGACGGTCAGACCTGTGGCGCAGGGATGGCCAACGCCTCCAACGCGGTCGCGGCAGCACTGCGGCCGATCGCCGCGGTCGCGGTCCCGGGTTCGGTCACTGCCGGTCAGATCGTGCAGCTCAAGGCCGCCGGCAGCGCCGCCGCCACCAATCACACGCTCGCCACCTTCGGCTGGGCGAACACCGGCGGTGAGAGTCTCACCATTCAGAACGCCAGCACCGACACCGCCTCAGTGACCGTGCCGGCGTGCGGCCTGAGCACCATCACACTCACGGTGACCGACAATGCCGGGCTGCAGGACACCGCGCAGGTGGTGGTGAGTCCGACCGCCGTGACCTCGACAGCTCCGGCGACGGCGGGAGAGATGGTCTGCTCGAGCACGGCGCCCGCGATCGAGCTGGCGGTGTGCCCGTCCAGCGGATCGGTGCAAGCCGGAAGCGGCACGAAGGCCTTCAATGCGACGCTCGCCAACACGACTGACGCCAGCGTTAGCTGGCAGGTCAACGGCATCGCCGGCGGCAACTCGACCGTCGGCACGATCTCGAGCTCCGGCGTCTACACCCCACCCTCCAGCGTCCCGCAGGGCGGCACCGTGACGATCGCGGCGGTTTCCAACGTCGACGGCACGACCACGGGGACGGCGCAGCTGACCGTTACCGCTCCGCCGGGCTCGGGCGGCGGCGGCGGCGGCGCGCTCGACTGGCTCACGTTGCTGCTGAGCGCTGCCGCGGCTGCGCGCCGCGGCCGCGCGTCGCTCGGCGGGCGCGTGGGGCCGAGCGGTAGCGCGGGCGAGTCAGACGCGGCGCGCTGAGCGCTCCACGGCCGCCAAGTCGGCCGCATCCGGTTCGCATCGCGCCGGCGGGTTTGATATTTTCAGGCCGTGCACGATCCGGAGCGGGCCCCTTGAGCACTTCCTACACTCAGCGCGATCTGCGTGACGCGTTCGGCCTGTTCGCGACCGGTGTCACGGTCGTGACCGCCGTGCGCCCCGGCGGCGAGCCGGTGGGCGTGACGGCCAACTCCTTCACCTCGGTGTCGCTCGAGCCGCCGCTGCTGCTGTGGTGCCTGGCGAGCGTGAGCAGCGGGGTTGCGGCGTTCACTCATGGGGCACCGTTCGCCGTGCACGTGCTGTCGCATCACCAGCACGAGCTCGCGCGGCATTTCGCCCGCCGCGCGCACGAGAAATTCGAGCTCGCGCGCCACTGGCGCAACGAGCCGCACCCGCCGCACCTGCCGGACGTGCTGTGCCGCTTCGACTGCAAGGTGCATGCGGTACACGCCGGCGGGGATCACCTGATCATCGTCGGCGAGGTGCTGGGTATCGCGCGCACTCAGGGAACACCGCTCGCGTTTCATGGCGGCCGGTTCGGCCACTTCGCCGCCGACCGTGGCGTCGGCAGGCTCCACCTCTGGGAAAGCCTCGAGAGTCACTGAGCGGAGACCGGGCCCCGCTTAGAACTTGAAGGTCGACAGCAGCAGACTGGTCTCGGTCTGGGAGATCCCCTCGATCAGCCGGATGCGCGCCAGCACGCGGTCGAAGCCCTCCAGGCTGTCGGCACGCAGCTCCGCGACGATGTCCCAGCGTCCGTTGGTGCTGTAGAGCGCCGCCACCGCCGGCTCGCCGCGCAGCGCCTTGATGACTGCATCCACCTTGGTGCCCTCCACCGCAACCGTCATGAAGGCGCGCATGCGCTGCTCCTCGACGTCGGGCTTGAGCCGCACGGTGTAGCCGACGATCGTGCCATTGGCCTGCAGCCGCGCCATGCGGTTCTGGACCGTGCCGCGCGCGAGCCCGAGCGCCTTGGCGAGCGAGGCCACTGAGGCGCGCGCGTCGTTACGCAGCAACGCGATCAGCTGGCGATCGGTGTCATCCATGCTGTACCCATGCACAAGATGATGTTGAATAGATTGCAGGATATCGATCAAAGCGCCATTTAGTCCTGCCGAATTGTCCGACAGGATGAGTATTATGAGCAAGTTTCTGGCTTTATTTTGATCGAGCCCGGACCGACCATGGTGCGGGGCCGAACAGGGCCGGGCCTTGCGTGTCCCGGCGGAGCATCAGGTCATGGTCGATTTCATTGGCATCGAGCGCATCCGGCAGCTCGTGCGGCAGCGCGGTCCGGCGCGTTTCATCGAGGAGCTGACGCAGGAGATCGAGGCAGACTTTCGGCGCTGGCAGGACTTCGACAAGTCGCCGCGCCACGCGACGCACTCACCCGTGGGTGTGATCGAGCTGATGCCCGCATCCGACGGGCGGCTGTACGCGTTCAAGTACGTGAACGGTCATCCGAAGAACACCGCCGTGGGGCGACTCACCGTGACCGCATTCGGTGTGCTGGCCGATGTGCAGACCGGCTACCCGCTGCTGCTCTCGGAGCTCACGCTGACGACGGCGCTGCGCACGGCGGCCACTTCGGCGCTCGCGGCGCGGGCGCTGGCGCGTCCCGACAGCCGGGTGATGGCGCTGATCGGTAACGGCGCACAGAGCGAATTCCAGGCCATCGCGTTCCACCATCTGCTCGGCATCCGCGAGCTGCGGCTCTACGACACCGATGCCGCCGCGACCGACAAGCTCGAGCGCAACCTCGCGCGGCTGCGTCTGCCGGGGCTGAGGGTGAGGCGCTGCTCCGCTACGGCTGCGGCGGTGTGCGGTGCCGACATCGTCACCACGGCGACTGCCGACAAGCGCAACGCCACCATCCTCACTCCGGAGCTCATCGTCCCCGGTATGCACCTCAACGCCGTCGGCGGCGACTGTCCCGGCAAGACCGAGCTGCACCGCGACATCCTGCTGCGGCCCGACGTGCGCGTGGTGGTGGAGTTCGAGCCGCAGTCGCGGATCGAAGGCGAGATTCAGCAGCTGGACCCGACCTTCCCGGTGAGCGAGCTGAGCGCGGTGCTCACCGGGTGCGCACCGGCCCGGCTGAGCGAGCGCGAAGTCACGATCTTCGACTCGGTCGGCTTTGCGCTCGAGGACTTCTCGGCGCTGCGCTACCTGCTGCGCATTCATCACGAGGAGCGCGGAACACGTGCGCAGATCGATCTGCTGCCGGAGCTGGACGACCCCAAGAACCTGTTTGCGCTGCTGGCGCCCGCGGCGCCCGCCGTCGTCCCCTCCGTTGCAGCCCCAGCCGCTGCGGCCGGAGCGGCGGCGTGAGCGTGCTGCGCACAGCGCGCCTCATCGGGGCGCCGACCGATGTCGGCGCGGCCGACCGCGGCGCTTCCATGGGGCCCGAGGCGATGCGCGTGGCGGGGCTGGCGGCCGCGCTGCGCTCGCGCGAGCTCGAGGTAACGGATCTGGGCAATCTCGCCGGTCCCGGAAACCCTTGGCAGCCGCCGCGGGCCGGCTACCGTCATCTGCCCGAGGTGGTGCGCTGGAACGAGCTGGTGCACGAGAGCGTGTACGCCGAGCTGGCAGCCGGACGGCTGCCGATCCTCCTCGGAGGCGATCACTGCCTGAGCATCGGCTCGATCAGCGCCGTGGCGCGGCACTGCCGCGAGCAGGGCAGGAAGCTGCGTGTGCTGTGGCTCGATGCGCACGCGGACTTCAACACCAGCGAGCTCTCCCCGAGCGGCAACGTGCACGGCATGCCGGTCGCGTGCCTGTGCGGCTTCGGACCGCCGGAGCTGACCGCCCTCGGCGGCTGCTCACCCGTCATCGATCCCTCCTGCGTGCGCCAGATCGGGGTGCGCAGCGTCGATGCCGGGGAGAGGCGCTTCGTGCACGAGCAGGGTCTCGACGTATTCGACATGCGTTACGTCGACGAAATGGGCATGCGCCTGACGATGGAGCAGGCGCTGGCCGGAGTCGACGGCGACACGCACCTGCACGTGAGCTTCGATGTGGACTTCCTCGACCCGGAGATCGCGCCCGGCGTCGGCACGCGGGTGCCGGGCGGGCCCACCTACCGCGAGGCGCAGCTGTGCATGGAGATGATTGCCGACACGCGCCGTCTGGCATCGCTCGACGTGGTGGAGCTCAATCCCGCCTTCGACGCACACAACCG
>Ga0187772_10001356_pt1 | contig 11589 bp, 11 predicted proteins | sample 0116_SJ02_MP15_2_FD_133137 | JGI IMG/M metagenome (GOLD analysis project Ga0187772, IMG submission 133137) | Tropical peat soil microbial communities from peatlands in Department of Meta, Colombia - 0116_SJ02_MP15_20_MG | ecosystem: Environmental > Terrestrial > Soil > Wetlands > Peat | place... | reverse complement strand
ATTTTGATTGTCTCGTCCTTCGGCTTGGTCAAGCTGGCAATTAACGCTCCACGCGAATCTCGTGCGGTAAACGCCACGTCGACCAGATTGACATCAACCTGAATCGGATTCTGCGAGAGCGCTGGCAGGCTCAAGGACGCCGCCACCAACAAAGCGACCATCGACCGCATCGACACACACCTCCAACCAAGGTTTCTAAAGGGAAGACGAAAAATCGTCCCAAGTTGTTTCGGGAAATCTTACGGTAGACCGTCCGGGGTCTTCTCAGTTGGCGATGGTCAGATCGACTTCCGTGGCCCCACTGATCCGCGTTCCGGCAAGCGGGGACTGATCGATGACCGTTCCATGCGGCCACTGCGGAGCGGCCACGTAACTGAACTTCCGGTGCAGGCTCGCTTGGTCCAGACGGTGCTGCACATCTATTTCGTTCAGCCCAATGAAGTAGGGCATCACATAGCTCGCGTCTTTGGCCCCTGCAGAAACCAGCATGTCCACTCGCGGCGTCGCCGCACCTTTACCCGGCTTTGGGTTCTGCTGCAGCACGATATCCGTGCCCATATCCGGAAGATTTACCGTGGACACTTCGCCCACCTGCAAGCCGCCTCGCAATAATTCAATGCGCGAAACGCGCAGCGAGTTTCCTTCCAGAGGTGGAATCTGCAATTCGCGCTGGCCCAGACTTAGCACGACGTGCGCCTGCTGCGATACTTTCATCAGCATGCCCGGGGAAGGCGCCTGCCGAATTACCTGATTGATAGGCACATCGCTGTAAACCCGGTCCGCCACGCGCAGAATTAGTCCCTTGGAGCGTAATGCCCGGCTCGCTTCGCTGACGTCTTTGCCCACAAGATTCGGCATGGTGGTTTCGCGGCCGTGGATGGCGATACGCATCGCTGTGATCGCGCTCAGAAAGGCGGCCGACGCCAGAATGAAGATCAGGAAGGCGACTCGACTGGCCCATTCGACTCGTTCCCGTAGGGTCATGACTTTACTTTCGAACGCTCGCGCGTCCGGGTCAATGCCTTTCTATCGGTGACGTGACGTTTCCATCCCGCATTCAGCGCTTTACTGCTTCAGTTCCGGTGCAGGATACTCCGGCAGTTTCTCCTTGGTGATGTCTGCGCGCTTCACTTCCAATTCATCGAAAAGCAGCGAAGGGCAAATAATCGTTTGTGGCAACCCCGCCATGCGGTTGCTGACCAGCGGATCATTGCCGACCGCAGACAAATCATTGCGCAACGCGCGCACGTCCAATTCGTTGAAAACCGCGCCGCGCACCAATTCTTCATGGCCGTCTTTTACGTACACGCGATACAACAATCTTGGTGAATTGGCGGGCCCTAGCGTGTCCACGCGATAGCCGTATGGTTCGCCTTCATCGGAGGCCATCTGCCGCAACTTGTCGTTCAAAGCTTGGGTCGTCTGCGGCTCGGCGCTTTTCAGCATCAACACGCCCAAGCTTGGGATCGGCGAGCTTCCGGGCGTACCCCGGCCGTGCCCATTCGAAGAAGGGAAGTCCCGCAACGGTTGCCGGCCCAGTAGATAGTTCACCAGCATTCCCTTGTCCACGAGCGTGACATCCTCGGCTTTTACACCCTCGCTGTCCACCTCGTAACTTCCCACCAGCTTTTTGCCATCGAACGTCTTCAGCGTCGGATCGTCCACCACCGTTACGAACTTCGGCAGTACCCGCGACCGGTAGCTGGTCGCGAACGCTCCGGTCGTGCGATTGGGCCGTCCCAATGGAGGCTTTCGGCCCAAAAGGTTGTCCCCTATTAATCCGGCGATGATATCGTCTGCCGCATCCGGGGTGAAAAGCACCGGCCCGCGATACGACTCCTCGACAATCGGCGCCTGTTCTAACGCCTGCAGAGTGTCCAACATCTTCTTGGACTCTTGCACCAGGCTGGCTCGCGACGGCAGTTCCCCAGGCGTCTCCTCGGTCCAATACGGATTCCTCGCCAGGCGCATTCCGTCGGACGCTTGCGTCAAGCCGTTCAAGGTCACCGTTGCGGTCGTGCGACCCTGCCGGACAATGGTTCCTTCGGAATTCACAAAATACTCATTGACCGCTGTGAAGTGCGCGGATGCCGCTACCGATTGGATGCTCGGATATTGCCGGTAAAGATCGGTCGCATCCTGCAGGGTCTTATCCCACTCGCTGGAATCAAGCTTCAACGAAACCGTATCGCCCACAACGGAAACCACCGGCGCCTGTGCAAAATCGTCCACAGGATTAACCTCCGGCGTGAACTGTTTCAACGCCGAAAGCTTTTCGGCATAAGCATCCGCCGCACTCTTGTACGCCTCATCGGTTAGCAGCCAAATCTGCCGTCGCAGTGCGAGGGGATCGTTGTCCAAGGGAAGGATGGAGCCGCTTCCCACCCCCTGCCCGTAAAAACTGTCCTGTTTGTAATCGCCGATGCGCACCACCACACGCAGGAACCGTAGATGAGAACGATCGCTTTCGCGCAAGGCCCCAAAGGCCGCTTCTGCGCTGTAGCTATCCACATCGTTCACGCGATATTCGATGTAGTACGGGCGCTGCACCTGATCCATCTTGAGCTGCGCTTTGGATCGCTCCAACTCCGAAAGCAGCGACTCCAGCAACTCGTCGCCCTTTGCTGCTTCTCGCGCCGCATCAATGCGCGCATCCGACGTGTCATCCGGTCGCGCCGTGGGCGGCGCCATCACCACCGTTCCTGTCAGCAGCAAACTACTCAGCGTCAGTTCAGCAACGAATCGAGCGGTCCTCACGGCTGCACCGCCGACGGCTTCACGGTGGATTCTTGGCTTGACGCAGTCTTGTCCAGTCCCGGCGGTGGCAAAAGCGGCGGCCGCTCGTGTCCGTGAGCGCGTTTCTGTACTTCCATCTCACTGAACAACATCGCCGGCGCTACCGCCGAAACCGGCACGTACCCGCTCTCGGCTCCGCACACGCCATTAAAAACGTGTTCTTTGTCGCCCGTGGTTACTATCCGTGTCAGTGCTGCCAGGGGTGTTCCCACAATATCCACGCCGCGTACCAACTCATCCGGGCGGCCATCTGGATACACCTTGTATACAATCACCGGCAGCACCTGGAACGATTGCGGCGACGATCGCGTCGTCAGCGTGAACCCGCCTTGGATGTCGTCGAAGTACAGCCCGTATGGCTTGCCCTCTTTTTTCACCTCATCGATCAGCTTCTGCCGCAGTTCCGATTCCGGCACGGTTTGTGTCGACGAGACAATCAGGTTCCCCTGCCGTCCCGTCGGCATCAAGCCCGGTTGGTTCCGTCCATGGCCATTCGAATTATCGAAGTCCTTGATGGGCATGCGCGACATCAGGAAATTCTTCAGCACTCCATTTTCGATCACATCCACGCGCTGTGCCGGCACTCCTTCGCTATCGTAGGCATACGTCCCCGCCAGTTTCACTCCGTCCATCTCTTTGATGGTCGGGTCGTCCACAACCGTCAAAAACGTGGGCAAAATTTGCTGTCCCACCTTCTTCGTGAACGTCTGTCCTTCTTCCTCATCCTTCTGCCGGTGGCCTTCCAGCCGGTGCCCTAATACCTCGTGGAAGAAAACCGCGGCGGCCCGTCCGCTGAGCAACGCTGGGCCATCATATGGCTCGGCCGCTGGCGCGTTCCGCAGCGCTTTCAAGTCCCCGGCCATCTTTTCTACCTTGGCCAGCAGTTCCTTTTCCGGAGGTAATCCGCTTGCCGCTGGCGCCTGAAACGTTTCCACGCGCAAAAGGTCCATACCGTCGTCCGCGCGCGTCTGCGCCTCGATGACCAAACGCGCAGTGGCGCTCGGCATCGCCAGTTCCGTGCCCTCGCTGGTCACCGTCCGCGAGTTCGACCTAGAAACTTGCAGCATCACCGTCGAGTAGTACACATCCGCGTAGCTGCGAAATGCCGCTGAGACTCGCCGCACTTCGCTTTCCCATGCCGCCCGGTCAAACGGCGGCTCCTTCCATTTTGCATCCATGTGTACTTGCGGCGCGTCCTTCGAAAAGTCCGGGGACTTGTCTTCCTCTTCCGCTTGTACCGCGGTGTTGGTTTTTACGTTCAGATACGCCGGAGCCGCTCGCCGGTAGGCACGGTTCGTCAGCTCCCAAAGCACGCGTGCCTGGGCCTCAGGGTCGTCATTCAGAGGCAGCGACCCCGAAGTCATGGCGCTGGCGCGGCTTTGCCCGTGCGTATTATCCAGTTGTGGGCTACCCACGCGCATAGTTACGTCCGCACTGCGCCGCCGCGTGGTGCTGTTCGATAAGATTCCCCCGTCGGAGGCTGCAATCAAAACCTGATCCTGGTCGTACACCGTGTAGCTCAAGAAATACGGAGCGGGATCGCTCTTTGCCAAGGCGGTCTTTGCGCGGTTCAGTTCGTTCCGCATCGTGGTGAGTACACTGTCCGGTGCCGTGGCAGTCGCGGGCTTAACAACCGTTGGCAGTGCGGCCATCAACGGAAAAGTGTTCAGTTGCAAGGCCAACACAATCGACAGTGCGGGTCGCCAGTGCGCCCTTGCGGAGAGGGGAACTCCCGTTCTCCGTTGCATCCGCTGGGTACTCTTCATTGTGTTTTGGCTCCCTGAACCATGCTGTGTGGGCCGTAGATGGTACAAACCGCGAGTATGCCTGACCCAAATATCTTCTGCAAATCAGCTTTCTGCGAAGTGTTCTCCGGTTTGTAAACGCGCGCCGTTCGCGAATTCCGCCGCCGAAATCTGTTTGCGCCCTTCTAATTTGACGTACGTCAGCTCCATTACGGTTGCCGCTCCGCAGGCCACATACAATTTCCCATGCGGCGGCAGCAGTGTTCCGGGCGCTGCGGGTGAGGTTTCCTTATTCAGCGGCTGACCCCAAACGTGACAGGTCTGTCCGCGGAAACGCGTATACGCTCCGGGCCACGGCGCGAATCCTCGCATCCGGTTGTAAATCACCTGTGCGCACTGGGACCAATCCACCAGTCCATCCTCGCGTTTTAGTATCGGAGCCAGCGAGGCCACCGCGTGCTCTTGCTTTCGCGGGGTCAGTGCCCCCGCTTCCAGTCCATGCAGGGTTTCAAACATCAATCCTGCGCCAGCTTCCGCAAGCCGGGCCGCTAGTTCTGGCGCGGTTTCCTGCGGTCCTATCGCCAACTCCTGCTGCAGCAGCATGTCTCCGGTGTCCATTCCCGCATCAATCCGCATGGTCGTGTTACCTGTTACGGTTTCGCCGTTCGCAATAGCCCACGCGATCGGTGCCGCTCCGCGATACTTCGGCAGCAGCGAAGCGTGCAGATTGATCCAACCCAGGCGGGGAATCGGCAGCAGTCGCGCCGGAATAATCTGCCCATAAGCGATGATCACGATGACGTCGGGTGAGAGTCCTCGGAGTTTCTCTTCATTCTCCGGGGTACGGATTTTTTCCGGCTGATGAATCGGGATGCCCGCTGCCTGCGCTACCTCTTTCACTGGGGAGAAGGACACTTCGTTCCCGCGCCCCCGCGGACGATCCGGCTGCGTAAACACGCCTGCAATCTCAAATTCGGGCTGACTCAGAAGCTTCTTGAGAGAGGGAACTGCGAACTGCGGCGTACCGCAAAACACCATCCGCAAGCGGTTCACCGCATCACCGCCTGCATACTCAACGAATTTACCACTCGCCTTCTTTCCGCAATTTCTTGATCTTTCGTTTGATTAAATCGCGTTTCAGCATGCTCAGATGCTGCAGGAACAGTACGCCCGCCAGGTGATCGATCTCGTGACAAAACGCACGGGCCAGCAGATTCTCGCCGCGAATTTCGAATGGTTCACCCTTCAGATTTTGCGCCCTCACCGTTACGAACTGCGGCCGAACCACGTAGCCGCGAAAACCCGGTATGGAGAGGCAACCCTCTTCTTCGCGCACTTCGCCTTCGGCATGCGTGATTTCCGGATTCACCAGCACAATTTTCGCCTCGGGATTCTTCCCGTTCGAAACATCGACCACCGTTAACCGGATACTTTTTCCAATCTGCGGAGCGGCCAGCCCCACGCCTTGCGCTGCGTACATCGAGGCAAACATGTCTTCGGCCAGCTCTTCAAGTTCCGCGTCGAACTTCTTGATGGTAGCGCCCGGCTTTTCCAACACCGGATCGCCATACTTCACGATGGGATAGATCTTCCGCGGCGGCGCCTCGGGCGCTTCCGTCGCCTTCGTGGCGATTTTGGGTTCAGAACTCGTCGATTTGTCGGCCATAGCTTTCGAAATTCCGCCGAGTTTCGGCGAGAGAATCTCCTCCAAATTTTTGCAGAAAAGCATCCGCTAACACAAGAGCTACCATCGCTTCACCGGCAACACCCCCGGCTGGTACCACGCACCAGTCGGACCGCTCATAGGCGGCCTGCACCGGCTCCTTAGTCACCAGATCCGCCGTCCCTAGCGGCTTGCGCAACGTCGAAATCGGCTTCAGGAACCCGCGAACCACCACGTCCTCGCCATTGGTGATGCCGCCTTCCAACCCGCCCGCGCGGTTGCTGCTTCGCTTAAACCTGCGGGCCTGCTTGTCGTAGGAAATTTCGTCCTGCACTTCGCTGCCGTACGACCCGGCAGCTAGGATTCCGGAGCCAATCTCCACGGCTTTTACGGCTTGCACACTCATCATCGCTTGAGCCAGCCGCCCGTCCAGCTTTTCGTCCCACTGCGCATGAGAACCCAAACCCACAGGTACTCCATGCGCCACAATTTCGAAAACCCCGCCCACGGTGTCACCCGCCTTCAACGCGGCGTCCACCTCTACCTTCATCTTTTCCTGAACCTGCGCGTCCACGCAACGCAACGGCGATTCCAGATCGCCGCAAATCGTTTTTATCTCCTTCCAGCACACCGCTCGGTCCAGGCGAACATGCCCTACCTGAATCGTGTGGCTCGCGATTTCGATCCCAAACTGCCCCAGCAGTTGCCGTGCAAAACTTCCGGCGGCCACGCGCGCCGCCGTTTCTCTCGCCGACGCCCGTTCCAGCACATAGCGCGCATCATGAAAATCGAATTTTTGCGAGCCTGCTAGGTCGGCGTGCCCCGGTCTCGGCGCCACCAACTTCTTCGAAGCGGTTTCTACGGAGTGCGTATCTTCCACGGGCAGGATCTTTTCCCAGTTCGCCCAGTCCCGATTCTCGATTCGCAGCGCGATCGGCGCTCCAATGGTCTGGCCGTGGCGCACTCCAGCAAAAATCTCTGCCTGGTCCTTCTCGATCTTCTGCCGCCCGCCACGGCCATACCCCAACTGACGTCGATGCAACTCGTGGTTGATCGCGGCAACGTCAATGGGCAGTCCAGCCGGCAAGCCCGAAAGAAAGGCCAGCAGGGCTTGCCCGTGAGACTCTCCCGCGGTGTAGAAGCGCAGCATAAACCACCAAGTATACCAGCATCGGCGCCTTACCCGTTCACACCGCTCAGAAATCCGCCCAAATGTCCCGTCAACATCAACAGTCCGACGCCCACCAATTCCAGGGGCCATCGCCAACCGGGAAGGGAGTTATTATGGCGCCCGCGATAGTGCGCCCACCAAACCGCTACGATGATCAGCGCGGAAAGCGCCGCTGCCGCCAAGTGGTACAGCAATACCCCTTTAATCGGCTGAGCCTCCAGTTGCCACCTCCACGCCGCTACTCCCGTCAGCAGCACTGGCAGCACACTGAGCGCCGCCACGCTCAAATTGAAAAATGCCGCGGTTGCAAATGTCTGCTTCTTCGTCCATGTCGCGCGCACATCAAAAATCACGCCGACGATAAACAATGCAATGGGGAAGTGAATCAACGGTACGTGCTGCGCGTGTTTCGCCAGCAAAAGCGTCCGCCAATCAAACGGATCCGGCATAGTCACCTCTACTGCACCACGACCTTCGCCGTCATCTTCGGATGAATCGAGCAGAAATACGTGTAAGTGCCGGGCTGCGTAAATGTATATGAAAACGAGTCGTCCGTATCCAGCGCCTTGGACTTAAACGTACGCCTGTCCTCGCTCACCACTGTGTGTGGAATGTCGTCCCGGTTCACCCATTTCACGGTCGTTCCAGCCGGAACCGTCAGCGTCACCGGCGCAAAAGTAAAGTTGTCGATTTCCACTTCAGCTTGGTTGGTTTTGCCATTCGCCGCTGTCCCGCCCGTAGTTTGCGCTTCCCCCAGAAGAAACACCGCAGCGCACACCAAGAGCAATTCTCTACGCATCTCTCTTCTCCTTTTCGAAACTTGAATGAATCCAGGTGATCGTGGTGCGCTTACACCAGGTTGCTGTCCACGACCGCCAAGGCCTGTTGCCCGCGCACGAAATTCACGTCCGTGATTCCCAGCAGCGCGCGAAGTTGTTCCGCCGGCACTTTCATCGGTCCAGGCGAATCCGCCTTTCCTGGCGCGGGCTGGGGAAACGCCGTCGACGCCGCCGTGTGAAACGTCACCGAACCTTCCACCTTCTGCATCGTTTGGTGAATGTGTCCGTTCAGTACCGTCACGGAACCGAATCGTTTCAACAACGCCAGAGCCTGCTCGCTATCCTCGGTTCCCCAACCCCACTCGGGGTAAACCGACCAAAGCGGAATATGCGCGAACACGATGACCGGCGTGCTGGCCGTCAGCGCTTCCAAATCCTTCTTGATCCATTCCAACTGCTCTGCTCCCAGCGACCCAAGCCCGCCGGCTTTCAGATTCATCACATTCACCAAGCCCAGAAAGTGCACGCCCTTCTTATCGAAGCTGTACCGTCCTCCGCTTTGCGCGTTTTTCCCGTAGTGCTGTAGATATTCCTTTCCGTCGCCGTCGGTTACATCGTGTTCGCCCGGAACATAAAAAACGTCCTTCGTTTTCGTGGACGTTAAGATCTGCTTGACTGTATCGAATTGTTCCGGCCGCGAAAGGTGGGTGATGTCCCCGGTATGCAAGAGAAATTCCGGGGCTTGAGGAAGGGCATTGATCTTGTCCACTGCGGCTTTCAGCGTGGACACCACATCGGCATTCGCCGGTTTGTTGAAACCCATGTGACTGTCGCTGATTTGTACGAAACTCAACTCGCTCTGCCCCTGTGGCTGTCCCATTTCCTGCCAGCGGTTCAACGCCAGCGATTTCAGTACTCCTCCTTGCATCACGCAAAGCGTTCCCGTTCCCGCCCAGGCCATGCACTTCAAAAACCCGCGGCGGTTAATTCCATCGTGGTTGTGATCGACGAGCAGTTCGTCATTGCCTGTTTGTTTCATATCCTCTGTGCTCTCCTCTTTGCGCACGGTCGCTCGGGCAGGCGGCGCGAACCCGCGCCAGAATTTGTTCGTGCCGCCTTCGGACGTGCTCTGCTGAGGAGACTTTAGCGAACGTGAATTTATTCCTCTGAGCCTCGGCCTGCTGCCTTCTTTTTTTCTGCTTAAAATTACACGGCCAACGGGAATAAAATCGGAACCTCCCCAGTTATCCTCATTAGGAGCAGTAGCGAGGTTCGGACGTGCCCGACGCGCAGGAAAGAGAACGATTCGAGGAGTGCGTCTTGCCGCACGTAGATGCCGCTTTCAACTTGGCGCGTTGGCTCTTGCGCGACAAATCCAACGCCGAGGATGCCACGCAGGAAGCCCTGCTCCGGGGGTTTCGCTCCTTCGACGGTTTTCGTGCCGGTGACGCGCGGGCCTGGCTGCTCCAGATCGTTCGCAATTGCTGTTACACGTGGCTCAAGGGCAATCGTCCCCACGAGGACCTGTCTGAGATCGAAGAAGATGCCATGCCGTCTGACGAGCCATCTCCAGAGGCCCTTGCCATTTCCGCGCACGATCGCGTGCGCATTGTTGGTGCTCTGGAGGCTCTGCCCGTGCACTTCCGCGAAATTTTTGTCCTTCGCGAACTCGAAGGTTGTTCTTACAAAGAAATCGCCGCCATTACCGCGCACCCCATTGGCACGGTCATGTCCGCCTTAGCGCGAGCCCGCCGCCAGTTGCGCGAGGCTCTGTCGGAGCCGCGCCAGAAGGAGAGCAGCCGTGCCCTGTGAACTCACCGCGCTTCTTTTGCACGCTTATCTGGACGGTGAATTGGACGCCGCCGATGCCGCCGATTTCGAGCAGCATTTGCGTACTTGCCTGCAATGTTCCTCCGCGCTTGCCGCGGAGCAATCCTTGCGCGCATCCATTTCCAGTGCTCAGCTCTATGAACGCGCTCCCAGCCAATTGCGAAATCAGATCCGCAAAAGTCTGCCGCACAACTCCCCGGCAACAGCTCCAAAATCGCGAACCTGGCCATGGTTGGCCCTTGCCGCAGCTTTAATCCTAGCCGCGTTTCTCGGCCGTGAATTGCTTGGCCTCGTTCATCTGCAAGACCAGCGATCCCTTCTCACCTCGGCTGCCGTGGACGCCCATTTGCGCTCCCTACAGCCAGGTCATCTCACCGATGTTCAATCCAGCGATCAGCACACCGTGAAACCGTGGTTCGACGGCAAAGTGGACTTTGCGCCCACGGTCCGCGACTTCGCCGCCAATGATTTTCCTCTCCTCGGCGGCCGCCTCGATGTGCTTGGGGGCCGCACCGCTGCCGCCCTGGTTTATGGCCGCCGCAAGCACATCATTAACGTTTTCGTAATGGAATCGTCCAATGCGGACGTGTCCCCCAGTTCAGGAGACCTGCACGGGTACCATTGGCTTTTTTGGCAAAACGATGGTTTCGCCTTCATTGCCGTGTCCGATGCGGCCCCACAGGACTTTCTACAGTTGCGCGATCTTTTCGCGAAACCGTAAGCTTCGACCTCCAATCCGCGCCGGAAGCACCTCCGCTGCCTTTCTGCCTAACGTCTTGACGCTTCTCACTGGCCCAGTTACGCTTTTCGCGAGGTCATTCGCGAGAGAACCGTGTCCGACACGCCCTTCCAGGCAACGCAACCCGAGTCCACTGCTCCCGAGCCTACTGTCGCTCAAGTTCTGACCGATGTCGGAAAGCACGCCGTGCTCAAGGTGCAGGATTATGCCAAGCTCTCCGGTCGTTCTCTGACAAACCTCCTCAGCAAGCCCCGCTACTCGCAAGACACGCTGGACCAAATGGATGATATTGGTGTCGGATCGCTTCCCATCGTGCTGCTTTCCGGTTTCTTTATCGGCGCGGTCATGGTGCTGCAGACCGGTTCGCAGTTCCCTCGTTTCGGCCAGGTTTCGCTGACGGGGGATATCGTCTCGCTGGCGCTGGTTCGTGAACTCGGCCCTTCCATTACCGGGTTGCTGGTGGCCGGTCGTTGTTCCTCGGGTATCGCTTCCGAGTTGGGCTCGATGGTTGTCACGGAGCAGGTCGACGCGATGCGCGCTATGGGCACGGATCCCAGCCGCAAATTAATCTCCCCGCGCGTACTGGCATCCCTCATCACTCTGCCGCTTCTCACCACCATATCCGTCTTTGTAGGCTTAATTGGCGGTATGGTCGCCAGTGTTTTTTCTCTTCGCCTTAGCGCCGAGACCTTCTGGCAACGCGCCATTGCTATCCTCGAGTTCTCCGACATTATGCAAGGGTTCTCGAAATGCCTCGTTTTCGCGTTCATTCTTTCTACCGTGGGGTGTTATCAAGGCATGAATGTTCGCGGCGGCACGCAGGGTGTCGGCCGGGCCACCACACAGGCGGTCGTCGTCTCTTCGGT
>Ga0187772_10001355_pt1 | contig 11597 bp, 11 predicted proteins | sample 0116_SJ02_MP15_2_FD_133137 | JGI IMG/M metagenome (GOLD analysis project Ga0187772, IMG submission 133137) | Tropical peat soil microbial communities from peatlands in Department of Meta, Colombia - 0116_SJ02_MP15_20_MG | ecosystem: Environmental > Terrestrial > Soil > Wetlands > Peat | place... | reverse complement strand
CCAGGACGTGCGTGTAGTCTCCGATGATTGGTTCTATGCGCGGGTGTACGGAGAAGATATTCTCACTTTCAGTTCCGAGAAGAACTTCTATATACGTGCGGATCTAGCCAAGATCTGGAGCGAATTTGCTTGGCTTGCTGACCGTTTCATGTTCGACGAAGAAGGTCGAGCAGTTGTCGATCTTCGCTTAGTTATCGGAAAGGGACGTATACTTCCGCTAAGCACACTTCGTAAGTTGATTATACTAAAACGTGACGCTACTGACCCTGAAGTAGTACGAGAACTTACGGGCATTAGGGCGCTGACTCTATTTGAACGCAACAATTATTATAACCCGCATTTACTAGTGCAGAATAAATTCAAAACAAGGCTCCGCAACAAATTTTTTGAGTCGCTTCTCAGCAGGGTAAAGGCGTACGAGGTGAATACCACAGAAACGCCAGAACAAAGCCAAGAACATATAGGGAAAATTGTAGGAATATCGTAACGTTCTTCTTTTTTAGTACCATCTTAGCACTAACATAGCAATTTTGAAGTGAAGTGTACGTGATATAAACAGATATCCTAGTTTGAACTCTTAAAATCACTGCATTTTAGAAATGATTTTTTTTTCGTTTGGACGTTCTCGTTCTTTGAGTCTTTGCAGATTTACTTTACTCTTTTTGCGTGCCTCTTGCTGTCAAACTGTGTGTTGGTCTCCTTGCTTGTATACTTCAAACTCTTACTACGTGGTTACTGCTCTCTCGAACATTACGAGCGCAACCGACAATAGAACGATTCCAAATCCAAACAATATCACTATATCTGTTGCAATTGACGGGATACCCGCTCCAAGTACGACCACCTGCCGCAGAGCGGTTACTGCATATGTTAGTGGAAGGAAACGTGCGACAATCTGCATAAATTGTGGCATCTGCTGCAAGGGGAAGAATACGCCGCTTAGGAACATCATAGGAAACATAAAACTCATCATAACCATGTTTGCCGTTTCTTCGGTACTCGTAAAGGAAGTGATGAGTATACCCAACCCTACAAAGCTGAAAACGCTCAATAGCATAAGTCCAATGACTAATGCTACGCTCCCGTTTATGACAACACCGAAGAGAATCACGGCGAGAGTAAGGATGATAAGCCCTTGAATTATACCGCGTGTAGTTTGGGCAATGACTTTTCCTCCTAGCACTGATATCCTGTGTACCGGGGCTACGAGCATACCGTCGAGCGTTCCTACCTCTCGTTCATACGAAATGGCGTGAGGGAGACCCGTCATCAGAGACATCATCATGACCATTGCCATTATGCCAGGGGCGACGAACTGGAAGTAGTTTGGCTGTCCTGGCACAATACCAGTACTCCTAATCTTGTACGGAGTAATTTGAGACAAAGTATAGTTCAACGGCGTGTTATAAGTCTGATTCAATGAATGCATGGCCATTTGCGAGCCCATTTGCTGGATTGCTTGTGTTAATGCCGTTTGCATGAGCATAGACATCTGGGGGTTCGACTGATCAACGACGATTGTGATGTCCCCCTGCTTTCCTGTCCTAAGATTTGATGTAAAGTTTTTAGCAATGACGATGCCAGCGCTCTTATCACCATTTTGGATAGCTGTTTTTACGTCATCATTACTGGACACTGTGCTGAGGTCCATCATTTTGGATTTGCTGTTAGCAGCTTCAAGCTGTGTAATAAACTTCGTACTAAGCGAAGAATTGCCGTGTACTGTATCTAGGTTGGCAAGCGCAACTGGGACGTTTGTAGGATTGGTATTTGATGGAAATATAAAGCCCACCATCCCCATCATAAAAAGGGGCATAATGATGAGCATAACTAATCCCATTCTATTTCTGCTGAAGTCTAATAGGTCTTTCCACGCGATCCACATACTGTGGCGAACAGCTCTTTTTATTCCCATGATATTCTCCTATCGTACTCTTGGCTGTACTCTTGGTCCATGTCGAGAATCGGCTGAAATAGTTTTTACTCTGTCGGCAGCTTGATCTCTGACTTCACGGCCCGTGAGGTGCAAAAAAACATCTTCCAGTGTTGGCTCTATATTACGCACTGAGCGTATTTTCCCATCAGCTGAACGCACTGCATCAATAATGTCACCACATGCCTCGTCGCCCGATGCATGAATTTTAATATGGTTTTCATCCTCAATGGTGACCTTTTCTGTACATCGCAAGGACTGGATATGCGAGACCAAATCGGGAGTGATACGTAGTACATCTAATTCAACAACACTTGTGTTGGCTCCTGTGATTATTTTCTTTAAATTTGCCGGTGTATCAAGTGCTACTATTTTGCCGTAGTCGACAATGCCGAGGCGATCACACAATATATCTGCCTCCACCATTGCATGCGTAGTCAGTATTATTGTCGTCTCATTATCAGTATTTATTTTGCGAACGAAGTCGCGGATATCGCTTGTTGATTGAGGGTCTAGACCAAGTGTGGGTTCATCTAAAAACAGAATCTCTGGTTCGTTTAGTAGAGCACGAATGACATTGATTCTCTGTTTCATGCCGGTTGAAAATGTGCCAATCTGATGATTTGCCCACTTTTCCATATGCACAAGATGTAATAGTTCGTCTATTCGGCTGCTAAGGACGTCACGTTGAATGTTGTAGAGCTCACCGAACAGCCTGAGGTTTTCCTTCGCAGTGAGCCGATCATACATAATCATCTTTTCGGATACAAGGCCAATGTGTTCACGTACTCTGCTGTCTTCTTTGACGATGTCAAAACCAGCTACAGTTCCTGTTCCTTCTGTTGGTCTGCTCAAAGTACAGAGCATACGAATCGTCGTCGTTTTTCCCGCTCCGTTTGGTCCGAGAAAACCAAATATTTCACCTTTTCTGACGTCAAACGAAATGTGATCAACGGCAACAAAATCGCCAAATTGCTTAAAAAGGTTGATGGCTTTAATAGCAATGTCATTCATGTCACTCACTCACTTAATTTTACGTCGGTGTTAAGTATGCGCTTGCCGCATGGTGGAGAAATCATTTTCCCAGTTGTTCATTCTATTGTTTCGAGTCTCCTGCGAGAACCTCTGCCAGCTTTCCGCCAAATATGTCTTGGGCGACTTGTGAGAGCACATCCGCTTTTATGATGAAAAGCCCCCACGCACCTATTCTCTCGCCTGCCATAACGAGAAATCGGTCTCCAGTTTCAATGTCAAATTTCTTTCGCAACTCAGCTGGAATAACAATTTGGCCCTTTTCGCCAATGACTGTATCACCATAATACTTCATTTTTTCAAATGCATGTGATGTCAATATCCCGCCCCAAAAATAATTTAATATATTTCCTACAATTCATTCTTGTCGTATTTTTCAATCATATTATACTTATATATAATGCCTGTCTATGCATGTTATATATTGCTATAGAACGTGCTAAGCCACATTATGAAACGATTTATGGATTACCGTCTCATCTATTTGTTTGATTTTTTGTTTAGTAGCACGTCTGCGTCACTTTTCTAGATGATATATCTTTTAATCAGATTTAGGATGTATCTTTAGATATAACTATATATAAAACTTTCCTTCCGTGAATTGTGCAACTAAGGAGATATGTTCATTTATCGAGATGTGTTCGATGATTGTATAGTTTAATTCAAAATGCTTTTTTACAAAAAATGCATTTTCATCTCCTGCAAGTCCATAAAAGAAAAGAGTGCAGAAGGGTAATGCTTATATAAGAAAGCACGCAGCTTTGAGGCATTTTGCTTGATGCTTAAAAATTTCCTCTGTAGTACTCTTTTATAAATTAGCGTCTCGAACTGCAGGAAGACAACTCTGCCTGAATTTCGTATACTGCAAGAAAACGGTACTTGCTGATATCAATACTGCCCAGATTTCGTCTACTGCATACGTAACTAACCTATTAGGTCGCTGCAAACATGCAAGAGGAAGAGATACCGAAGCGCTCTCACAAATCGTCTGAGTCAAAACACGTGCATCATGGGGGGAGTGAACAGCTATCACTTTTTTTGCATTGAATATAGTTTTGCTTATTCCTGCTCTGCAGTTTTTGATGTGTTTCGCCGCCCAGAACTACTATTATTTCAGAAATAGTTTCGTATGAGAGTCGCATTATCATCTTTGTTAGAAAAATTAACACAAGCAGGATGAAGAATCTCAATGTTTATGTAATGAATAACGCAACGTAACTTGCTAGTAAAGGGAAATGCATATCCTATAGTGAGAATAGATGTGCACCTTATGGTAGGTGAGCTGATGAGCAAAATAACGGAATATAGTGCAATAAATGTTGTCCCTGAAGCCCATGTTGACGCTGAAAAGTGGAGTAGGATTCCGTCTGACGAAGAAGTAGCCAATACCATTTTAGCGCTACAATGGCGTGGAATAAACGTTATACATGTAAAAAACGGGAAAAATGCCTTGGATATATTAAAAACTATTATCCCACAAGATGCAGAAGTTATGGACGGAGCGTCAGTCACCCTCGTTGAAATTGGATACCGAGAGTTCTTAGATAGCGGTCGATCAGGATGGAAGAGTCTCCGAGCGACTGTTCATGCTGAGAATGATCATACTAAGAGACGAGAACTCAGACGGAAATCGATGACCGCTCAGTATTTTATTTCAGGGGTAAACGCAATAGCGCAAACAGGAGAGCTTGTTGCATGTGATACAGGAGGGAGCCGCGTCGGCGCATGGCATTTTGCCGCCCGTCATTTGATCCTTGTATGTGGCGTCAATAAAATTGTCCGTACGCTTGATGATGCATTGAGTCGGGTTCGCGAGTACGCTTACCCTTTAGAAAATATCCGTGCTACTAAGAAATATGGAGAGTCGAGTACGCTTGGAAAATGGGTAATCCTTGCCCAAGAGTCAGAGGAAGACAGAGTAACTGTAGTTCTTGTTGATGAATCGCTTGGGTACTAACTAAAAAATAACTAAGTTTGAAAATTTAAGTAAAATATTGTCTCTTAGCCGTCAAATTAATAATTGAAAGGCTGAGATTCTGAAGTTTAGTATCTTGGGGTTTCTATGTGTCTACCAGTCTCATTTATCAATTCTCTTTTCAAGCACAAGCTTAGGTTGTCCCAGCACTGCACTTTCCAAAGGATAAAAACCATTATGCAGTCTTGCGGTTGTAGTTTTTACATTGGGTGGGGCTATCAAGCAAAAAGGAGAAAAGAAAAAAGAAAAAGAAGAGGTACGGTCTGCCGTCATACATAATGTGTCAACATTTGTTGCTACGAACTATAGGAGGAGATTGAACTGGATACTTAACACCTCGCTCGTTGCCGGGTCATATAGGTAACCACCTGCAAATTCGGTACTTTAATAGTAGGTTCCCCGTTCCTGTTCTGTGCGGGCGAAAGCGTAATTACCGTTTTCTGTTGTCATCGTTACATTGACAGCAGTAAAGCGTACGTTGTCAGTGGACCGGTAGAGAATCACAGGTTGGCCCGAAACAGGAAAGGCGTGAAAGGTTAACCTCCCATAAATAGTGATCTCAGATCCAACTACTGCAGTCGTAGCTGAGGCTGTTGCAGTGAGCGCTGTTGACGTCAGCGGTTGCGTCGCGCTTGGCGACGGTGATACAATTGACACTGTTGACGGGGTCAGAGTTGGTTTTAATACCTGCCCAGGAATTACTTGAGATGCCGCGCCGACCATATTGATGGCTCCTCCTACCGAAATAAGAATGAGGAGCGTCAAAAATAAAGACAGAACATTTCTTCTCATAGGTATCCACCACAATGTTGATGACACTCGTTATATAGAGCAATCAACTATTATTTTTTAAAAGACGTAGCAACGCGTGTTTTAATAAAATTAACCCCATTTATCACCATTATAGGCAGTTTAAAGTCGTGCAATGAATGATTCGCAGCCCCTTCGTGTAAAGCGCATCAAAGCTCTTTTCCCGCTTTTTGTGCCTTTGCCGCAGGCGGCGTGTTGTAGGCTATATACATCACCATCGAAACGGTTGATCGTGATAACCCTTTCAATCGATACTCGTCAACCTACTGCCAGTTAATTTCCTTAAACTTGTGTTGTGCCATCTCCTGCCGAAAGGTATAAAAAGATGCCAATAACTGGAACCAGTTCGGCGTAGGCGCCTGTAATTGCACATGAGGCACTCAGATCTCCCACCCAAACGTCGCCGCCATGGCGGCGATGCCATGACAACGAGCATATGCATCAGCAGCGTAGGACGCGTTGAGCTCATTACAGTTGCCAACTCAGGCGACATCCCGATCTGCCTCAATACGATTCAGGAAAGGGAAACTGCTATCTCCCGGCGCTCCTAACATGTGACGGATGTCTAATTCTTTGAGACGATTCAGGAGATACGATTCTGCCGTACACGGTGCCGACATATCTCTTTTTCTCGTTCCAATTGACGAATGGGCTAGTGATTGTTAAGTGCATAAAAATAAAATATGCGGAGGGAAAAGCCTTATCGATGTTTTTAATCAATTCTTTATAATTTTTGTTGCGTCATAAGCAATACTGATCAAAATGGCACAAAAGTTTTATTCGTAAGAATAACCTCCAACTACAGGAAAAATCTTAAAAAAGGAACTGGTCTCTCTATGTGGATTGCCACTTTCATCTCCCAGTTCTCAGATCGATTGTGTTTCATCATGTCGTATTAAATTAAAGGAACATTAAAATGGAGAATAAAACAAAGCCATTAACAACTTCCGACAATGAAGCTAATTCAGATTTCGATAATGAGCTAACTAGATGCGTTCTCGATGACTCCAAGGATATTAGCCAGCGTTTTCCCAATGCTGATAACGAGGCGGAAACCGCATATGTCGCGCGGGTTTTGAAAGAACTAGAAGAAGATGCGCAGGCGATGTTGCACGATATATGGTCGGATGACAATGAGCGCACCGAGAAGCTCTTACCCGGGCCTGACGAGCAGGAAGAGGATATTCTCAGTGACGAATGGGACACGAAGTTAGTTGAAAGGCTCTTGGCAGAATTGGATGACGATGAACTCGAATAGTGGCCTCGCAGTAGTATCAATGCATGCAGTTTACATTCTCTACTAACTGCAACAAGCATGATAGATTTAATAGAATAATAAGGCCAAAAACTCGGTTGAACTTTTTCATTAGCTTAGATTATACCACTTAGATCATATACGTTCAATTAAGTTTTACTAGATTGGTTACCCTACTTATGGTTTGAAAAGACATGTCAGATGGTATTTACCCCTGGATTTCCAAAGCGTCATCAGATCGGTCACAATTCGAATTCCAACAGATTAATTAAGGTCAGGCTAGTGCGTTAAGTCCTGCTTGATTTTTTTGCCGCCCGCTACTAAACGCTTACATTACGCAAAGATCTCCGGTATAAAGATATCAACAGTGGGCAGTACGTGCATGAGATGACCGGCGCCTAGGGAGGCTCCGACTTCCGACTTGCAAGAAAGATCAAATATTAAAACAATGTATTTACCGGAATCCCTTGCCTATCAAAACCTTTCTTCACCTTATCGCTTTTTTCAGCAAAGAACTGATCCTCGATCGCCCACTCCATGTTGTTTTTCCGGTAGATGTGGTTTGCGTAGTGATAGTTCAGCCGGTCGATCAAGACGAAATCAACGGCACCAGCGAGCTCGCCGGGCAGCTTTTCGGCTCCGGGCAGGAGCGGAGCTATCATAACAAAAGTCTTAATCTTGTTAGCGTGAAGCCATTTCAGGGCATTGATCCGTTCATTGATCGGGGACGCCTCTGGTTCAAAGATTCGTCGGATCTTTTCCTCTACAGTTGTTATGGAAAAGCCGACCTCAACTTTCTTCGATATCTTAAGGATGTCGATATCTCGCGTCACGAGAGGAGACTTGGTCTGAATCGTTACCGGCCAACCGCTCATCACAAGGATTTCGAGACATTTCCGGGTAAGTCGGTACCTTTTCTCCGCCGATTGATACGGATCGCACACACCGCTCACCCAGACCCTGCCTTTTGGCTTTCTTTTTATTTCCTTCGCTAGCACTTCCGAGGCATTGATCTTGACGTCAACAAACTCACCCCACGGTTCCCGGTGACCGGTGAACCGCTTCATGAACGCAGCGTAACAATATCTGCAGGCGTTGCTGCATCCCCTATACGGGTTCATGGTGTAATCATAGACCTTGGATTTCGAGAGGACTGATTTTACGGATATTTCTTGGATTTTCATTCGATCTCTTCATATTTTGTGCGGGTTTGCGCTATGGGGTTTTCCAGAGAAATCGTCGCTACTCGTGCGCGACGATTTCTGGCTTGCCGCTATCATCAGGATATGGCTCGACATGTGTATATTGATTCTCCCAAAGAAACTGCTTGGCAGCTTGCATGGACAGGTGGAATCCGATCACGCCTGGGCATTCACCGTCCAAACGTGCCCATGAGCTCTCCCTGCCCGAGGATATGCCCTTGCATGGCCGCACCAATACTCTTTCTCGTGACCGGTGCCGTAGGGTGAAGGAGGGCGTCCAGGGCGTAGAGACGGAAGAAGTAACGATGGGGCTTCCCAGGTGGTGGACAGGGGCCACCATACTCCGCCTTTCCAAAATCGTTCAAGCCGTGGGCACTGCCGTCAGGGAAAACTCGATTCCGAGCAATACCCTGTGGAAGGCTGGTAGTGCCGGGAGGGATGTTATAGAGGATCCAGTGGATGAAAGTCCCGCTCGGAGCGTCCGGATCCTCACAGATCACTGCCAAGCTCATAGTCCCTTCCGGGGCCGCCCCGAAAGAGAGAGGGGGAGAATCATTCTTTCCTGTGCATGTGAATAGAGGGGGTATCGGTCCCCCTGCTGTTAGTGCCGGGGAGGTGAGTTCAATGGTTTTCATTTTGGACAATCCTCCAAAGGGGAATATAGGAGTCCCCCGGTCATAAAACCTTTCGGATTGAGGAGGCGCAGCTCACAGTCATATGGGAAGGCAATTTTGGTCTGACTCATTTTAATCAAACAGTCCTGTAGTTTTCTGATAATTCGAGCAGCGTTAAAATGAGAGAGAAGGTATGCATTGAAGAATAAACTACGAGCGTAACTAGTAGGGGTAAGGGATGAAAACATTCTTGAACGCATAGCGTCGTAGTACTGAACCATCTTAAACTCTCAACTCTCTTTCTCCGCTATCCGTCCTTCGCCGCAAGGAATGCCGCAACCTTTAGCGACTTTAATTATGACATTATTCACGTACGTACCTCAATGTATTGCTCTCTCACCATTGGCGACCCACATCAACTTAACGTTGAGGGCGCTGGCATTTTAGCAAAATTCAAATTTAAATATTTAAAGGAGGTGAAAGACTGCGCTGGCGTTTATTACGATACAGGGGCGCCTTTCGCCTTAGCAACATTGTTCATCACTGACACTGTTGTCACGAATAAAATATTTATTCGGTGAATTACGTTAAATGTGTCAAAGGTGTATGTATATGAACTGCTCCGACGCAAAAAATGCCGAACAAAAGTGCTGTGCCATCGTGTATGCCGAAATAAGTTTAAAAGAGTTAAAAGCCATCGTAAAAAGACTACGTGAGATTAGAAGCGTTCTTCGCATTGAATGCGATCATGTCGATGATGGCTCCAACTTGAAGTTCAGCATCATAGCCGACAATTATTCACAGCTGAAAAAAACTATCCAATTACAGTGCAATTTTCCCGTAAAGTTGCGCTATGGGTATCTTAATGTTTTACTAGATAAGCAAGGGAAATTTTTAACATAAAAACAGTAAATCTGGGGCTGTAAATTTTCGTGAAGCACGAGGATGTAATAAAGTTAACCTGATTTATTAACGTCAAACATGCCGTTTAGAATAAGTGTCAAAGATGATATACAGCACTCTCAATTCGCTCCCGCGTAAAATTTCCGTGTCTCTTCGGCAAGCCATTCAAAGGTCTCCCACGGATTCACGTCGAGATTGTGGCGCTCCATGAAGTGCTTTGCAAAAGGGGCATACATATCCCAATCGTAGACGACGGTGAGCCTCAACGCACGCTCCAGTGTTGCGAGATCGACGATCTTGTCTTTCACCAGTTGCCCCAAAAGCTCATACGTGTGGGCAAAATTACGGGTTTCGAAATCATCAGTCGTGTCATCGAACCCCTGCCAGTTCACGTGGCTGTATTTCTTGACGTTCTCGTACATGCGACTCCGTCGTCTGGCAAATGATTCGTGAGTAATCTTTTCCACGACCGAGAATGCTACATTTGATTGGGTCTGTCTTATCTGCGCTGCAATCAACTTTGCTGTCTGCCTTAACTGAAGGATAACAAAGAATGCAGTGAAGATAAGAGCAATCGGAGCAATCGAACTTATAAAACTGAGGATGGTACTAGCCTGCGAAAGATCTATAGCTAAAGCCACGACGTGTCACGCTCCTCTCTCATTCCGTCTTTAAGTGCGAATGATGGTATAAATTTATCTATCTATTGACGCTTTTAATCAATTTTTACTATTTTGGAGTCAAGTGTCGCATCAAACATGATGTACAGTCCTCTCACGTCACATAAATATGAATCAAAAAGAAGTTTGATCAATTTTCAAAAATGATATGTGCAATCCCACTTATCTCAATCTCCGTCTCACTCATTTTTATTTCACCTCCTCGTAGTTATAGATGGAAATACGACACAATCCACAGGCCCAATGCAATCCCTAATCCTATCACAATTATCTGCCGTATATCATTCAGAATATTCGTTTTCCTCATTTTTTCACCTCCTCTTCAAGAATACGCTTTTTATGTGTTCTAATTAGTTAAATATTGCGACGCCGTAGCTTATAATTTGGGACAACCATAAACCTTAATCCTGTCAGTTCCTTTGTTATATTATTAACTTCGCGGCGAGGAGCTCTCTAATGTAACATAACAAATTTCGCATAATTTTTAATCATTTTTACGAAATAGATAAATCTAAAATGAAGGATTTTAGGATATGTGCAATGTGAGACTCCCTATTCTTGTTAACACAAAAGGAGAGAACGCTTTTATACTTGTCATTTTTTCGATTTGAGGTATAGTGCGACCTTATCTACAGTATCGATACATTTAATTTCTGGAGTTTTTTCACCTAGTCGCGTTGGCCATCAGCGCCCATAATTCTTGTTTTGTCCACTGCTTCTGCATATATTTTTTTACCACTCGCTTTGACGACCAGATAAAGCACTGAATGATTTCAATTGTAGAATAAAGCGATATAGATTATTATTTCTTTTATATAAAAAATTGAGTATAGAGTAAAGAATATACAACAAAAGGACAGCTTCAAGCTTAAGCTTGAAATCACCCTTTTTATGTCACTGTGTTACTTTCGTATTCCATAATGACTCATAAAATTCGGTTATTCTTTGGTAGCGATATCTAACACACACAGCAATATCTTTAAAATAGCCTTATTCATTTCGCAAAATGGTTTTACGAAATTTGTGATGTCGCACGAGAACGTAGAGACCGCGTCGCCGCGACACATTAATCATGACATCTCTAATCAGCCGTGTTTTCCCTTGTAACGAAAAGTTTTATTTTCCATGGAGCGACATCTGTTTGCGTTGTAAATTGATAAAAGAGAGATAAAAACGAGGTCAGAGAAAACGTG
>Ga0187772_10001353_pt1 | contig 11599 bp, 8 predicted proteins | sample 0116_SJ02_MP15_2_FD_133137 | JGI IMG/M metagenome (GOLD analysis project Ga0187772, IMG submission 133137) | Tropical peat soil microbial communities from peatlands in Department of Meta, Colombia - 0116_SJ02_MP15_20_MG | ecosystem: Environmental > Terrestrial > Soil > Wetlands > Peat | place... | reverse complement strand
TTTCGATTTTTCGCGTTTTCACACAGCCAGGGTCAGAAACGGACGTTCCTCGACGTCCACGCCATGTCGGCTCTTCCCCGATAACGGACACATAGCGGGCGTAATGCCACGTCCGTTTGGTGCCAATTTCGACCAAACTGCACTGCACCAATTTGATCGTTGGGTCCTGTTCGGGATCGGTGGTGTCAGGAAGGCAGGTCGGTGTGGGAGATCGATGGATCAATCCGGCTTTGCACCTGAAGCAGCCGCGACCGGCGGCGCGGCTCCGCGCGCCGAGAGGAATACGCCGGTAAACATCAGCAGCATGGCGACAAAAAAATAGATCGTGAGCGCCTCGCCGAAAATCGCGATACTCCAGCCTACGCCGGCGAGCACCGCGAGGTAGTTGAACTGGGCAAAAAAGGTCGGCCCGGCGAGGCGGATAATTTCGAAAAACAGCACGAAGAAGACGGCATTGATAGCCGCAGCCATGAGGGCGGCGATCACTCCAGCACCCGTCGGCACCGAAGCCTGTCCGGCGATCATCAATACAGGAAGCAACATAGCGGATGAGCCGAGCAGCATTCCAGTAGCCATCGACAAGGATGACGACAGGGGAGGCCGCAACAGCGCAGCGGCTAAATTGGAGCAGGCAAAGAGCAGCGGTGCAATCAAGCTCAGCGCAAACCACTGCCAAGCGCCCGGCGCTTTCGCGTCGATGCCGAGCCCAATGATAATAACCAACACGCCCGCAAACCCGAAGGCAAGCCCGAGAAGACCGAGCGCGCGGAAGCGCTCAATGCGCATTAGCATCCCCAAGAGATATGTCAACGGCGGGGACAGGGCGAGCACGATTGTCTGCAGCCCTGCAGGCAGATGAGGAGCCGCGTATGTCAGGAGTGACATCGGTACGCCGACCGCCAGAGCGCCGATGACGAGATAGCTAACCAAGTGCCGCTGGCCGAGCGCCAGCTTTTCACCCTTCAACGCCATAGTAATCCACAGCAACAGGCAGCCGCCGAGCGATTGCCAGAATCCCTGTGCCAGTGGGGGCGTCCCAGCCGCGGCAGCTATTTTGTTGATACTGAAAATGGCGCCGTAGACGATAGCCGCGGCAGCCAGCAACACATAAGCGATCCGCGGTGTACTGCTCATGGAGTAGGCCCCTGCGTCATTCCAACTGAATGCCAATCAGCTGATGGCACTTTGTAGGAAGTCTCGCGTGGCACACTCCGACGCGCCTGTTTCACCTCGAAGGCAACGGCCTAAGATGATCGTTTTTCACTGCCGTCAATGCAACTTGCGCTGCTGGAGTTCGCGTTGAGTCCGCTCGAGGGCGCGCGTAAGCTGATCGAACATCTCATCAATCTCAGGCTCGGTGATAACCAGCGGCGGACATAAGGCCAAGCTGTCTGCCATCGCGCGGAGGATCAACCCTTCCTCCTGTGCGATCTCCGCCGCAAGCAAGCCGACTCCGGCGGCGGGCGCGAATGCCGCTTTGCTGGATTTGTCGCGAACGAGCTCTACCGCGCCAATCAGTCCAATTCCTCGTGCTTCGCCGACCAACGGGTGCGCCGCGAGATCGCGCAAGCGCCGCTCAAAGCGCGGGACCACTTGTTGGATATGATCGAGGATCTTGCGCTCCCGATAAATACTGAGCGTCTCCAGTGCCACCGCGCAGGCTACCGGGTGTGCCGAATAGGTAAAGCCGTGGGCGAACAAGCCGATCTTCTCGCTTTGCGCCACGAATGCCTGATAAATCTCGTCATTGACGACGGTGGCCGAGATCGGCTGATAGCCAGCGGACAAAGCCTTCGCCATGGTCATGATATCGGGCTGGAGGTTGAAAGTTTCGCTGCCGAACATCTTGCCGGTGCGCCCGAAGCCGCAGATTACTTCGTCGACAATGAACAGAACGTCGTGTTTCTTGAGCACCTTCTGAATCTTCTCAAAGTAGGTTCTCGGCGGAACGATGACTCCCCCCGCGCCCATTACCGGCTCGGCGATGAAGGCGGCGACCGTGTCTGGATCCTCGCGCAGGATTTGCCCGTCGAGGCTCTCAGCTAATCGCGTGGCGTATTCCTCTTCGCCTTCAGCCGGCTTCGCGAAGCGATAGTAATGGGGGCAATCGGCGTGCCGGATATTTGGAATCGGCAGGTCGAAATCGCGATGATTGTTGGGAAGACCGGTCAGACTCGCGGCAGCCACGGTGACGCCGTGGTAGGCCTTCAGGCGCGAAATTATCTTTTTTTTGCGGTGACGCCCGCGGGCATTGTTGTAGTACCAGACCATCTTGATCGCGCTGTCATTAGCCTCCGAGCCGGAAGTATTAAAGAAGACCTTTGACATCGGCACGGGCAGAATTGACAGGATTCGTTCGGCGAGATCGATGCCCGGTTCATGCGACTTGTGGGCAAAGGCGTGATAGTAAGGCAACGTCTCAAGCTGCCGCCGCGCCGCGTCAACTAGACGGCGTTCGCTGAATCCAAGCGAAGCGCACCACAAGCCGGCCAGTCCGTCAATGTACACCTTTCCCTGGTCGTCAAAAACGCGGATACCTTCGCCGCGTGCGATGATCATTGGTCCCTTCTGCTGATGTTTTTTCAGGTCGGTGTACGGATGCAGCACGTGCGAAATATCACGGCTGAACGCCGAATTAGCGGCAAAGGGCACGGTCGTCTCCTGGACAAACGGCACGCAGGTACAGCCGCTCTCCTCACCAGCGTGGGCGCGCCGTCGGCACCTGGTAACGTGACGTCATATATCAAGTTCTCTCCGTGGCGACTACAGAACTTCCGCCGAGCGCGCGACGAGCCGAAACAGTCGGATATCGCGACAGCGCACCTCAAAATCTATCGAGTGATCATCCACGACGCGATGCTCCTCGACGAACCAGCCAGGGAGCGGCTTCGCGCAAAAATCGGCCCTTTGGTGGAAGACAACTGCCACCACCGATCGACAGACTCCGCTTGTCAGTTCCGATGACATATGAGAGGTTTACCAGCTGGAGCTGCAGATCGCGGCATCGCGAAAGCCGCACGGCGCCGGAAGAGCGCACGCAAGTCTTCTAAGAACCTAAAGCCATCATGGCGGAAAGGGGGCGCCTGCAATGTGCGGCCCTATGGGGCATCCAACTAAAAATTGCGACATCGCCGCCCTCGACGTGGCAAGTTCCCTCCTCGTGGTGAAATCGTGAACGGTGGGAATGGACCGCGGTGGCGCGTGGCTGTCGATACTGGCGGCACGTTTACTGACGCCTATTTTTTCGACGAAACAACGGGCAAAAGTCACGTCTCGAAAGTGCCGTCGATACCCAGCGCGCCGGATCGAGCCGTGATGCAAAGTCTGCAGGCGGGAGGTGTGGCGCCCCGAGATATCAGGCTTTTCACTCACGGCACGACAGTCGCAACTAACGCCCTCATCACCCGTCGCCTGTCCAAAGCCGCTTTGGTGACGACGCGTGGCTTTCGCGACGTACTGGAAATCCGCGATGGTACCAAGGAGGATCTGTGGGACGCCTATAAAGATACGTCGGCGCCCTATATTCGACGCCGTGATCGCTTCGAGGTGACAGAACGGATCGATTACTCGGGAAAGGTGATCGAGCCTCTCAACGAAAAAGAGCTAGTCGAGCTCGGGCGAATTTTAAAACGCCGTGGATATGAGTCGATCGCAATCTGCTTTATGAACTCGTATGTGAATGTAACCCACGAGCGGCGGGCGCGAGAAATTCTGGAAAGGGAGCTGCCCGGAGTTTTCGTTTCAGCATCTGCAGAAATTGCCCCCGAACTTTTCGAACATCCGCGCTTTTCCACTGCCGCGATCAACGCCGTTACCGGCCCAGTAGTCGCGCGCTACATCGTTGCCCTTGCCGCAACCCTCAAGGCCGAGGGCTACTCTGGTGACCTTCTCATCCTGCATTCCGGTGGTGGCGTACTCACGGCGGAGGGCGCGCGCCGCTACGCAGCGAGAGTTGCGTCGTCTGGCATCGTGGCAGGTGCGATCGCGGGAGCTCACATCGCTCGGGAATGCGATTTCGCGAACGCAATCAGCCTCGACATGGGAGGAACCAGCACAGATATTTCGCTGATGTACCGGGGGCAACTCCGGATGCAACCAACGTGGTCCGTCGAGTACGGCCATCCCATAATGTTCCCCTCAGTCGAGGTCATAACCATCGGCGCTGGTGGCGGTTCGATTGCGTGGCTGGACCCTGGCGGATCATTGCGCAACGGACCACAGAGTGCGGGCGCCGATCCGGGGCCAGCCTGTTACGGCAAGGGGGGCACCGCAGCCACCAATACAGACGCGAACTTGTTGTTGGGGAGGCTTGGAGCGGGGCTGCTCGACGGGCGGCTGATCCTCGACCGCCAACGAGCGTCTGACGCAGTCCGAGATACCGTTGGGGCTCCGCTGGGTTTGAAGGAGGCTCAGGCGGCGCACGCTATTGTGCGTGTGGCTAACGCGAACATGGCCAATGCCACCAAGCTCATTTCGGTCGGCCGGGGATTCGATCCACGCGACTTCGCACTTGTAGTCTTCGGGGGGGCCGGTCCACTTCACGGCTGCGACTTGGCTCGCGAACTCGACATCCCTGTGGTGATCTTTCCTCGCCATCCAGGCATTGCCTCAGCGCTTGGATGTCTCTTGGTTGATATCCGCCACGACCTCGCGCGCATGTGCTTATTTCCTGCCGAACAGGCGAGTACACCGCGCATTGAGGCGCTTTTTTCTGAATTGGAGGCGGAAGCGCGAGCACGGCTCGCGGACGACGGAGTAGCGACCGACGCGATGCGCCTGCGCCGCACGGTCGACATGCGCTATGCTGGCCAATGGCGCCAGCTCTCGATAGAGATGCCGCTTGGCCAAGGAGTGGAGACTGCGCTCTCCCACTTCCACGCGGAGCATGAGCGCGCCTTCGCATTTCGAGACCAAGCGCGCGCAGTGGAGATCTACGCCGCGCGCGTTGTCGCAGAGGGGGTCGTGCCAAAGCCTCAATCGGCAGCGACCAAGACTACCCACGAGCAGGTCAAACCACCGAGTGCAGCCGGGCGCCGGCCCGTGTATTTTTCCGAACGTTCGGCCTACGTCGAGACACCGGTTTACAAGCGCGAGACGATGGCCGTCGGCATGCAGCTCGTGGGACCGGCAGTGGTCGAGCAACTCGACAGCACCGTCGTCCTTCCGCCGGGAACATTGAGTTCGGTCACACCGGATCTGCATATCATCACTCGGTTCGCGGGAGATTCACAATGAGTGCGCCGGCACCTCATTCTGCGCCAACGCTTGACCGGGTAACGTTCGAGGTCCTGAAGAACGCCTTCGTCAACCTGGTTGACCAGATGTCAGAACAACTTCTACGGACCTGTTATTCATTTGTAATTTACTGCCGCGATTTCTCGAACTGCCTCTGCGACGCGAACGGCGACACCGTGATGCAAGGTAGCGCCGACATCGCAGTTCACGTCGGAACGCTGCACCTGACAGCCAAGGCTGTGATCGAGCGCTTCCGGGGTGACATCAACCCCGGAGATGTTTTTCTAATAAATGACCCATATCGCGGTGGCACCCATTTCTGTGATGTCCGGGTCGTACGACCGGTGTTCGCGGACGGGCGTCTGATTGCGTTTACCCAATCGAACGGGCATTGGGCTGATGTCGGTGGGTCGGTTCCGGGTTCATTCGATATCAAGGCGACCGAACATTTCGGCGAAGGCCTGCGCATTCCGCCAATCCGCTTGTGGCAGCGCGGGGTCTTCCTCAAGGACATCGCCGAGATGATCGTTTCCAACACTCGAGCGCCGTCAGACGCGATGGGTGATCTCCTCGCGCAAGCTAGTTGCACTGCGATGGGCGAGGCGCGATTGCTGGAGTTGGTTAATCGCTACGGGGTGGAGACGATCTTGGCGGCATTTCGCGAGTGCCAAGACTATGTAGAGCGCTACGCCCGAAACAAGGTACGCAACCTTCCCGAAGGTACCTGGCGCACGCGCGATTTCATCGATCAGGACCCTAGTAAAGGCGAGGGATTGATCCCAATCGAGGTGGCGATGACGATCAAGGGGGGCGCCGTTCACTATGATCTGACAGGCAGCCATCCGGCGATCGGGTGCTTTCTCAACGCCGCCGAAGGCAGTGCATCTAGCGCGGTCGTCGCGGGCACGAAGACGTTCTTCCCCGAAATCCCGCTTAATTCCGGCTTTTATCGTTTTATTACTGCGTATTTCCCACCCGGTAGCGTGGTCAATGCACCGCATCCATACGCAGTCACCGGCTTCTGTTCTGGGGCGTATGAGAAAATCATGAACGCGGTGTTCGAGCTCTGGTCGCGAGTGATTCCCGAGCGCGCGCTCGCCTGCTGCTTCAACCTTGAGTACCTGCTTGTCGGCGGCCAGGACGATCGCGAAGAAATGCGGGGACACTACTTCATGTGGTATGATTGGATGGCTGGTGGATGGGGCGGGCGCGCCGACCGCGACGGCTGTTCGGCAACTTCTCCGATCTTTGGCGTCGGGTTGGCTATCCAGTCCTGCGAAGCACAGGAACGCCTCACACCGGTGCTGACAACCTCGCATCAAATTGCGTCCGACAGTGGCGGACCCGGCAAGCACCGCGGCGGTTGCGGCGTTATCAAGGGCGGAACGCTCACTGAAATCGGTCGCACCGTAATGTCCTATTCCTGTGATCGCGCCCGGAGCATCACATGGGGTGTCGACGGGGGACTGCCGAGCGTACCTCACGGGGTGACTCTCCGGCGGGACGGAGAGCGGCCGCGGTTCCTCGGAGCGGTCTTCTCCGCTGTTCCTGTCCGCGCCGGCGATCGCTTTGATCGTCCTTCGGCTGGGGGCGGCGGCCTTGGCGATCCGTTAGAACGCGATCCTGCGCAGGTTCTTGAAGACGTCATCGACGGCTACGTGACGGCAAAGGGTGCCGAGCGCGACTATGGCGTGGTGGTTAAGGCCGTGGATCCGGAAATCGACGACTGGCAAATTGACGCGGCCGCAACCGACGCATCGCGCAAGCGGATCCGGCAAGCTCGCGCCGGATGGTTGGACGAGGCGCCAGATTCTATTGTTGAGCGCCTGCGGAAAGGCGAGATCACCGTCACTGACGCCATTCGCCGCCATGGCGTCATCTGCGATTGGAATGACTATACCCTCCTACCGGAAACTACGCGGCAGTTTCGTGCCGCCATGAAGATGCGTTCTGGCGTGAACGCGTGAGCGGGCACTTGCACGCCGGACCGTTGCGAGACGCTGTAATGCCGATGGGTTTAAGTCAGGCCATGCTGAGGATTGCATTCGAACCAGCGCAGGCTGAAGGTACGTCGTGGCTTTCGGAAGGCTCGACGTGGATTCACGAACGGCCCCGCTCGGTGACTTCCTGCGGAAAGGCTGCACTCATCGGCGGACTAAAGGGTTCATTGAAGGGGAGTAGGTCATGAGAAAGCAAGCTAGCATCATCGTCTCCGTAGCGGTCATCCTCGGATGTGCCGGCACGGCCCCGGCAATCGCCGACGACAATGAGGTGCTGATTGGGGCCGCGACCTCATTCAGCGGTTGGATGGCGGCTTTCGACACGTCACCGACTCGATCCGCCGAAATCGCCATCGACGATATCAATGCGGCGGGCGGCGTTCTTGGCAAGAAACTGCGTCTGGTTCACATCGACACGAAGACGGACGCCGCGCAGACGTCGCGCGCCGCCCAGGACCTCGTTAAGCAGAACGTCAAGATGATGCTGACGGCTTGCGACTTTGACTCGGGAGCGCCCGCCGCGCTCGTGGCCCAACAAGCCGGCGTCATCGCAATGTCGAGCTGCGGCGCCGACATCAAGTACGGCAATCTAACCATCGGCAACGACGTCTACACCATGGCCACGGACTCTGAAGGTACTGGTCGAATCCTCGCCGACTGGGCTACCAACAAGATGGGATGGAAGACCGCTTACGCACTGCTTGATACGTTTATCGAATACGATAAATCGGAATGCCGCGGCTTCGTCGCGCGTTTCAAGGAACTCAATGGAGATAAATCGGTCGTTCTCGAGGACACCTTCAAGAACGCCGACGTATCGGTCGCGACTCAGATCTCGCGTTACCAGGCGCTGCCGCAAAAACCGCAAGTGATGATCGTTTGCAGTGTGCCGCCCGGTCTCGCCAGCGCCATCCGGCAAATCCGATCGGCGGGCATCGACATTCCCATTCTTTCGGCCTGCGGAGGAGATGGCAGCGCCTGGCACTCGGCAGTGCCCGGTTTGAACGACTATTACTACCTCAACTATTCTGCCGACGCTGGGGTTAAGGAGCTGCGGCCAGACGCCGAGGCATTCTTCGTCAAATATGAAAAGCGTTTCGGCGAGCGTCCCGGATCCGGACAAGGAATCACAGGCTACAGTGTCGTGCAGGCATGGGCGCGTGCTGCCCAACGGGCGGGTAGCTTCGATACCGACAAGGTGCGTGCCGAGCTTGATAAGTTCAGTGACGAGCCGCTGATGGTTGGGCTGACGACCTATACCCCGAAGCTGCATACGAACCTAACTCGGCCGATGTTGATTGTCGCGATCAAGAACACCAAGCCGGACTCGCTCGGCTATTACGACATCCGCAAGCACGATTACACCGTCTGGTGGTGACGGCTGCGGGGAGCCGGGCAGCCTGCCCGGCTTCCGTCCAAACTTCGCGGAACTTTCAGTGCCCGTCCTTCAGACGCAGGGCATTAGCGTGCAATTTCAGGGCCTTCGGGCCCTGAATGGCGTGGACCTTGCACTGCCTCAGGGCGAGGTTTTGGGATTACTCGGGCCGAACGGCGCGGGCAAGACCACACTGGTAAACGTGATGACCGGTTATTTGCGCCCATCGGATGGGCGCTTGTTGCTGGATGACGAGGTAATGAACGGGCTTGTGCCCGAAGCGCTTGCTCGGCGCGGCGTGGTTCGAACTTTCCAGTCGGTGCGATTGTTTCGTCGGCTCAGCGTTCTTGAGAACGTGGAGATCGCAGCCCTGACAATACATGGGCGAAGAGCGCGAGCCAAAGAGGCGGCGAGCCGAGCGCTCGCGTTCATTGGCTTGGAGCAGATGGCCCACCGTCGTGCCGGCGCCCTCGCCTATGCGGACGAGCGCCGCGTCGGAATTGCACGCGCCCTTGCGCTTGAGCCGCGGTTTCTTCTGCTTGACGAGCCGGCAGCCGGCATGACGGAAGGGGAATGCGAAGCAATGTCACGACTGGTCGCGCAGCTGCCAGAGCGCTTCGGCTGCGGCGTGCTCTTGATTGAGCACAACGTCAGCGTCGTGATCGCCGTATGCCGCAACATTCACGTACTGGACAATGGCCGCACACTTGCCACCGGCGCCGTCGATGCAGTACGAAAAGATCCCGCCGTTATTGCAGCATACCTCGGAACCGCGTGAACATGCTGCTAGAGGTTAATAATCTCGAGGTCCGATACGGTACGGTTCCGGCGGTCCGTGACATCAGCTTTGAGGTCGCGGAGGGCGAAATCGTCTGTTTTATCGGCGCAAATGGCGCCGGCAAGTCGACGACGATGCTTGCGATCGCAGGAGTGCTTCACCCGCACCGCGGCGATATACGCTTCGGCTCACGCTCGATTGTGGGCCTCACGCCGGAGGATATCGCTGCGCTTGGCGTTGGGTTGGTTCCAGAAGGGCGACGTATCTTTGGCCGCATGACCGTCCGGGAGAACCTAGTTGTAGCCAGCGGGCTACGCGGGGGCATTGCAGGACAAAAGCAAACGCTCGATCTCATCTTTGATCTCTTTCCAATTCTACGGGAACGCTTCGACAGCAAAGCCGGTAACCTGTCGGGCGGTGAGCAACAGCAACTCGCGATCGCGCGCGCGATGCTCATGCGGCCGCGGCTTATGATCGTAGATGAGCCGTCCCTTGGGCTTGCTCCTAAGTTCGTTGATCTCGTCTACAAGACTTTCGCGCGTCTGCGCGACAGCGGGTTGACGTTGCTTCTGGTTGAGCAAAGTATGCGCCGCGCTCTCTCGCTCGCCAACCGCGTCTATCTGCTTCAGTCGGGCGTGATCGCCTTGCACGGCCAGTCCGCGGAACTTGCTAGCCGCGGCGACCTTGAACACATCTATTTTGGCGGGGCGGCGGCACCATGAACGCCATCCAGCTTGTAGTGGATGCCTTGAGCCTGGGCAGCCAGTATGCGCTTGTGTCGCTTGGGATCGGACTGATCTTCGGCATTATGCGCATGATCAATTTTGCGCATGGCGACCTGATCATGCTGGGCGCCTATGCGCTGGTGGTGCCGACGGCTGCCGACGTGGCGCCGCCCTTGGTCGGGGAGTGGCCCGCCGCGGCGATGATTTTGACAATCATCGCTTTGGTCGCCGCGACCGCCGTTCTCACCGAACGATTTGCTTTTCGTCCCCTGCGCCGCCGCGACGCCGATGGCGCGACGCTTCTGATTTCTTCGTTTGCAGTGAGCTATCTGCTGCAAAGCGTGGTCTTGTTTGTGCATACGGGACGACCGAAGTCCGTAAGCATACTTGCCGATCTCGCGCAGCAAATGCAGATAGCCGGCGTGCGCGTCGCGTTGGTCGACGTCGTGACAATCGGCGTAACCGCCTTGCTGTTGATTGCTATGATGCTCTTCCTACGACGCGTCCGGTGGGGCATAGAGATTCGAGCAGCAACCGAAGATTTTACAATGGCTCGTATTCTTGGTGTGCGTGCCGATGCGGTAATTGCATTAGCATTCGCCATATCCGGTGGGCTCGCCGGCATCCTTTCTCTACTGTTCGTTGCGAAGACCGGCGTGCTGGATTTCCGTATGGGCGTGCCACTAGCGATCGCTGGCTTTGTCGGCACGGTTATTGGCGGAATGGGCAGCCTGTTCGGCGCCGTGCTGGGTGGTTTGTTTCTGGGCGTCGCATCATCACTGCTGCAAGCACTCTTGCCGGAAGTGCTGCGACCCGGTCGCGACGCTTTCCTCTACGGCCTTGTGATCTTCGTTCTGCTGGTTAGACCACAAGGGCTGTTCGCACGCCGCGATACTGGAGAGCGCACGTGAAACGAATGGGGTGGTTGCACGCATTACCGGCGGGCGGCCTCATCCCACTCCTGGCGCTGTTATGCGTCATGGTGCATTTCGCCGGGAACCAACTGATCGAAGGCAGCTTGACCGAGGCTCTGGTCTACATGGTGATGGTCGTTGGTCTTTCAGTCTTCGTCAGTAATTCGGGAATCATTTCTTTCGGTCACGTGTCCTTCGCCATGATTGGCGCATACGCATCTGCTTGGCAGACGTGCTGCCCGGGTTTCCGCGGCGTATTCATGCCGGGACTTCCGCAAATTGTCCTAGACACGAATGTTCCCGTCGTACCCGCAGCCGTTGCGGCGGGACTGCTGGCGGCCGCGGTTGCAGCCATTGCGGGAGTGGCAATTGTTAGACTGGAGGCGGTCGCAGCTTCGATCGCGCTGCTGTCGCTGTTGTTTGTCGTCAAAACCATCTACGAGAACTGGACCAGCGTTACGGCTGGTCAGGGCTCGCTCGCTGGGCTGCCGCTTTACGTCAACCTGTGGACCGCACTTGCGTGGGCAGCGGGTGCGATAGTGGTAGCGCAGCTGTACATGAAATCTGCGCAC
>Ga0187772_10001352_pt1 | contig 11600 bp, 11 predicted proteins | sample 0116_SJ02_MP15_2_FD_133137 | JGI IMG/M metagenome (GOLD analysis project Ga0187772, IMG submission 133137) | Tropical peat soil microbial communities from peatlands in Department of Meta, Colombia - 0116_SJ02_MP15_20_MG | ecosystem: Environmental > Terrestrial > Soil > Wetlands > Peat | place... | reverse complement strand
CTCCGGCCACTATTCACGATCATCGACCAGCAGCGCGAACGGCTTAATCTCGACGCGCTGTCGAGGGGCGCACAGCTCTACCGAGCCAAGCCCGGCGACTGGCAAAGGCCGCTCGAGCGCTATTGGATGCGATGGCGGCGTGCGGGTCAACGTAGCTGGTGATATCCGCACGTAAAGAACCCTCTTCGCTCCGTCTTCCCGTTCGAGCGGTCACACTCGTCCCGATTCAACCGGTCGATCCCGCCTCGATCGAGCAGATCAGCGACGCGCTTCGCTTACGCGGGGTCCGGGTACGTCGCCGATCCCCGATCCTCAGGCCGCGGGGCTCGTACGATGCAATGCGCCGCCAGCTCAAGGCTAATGTGCTCCTTGAGCGGGTAGCAGCGCTTGCCGAGCGGCCGGCGCTGGGTATTACCGATGCCGACTGCTATGCGGATGGCCTGAATTTTGTCTTCGGGATCGCCCACGTTCGTGGTGGTACGGCGGTCGTATCATTGGCGCGTCTGCGAGCCGGTGCGAGCAAGACCACTTTCACGGCCCGCGCTATGAAAGAGATCTTCCACGAGCTAGGCCACGCAGTTGGCCTCAAGCACTGCGAGCACCGCGGCTGCGTTATGCGCTTCAGCAACTCTTTGGCGGATACGGACGCTAAGGGCGAGGAGCTATGCGCAACTTGCAGTCGGCACCTACCGACGTGAGCTGTGTGCGCTCTCGGGGCGCTTGCCACCCGGGGTGCTCGGATCTGCACAACTACCTACGGCGCAGACGATTTTGTGCCACTAGTATCTTGCACCGTGCGTAGAGTGTTCGCGCCCTGAAGTTTGCCGGTGAGAGAGGGGTTGCGTAGCGTAGGAGTCAGGATGATGACACGACGCCAAGTGACGGCCGGAATCATCGCCGGTGCGACCTTATCGGCAACGGCAGTCGCCGCCTCGCCCTCTGCCGATGATGTCAGGCTGCCGGTGCCGCAGAGCGCCGGCGGCATGCCGTTGATGGCGGCCCTCAAGCGTCGACACTCGACGCGCGACTACTCGGAGCGCCCGCTGTCGGAGCAGACACTTTCGGACCTGCTGTGGGCTGCCTTCGGTGTCAATCGGCCAAGCGGCGATCGCACGGCGCCGTACTGGCGACATGTCATGGTCATGGACATCTACGTGGCCAAGAGCGACGGCGTCTGGCTCTACGAACCGCAGGCGCATTCGTTGCACCGGTATCTGCCGGACGATATCCGCGTGCAGACCGGGCGGCAGGATTTCGTCGCGACGGCGCCGGTTAATCTCATCTACGTCGCTCATGGTGAGCGCATGAGCGACGTTTCCCCCGAAGAACGTCGCTTGTATGCTTCGGTCGATGCCGGCTTCATTGGCCAGAATGTGTACCTGTTCTGCGCGTCCGCAGGACTCGGATCGGTGTTTCGGGGTGCCGTGGACTACCCAAAGCTCGAGCGGCTGCTCAGGTTGCCCGAAGGCGTGTTCGTCACGTTCGCGCAGACCGTCGGCTATCCACGAGCCGGAGGGTAGGTCCATCGAGGTGCGAATGCTCGGCACCGGGCTCACGACGCGTCACATGGAAGAGTCCGATCCGCGTGCTGGCCGGAGCGTCCCCGCGGAGCAAGGGCGGTGATGGCGGGGCGTTCGGCCCGGTCACGCACGTACGCGGCACCCCGGCAGAATGAGAATCGAATTTCACGGGGCTGCTCGGGGGGTAACGGGCTCCTGTCACCTCATTGAGTGCGCCGGTAAGCGCATTTTGATCGACTGCGGCCTCTATCAGGGAGGGCACGAACTCAATGAAGAGAATGCCCAACCCTTCGGTTTCGAGCCGCGCACCATCGATTTCGTCCTGTTGACGCACGCGCATCTCGATCACTGCGGACGTCTGCCGCTCCTGGTGAATCGCGGCTTCAGGGGCGAGATTGTCTGCACCGAGGCCTCGCGTGAGCTCGCGCGCCTGGTGCTGGCGGACGCGGCTCACGTGCACGAGGAAGAGGCGGCCCGCGCTGCTCGTCATGCGCCTCGGCGCGTGGCACAGGCGATCAAGCCGCTCTACACGATCGAGGATGCCTTGGCGAGCATGAGCTTCTTCGGCCGCAGCGCGCATTACGACAGCGAGCTGCATCTCGCGCCCGGCATCGTGGCCACCTTTCTCGATGCCGGGCATATCCTCGGATCTGCCAGCGTCTTGCTGCAACTGACTGACTCCGGGACGCGGCGCCAGGTGTTCTTTTCGGGTGACCTGGGCAATGCCGGTCGCCCGCTGCTGAGCACCCCGGCGCTACCCCCGAAGGTCGACGTCGTCGTCATGGAAAGTACCTACGGTGATCGTCTCCACAAGCCATTCGCACCCTCGGTAGAAGAGCTCTGCACAGCGATCGCAGAGACATTCCGGCGGGGCGGTAATGTGGTCATCCCGAGTTTTGCGCTGGAGCGTACGCAGGAGTTGCTGTTTGTTCTGCGTAACGCCGTCGAAACGGCTCGGCTACCTCCCAGCCTGCAGGTATTCCTCGACTCGCCGATGGCAATCTCGGTAACTGAGATATTCGCGCGTCATCCCGAGTGTTACCGCCCCGAGGCGGCTCGCATGTTCGCTGAGGGACGCGACCCTTTTTCGCTGCCCGGACTGCACTACACGCGCGCGACCGCTGAGTCAGTTGCCTTGAATCGCATCAGCGGCGGGGCCGTGATCATCGCAGGTTCGGGGATGTGCAGCGGCGGGCGCATTCGCCATCACTTGCGGCACAATCTCGGTCACAGCAATTGTGCCGTGATTTTCGTTGGCTACGCGGGGCAAGGTACTCTGGCTCGGCGCATCATCGACGGGGCAGCGAGCGTCAGCCTATTCGGCGAGGATGTCGCGGTGCGCGCGCGGGTGCACACCATCAATGGCTTTTCCGCGCACGCCGATCAGGCGGAACTGCTGAAATGGCATCGACAGACGCTCGCCGGCCGCACCTTCCTGGTGCACGGCGACGTGGAAGTGATGGGCCGGCTGGCCGCCCAGCTGCAGGCCACCGATGTGCAGATGCCGCGGCTACACGAAGGTTTCAGTCTTTAAGGCCGGCGTCAGGCGGCCGAATCCACATCCAGCAGGCCCTTGCCCGGCGCCTGGGTTGCGGCGGACGTGGCGCCCAGAATCGTATTCAACGCAGCACGGTCGACGACTTCGTGGCGGAGAAGCTCTTGAGCAAGAGCCTCGAGCTCTCTGCGGCGGGCAGCCAGGGTGTCCCGCACGCGCTCGCCGGCGGCGCACAGGAGCTTCTGCACCTCTTGATCGATTGTTTCAGCGGTGCGCTCACTGTACTCCGCGCGGGGCGGCCGCGCGGCTTCCGGCAGATAGAGCGCGGGACGCGCCGCTTCAAAGGTCGCCGGTCCAAGAGCATCGCTCATTCCATACCGCATGATCATCTGACGGGCGAGATCCGTGGCACGCTGGAGATCGTCCTGAGCACCGGTGGAGACCTCCTGAAAGACGAGTTGCTCCGCTCCACGGCCACCGAGCAGTACGTCCAGCCGATCGAGCAGCTCGCCCCGCTTCAGCAGGTAACGATCCTCGGTGGGTTGCTGCTGCGTGTAGCCAAGCGCGCCGATACCACGCGGGATGATCGAAATCTTGGCAACCTTGTCGGCCGTTGGGCGCGACTCGGCGATGAGCGCATGGCCCGCCTCGTGGCAGGCGACCGTTTCGCGCTCGTTTGTTGTCATTACCCGGCTCTTCTTCTCAAGGCCCGTGATGGCGCGATCGATGGCTTCTTCGAAGTCGCTCATCTCCACTACTGTCTTGTTCCGGCGTGCGGCGCGCAGCGCGGCCTCGTTGACGATGTTCGCGAGATCCGCCCCTGCCAGTCCCGCGGTCTTTCCGGCCACGGCTTTCAGGTCTACGTCCGCACCGAGCACCAGACGCTTGGCATGAACGCGCAGTATCTGCTCACGCCCCTTGATGTCGGGTCTGTCGAGGGCGACGTGTCGGTCAAAGCGGCCAGGTCGCAGGAGGGCCGGATCGAGGATCTCCGGTCGATTCGTGGCCGCCATGATGATGACGCCGCTCTGTGTATCAAAACCGTCCATCTGCACCAGCAGCTGGTTGAGCGTTTGTTCGCGCTCGTCATTTGCCGTGAACCCGCTCACTCCGCGGGCTTTACCGAGTGCGTCCAGCTCGTCGATGAAAATGATGCATGGGGCGAGTTTCGCGGCCTGCTGAAACAAGTCACGCACGCGCGCCGCTCCGACGCCCACGAACATCTCAACGAACTCCGACCCACTGATCGACAGGAAGGGCACGGCAGCCTCGCCCGCCACCGCTTTGGCGAGCAACGTCTTGCCGGTCCCGGGCGCACCGACGATCAGCACGCCTTTCGGGATCTGGCCGCCGAGTCGCCGATAGCGCTCGGGATTCTTCAGAAAGTCGACCACCTCCATCAGCTCGTCCTTGGCTTCGTCGATACCCGCAACGTCGGCAAAGCGCACTCCCGTTTCCTTCTGCACGAACACCTTGGCCTTACTCTTGCCGACATCGAGCAGGCTCCCCAGCTGCCCCGTGCCCATGCGTCGCATCACAAAGGTCCAGATGAGAACGAAGATGAGTGCTGGAGCAACCCAAGCGAGCAAGGTGGACAGCCAGCGGTTTTCGACCTGTCCGGAAAAGCGCACTTTCGCCGCCTGCAGCTCAGGAATCAGGTCGTTATCAGGGACCCGTGCGGTGACGAAAGCGCGCTGCTCGAGGTTGTCGCGCGGAAGTGACTTCCAGACATCCGCGGGCAGCAGGCTTGCGGTTCCGCGGAAATCAGCCGTTCCCGAGAGTGAGTCGTCACTGATCAAGACCTCCCTGATCTTCCCCGCGTGCAGCAGGAGCTTGAAGTCGCTGTAGGCGAGCGTCTCGACATGGCGGCTGAATATGATGCTCTGCAGGGTCAGCATTGCGACGATCACGAACACGAAGTACCAAAGGGAAAAATGCCGTTGGTTATCCATGAGTCGCGGCCTCAATATTCGTCGAACCTAGTGTGGCAGGCTCATAGTCGGCTGAGCGGAGAGCTGCGCGTAGTGGGTGAGACATTCCGCTTCACGGCCTCTCACGATGCGTCGCCCGCGCAAGGACCCGCGCTCAGCGGTGATCACGGTGCATTGCCGCTCACCGGAGGTCTCGCCGTCGAAATACAGTACCACCCAATCCCGGGTACGGCCGAGCTCGTGAGCGCGCGCGGTGTTCGAGTACAGCGCCGTATACTCCCGCTCCCCTCGCCGCGTATGCAGAATCGGCAGCCACGCCTCATGTCGGGGATTGAAGCGCCGCGGGGCTATGCGAGGCAGCGCACCCGTAGCGGAGTCCTCGCGGTATTGTCGATCGACATCCAGGATCTCTGCGACAGGCGGAAACGCCACGCTGTCCGGAACGGATCTGCGACCCACGCGTCCAAGCCGTCCGGCGAGGGCGTCGCGAATACCGGCGAGCCGCTTGGGTCCTACACCGAGGCTCGCCAGCCGACCGTCATGAGCCGCCGACTCGAGCTCCTCGAGCGTGTCGATCCCGAGCCGCTCGTGGATATCCCGGGCGGTCTTCGGGCCGACACCGGGCACAGTTCCGAACAGCTCTACGGGGTCGCTCTCGCCGCGCAGGCGCTCAAGCATCGGCAGGCGCCCCGTGGTCGCCAACTGATAAGTCGAGCGCGCGAGACGCTCACCGATCGTGGGGAGCCTCATAAGGCCCGCAACACCGTGTTCTTTGATCAGCTGGCTGATCGGCTCAGGCCAATCACGAAGGGTTCGGGCAGCAGCGCGATAGGCCCCAATCCGATAAGGATTCGCATTCTGCTCGGCGAGAATCTGCGCGACCTCATCGAACCGCGCTGCGATGCTGGCGTTCAACGGGATTGGGAGTCGGGCGGACATTCCGCTGCGGCGCCTATCCCTGACCGGAATACCGCAGCGCAGACGACTCGCGTGTTGAGAGCGCTAGCAGCGGTGCCAGTCGCTCGCGATATTCAGTCACGAACTGCAGCGTGCGAATCAGCCCCCATTGGTCCGGTACCACCGCAGATGCAATGTCGAGGCGGCCGAGATGTTGCACGATCTCGGCGATAAGGTCGCACAAGAGGAGGATCCGGCCACCACCGATCGTGTGTGCGTGCGGGCGCGCGCTCGAGACGATGAGCGCGACGTACTCGATGTGCAGGTGTGGTTCCGCGCCGAGAATGCGGTGCAGATATTTCCGGGCTGCATCGAACTTCGTTTGAAAGTGCTGCTCTCTGTCCTCCCAGCTCAATAAGTCGAAACTGGGTTCCACGTGCACGACGTGTCGTCGCGTAGGATGGAAGCCCACTACTGCCAGATCGCACTCGTAACTGCCATCCGCTTCGAGTCCGACCCAGACATCCTCCCGCACGAAATAGCCTTGGTATTCATACCACTCACGCACCAGTTGCTGGAGATATTCCACTATTTGGTTCCGGTGACCGCTGGTGCTGGCGCCGCACGCGGTTGGGCGTGACGGCTGAACCATGCTGTGGCAAGGGTGGTCACCTGCTCGAGCGTGCCGGGCTCGACGAACAGGTGTGTCGCGCCCGACACGACTGTCAGTTCCTTCTCGCAGCGCAACTGTCGAAGCGCAGCTCGGTTGAGAGCCAGGACCTGCGTGTCATTGCCCCCTACGATGAGCAACGTCGCAGCGCGCACCCGCGAGAGGGCCGGGCCGGCGAGGTCGGGCCGGCCACCGCGTGAGACCACCGCAGTAACCGCGGGAATCTCGGCGGCAGCGGCGAGCGCGGCAGCCGCTCCCGTGCTCGCCCCGAAGTAGCCTACCGCCAGGCTGCGCAGGCGTGGCTGCTGAAGGGCCCATTCGGTTGCCACCGCCAGCCGCGTGGTAAGCAAAGGAATATCGAAGCGCAGCTCGGCAGTGGCCGCGTCGTATTCTTCTTCCTGTTCCGTCAGCAGGTCGAACAGCAGCGTGGCAATCCCGGCCTGCCGGAGATGCTCTGCAACAAAGGTGTTGCGCGGGCTCAGCCGGCCACTGCCGCTGCCGTGTGCAAACAGGACGAGCGAGCTCGCATCTGGCGGGAGGCGAAGCAGACCCTGTAACTTGGCTGTTCCTGCCTGAATCGAGAGCGCATCAGGCGTGGTCTTCGAACCCATGAACGCACCGCGGCCAGAACGCTGCCCGGCAGGATGCGACATCGAGCGCGCTCGGGCTATACGCACAGTTACGTGCCGGCGACTTTCCCCGAAGCTGCCTGGACTGCAGGATCAGCCCCGCTCGGAGGTTTCAGGAGCACGAATCATCAGGACCGGGACCGGACTGTGCCGCAGCATGTACTCGGCATCGCTGCCCATCAGCATTCGGCGAATGCCACGCCGTCCATGGGTGCCGCAGACGATCAGATCCGCGGGCCAGTCGCGGGCCTGTTCGATCACGCGCTCGCCGGCCTCAGCTCCAAGTGCCTCAATCAAGCGGCTGTCGACCGCCACGCCCGCGGCGCGCACGGCCGTCAACGCGTCGTGAACGATGGACTCCCCGCTGCTGCGCAGCTGATTGCGGAGTATTTGCACAGTCTCTGCGGACAGCGGCGGGGAGAGCGTAGGCAATGCGGTGACGACGTGGATGAGGCGTATGCCAGCCTTCAGCGTCCTGGCGAGCGCGATCGCCTCGGCGAGACCCCGGTTTGCGGTAGCGCTGCCATCGACCGGGACCAGAATGCGCTGGTACATGCATCTTCTGCCGGCAAATGCGGATACAGAGTATGTCTGGCGAAACGCATCGCGCGCAACTAAGCAGAAGCCGCAATCCCGTGGACGGATGCTCCGTATGACTGACGGGAGCCGTTGCATGTCAGTCTCTGCTTATCGGGGCGGCATTGCCAGTGGAGCCGAAATGAGAGCGAATCTGATGCGACCCGACATCGGTCAGAGGCATGCGCATGCTGACAAGCGGGCCATCCTAACTCGAGATCAGTGCGCAGCCGTTGCGCCCTCGATCTCGACGATATGCACGCGAAAGCTGCCCACGAGCACAGGGTCAGGCTGAGCATTGCAAGCGATGCACACTCAGCCGATCAGCTCGAACTGATTCAAAATGGCCTACGGCAGGCCCGTCGTGGGTGCATCACACCGCAAGACGTACTGAATACGCGCGATCGATTCGGAAACTGCGTGGCTAGCTTCGTCGCCCAGGCGCTAGTCAGGTACGCACCGTCAGCTCATTCCTGACATTGATTACACCGGGTGCCGACCAGGCGGAACGCTGCGCACGGCGCGCTCCGCCCACTCGCGCTGGTAATGCCACTCAACCGTGCCCTCGAGCGCTACGTGTCCCTGGTGTACGAGGGCTTGGATGTCTTCTGCGACCTGCGGCAGGTCGCGTTTGAGTGCCGCGACCGCGCCCCGAGCAATCTCAGGTTCAGTAGGCATGCCCGCCGAGTGGGAGCCGAACGGCCAGATCGTTAGCCACCGAAGTCCCACCGGTGCAGGTTCTGCGTAACCGCAGCAACGCTAGCGGGACTACAGCACGCGAAGAATAGGTACTGCTACGCACGCCCCGCGAGCTACCCGCCACACGGCATCAAGAACCCGAGAGCACTTTACGGGAGAAGCGCGCGAAACCTCTGCGTACTTTCGCGGATTCCCAGGATGTCACCAGCGGTGCATACATCCTGCCTGCAATGAAAGCCGTTTCCCACTCGATTTGGCGGCGCCACGGTGCCCAGCGAAGTAGCGTTACCGTCAGGATACATGTGCGCAGTCTGGCGCAGTTGTTCAATTCACTCGATCCATCCCCCTTTTGGGATCGCGATCTCGATCGGGGAGCGGCCGAGTTCATAGAGGAGGAATTCAGCGAAAAGCTGTCTGCGCATTCGTGGCACCTGCACGTTCATACGCTGGAGGGATCGGAACTGGTGGCGGATCTGCAGCCCGCCATTGAGCACTACTACGATCGACTCGCGGCTTCGGCTCGTCTCAAGCTGCGGGAAAACTTGCGGGCGGGTGAGCTCGGACTGCTCGCGGGTATCACTATCTTTTTACTGTGCATGATGGCACGTCAGGTGCTCGCCGGCTTCCTCCACGGTGTTCCCCGCATACTCGATGAAGGCCTGATCATCCTCGCCTGGCTCGCCCTATGGCGTCCTACCGAAGCTCTGGCGTATGAGTGGCTACCGCTCTATCGCAGGCGGCGGCTGTACGAGCGGCTCGCCGGGATTCGAGTGACCGTGCACTGTGAGGGGTCGCCATCGAGCATTGTCGGAGCCGCGCCCGAAACCGGCCACCCGTCCGCTGCAGCGCGTCACGCCTGAGTGGCGGCTGCCGCAGGGCCTTGTCGCAAAGCCTCACGTATCGGCTGCAGGTCGAGCAATCGAGCCAAAGCGCTGAGCTCCCGTGCGAGCCGGGCGATCAGGTCATCGGTCGATCGACCCCTACGAGCATTCCACGCGCCGTTGCAACTGGCGCGCGCCGAACACCTCGTAGGCGCATGCGTCCAAGTCCCCAGGAGACGTGCGGCATCCCTGAGGCGATCGGACAAATGAGCGCTCGGGGGGTGAGGCGAGCAGCGGTCGTGAACGAGTCGGGTGATCTGGTCGGCATCGTGTCACTCGATGATCTGCGCGCTCCAGGCTGATTTCTGCCTTGTAGCCGAGCCGTGTAAGCAGCGGAAGGTACGCATGCTGGATGAATTCGAAGGTCGGAGCGCGAGGATTGTGCGTGCCGCCTCGCAGCAGGATCTGCGAGGGAGCGCTGCGACGCGCGCGAATGTTGCGGATCCTGATCGGCGAGGCCGTGGACATGGCAAGAGTCAGCGAGGTGCGCGCGACCTGACCGCCTCGTTCGCCCGCAGAGCCATCGATCTCGATCATCGCACCCCGCCGCTGCGCTCCTCCTTGACAGTTAGATCTCTGCGGTTCGCACGAGCGAGCAGGCGGGTGACCTCGTCGTCCTCGAGTTGCTCGAAGTGCTGGTACCACTGGCCAATCGCAAACAGTGCCGCCGGCGTCTGCAGGATGACCACACGGTCCGCCTCGGCTCTGAGGAGATCAGCCGCCTGTCGTGATGCGACCGGTGCTGCGACGACGATCTCGGCCGCATGAGCCTGTCGCGCGGCACGAACGGCCGCAAGCATCGTTGAGCCGGTAGCAAGACCGTCATCGACGAGGATGACGGTCTTGCCCGTAAGCTGTAGAGGAGGTCGGCCGTCACGAAAGACACGCTCTCGCCGCTCGAGCTCACGGCGCTGCTCCTCGGCCAGCCGATCGAAGCTCTCGGGCGGGATCAGCTTCTCGAGATGTGGCTCATGTACGAGGACGTTTCCCGAGGCGATAGCGCCGATGGCAAGTTCTTGCTGTCCCGGCATGCCGATCTTGCGCACCAGCATCACGTCCAAGGGTGCGTTGAGCACCTGTGCGACCTCGTCAGCGACTGGCACACCCCCTCGCGGCAGTCCCAGCACCAGCAGGGGCGGTTGCAACTCTCGCTGCTGCAACTCGCGCCCAAGCGCAACGCCCGCGGTCGCGCGATCGGGGAAGATCCGGTCAGAGCTCATGGAAGATAGCTAAACCCTTGGCAGGCAGGATGTCATCGCTATTTGTACTGAGACTTGCCGCCATGGGTGAACAGACCGAGCGGGACATGGAAAACTACGGATTTTCCGCGGATGCATCCCGTGCACACTGGGGTTGACCGAGGCGTCAAGGTAACTGGGCAGATGAGCTGGCGTCACATCATGTTCTCTGTCGCTTCTCCCGGGGGCCTGGGGCCCATGGAGATGGCCAAGGTTGCCCAGCTCACCTCGGGATTTGGCGCAGAACTCGAGCTCTTCCACTGCATATTTGATCCGGGCGTCACTCGAGCGGGACGGTTCGGGACACGTGGAGCCCAAGAGGACATCCGTGAGTTCGTCGACCGTCGTCACGAGCAGCTCGAACGCAGTGCTGAACGACTGAGGTCCAGCGGCGTGCCCGTGCATACGAGCGTCCGCTGGGATTACCCAATTCATGAGGGCATCGTTCGGCAGGTGTTGCGCCGCAAGCCCAGCTTGCTCGTTGCGCAGTCGTCCCGCAAGGGACGTGCCGCACGGCTCATGCTCACGCAAACGGATTACAAGCTGATCGAGACCTGTCCGTGCCCGGTTCTCTTCATCAAGAACGCGCGTCCTTATTCTGACGCGGTCATCATCGCGGCGGTCGACCCCGGACGATTGCACGGCAAGCCTGCGGCGCTCGATGACGGGGTACTCGATGCGGCGGGCACGATCCGCGATGCGCTCGGCGCAAGGCTGCGGGTGTTTCACGCGGGCGCGCCCTGGGAGTACGCAGTAGGCATGAACCCAGAGCTGCGAGATCTACCGGAGGTTGTGAAGGAGGACGTCCGCGGAGCTTACTGGAACAGGATCAAGGGACAGGTCCTGGCACTCGCGCGACGTCACGGTGTCCGCGAGGATTGCGTCGAGGTTTTCGAAGGCGACGCTGCGGAGCTTCTTCCTCTCGTTGTCCGGAGCCACTCCGCCCACATTCTGGTGCTGGGCGTAGTTTCCCGATCGCGCATCGGGCGCGCCCTGATCGGCCATACGGCCGAACGGATTCTCGATGCGCTCGAATGCGATGTGCTGATCGTCAAGCCGCCGGG
>Ga0187772_10001351_pt1 | contig 11600 bp, 11 predicted proteins | sample 0116_SJ02_MP15_2_FD_133137 | JGI IMG/M metagenome (GOLD analysis project Ga0187772, IMG submission 133137) | Tropical peat soil microbial communities from peatlands in Department of Meta, Colombia - 0116_SJ02_MP15_20_MG | ecosystem: Environmental > Terrestrial > Soil > Wetlands > Peat | place... | reverse complement strand
CCGATCTGCGCCTGCAATGTGCCCAACGCGTTCCCCCGCATCGCCATGGGAACGTCCGTCATTTCTTGCGCTACATCCAGAAACATCGCGATCGAATGATCGTCCAGCTCCGGAAATTCCGAGAAGATCCGGTACTGATCGCTGAACGCCTCGTAGTTCTTCGCCATGAGCAGAACCGTATCGGGTTGCAGACGGCGCTCGGGAGGCCGTCGGCTGTCGAGTTCGCTCAAGCCCATGTACATCTGCACCGGGCCGGCTTCGACCGGCGCGCGCGACAGCGCAAACATCATCTGCAGCAGGCGATCCGTATTCGTCAGGTTCTGGGTCTGTTTTCCCCACCCACGCACCAGTTTCACGTTCGACCGCTCCTGGAGAATTTCTTTCCAGGCGTCCAGACCTCCGGGGACAATCGGATCGCCGCCTTTATCGAATTGCAGCCGCGTCACCAGCAGCAACAGCGCCGGCGCCGGCCGGAATGAGCCTCGGGTCGCCGGAAAAGAAGGATCCGGTGCGCGCAGCCCCTCATAAAACAGCCGCATGCGCCGCGGATTGGTGAAGTACGCCCTCTGCTCGCCCGTCGACCGCGAAAGCACGTCAAAATACGCCGCCAGCCAGCCTTTGTCCCTCGCCACCAGCTTGGGGACGAAAGTCGCCGCCGATTCCGGAGTTCCGCCCGCCAGGTCTCGCCACGCGATCTCCGACCCCATCCCGCCCGGCACTTCCACCCGACCGTCGCGGACGCGCAACTCTCTCCCGTAAAAATCCAGGACCCCTCCGTAGGGCAGCAGCTTGGCCAGCCCAATCGATTGATCGAGCGCGTGGCTGGTCTCTGAATCCATCCGCGACATCGCCCAGTACAGTCGAGCAATCTCCGGATCGTTCAGCATCGTATCCAGCAGGTCCCGCCGGTATTCCTTGTTGTTCTTAGCGTTTGCCTTGATCCAGTCGTCCTCTGTGAACAGCACGGGTACCGCCGACGACGCATAGGGATACTCAAACGGCTTGCCTCCCTGTAGCGTCTGCTCCAGTTCCGGAAGCGGAAATCCGGAATCGATCGACAGGAAGGCCTTCTCCGGATCCTCGGTCTGCAGAGAGGTCTCCGGCCGGCCGCAATCTTCCCGGATGCGATAGCCAAGAATATGGAGAAGAGGACCGGCGTCCTGGCAATTCGAGACCCGAATCACGTTTCCCGTCTGCGCTGCCAACGCCGCCAAGTCCCTCGCCTGGCCCACATAGCGCCGCAAGAGAATCAGGAACTCCGTCGGGCGGCTGGAGCCCTCGTACCCTTCCGTAAACACGTTTCGGGCCAGCAACGGCAGGACTTCTGCGGGCACGACCTTCTGGCTGATCCCCGCCATGCGCAGAAACGACCGCTGCGGCCCGGGGATCACGAATTGCGCCTGCGGCGATTGCGCTTGGTCGTCAGTGGAGACGGGCAGTTTGGCGCCTCCAGCGAAGGAAGCGCTGCTCAATAGAGAAACCACCAGCAACAGGGTCAGGCAAGAAAGAGGAGATTTCACGGCTGGACCTCACGAGCCGCCTTGACCTCACCTCACCCGGAATCTATCGCGGAAGGCAGGGGATGTCTTCCCTTGGAAACAGCGTGATCAGATCTGGGCTTGTTGAGTACCCGGGCGCGCTCCAGCTTTTGATGTCGGCCAAAATACCTCAACTCGGGGAACTATCCAAGAGTTTTTTTGGGTTTTTCTTTGGAGAGAGCGTTTACCGAGAAATTGTTCTCATATCCGGCTGTACGCATTGCCCCATCCCTGGGTCATCCCGAACGAAGCTGGAGTGAGGGATCTCCCTCACCACGCCTTGGCCTCCGGCCATTCAGGCGTCGGCTCACGGCCGCGGATGCGCCGCCGTGCTTCCTTCCGTCATGCCCAGCACCCATTTCACCGCTTCAAAATACATCTTCCGGATGTCGGGATCGCTCCACGATTCTTCTGTGTGTCCAAGCGTCGAATAGAAAACCCGGCCTTTGCCGTACATCTTGGCCCAGGCGACGGCAAAGTCATGATCGGTTCGATGTATCCGCGGGTTGTTCGCATAGTCGAGCTTCGCCGGGTCCAGGCTGAGCAGTACATTCACCTTGTCCCGGGACCACTCCTTCGGCTGATAAATCTCGTCATACTTCACGAATGCTTTTGGAAAGTGCCGCACCGCCGGAAAGCTCGGGTCTTCATTGATGATCGGCGCATTGAAGGTCATCCACGGATGCTGGTCAAACCATCCTCCGATCATCTCGCCATACTCCGGCCATTTGTAATTTGTGTCCAGGGCTGCATGCACGCCCACAAATCCCTTTCCATCGTCTTTGATGAACGACATCATGTCCTTCTTCTGATCGTCGTCCATATCCAGTTCGCCCGTGGTGCTCACGAAAACCAGCGCGTCGAAGTAGTCGAGATTCTTCGCGTTTCTTCCCAGACTCTTTTTCGTGATGAGCTCGGTGTCGGTGCGCAACTCCGCGTCCCACAAGCCACTTTCGTGGCCCATGTTGTAGAAGGCGGCCATTCCGCCGGAAATCGAGTCGTGCTCGAATCCTTTGGTCTGGCTGATCACCAGGACGTGCTTGAGGTGAATCTGCTTTTCATGCGGCGGTGCAACCGCAGGATTGACTGCGGGGTGATCCTGCGCCCCCACGAACACAGAACCGAGCAGTAGCAAAAGAGAAACAATCAAAACGATTCGATTCTGCCGCACGCACCCTCCTCGACGAAATGATTTCGTGGATACCGCTCAGTTTGAAGCTTCAGCGGCGTCGGGATGATTGCCTAAATTCCTCGGTGATGTGGCGTCATCCCGAAGCCTCGCGCTTTCAGGGTAGACCCTTGGCTTCAGCCAGGGGCGGCGAAGCCGCGAGGCGAGAGCCTGCCCTGAGCAAGCGAGCGCAGCGAGCACGTCGAATGGGGATCCTGCGCGGAGCATCGCCAGCCTCGTTTTTCCTGCACGCCACCCCTCCCCGACGCCGTCCAAAGTACCACAAGCCGCCTGCGATAGAATGGCCCCTCACGAGGAGACCGCAGCCTTATGCGCGTTGGCGTCTTCACTCCCTTGCTCTCCAATCTCTCGCTCGATGCCGCTCTCAAGAAGCTTGCCGCCCTCGACATCCATTCCGTCGAACTCGCTACCGGTAACTACGTCGGCGACGCGCACTGCAAGCTTTCGCTGCTCGACGACCAAGCCGCCCTCAAAGACTTCAAGCACATCCTCGCCGACCACGGATTTTCGATCAGCGCCCTCAGCTGCCACGGCAACCCGCTCCATCCCGATCCCTCCCGCGCACAGCACGACCAGGAAGTCAGCCGCAAGACCATCCAGCTGGCCGAAAAACTCGGTGTCCCTGTCGTCATCGACTTCTCAGGATGTCCCGGTGACTCTCCGCAAGCCACTGCGCCCAACTGGGTCACGTGTCCCTGGCCTCCGGACTACCCGAAAATTCTCGAGTGGCAGTGGAACGAGGTCGTCGGGCCCTATTGGATCCAGCACGCGAAGTTCGCTGCCCAACACGGCGTCCGGGTCGCTGTCGAGATGCATCCCGGATTTGTCGTCTACAATCCCGAAACCATGCTGCGCCTGCGATCCATCGCCGGCCATCACATCGGCTGCAACTTCGATCCCAGCCATCTTTTCTGGCAGAACATCGATCCCATCGCTGCCGTACGCATTCTCGCCGACGCCATCTTCCATGTTCACGCGAAGGACACGCAGCTCTACCCGGTGAATCTAGCGCGCGCCGGCGTTCTCGACACCAAGCCGTACTCGCAGGAGCGCGAGCGCAGCTGGATCTTCCGCACCTGCGGCTATGGCCACGGCGCCGAGTGGTGGAGCGAGTTGATCTCCACACTGCGCATGGTGGGTTACGATTCCGTGCTCTCCATCGAGCACGAGGACAGCCTGCTTTCGCCGGAAGAGGGCCTTACCAAGGCGGCGAATTTTCTCAACCGCATCGTCATCCGCGAGCAGCCCTCCGCCGCATGGTGGACCTGAGGACCTGGGATCACAAACGGAACGATACTCATGAAACCGATTAGAACTGCCATCTTCGGCACCGGATTTATGGGCCGTGTGCATCTGGAAGCCGTGCGCCGCGTCGAATTCGTCGAAGCCGCCGCCATCGCCGGCCGCAACGAAGGGGCCGCCAGGCGCCTTGGCGAGGCTTTCTCCCTGCCGATCATCACTCGCGACTATCACGACATTCTCCGCGATCCCACGATCGACGCCGTCCACGTCTGCACACCCAACGCGCAACATTTCTCCATGGCGAAAGCCGCGCTTGAAGCCGGCAAGCACGTCATCTGCGAAAAGCCGCTGACCACCACCGTCGCCGAGGCCGAGGAACTCGTCACCCTCGCCGCCCGCCACAAGCGGCGCAATTGCACGTGCCATAACCTGCGCTATTACCCGATGGTCCAACAGATGCGCCGCATGCGCGAGGCCGGCGATCTCGGCGAAATCCTCGTCGTGCAGGGCACCTACTCGCAAGACTGGCTGCTCCGCGACACCGACTGGAACTGGCGCGTCGACGCACAGTCGGCCGGTGCGTCCCGCTGCATGGCCGACATCGGGTCGCACTTTTTCGACATGGCCGAGCACGTCACCGGATTGCGCATAACTTCTCTCTGCGCCGACCTGCAAACGTTCCATCACACCCGCAAAAAACCGAAGGGCTCGGTGGAGACCTTCGCCAACAAAATGCTGACCGCCGACGATTACAACGAAACTCCTGTTACCACCGAAGATTTTGGCGCCGTTGTTTTTCGCATGGGCGCCCGTACCCGCGGCGCGATGACCGCCAGCCAGGTTTCTGCTGGCCGCAAGAACGGCCTCAGCATCGAAGTTTATGGAACGAAATCGTCAGTCGCGTGGAATCAGGAACGCCCCGACGAATTGTGGCAAGGCCATCGCGACACGCCGAACGCGGTCTACATCAAAGATCCATCGCTGCTCAAGCCCGAGGCCCGCAGTTATGCCGATCTTCCCGGTGGCCACAGCGAAGGCTACGACGACACCTTCAAGCAGGTCTTCCGCCGCTTCTATGCCTCCATTCGCGAAGGCGTCGCGCCCGAGTATCCGCAATTCAGCGACGGCTTGCGCCAGATGAACATCCTCGACAGCGTGCTCGAAAGCCACCGCACACGCGGCTGGATTGAAGTCCCGCAGTTGAAATAGCGAGACATGCCGTCGGCACGAAGACGTTGTCATTTCGAGCGCAGCGAGAAATCTGCTGTTCACTGAAGGATCAGAAAAGGGCGTGTTAAGACACCATTGTCATTTCGAGCCCAGGAGAATTGCCCGCCTTGCGGGTAATTCTGCGGAGTCGAGAAACCTGGTGTTTCGCCAGGAATGCTACACTCTTCTTTTCACCCATCCTTGGCGCTTGCCCGGAGTTCATCCCGTAATGTCAGAAACGCAAATGCCCACGCCACGGACGCGTGTCGTCCGCGAACCCCATCGTGGCGTCTATGATCGCGAGACCGTCTACCGCATCCTCGACGAAGGATTCCTCTGCCACGTCGGCTTCGCCGTCGATGGCCAGCCCTTTGTCATCCCGACTTCCTACGGCCGCAAAGACGCGAGCATGTACATTCACGGCTCCGCCGCCAGCCGCATGTTGCGCCACATGAAAGACGGAATGTCGGTCTGCGTGACCGTTACGCTGCTCGACGGGCTCGTGCTCGCCCGCTCGGTTTTCAATCACTCGATGAATTACCGCTCGGTTGTGATTCTCGGGAAGGCGACGCTCATCGACGACCCAGAAGAAAAGCTCGCCGCTCTGAACGTTTTGTCGGAACATATCCTGCCCGGTCGTTGGGCCGACTCGCGCCAGCCCAACGAACGCGAACTCAAGCAAACTTCTGTGCTGTGCCTGCCGATCGAAGAGTTCTCGGCGAAAGTCCGCACCGGCCCTCCCATCGACGACGAGGAAGATTATCCTTTCCCCACCTGGGCTGGCGTCATCCCGCTCGAGACGAAAGCCGGCGCGCCGATCCCCGACGAACGCCTGGAGCCGAAGCGGGAAGCGCCCATCTATGCCCGCGATTATTCGCGCAAATAGCACGGAAAAGGATCTCCCTCAGTGCACCTCGGTGTGCTCTGCAGTGAAGTTTTGCCGACCCTATGGCACCAGCAACAGCTTCCCGGCGATCGCCCGCGATTCCAGATCGCGATGCGCCTGTGCCGCCTCGGATAGCGGATACTTCTTCGCAATCCGCACCTTCAGCTTCCCTTCGGCGATCATCGCGAACAGCGCGCTGGTCCGCGCCACCAATTCCTCGCGCGTAGCCGTAAAGTGCGCCAGCGTCGTCCGCGCCATGTAGAGCGACCCCTTTTCTGACAGCTTCGCCGGATCGACCGGCGGCACCGGCCCGCTCGACATGCCGTAAAGTACCAGCATCCCGCGCAACCGCATCACGTTCAGATTCTTCTCGAATGTCGCCTTGCCCACGCCGTCGTACACCACTTCCACACCCTTGCCGCCTGTCAGCTGCTTCACTTCTGTTTCGAAATCCTGTTTGGTAAAGACGATCACCTCATCGGCGCCCGCCTCTTTCGCCAACTTGCCCTTCTCCTCGCTCGAAACGGTTCCGATCACCCGCGCGCCGATCGCGTGCGCCAGTTGCACTACCAGCAATCCGACTCCGCCCGCCGCCGCGTGCACCAGCGCCGTCTCTCCCGCCTTCAACTTGTGCGCATCGTTCACCAGGTAATGCGCCGTCAGCCCATGCATCATGCTGGCGACCGCCTGCTCATCGCTGATCGTGCGCGGCACGGGAATCAGGTGCTCTTCCGGCGTCACTACATACTCCGCGTACGAGCCGAGCGTTCCGCTCCACGCCACGCGATCCCCAACCTTCGCCACCTTCGCCCACGGACCGACCGCCGTCACCACACCTGCGCCTTCCTGCCCGGGGATAAACGGCAGCGGCGTGCGCAGCCTTCCATCGCGAAATTGCCCATCGATGGAATTCACTCCCGCCAGCGCCACTTTTACCTGCGCCTCGGCCGCCTTCGGCTGCGGGACCGGCACCTCCACCAGCTCCATTACCTCGGGCCCGCCGGTATGTTGAACGCGAATCGCTTTCATGCTCTTTCCTTGCTTCGGTTGATCATTTCAGTTTTTGTCATCCTGAGGCGCCGGGTTTGCGCCGAAGGATCTATGCACTCCTCCAGCGCGTAGCTGATTGACCCTCGAAAGGCGTCCTCACGGCTTGCGACGACTTACGGTATCAGCAGCAGCTTCCCCGTCGTCTTCCGTCCTTCCAGCTCCCGATGCGCCCGCTGCGCCTCGGCCAGCGGATACGTATGCTCGATCCTCAACTTAAGCCTGCCCGCGGCCATCATGCCGAAGACTGCGCCTGACCGCGCCATCAACTCCTCGCGCGTCGCAATGTAGGCGCCCAGTGAGGGCCTCGTCAGGAACAGCGATCCCTTCTGCGTCAGAATGATCGGGTCAAACGGGGGCACCGCCCCACTTGATCCTCCATAAAGCACCATCATCCCGCGCGGTCGTAGGATGTTCAGTCCCTTTTCGAACGTCGTCTTGCCCACCGAATCATAAACGACGTCGACGCCTTTGCCGCCAGTCAGCCGTTTGGTTTCCGATTCGAAATCCTGCTGCGCATAGAGGATAATCTCGTCCGCTCCAGCCTCCCGCGCCAGCTTGGCTTTTTCCTCTGTCGAGACGGTGGCAATCACCCGCGCGCCGATATTGTGCGCCATCTGCACCAGCAGTAGCCCCACTCCGCCTGCCGCCGCATGCACCAGTGCCGTCTCGCCGTGCTTCAGCGGATACGTATCGTGCGACAAATAATGCGCCGTCATCCCCTGCAGCATGGCCGCGGCTGCCTGCTGATCCGTGACTCCCGCTGGAACTGGCACAAGTCGATCCGCCGGCACGGCCGCGTATTCCGCATACGCTCCCAGGATGCTCGTCCACGCCACGCGGTCGCCGGTCTTCACTAACTTCACGTCGGTGCCGACGGCCGTCACCACGCCCGCACCTTCCTGACCCAGCACGAAGGGTAATGCGACCTTGTATCGCCCTTCGCGGTTATATACATCGATGAAGTTCACGCCCGAGGCAGCCAGCTTCACCACTGCCTCATTCGCCTTCGGCTCGGGAACCGGCAACTCCACCAGTTCCATCGCCTCAGGTCCACCCGGTTGCTTGACTTGTATGGCTTTCATGGGAATTTCGATGGAGAATTCTCGCCGAGGATTCGCTTTCAGGAAAGATTCGCTTTCAGGAAAAAAGACCAGCCGACACTTTGCCAGCGCCGGGTTGGGTCATGATGGTCCGCGCTTCGGCCTTGTCGCAGGGTCATCCAGGTCCAGGCCCGCCGCTGCCAGAATGGCCTGTCCCAATTCCTCAGTCGACACGGTGAATCTCTCGCCGGCACCAGAAACTGCGCCGCCTTCTTCCACGGTGGTCGGCGCCACAAAACGGTATCCCCTGCCTACCACCGTCTGCAAGTACTGCGGCTGCGTGGGATCATCCTCGAGTGCAATCCGTATTTTACGAATCGCGGTATTGATTCCCTGCTCGACATCAACGAAAACGTCCTTCCCCCACAGCACCTCGGCAATCTGCTCCCGGCTCACCAGCTGGCGCTGGTTTTCCACTAAGAACATCAGCATCTGCAGCGGCAGACCTTCCAGCCGCACCGGTTCTCCTTTTCGGCGTAGTTGAAAGCGGCCAAAGTCCAATTCGAATTCTGCGAAGCGAACTTTCTTTTCCGCCATGGCCAATGGCCTTTTCGGGCAACGTGTTCACAATTCTGGTCTGCCCCTATTGTGCTGTCAAGAGACTGCGCCGATTCTTCAGATCAATTGATATCGCTTCAGACTGCCTCCATGGACTTTTCTCGTCTTCCGCTGCAACATCGCAATCACTTTCCCCAAGAGATCAAAAAAAACTTTGGAGGTGGCTTATGAAACGCGCAAGATTGCTGCTCGCACTGACTCTCATGGCGCTGCCCGTTCTGGCGGCGGCTCAACTGGGGAATAACGGCACCATCAAGGCGAAAGTGCCCTTTGCATTCACCCTGGCCAACAAACAACTTCCGGCTGGCGAATGGACCGTGGTGCGAAATCCTCTCAACGAAACTCTGGCCATCCGCAATGCCCGGGCGAAGGTTGGCATGTTCTCAGCCGCTTCTCGTACCGAAAGCAAAATTCCGGCCAGCAATTACGCTCTGGTTTTTCACGAGTACGGAAACCAGCATTTCCTGGTCGGGATCAAGCTCGCAGGCCAACGGATGGCTTATCGGCTGCCCGAAAGCAGAGCGGAAGCTGAATTGAGGGCTCAGAACGCACCGGCCAACGAAACGATATTGCTGGCGTCGCTGAACTAGTCCGTTGCTGATAAGGGGTTCGAGAACCGTACAACCCTCGAACCCCTTCCGGCTCTCGGCTTGGATTACCGAACGACCTTGCCGACACCACCTTATGAAACAAGTGGCCCAGTTCGAATCATGATTCAGCAACCCGGCCCTGAATCCTGGCCTGCGGGCTCTGCTACACTGGCACCTTTCTTGATGCAAGGAGCCTCCGGTGGCCGAAAAGCAAAATTACTCCAATCACACTCGCTTCGATCCGCTCTTTCACTTTTTTCTGATCCCCGTCTTCCTACTGGGACTGCTGCTGACGCTGGTTCACTTCATTTATCATTTCCGCGAGAGTGATTTCCGCGATAACTTCCACGCCTTCCTTCTCATCCTGCTGGCGCTCGCTCTCTTACTGGCAGTGGTTAAGGAGCGCCTCTACGCCCTCAAAGTGCAGGATCGCGTCATCCGCCTGGAAGAGCGGCTGCGCCTGAACCAGCTGCTCGCCGAGCCGCTGCGCTCGCGCATTCCGGAATTGACCGAAGGCCAGCTCGTTGCCTTGCGCTTTGCATCGGACGCAGAAATCCCCAAGCTGGTCGAGCGTGCGCTGAAGGAAAAACTCTCCCGCAAGGACATCAAGAAAGCCATCCAGAACTGGCGTCCGGATTACTGGCGGGTATGATCGCGTGCTAGGTCGGTTGTGTGGCGCGGGCGCCTCGCCCGCAGAAAAAGAAAAAAGGATCAGGAAGTGGCAGTTACCACTTGTCCCATCGCGGTTGTTCACGCACCGGTGGAGCGCGTCTGGAATTTGCTCTCCGAACCCGCCAACTATGACCAATGGTGGGATGCTCAGACGCGCGCCATTATTCCTCCGGGTCCCGCGCATCCTGGACAGCGTATTCACGCGCAGACGAAGGCGCTCGGCAGGCAATGGAATGTAATAAATATCGTCGTCGAGCACATAGACCACGCGCAGCGCATGATTGATTTGACGACGCGATTGCCGCTCGGCATTACGGTCCACAATCACATCACCTGTGTCCCGCTCGACGCGGCCACCTGCCGCGTCAGCTTCGGCTGAGAGTTCTCCTTCTCGCCTGGATGGTGGGGCTGGATTCTGGAGCGCTGGGGCGCGAACCAGTTGCACGCCGGAGTTGCCGACTCGCTGGCGCGACTCCAGCGCGCCGCGGAAAAATAGCGCCCAGAGGCTCGGACGGGTCCTCTAATTTACCCCCCGGCCGCCTCAGGTTCCTGTGGGAATGAGCGAAATCGGGATTTTTCATTAATTGATAGGTTAGGGCGTTATGATCCCCCCTAAGAGGGGAAAATTCTGGCTGGAACTTGGTAATGGGTATCCGCGTACTGCACTGCATAGGAGGCTGTTCCCATGGGCAACGCATTGAGGGTGGCTGCAGTTTGCTTGCTCTTTGCTTCGGTAGCGTTCTGCCAGGCGGTAGAAGAGAACTCATCTCTGGACCATCAGGATTTTGAAACGAGAGTAGCTGGTGCTACAAATCTGCGTCTGCACCTGCACGATGGAGACTTCCGGATTGTGGGCAGCGATTCAGACAAGGTTTCGATTCACGTTGAGGGCAAGAATCTGGTGGAAGCCCAGAAAATCAAGATTCGATTTAGGCGTGCAAACGGTTCCTTGGATCTAAAGCTGTCGCACGTGCCTAAGAACGAACTGCAAGTCACAATCAAAGTTCCGGCGTCGATCAACTTGTATGCCCGCATGCGCGGCGGCGACCTTTCGGTGGAGGGCGTGGCCGGCGACAAGGACCTGGAACTTACTGGTGGAGACCTGACCATTGGAGTGGGCGAACCAGAACAATATTCCCGGGTTGATCTCTCCGTGAGGTTCGGCGACATCAGCGGGAGTCAGTTCGGCGATCCAAAGGGCTGGCTCGGCAATTCTGTACACAAGGCTGGCACGGGCAAGTATCGACTTCACGCCCACGTAATGGCTGGCGATCTGACCCTGAAGTCCTGAGCTTCAGCAACTCTTGTAGCAATTCCGATCAGGCCCTGCGGGACCGAACCGCACGCTGACAGGACAACTTTTGCGCTATCCATTCGTCTCTAAGGAGATCGATGCGTGTAACCGGGATGTTACAACAGCGCTGATTGGCCAGCCGCACTTGGCAAACGCAGTGTTGCCCACACTCGGCGAAGGCGAAGACATGAATAGCAGAATAGAGCCAAAGCCCATCCGATCCTAGCCGCCTGCACGACGTACTCGCCAGTGATCATTCTGTTTTCTATCAT
>Ga0187772_10001350_pt1 | contig 11611 bp, 10 predicted proteins | sample 0116_SJ02_MP15_2_FD_133137 | JGI IMG/M metagenome (GOLD analysis project Ga0187772, IMG submission 133137) | Tropical peat soil microbial communities from peatlands in Department of Meta, Colombia - 0116_SJ02_MP15_20_MG | ecosystem: Environmental > Terrestrial > Soil > Wetlands > Peat | place... | reverse complement strand
TGGGGCAGCGGCGCACCGTTATCGTGGGAGCGGTGCTCATGGCCATTGGGCACTTTCTTATGGTTCTCGAGAGCCTGTTTTTTCCAGCCCTGCTGTTCCTGATTCTTGGAAACGGTGCCTTCAAGCCGAACATTTCTACGCAGGTCGGCGCTCTTTACTTTCAGGCCGATCACCGGCGTGACCGTGCGTTCACCATTTTTTACCTTGGCATCAACCTCGGAGCGTTCTTTTCACCTCTTGTCTGCGGCACCCTTGGCGAGGTCTACGGCTGGCATTATGGCTTTAGTGCTGCCGGGGTGGGCATGGTGGCCGGCCTTGTCATCTATCTTGTAGGTCAGAAGCATCTGGCGCCAGACGACATCACGAGGCGAACTTCAGGCCAGGTTCTGGAACGCGAGGCTCTTAGCCGGGATGACCGCAACAAGATACTTGGACTCGTGGTGCTGATGATGTTCACGATCATTTTTTGGGGAGTGTACGAGCAGCAAGGTAACACGCTTGCGCTCTGGGCTGCCGTGAATACGAACCGTCACGTTTTGAGATGGGAGATGCCGGCCTCCTGGTTCCAGGCTTTCAACCCTGCAATGATTATTCTTATGACGCCGGCCCTCAATCGCTTCTGGTCCTGGCAGGCAAAGCGGGGCAGCGAGCCTTCCAGCGTCGCCAAGATGGCGATCGGATGTATGCTGCTGGGTAGCTCCTTCATCGTCATGATTTTTGCTGCACACGTCTCAGGAGAGCGGCAAAGCGTGAGCCTATGGTGGCTTGCTGCGTGTGTGGGTATCCTCACCATCGGTGAACTCTTTCTGTCTCCTGTCGGCCTTTCGCTCGTGACTAAGCTTGCACCAGCCCGCATGGTCTCGATGCTCATGGGCATGTGGTTTCTGTCAAGCTTTGCCGGTAACTATCTATCAGGCTATCTGGGTACGTTCTGGGAGAAGATGTCAAAGCAGGAGTTTTTTGCCATACTCTCCCTGCTGGCATTCGGGGCGGGGTTCGGCATGCTTGCGGTGCTGGGACCCCTCAAAAGGGCTATCGGACACGGACGACAGAAAGAAGCCGATGTCTAAATGGGAAGGATTGTTTGAAGATGCTTGAGGTCGCTCTCGGGTTTCACCACGGAATGAATGTGATCGAGGGCATCCTGCGGGTGGATGGTGAAAGTGATGAAAATATTGAGAAGAGATGCCAAGAATATGGAAAAAGGCTTGTAGGAGAGATTGAAAAATGAGATGGATCGGTCGACCGAAGGAGATTTTCATTGAACTTTGGCAAAGGCAGGAGCTTAAGAGAGAGTAAACATTCACTTCCAATAATCTAAAAATATGTATATGATAACGCGTCATAAACGGCGAAGACTCTGTCTATGATCGCTAGATAATCTTTTTCACCAGTTATGGAGAGCTGGCCTAAACGATCTCAATGCTGAAGAAAATTCTAGATAGAGTACTATTCAGATTGCTTTTGATCCTGCCCCCTAACTATGGGGGATTTGTGCTGAAATGCTCCAATTTGCATTTTAAGCCTGTGATAGCGAGACGACAGCAACGTCTTTTCAGAAGGCATGAAGGCAAGAGAGTTTCCGCTTTGAATAAAGCTGCGCATGTCGTTTCTCTTCACGCCCTTCATCTAATTGTTCCCGACAAATATGCAGTATTCAGAAAGAATCGATTCCCATTTTTTCGAGGAGGTATGAATTTTTTGGAAGAAAGGAGGGAAGCAAGCGGTAAATATGGGGTGGAGTCAGTTTCATTCAGGTTTTGTTTCCATTCTCAAATCTTACAGAAAAAGGAGGTTTCTATGCGTAAGTCTCTTGTATTTTTGATGGCTGGTTTGTTTTTAGCTCTCATGGTGATTCCGTCGTCTGCCCAGGATACACTTAAGATTGGCGCTCCTCAGCCGATGACCGGACCAGACGCGCCCTTTGGGAGCAAATTTAAGAAAGCCTATGATATGGCTCTGGGAGAGATTAATGCAAAAGGGGGTATCAAGGGTAAGAAGATTGAAGTCATCATTGAAGACCATCAGGCCAAAAACCCCCTGGCGGCTACCGTCACTGAAAAATTGATCACCCAGTACAAAGTCCTTGCCCTCACTGGAGGACGAGCCTCCGGTCAAGCTGTTGAAATCGCGTCAGTGGCACAGCGTCTTAAGACTCCTTACGTGGTGGATCACCCTTCTGCGGACATCATCAGCGCAAAGGGGTTTGAATGGGTGTTCCGCAACAACCCGACCGGATCGATCTACCCCCAAGCCTTCAACAAATTCATCAGCGAAGTGCCAGGGGCGATGCCAACATCTGCTGCGGTCGTATATGACAATACGGTGTTTGGAAAAACGATCGCCAATTCCGCCATGGTCTTCCTCAAATCGAAGAACGTGCCCATTGTCAATGATGAGGCCTATCCGGTGAATACGCTCGATTTTAAACCCCTGATGACTAAGATCAAAGCACAAAATCCTGATTTTCTGCTGATGGTCGCCGTTTCCACGACGGACGCGATCTTGCTCACCCGCCAGGCCAAGGAGATTGGGGTAGCCCCTCGTGCTTTCGTGGGATTCGGGGGTGGATTTGGGGTTGCTGATATTGCCACCGAACTGGGACCACTCAGTGAAAATGTGTTCTCTTCTGCTGCCTGGTCAGGAAATCCCAATGATCCAGCGACCAAGGCGTTCTACAAGAAGTTTTATGATAAATATAATTTCTATCCGAAAGAACATGAAGTTGAGGGATATTCGGTCATCTATATTCTTGCGGATGCTTTTAACCGTGCAAAACTGACCGGGAAACTTGAAGAAGACCATGAGGCTATTCGTCAGGCCCTTCTCAAAACCGACATGGCGACTGTTTTCGGCAGGGTAAAGTTCGGCAACTATAAAGGCCCGTTAGGAGATCAATATACAAACCAGAATATCTATTCACCGAGTCATTCCGTTCTTGCCCAATGGCGAGGCGGCAAACTTCTCAATGTCTATCCAAAGGCCAATGCAGAGATAGATTATGTGTTTCCTGACCCAACCGTGAAACGTTAATATTTAAGTGACGGTGCACGCCCTTGGGTTTAGGGGCGTGCACATAAGATGGTGAAGCCTGATGGAGACTTTTGCTCAAAGTATCGTGAGTGGCCTTCTTACGGGTTCGCTCTATGCCATGATCGGCGTTGGACTCACCGTGATCTTCGGTGTCATGCGTATCATTAACATGGCCCATGGCGACATGGTCATGCTTGGGATGTACGGAGCCTTTCTATCCGTTACTTTTTTGAAGATCGATCCCTTTTTATCCATCATCATTTGGATTCCTGTAGCATTTTTTATCGGTGTTTTCATATACCGATTTTTGCTCAAGAATATTGTACCCGCGGGGGAATTGAACACGCTGCTTTACACCGCAGGATTGTCTCTTTTTATTGCCAATCTGGTACTTTTGGTTGGGACCGGCGACTACCGAACCATCAAACTAAAGTATGCCATCATGCCGCTTCGTCCCTTCGGGATATCTGTCCCCATTCCACTCGCCATTGCCTTTGGAATGGCGATCCTGATTACGGTCGCTCTTTATTGGTTTCTTGTCCGTACGGATACCGGAAGAGCCATCCGGGCAACGAGTCAGGAGCCAGAGGCCGCTGCATTGATGGGCGTGAATGTCGACCGCACGGCGATCATCACTTTTGCTCTTGGAACGGCACTGGCTTGCGCTGCAGGTGCGCTTTTGGCGCCTTCTTTATATCTCTATCCAACCGTTGGTGAGATTCTGGTCGCCAAATGTTTTGTGATTGTGGTTCTGGGTGGACTGGGTTCTGTACCGGGAGCGATTGCCGGAGGCCTGTTATTGGGCGTGGTCGAATCCCTCGGTGCCGTTTATGTTTCAGTTCCTTACAAAGATGGCATTGGATTGGTGATCTTCTTACTCGTCTTGTTATTTAGGCCGTCGGGACTTTTTGGAATTGGTAAATCATGAAAAAGAGTATTATCCCTCTTGCTATCCTCCTTCTTTTAGCAGCTCCACGGATTGTGTCTGCTCCCTTTTTTATCCATTTGATGATCATGGTGCTGATGTGGACCGTATTAGGAGCATCGTGGAACATCCTTGGCGGTTTTACCGGTCAGGTCTCCTTCGGCCATTCGACATTTCTTGGGGCGGGTGCCTATACGACGATGATTCTATTCCTCAAACTGGGAATTGCTCCTTGGTATGGAATTCCGGTTGGAGGGTTGGTGGCAGCGCTCATCGCCTTGCCGATCGGCTTCATCTGTTTCAGGTTACGGGGACCGTATTTCGCCCTTTCCACCCTTGCTGTGGCGGAGATCATCCGGCTGGTGGCGCTCAATTGGGAATCCTTGACAAATGGCCCGGTGGGTTTGCTCATCACGACACTTCCCGATGTGACCTTCTGGGGAAGGTCGGTCGACTGGGAGAACAAAGTTCCTTTTTATTACATCATTGCTGTGATTGCGCTGGCCGCTTTTGCGGCAACTTATATGATGTCCAGAACGAGGCTGGGAGCCTATTCGCTAGCCATCAGGGAAGACATTGATAGTGCAGAAGCGATCGGAATTAATACGGTTCAAACGAGAGTCACCGCTTTATCGCTCTCAGCATTTTTCGCCGGAGTGGCGGGTGGTTTTTACGCGATGTACTTCCATTACATCGATCCGGACGCCGTTTTTTCGATCGCCCTTTCCGTCGAAATGGTCTTTATTGCGGTGGTGGGCGGTTTGACCACGGTGGCGGGTCCGCTCATCGGAGCCATCGTCCTGGTCACTTTTGGCGAGACCTTCCGGCAGATTTTTCTGGTGGGCCACTTGATCTTTTATGGTCTCATGATGATGATCGTCATCCGTTATTTGCCAGACGGCATTTGGGGGCGATTGCGTCTCTGGTTTAGAACCCAGCTTTCTTAACGGACAATGGATATGGGTTTGCTGACTGTCAAAGGACTGACAAAATATTTCGGTGGTTTAAGAGCGGTGCACGATCTTTCCTTCGAAGTCCGGCCGGGAGAAATCCTTGGTCTCATCGGGCCCAATGGGGCGGGAAAGACGACGGCTTTTAATCTCATCGCTGGCTTCATCCATCCCACAAGAGGTCAGATCCTTTTGGACGGAGAAAGCATCGCTGGGATGAAGTCGTATGCGGTCACGCGAAAGGGCGTTGCCCGTACCTTTCAGATTGTGAAACCTTTCAAGAAGCTGACCGTACTGGAGAATGTGACTCTGGCCGCTTTTTTGAGATTTCCATCGCGTTCGCAAGCGGAATCCCAGGCCCGCCAGGTTCTTGAGAGGATGGGACTCGGATCAAAAATTTCTGCCTTAGCCGTTGATCTAACGCTCAGCGAGCAGAAGAGGCTGGAGATCGCAAGGGCCCTGGCAACACAACCCAAGCTGCTCTTATTGGACGAGCCGATGGGCGGTTTGAACGCGACGGAAATTGAGCAAGCCTCGGGACTGGTCCGCGATATTTGCAAGAGGGGAGTGACGATCATCTGGGTTGAACATGTGCTGAAGGCCATCATGAATAGTTCGAACCGCGTCGTGGTCATCAATCAAGGTGAAAAAATCGCAGACGCCCCTCCGGGAGAAATTGTACAGAATCCCAATGTGATCGCTGCTTACCTGGGATCGAAGAAAAGCTAATCCGATGCTGGCTGTTGAGAAACTTCAGGTTGCTTACGGAAAAGTTCAGGCCCTCTGGGATGTGACGCTCGAGGTTCCCGATGGCGAGATTGTCGCCTTGGTGGGAGCCAACGGTGCCGGCAAGACAACGTTATTGAAGACCGTTTCTGGACTCCTCCGAAAACGGTCTGGCTCCATGACTTACGACGGCGAGCATATTGAGGAGGCGTCCCCACCGGACATTGTGAGACACGGAGTTGTCCACGTTCCCGAGGGAAGAAAACTTTTCCCTGAGATGACCGTGATCGAGAATCTCTTGATGGGTGCCTTCACCGTTCCTCAATCCGAACGCCCAGAAGGACTGGAGCGGGTTTTTGGCGTGTTCCCTGTACTCAGGGAGCGTCAGAAGCAGATTGCCGGGACATTATCCGGAGGAGAACAGCAAATGGTTGCGATCGGCCGGGGCCTGATGGCAGGGCCAAAGCTACTCATGCTGGACGAACCTTCGCTGGGACTGGCTCCGATTTTGGTGGAGGGAGTCTTTGGCGTGATCACAGAGATTAATCGACTCGGCGTCACTGTTCTTCTTGTGGAACAGAATACTCAACATGCGTTGACCCTTGCTCACAGAGGCTTTGTGATGGAGCTGGGCAGGATTGCGCTTTCAGGTTCTGGAAGCGAGCTCTTAGCAAATAGCAATGTCCGCAAAGCTTATCTTGGACTTTGACACAAGGGTTGCATTACAAATCATCCGTGTTGAATCGACGTTGGAAAGAGGCCGCCGGGATCGGGTCTCGTTCGAGTATCCTGGGGGATGGATTTCCGTTTCTTGAGAGGACGAAAGCGATGAGCCTGATTGAAGAGATAAAGCAAACTCTTAGCCTGGAAATTAGAGCGAACTCACAAGGGTTGGAATATCTCGAAGCAGTGCTTCATAAGAAAGACCTCGCATTGCTCAATTCTTTATTAGAAAAACATATCGGCCTCGCCGTCAAGGAATCCAGAAAAGGAGAACATCTGCCGAAAGAAATTCAAGAATTGGTTGATTCTCTGGGGGGTGTGCGGAATGGGCAATCCTTTTTCTATAGGCGAGAGGGGGATCGAGTGATATACGCTGTGCTTTGGCCCTGGCAGTCCGATCCGGATAAGATCACGTTAAAGTCCGGAGTAAGCGAGATCGGTGGGTGTCATTCATAAAAATGCAGATGGGAAGATGGGGAGACGCGGTGTTGGGAGAGAATAGATCATTTATAGAAAGGGTTGTCATTGCAAATGGGGATTTCGGATTGCGGAATTAAAACTAAAAACACCGTGGAGCTTGGCGTAAGGAATATTATTCACGAAGCATAACAGATGGAGCAGACCAAAGGAGCTATCGCAAGGGAGATTAGGCCCTTTTTTAGATTTTAAGGAGCTGGTGAACTCAGAAATCGGACAAATGGTGCGATTGGGTTTTATCTACTCTCGACTACCATTCATTGAAATTTAAATTTTCAGATATTTTTTTGAGCAACGGCCCGTAAAGATTTGGCCCAGTTACCTGCTCTGCAATTTCTTAAAACCTGTTGCTGTGTAACCAACTGAATTCGGGCCGCTTCGGAGGGGGAGAGGGTTTCTCCCCCGGTTCCCCGATCTTCAGAACGGCAGCTAGCTCATAATCTTCTGGAATAGCAAGGATTTTTTTAACCTCCTTTTCCTGCTCCCCCCAAAAGACCACGATCCCACTTCCCAATCCATCGGCAACCGCAACCAAAGACATATTTTCGATGCAAAGCCATGCACTTGCCGCTGCTCCCTTCTGATGGCAGACTGCAACGGCACTCGCATTCTCGAATGATTTCCTCTGACCGACCGCCCTCTCCTTAACTTTATCCTGTCCTTCTCCAGCACGCGGAGGCATCGTTAAGCTAAGCTGATACTTTCGTTCCGCAATTTGATCGATTGTCTTTTGATCATCAATAATGATGAACTCCCAGGGCTGGGAATTTCCGGCCGAGGGCGCCTGGGTGCCCGCCAGAATAATTTTCTTGAGCTGTCCTTCCGAAGCTTTCTTCTTAAAAATGCGAATTGTTCTCCTCTTTGCCATTACTTCATGCAGGTCCATATTCATCTCCTTTCGGGAATGTTGTGTGTCTCGAAGAAATGGGGTCAAATCTTTACGGGTTGTTGCCCAAATGTTGTTTGTAACAATTATACATTCGAGCTATGGGCACGGCAACACAAATCACGGTATGGAGATCTTGCCATGATAGGTCACCTGGAAGGTTTTCAGCCGAAACTCTGAGGGGGAGTAAATGGGGTCAAATCCTTATGACAAAGCCCTTGCGCTCGACTATTGCCATGCGGAAGAACTTCATTTATAGTTGTCAAGTTTTTATCAAACATCATCGGAGGAGGGAATTGGCTTATGAGAATGACCAAGTTATCGGGATTCGTATGGGTGGTTTTTGCTCTGGGAATGGTATTGGTGAGTTGTTCAAAACCACCCGAAGCAGAAAAAGAGGCTGCCAAGAAAGCAATGGATGCCGCTCTCTCAGCCGGCGCGGATAAATACGCCTCTTCGGATCTGGAAGCTGCCAATAAGGTATGGGATACCGCAGAATCCCAGATGAAAGAGAAGAAGTACAGGGAAGCGAAAGAGAGCTATATCGATGCCAAGGCTGGTTTTGAAAAGGCGGCCGGAGCCGTTGAAGCCGGAAAGGAGGCCGTTGCCGGTCAGGCGAAGACAGCCCTGAAAACCCTTGAGGTGGAATGGAAAAAATTGCGTGTCACGGCCAAAAAAATGGAGAAGAAACTGAAAGACAAGAAACAAGCCTGGACGGCCGATACCGAAGTTATTAAAGAGGGCTTAGGGAGGTCGAAAGAGGTGATTGCCTCGGCGCCTGCCGACGCGAAGGCTAAATTGGATGAGCTGAAAACCATGATCGATAGGTGGGAGGCCATCTTCAAAGGAATGGCTACGTCTCCATCAAAACCTAAAGCCACCAAAAAGAATAAGTCATAGTTTAAGCCTAAGCATAGGAGTTTGGGGCCGGTTCTCATACTCATTTTAAGAAACAAATAGATACAAACTCATTATTCAAAACTCGGTGTCATCCCTAATAAAGTCGGCCATTATTTAGTCTTTGAGTTATCGGGTTCATTGGGTTATTGAGTCACAGACTTCCAAGCAAGCGGTCACTTCTGACTTAATTTTTAAGTCAGGGGAGGATTTCATGTCGAGTAACTCCCTAACAGTTCGGACAGAAAAAAAGGGCCCCGTCACCACGGTGATCCTGAGCCGTCCTGAAGTACGCAACGCGGTAGATCCGTCTACTGCCAGGGCCCTGGCTGATGCCTTCCGTCTATTCGAAAAGGATAAGGAAGCCAAGGTCGCGGTCTTCTTCGGTGAGCACGGCACCTTCTGCGCTGGAGCTGACCTCAAGGCCATCGCCAGCAGGGATCGTCCCTCTCGCCTACCGAACCAGTTCAAGGGGGACGGACCGATGGGCCCAACCCGCATGGTCCTCTCCAAGCCGGTGATCGCCGCCATCGCGGGATATGCTGTGGCAGGAGGCCTGGAGCTCGCCCTCTGGTGCGACCTCCGGGTGATGGAAGAAGACGCCATCTTGGGCGTCTTCTGTCGCCGCTGGGGCGTTCCGCTGATCGATGGGGGAACCGTGCGCCTCCCCCGACTGATCGGGCTGAGCCGTGCCCTCGACCTGATCATTACGGGCCGGCCTGTCCCTGCCCAAGAGGCGCTGGCCATGGGCCTCGTCAACAGGCTGGTACCGAAAGAGAAGTCCCGAGATTCGGCTGAAAAGTTGGCCTTGGAGATCAGTTCCTTTCCCCAGGCCTGTCTTAACACCGACCGCCTGTCCGCCTACGGCCAATGGGACCTCCCCTTGAAGGAGGCCATGCAGAGTGAATTCAAGAAAGGATTTTCCATGGTAGAGGCAGAGGGCCGCGCCGGTGCCGCCCGCTTTGCCAAAGGAGCCGGCCGAGGAGGAAAATTTGAATGAGGGAAGATAGAAGGATGGAATACTGGAATGATGGGACAGTTGACCGAATAAAGGGACATTCCTGAAATGACGAATTGCAGTTAATTGAGAGAAGAAAGAGTTGGTATCATCCATAAAAAAGTTGGCCAAAGCCTAAAACCTTTCTGTTTGGTTCAATTATTTAATTTAGGTGAAGATTCAGGCGATCCATTAACCCAGGAGGAAGCAAGCCATGGAAAAAACGATGATCACGATACAATGTGCGCTTTAAGCTATGCACTCCCTTCAGGTGCCAGTGTTCTAACACACTCCTCAAAGACATGATGAGCATGTTCATAGCTTACGCACGTGAGGAACTTTTCCGTTTTCATATTCACGACAATGTATGTTTCTCGGTTCTTATAGATCTCTACCGTCTTCCCGTCTAATACGTACCCCAGTATCAATCTTGGAAAGTTGGGGTTTTCGTTTGTCTCGTCATCTACATAATATTCGCCATCTTCCATATTCATGCCCCCCGACGGGCCGACTTCAATCAATGGAAGAGCAACTTTGATGCCAACAATCTACTTTTTTGCAAGTGCTCTAAATCATAAAATATTTTAAGCACCGGATATTTTAGACGTTCCCAAATCGAACAACTTTTGGTCATCTTTTGCTCATCGGTTCGCAGTTCGTGCGCTCCTCTTACCGCAGTGCGGCTTGTGAGGCCCCTCTGAGTAAATAGATTGGGACTGGTTCTCATAGTCATTTTGAGAAACAAATGGGTACAAATTCATTATTCAAAAATTGTGTGTCATCCACAAAAAGGTTGGTCCTGCCTATTAAACCGGAGATAGAGAGATGGGGAGATAGGGTGACCCGCCCACGCCAACCTCTTACGCCAAGGCTGCGGGGGTCAAGAGGCTTCGGCGGGCAAGCGCGGAGACCCTGAACCACTTAGGGTTCAGGACAAGCCCCGTACCATGTTAGGTACAGCGGAAGCACGGTGGCAAAAGATTACGCATTGCGGATTGCGAAATTGAAAACATTCGAAAAGAAGTATCTTCATTAAACAAAAACAGCAAAGCGCAGAAGGCATGGCGATAAACTCAAGGCTCAAAGTTCAAAGCAGGATAGATGATTGAGTAATTATTAGCACCTTATAGATTTTGACTCACGTCTCTGATCAACTTCAAACCACTTGACGGATACAACCTGCCAAGTATATTCTCATATGGAATCAAATCTCATGGAGGCCAGGGGGGACGGAAGATGAATATTGTCCGCGCTGCAGTAGTCCAAGATAGCCCAATTGTCTTTAATCGTAACGCCACCCTTGAAAAAGTTCAATCCTTAGTAAACCAAGCGGCCAGAGAAGGAGCGAGATTGGTGGTCATTCCTGAAGCCTTTGTCTCAGCGTATCCCTCAGGCCTAGATTTCGGAGCCCGGATGGGCTCGAGGACGCCGGAAGGGCGTGACGATTTCAGGCGTTATTATGAAAGTGCTGTGGATGTGCCGGGGCCAGCTTGTGAGGCCCTAGGGAAGGCTGCACGGGATGGACGAGTTTTCCTGGTCATCGGGGTCATCGAGCGTGACGGCGGAACACTTTATTGTACGGTCCTTTTCTTCTCCCCAGATGGAGGATTCATGGGAAAACATCGGAAGCTGATGCCCACAGCCATGGAGCGCTTGGTTTGGGGGTTTGGGGATGGCTCGACCATGCCCGTATTCGATACCCCTCTCGGAAAGATCGGAAGTGTCATTTGTTGGGAAAACTATATGCCCATGCTTCGCATGCATATGTTCGCTCAAGGAATCCAGCTCTACTGCGCCCCAACGGCCGACTCCAGGGACACTTGGCTTCCATCGATGCGCCACATCGCTCTGGAAGGACGCTGCTTCGTCCTTAGCTGCTGCCAGTATCTCACCCGGGCCGATTGTCCGGAGGACTATGCTGCCGCCCAAGGAAACGATCCGGCCACGGTTCTGATGCGTGGCGGGAGTTGCATGATTGGCCCCTTGGGTCAGATTTT
>Ga0187772_10001349_pt1 | contig 11614 bp, 12 predicted proteins | sample 0116_SJ02_MP15_2_FD_133137 | JGI IMG/M metagenome (GOLD analysis project Ga0187772, IMG submission 133137) | Tropical peat soil microbial communities from peatlands in Department of Meta, Colombia - 0116_SJ02_MP15_20_MG | ecosystem: Environmental > Terrestrial > Soil > Wetlands > Peat | place... | reverse complement strand
AGGTCATAGCTCCAATCAATGGTATGCCGTAGTGTCTGCTGCCTTGCCGGCATATCCCTGGCGCCGCTCGTCAACAGCTGCAACCGGCTGGCCAGACGGTTCCTCATCGCCGCCGGTGGCAGCAGCTTGATTCGTGCTGCCGCAAGCTGAATAGCCAGGGGCAGACCGTCTAGCCGCGCGCAAATCTCCGTCACGGCGGAAGCGTTCTCGTTCGTCAAAGCGAATCCTGGCTTCACTGCTGCCGCGCGCTGTACGAACAACGCAACCGCCGGATACTCCGCCAGTGACGAAAGAGAATGCCGCGCCTTGGGGTCGGGTATTGCCAGCGGAGGCAAAGCAAACTCGTGCTCCTCGTGTACCCGCAACGCCGCGCGGCTTGTTGCCAGAATCTTCAACCCGGGTGCCAGGGTCATCAGGTCGGCCAGCAGCGACGTCACTCCCATCAGGTGTTCGAGGTTGTCCACCAGCAGCAGCATCGGTGCGGTCACATTCTTCCGCATGTACTCCTTCAGGCTCTCCAATGGCCGCTGTCCTCCCGTCTCTTGCACGCCGAGCGTCTGCGCGATCACTGCGGGAATGACGTTTGCATCGGAAATGGAGGCCAGCGGCACGAAGTAAACCCCGAAAGGAAAATGCTCCGCCACTTCCCTGGCCACTTCTGTCGCGAAATGGGACTTGCCAATCCCACCCGGTCCCGTAACCGTGACCAGTCGCACTTCCCTCCTTAAGAGTAATTGCTTCACCGCCGCCATTTCATTTACCCGGCCTATCAGCGGCGTGCCGGGAGCAGGCAAGTTGCCGGGACGCTTTTCGCTCCGCACCGGTTGCAGGTCGGTCAAGCGGTCCCGGATCGCCACCAGGTCCCGGACAAGATCGCGCGTAGAAAAGTAGCGTTTCTCCGGCTCCTTCTCCAGACACCGCTCGATCACCCAACTGAACGGCGGGGGCACTTCGGGATTGAGCGAAGCAATCGGCGCAGGCTCTTCTCGAAGGATCGCAATCAAGGTCAGCGGCAGATTCGCTCTCGCAAACGGATTTTTTCCGGTCACCATTTCATACATCACGATGCCAAGTGAAAATTGATCCGATCGGAAATCCAGCGGGTGCCCACTCGCCTGCTCAGGTGACATATATTTAAAAGTGCCCAGAATCACGCCCGGTTTGGTCGACGAACCCTCGATCGACAGTGTGTCGCAGTAATTGGCATCTTCGAATCCCAGCTTCGCCAAGCCAAAATCCAGGATCTTTACCACGTCTGGCGAAACCATCAAGTTTTCCGGCTTCAAGTCTCGGTGGATGATTCCGGCTTCGTGTGCTTTGGCCAATCCTTCTGCAATCTGCACCGCGATCGGAATGATCTTCCGGATCGGAAGTCCACCCGCAACCATCAACTCCCGCAGCGTCGGCCCTTCGACATACTCCAGGATCAGAAAGTCGGTTCCGTCATGGTGTCCGATGTCGTGCAATGTGCAGATGTTTGGATGAGACAACTTGGAAATCGCCCGCGCTTCTGTGTCCAGTCGTTTGCGGAGCTCTGGGTCTTGCGACAGTCTTGCCGGTATGAGTTTCACTGCAACCGTCCGATCCAATCGGCTGTCCCTCGCCTTGTACACCTCGCCCATTCCCCCGGAGCCTAGAGGTGCCTTAATTTCGTATGGGCCAAGTTTTGTACCTGGAGTGAAAGGCATAAGTGGCGGAATTATAACTCTTAGTTGAGTCGGCGAGTAATCTTTGCATTTTCACCTTTCCCAACGCTCCATCGCCACCAGGCGCCGGGATGGGAAGTCGTGAGGGAGTTGCGTCCGGCCCGGATGAAGACCTGTTCTGGGTGTATTGGAGGAGTACGACGGCAAACTAAACGGACCAATCTGGCAGCAGAACCGCAAGAATGGACTCGATGCACCAGTGCTGGTTCTTTTCCAGAATTTTAAGGACGCAGTTACTGCGCAGTTACTACTCGCCTCGCTGAACAAGCTAAGAAGAAGACTACCCCGAACAGCACACCGTAGAAGTGGTCAGCTTCGGTAAACACGCAGGCTAGTACGAACCTGCCCGGTATGCCCGCGTTTACGTCGCCCAACGGCCACAAACGAGATACCGAAGTGATGTGCAACACAATCTTGGCGCGGTGATGATCCCTAAACTGGAGTTATCAGTTGCAAGACCGGAACACTAAACTCTTAGTGCAACTAGGTCGCATACGCCTGCGGAGGCAAATTTGCCGGTCGCGGGCCAAACACGGGGCCAACACTCGCAAGGAAGGTGCAGGATGTCCGAAAGGCCCGGATGTCCCAGTTCGCTCTGCATGCGACGGTTCAGAATTTTCGCAACTGGCGCGATTAACAGAGGGAGCAACTGCATACTGCGTGCTCGTTTTGTGGGATATGCCTTCAAGGTTCAAGCACAGCGCTTCGGCGGCTAAAGAGCCAAGGCCAACTCGTATTCCAAAGACTTCTAAGGCTTCCCAGTAGCGGCGGCGGCCCGCTCAAGTATCAAGTTGGCCTTGGCGACTTCCGTGACGCCGAAGAACACCAATGGTGCATTCGTATCTTGCTCCAAGCCGCAGTAGGCGTAGTTGATATTTATGTTTGCCTTTCCCAGCCGGGAAGCCAGCCGCGCAATTTCACCAGGTCGGTGCTGAATCTTAATTTGCACTATTTCCCTTTCAACAAATGTCAGCTTCGCGCTGTTCAGCACTGTCCCAACTGCATGCGGATCATCTACGATGAATCGAGTTACGAATTTTCCTCGTGTTGGGAAGCACTCAAGCGCGAGTACGTTCACGTCGTGATCGGCGAGTGCTTGGCAGATCTTCCCAAGCATACGAGGCCGATCTTCCATAAGCACCGTGAACTCTTTGGTGATCGGCACGTTGCGACTCCTTTCCATGCGACGCTTGGAATGCAGGACAAATACTCGGTTGCACCTGCTGAGCTCCGAATTTCAACGCACATCATCCGGCTTGACGGATACGCGTTTGGTAAACTGTTATTGAGGGTCCTGCTGCGAGCCAGAAACGCTAGGTTTTGACTTCCTGAGCAAGCGCGTAATCCACACTAGGATCACCGCCCCTACGAACGCCACGATGATCGAACCGATTAGTCCTCGGCTTGGCCAGAGATGCAGCAGGCTGAACACCCAGCCTCCCACAACACCACCTAAGAGGCCGAGGAGGGTGTCCACAAGAATGCCGTAGCCACCGCCTTTCATTATTTGGCCGGCGAGCCAACCAGCGATCAGCCCGGTCACGATCCATGCTACAAATCCCATTTTCTACTCTCCTTGGAACGCGAAGTGTACGCTCCGATCACACGGAATTCTTGTGCCCCGGGCCAAAGCCCTTACCACCCTGCAAGGACGCGGTGTCGTCCGCGCGGATCGGAACGACGCGACTCGAGCCTGTAGGAGAGCAGTTGACCCGAGGCAAACTTAGCAAGTTGTCATGAAAAAGAATGGTCAGTGCGCGATTGCGTGCTCTTGGTCCGCTCCCATTCCACAGCATCGCGCTTGGTAACGTCGTAGAGATTGAGAAGCTCTTCCAGCCATTTACGGGCTCCCCCGCTGTCCATGTCCTTTGTAGTCACCTCGAACGGTCCGTGCATATCCGTGGAATCTGTTTCACGGATGCCAGCCGCCATAATGGTGTCGAACCGCATTAAAAGGTCTACCGGCAATTCCTGTCGAAGGATGTTCTCGTGAAAGTTGGTATAGCAGGCAGCAAGGCTCTGCTGTACAGGTCCCTCGCACAAGAGGGCGTCACGGATCGCCGTATAGAGCCTTTCCCATGCATAATTGATTCCCACGTGACGCTCCTATCCTGATAACACGCATACACCTCCGCGATGCACAATGCCAGTGCGACGGTCACGCGCCTGATTTTCGTTGGCGAGGATCAAACTTGTATTGAAGCTGATACCGGCCGATAGATGCGGCGATAGGCCTCCGACTTTGTCGCTCGCGAAGCTGTCATGTAAGTCCCGGCAACCGGAAAATTGGAGGCTGATACTTGTTTTCAGGAGAATGCGGTCGAGCCTTCCCGGCGGGATGATCCCTGACTCTAGGCAAAAAGAGCCAAGGAATATGTGACTAGGCACCTCTGTCGCGGTAGGGACGATCATTCGCTGACCGCCCCCCCGCAGTCGGGTAGGACAGTGGCGCGTAGCGGGCTTCGAATGATGCCGACGTTTCCACCGGCCCCCTATCATTCCGTACGACGGGTTTTCCCCAGTACGGCTGGAAGGCTGGCATTTCAGACAGGGCCTTCCCACTGCATCCATCGCTTAAGCCTGCTCCCGGCATTCGTCAACGGACACTTGGTTTGCCACTGCCCTTCGTGCACCGCGTCGCCTGACTCGGTGATCCCGCTCGGTGTCGGGCCGACGACTCCTTAGTGCACCGCCTTGGAGTGGGGTGCTACTCCGCCCCAGGGGCTCTCGCTCCAGACCAGGTTATTCTGTCCCAGTCCGTCATCGCTTATCAGCCCCATCCGACCCACTCATGGGCACATCGCGGTTGTGCAGATCGACAAGTCGATCCTCCAGTCCGGTTTCAAACTCTTTCCATGTCACGCGCTCCAAGAAGGCGGTGGCCATTCGCGGACTGAATCGCAACTACAACCACGATTTGAAAAATATCTTCAAGGGCGCGGCCACCTGGGCAGCCAGCAACAACGGACCTTTCCAGAGCTTCTACGAGGCACGCTTAGCGAGGGGGATGCCGGGCTTCCCGGAAAACTAATATCAGTACTCGGGGCTTAGTAAATCGCGCGGACTTGTACGAAAGTTGGCTACACGTACATGTGGTTTTGAGAGGAAACCCCAAAGGGCCTAGTAGTAGCTTGGCGAGTACCGGATCCTTCAGGTATTGCCACTGTCCATTATGTAGGTGTGAAAAGTCGTGGACCGGTTGTCAGCCCCGGGTTAGGCTTCCGTGGCGGTGCCCGTCGCGGAATCCCAGAGCATTTTCTTCTTGCTGCGGTAGGAGAGGTTGACCATGTGCCCGGCAGCGGCAGCGTGGTGACCAACCTCAGCGGTCTCATAGCTTGGCTGGCGTGTACGAATGGCGTCGAAGAAATTGGCGAGATGAAGCACGGTGGCATCGGGCTTATCTTCGAAGGGGATGTTTTCTGGCGCCGGCTTCACGCCTGTGCCTGCCGACTCCTGCCGATGGTTTCCCTGGTTCATGAAAGCTTCCTGCATCGCTTTTGGCCAACTGTCGATGGCGTATCCGTAGCCTTCGGCCTTGTACTCGGCGAGTTCGGTCATTGCGCCGCCGAGGAGAACCGACAAAGAGCCGTCAGTGCCGAGGAATTGGATTCCCTGACCTGCTGTCGAGGCGCTGTTGAATGTGGCGGCCATGTTGACGTGGAAGTCGCCATAGTCGAACAGCGCGTCGAGGGTGTCGGGAACTTCGCGGCCGTCGCGCCGAAACAGGATTCCGCCGCAAGAGACTACACTTTTCGGCATGTCAACGCCCATGATGAAGTGGATGGACGTGATGAGGTGAATGAAAAGATCCGTGGAGATGCCGCCGGAATAATCCCAATACTTGCGATAACGAAAGACCCGCTCGGGGTTATAAGCCACTTTCGGCGCGGGCCCAAGCCATTCCGTCCAATCAAAATTGACACCGTCCTGAAGATCGAGAGGAATGGGATAGTTCCAGGAGCCTGTGGAGCTGTTGCGGTTGTAGGATGCCGTGATTTTTGTAACTTTACCGAGTTTTCCGGAGGCGACGATTTCGCGAGCCTTTTTGTGTTGGTCACAGGAGACCCACTGGCTGCCGGCCTGAACGATGCGGTGGTTTCGCTGCACTGCGGCAATCATTTTCGGGCCATCTTCAATTCTGTGGGTCATGGGCTTTTCGATGTAGACATCCTTGCCCGCGCTGAGGGCGTCGAGGACGATAGGCAAATGCCAATGATCGGGAGTGGCGATGACTACGGCGTCGATCGATTTGCGATCCAGCAGGCGCTTATACTGCGCGAAGTTGGTATCGATTTTGCCGTCGGTTCGCTCTTTTGCGCGCTGCAGATGGCCCTGATAACAGTCACAGACCTCCACAAGGTTTGCTTGCCCGGTTTCACACGCGGCTTCGAGCAGAATATTGCCGCGAATGCCAAATCCGATGAAGCCAAGATTGACGCGGTCGTTCGGGCTTGCTGGTTTCGGAAGCGGCGATGGCTCATAGTTGATCCAATCGCCGTTGAGCAAGAGGCCAAATCCGGCCGCACTCGTTGCGCTGTGTAGCATGAACTCACGACGCGTTGATTTTGACATTGCGTGATTCTCCTGCTGCTCCCACGGCTCAAACATGTCCAAGCAAAAAATTGGGCGCTCCCGTTTGACATCAGCAACATAGCATAGACGCGCAGAAAGTCGGCGGAGATCAGGCAGCCCAGCGCGGCTGATGAAAGCACCACTGTCTCCTAATCACCAGAACGAAAAGCGCGTTTTCCAGCCAGCCTTCTACAAACGGATTTATCGGACTTGAGCGGCACAGCTTACCCATCTGCCTCCTTGCATTTGACACGCAAATCCTATCGTGATACTTACCGTTTCTAACTTAAGGCAAGCATCTCCGTGAGCTACTCGGGGGGGTGATCTCGGCCACAGACAACCACATCGGGCCTTTGCTTCTCGCAACAACACCCTGCCCTGTTAATGAAAGGCCCTTGCAAATCAGGCCGCGCTCTTTTTATGCAGGTAAGTACGCCAAAATGCGAGGAGAACTCGGATGGCGCAACTTGACGTTCCTCTTGTACGTGCGCAGTTCGCTCGAACGTCGCGACGCGACAATTGGTGGATTCAACCGCTTGCTGTGTTCCTAGGGTTTTCCGCGTTCATCGTTTACTCCACGTGGGCCGCAATGCAGGGGAGTCATTACCGTTTCGGACCCTACCTTTCTCCTTTCTATTCGCCGGAGCTGTTCGGCGATCCAACAAAGTCGTGGTTCGGCCTGAAGCCGGCGTGGATGCCTGCGTGGGTCACTGCAGCGATGCTGATTTTGTGGGCTCCCGGCGGGTTCCGACTCACCTGCTATTATTACCGCGGTGCATACTACAAAGCGTTTTGGGCCGACCCTCCCTCGTGTACCGTAGGAGAGCCGCGAAAGACCTATCTCGGGGAGCGCTCTTTCCCCCTCATCTTCCAAAATATTCACCGGTATTTCCTATATCTCGCGTTGGTCTTCATCGTCCTGTTGTCTCATGACGTATGGCAAGCGTTCTGGTTCGATGGCCACTTCGGAATCGGCTTGGGCACATTGGTTTTGTTGATCAACGTTGTTTTGCTCACATGCTACGTTTTTGGATGCCACTCCTTGCGACATATCGTCGGGGGATTTCGGGACCGACTTTCCTCTGCCCCAGCCAGAAACCGCGCCTATGACTGTGCGAGTTGTCTGAACCGGCGTCACATGTTGTTCGCTTGGCTCAGTCTCTTCTCAGTAGGCTTCGCGGATCTGTACGTCCGTCTGTGCTCTATGGGTTTCTGGAGAGACTGGAGGATTTTGTAGTGGCTGACTACATAACCCACGAGTACGACGTCTTAGTGATCGGAGCGGGTGGTGCAGGCCTGCGAGCGGCCGCCGAAGCCGGTTCGGCGGGCGTCAAAGTTGCGATCATCTCGAAATCACTCCTCGGCAAGGCTCACACGGTCATGGCCGAGGGCGGCATCGCCGCCGCGCTAGCCAACGTTGACGACCGCGATTCCTGGCGGGTTCACTTTGCCGACACCATGCGAGGTGGGCAATACCTCAACAGTTGGCGCATGGCCGAACTGCATGCAAAGGAGGCTCCCGCCTGTGTGCGAGAGTTGGAGGCATGGGGTGCGGTTTTCGACCGGACTTCTGATGGCCGTATTTTGCAACGCAATTTCGGCGGCCATCGCTATCCAAGACTCGCGCACGTGGGTGATCGTACCGGTCTCGAAATGATTCGTACCTTGCAGGACCATGGCATCCATCTCGGCATAGACGTGTTCATGGAATACACCGTGGTTGCCCTTCTGAAGGATGGCGAGCGCATCGCAGGGGCATTCGGATATGACAGGGAGCGAGGCAGGTTTCATGTTTTTCGCGCCAAGGCCGTCGTGCTTGCAACGGGGGGAATTGGCCGAGCCTACAAAATCACCAGCAACAGTTGGGAGTATACCGGCGACGGACACGCTCTCGCGTATCGGGCTGGGGCGTCCTTAGTCGACATGGAGTTCGTGCAGTTCCATCCTACCGGAATGATCTGGCCACCCAGCGTTCGTGGGATTCTCGTCACCGAAGGAGTCCGGGGCGAAGGAGGTGTGCTGCGGAACAAGGATGGCCGGCGTTTCATGTTTGACGACATTCCACCGGCTTATGCCAACCAAACCTCCAACACCGAAGAAGAAGGATGGCGGTACACGCAGGGAGACAAGAACGCGCGCCGGCCGCCAGAACTTCTTACCCGCGATCATGTGGCTCGCTGTATTCGGCGAGAGGTACGCGAAGGACGTGGCAGCCCTCATGGTGGGGTGTTTCTGGATATCGCTTGGATTAAAGAGCGGATTCCGAATGCCCCTGAGCATATCAAAAAGAAGCTTCCGAGCATGTACCACCAGTTCAAGCAACTCGCGGACATTGATATAACGATAGAAGCAATGGAAGTGGGACCGACGACGCACTACATGATGGGCGGGGTCCGGGTTGATCCCGAGTCGCAAATGTCTGATGTTCCCGGACTATTCGCCGCGGGAGAATGCGGCGCAGGACTCCATGGAGCGAATAGACTCGGAGGGAATTCCCTGTCGGACCTGCTGGTCTTTGGCAAACGTGCGGGTCAATATGCCGCATCTTACGCGAAGGGACACCCTCTCGGTGATATCAATTCCGATGAAGTTGCTGCCACAGAAAGACAAGCCTTGGCCCCATTCGAGCGCGATGGCGCGGAAGGGCCCTATGCGGTCCAATATGCATTGCAGAACATGATGCAGGATTTGGTGGGTATCGTTCGTCAGGAGAAAGAGATGCTGCAGGCCCTCGAACATATTCAGGACTTCAAAGCGCGTGCTGCACGCGTCGGCATCCAGGGCCATCGCGAATACAATCCCGGTTGGCACACAGCCGTCGATCTGAATAACCTGCTCATCGTATCCGAAATGGTAACTCGAGCGGCTCTTGAACGGAGAGAAAGCCGCGGTGCCCATTTCCGTGACGACTTTCCCGCCAGGGACGACAAAATCGGCTCCTTCAACATAGTCATCCGAAAGGGATCGGACGGCGAGATGGAGGTTCATCGCGACCCCATACCGGAGATGCCACAGGAACTTAAGAAAATCATCGAGGAGATGAAGTAATGTCCACGGCCACGTTCCGAATTTGGCGCGGTGAAAAAGGTACTGGAAAGTTTCAGGACTACACCACCGAAGTATCTTCAGGAATGGTCGTGCTTGACGCCGTTCACCGCATTCAGGCCGACCAGGCCAACAATCTGGCCGTACGATGGAACTGCAAGGCCGGCAAATGCGGCTCCTGTTCTGCCGAAGTCAATGGCATGCCCAAGCTCATGTGCATGACACGCCTTAGTTCACTCCCTCTCGAAGAGCCGGTTACCATCGAGCCGATGAAAGCATTTCCTCATATAAAGGATTTGGTCACGGATGTTTCATGGAATTACAGTGTGAAAAAGAACATCGCCAAGTTCAAGCCACGTCCTCCCGACGCGCCGGACGGAACTTGGCGCATGGCCCAGCAGGATGCTGATCGCGTCCAGGAATTTCGCAAATGTATTGAGTGCTACCTGTGTCAGGATGTCTGCCACGTTTTGCGCGAGCACCACATGCACGACCAGTTTATCGGCCCGCGTTTTCTGGTTTATACCGCGGCTCTGGAAATGAACCCTCTGGACTCAGCGGATCGCGTCCCCGCACTTCGGCGGCAATACGGGATCGGATTGTGCAACATTACAAAATGTTGCACCAAAGTCTGCCCGGAAAACATCACCATCACCGACAACGCCATTATTCCTCTAAAGGAACGCGTCGTAGATCGTTTCTTCGATCCTTTGACGAAGATCTTCCGTGTATTCGGTGCTTCTGGGCACTAGGAGGCGTGTATGCATTTCGATCTAAAATCCATCTCGGCGGAAAGTGTCCCGAAAGCTCTGGAGAAAGCCGAACGTTATCGACTTCTCAACGAACCGAGCCTGGCTGAAAGCATTTGTCTGGACATTCTGGCCATTTCGCCGTCGCACCAACAGGCGCTCATTTCACTTCTGCTCGCCCGCACCGACCAGTTTGGCTACGGCAGCCCGATGAAATCGGCAGAAGAGGTGTTGCACCGTATCGAAGACGAATACGAGCGTGCGTACTACGCCGGTCTCATTTGGGAGCGTCAGGGACATGCACATATTCGACAACATACGCTTTCAAGCAACGCTAACAGTTATCACGCCCTGCGCGAAGCTATGGGACACTACGAGCGAGCCGCCGCTCTCCGGCCGCCCGGAAACGACGATGCTGTTTTGCGCTGGAACGCCTGCGCGCGCGTGCTCATGCACAATCCGGAGATTCGCCCCATGCCGGATTCAGACTTCCAACCTATCACTGGCGAGTAGCAAGCGTTTTGCGGAGATATTCTGCCACCTCATTGATGAAGCGATGGACGGACACCTCCGCGATGCGGTGCCCGGCCAGCGTATTCATGGCTCTTCCCAAGGGGCCGAACGGCGGTTCGTAGAGTCCTCCAAAATCCAACTGCGTTTCGGTACTGGTTAGCGGGTAAATCGAAAGCTCAGCCTTCATAAACGGGAACAAACCCGGCGCGGTCACCGCTTCCCATTCGAGCAACAGCCGCGTGGCCGGGCCCGACGTGGCGTCGGCCATTTTTTCTTCGACACCCTTGACAGAAATTTTGACATCCGCCTTGACGCCGATACCACCAAGATCCACGTGGAGCTCGGCAGCGACCGATTGCGCCCGAGAAGCGGCAGCTTTCGTGGCCTCCTGGAAGACATCGAGTGCATTTCGCTTTAAGACTTCACGCACCATTGCATACGAATGATTAACGTAGTTATAACAGCGAATCTCAATCCCTTTGTTCATTAGCAATACCTTGCTACTTTCATTCACCTGTGATTGCAGAACTCTACCACAGGATGGGCGCTGAGCATTTTCTAGATGCCCTTAGGAATTGGGAGCCCCCTAGCCACTAGGCTGAACAGCCCTCTTCGTCGAAGTGACCCCGCCAGGGCTCATGCACCGTCGTATAGAACGCCCAGTCTCGCCATATTCAGGTTAGGTTCAGGCTGCCTGACTGGGCCACCGATCGAGTGCACGCTATGAACACACCTGTACCTTAGGGCTATTCAAGTTGAGACAGAAAAACCTGAGACTTAGTGAATTGAGCCCTCGACTCTCGAGGATCTTTTTGTAAGGGTGGTCAAAAATGAATAAGATCTTCTTGTTGGTCTTCACAGGCGTTCTCTTGACTGTTTTGGGTTGTTCGGGAAAGCCCCAGAACAGCGCATCCAAGTCCCCCTCACTCCAGGTAGTGCAGCCATCATCGGCTGCGGCCGACCGGTCTCCGGCAGCCGAGTCACTTGCGGCGTTGCCCGCTGTGTCGGTCGGATCGAATCATGAGGCCT
>Ga0187772_10001348_pt1 | contig 11622 bp, 10 predicted proteins | sample 0116_SJ02_MP15_2_FD_133137 | JGI IMG/M metagenome (GOLD analysis project Ga0187772, IMG submission 133137) | Tropical peat soil microbial communities from peatlands in Department of Meta, Colombia - 0116_SJ02_MP15_20_MG | ecosystem: Environmental > Terrestrial > Soil > Wetlands > Peat | place... | reverse complement strand
GCATTGGGATCGCCGGTTCCGTCATATCTAGGTGCCTTCGGATAAGGGCAAATCGGGCGCGACACGGGAGTAGTGGCTGCGGCTTCTCCCTCTTTGGTGGCGATAATGGCGGCCGGGGCTTTACCATTTTCGACCCATTCGACGAGAGCAGTGAAGATATCATGCTGGGCATCGCCTCGGGCCAGGCCATCGTGTTGTCCAAAGGAAGTTGCGCCGGGCCCACCGGCGCAGTGCTGCATGCCGGCGACCATGTACAGGCGCATCGATTGCTCGGCCGCCGGGCCCATCGTCGAGACGACGCCGTTGTAGTAGTTCACCGTATTCTCCGCCGCGATCGCCGGATCATTCCAGCCGTGGTAAAGAATCAGCTTGCCTCCGCGTGAAAAAAACGGCTTCAGGTCAGGATTCACGGCGTCCATCGTGTCTCCGGTTTTCTCGAGCGCATCTTTCAGAGAGCTGGCGACGTTTGCCTTTTTGTAATCCCAGTCTTTATTGCCATAGACCATGTCGCCGAAGTAGCCCGTCACGAACGAGAGACCCAGACTCTTGCCTTCCTCGGGGCCGGTGAGCCACAAGCTCCAGCCGAAGTCGCCGTCTTCGGCGCCGGGCAGCAGGCCAGGAAAAAGTTGTTTGCCGGAAGAATCGCGCAGTCCGGCATAAATCACTTTGAGCGAATCAATCTGGGCTTGGGTCAGACATTCATCGGAATCCGCTCCCCTGCAAAGCATCACGGCAGGATCGAAATGGCATTGCCGCGGATCGTTTAAGACGCCGTCTTTAACTCCGTCCTGGGCATCGCAGGCGGCAAGCACTGCCTTGCTGATCGCCGGGATCTTGGCTTTGGAAATGTAGCCGTTGCGGCCGAGCGCCTGCGAGATCTTCAATCCGTCGGCGAGCATGGGCGCCCAGTTATTGGCGGGAGCGCCCGCGATGATGCCGTCGTAATCCGCAGGAAAGCGCTGTGCCTCCATCAGCGCCTGGCGGCCGCCGTTGGAACAGCTGGCGAAATACGATCGTTTGGGCGCATCCCCGTAAAACGCCTTGGTCACGGCTTGGCCGTCTACCGCCGTCAAGTGAATCGCGCGGTATCCGTAGTCGACGAATTTGTCGGGATGCCCGAGTGCCCATTCGGCGCCTTCGGCGGAGTGACCGGTGTCGGTGCTGGCTGCGGCATAGCCTTCGGAAACCGCTGCGGCCAGGCCCGAGTAATTGATGAAGCCGGCGAATCCGCCATTGCCTAGGCCGCGAAACTTGCCGTTCCAGCCGCTGACCGGCATCCAGAACTCGGCTCTGATCTCGGAATCGGCAGCCGGTTGCAGCGTCGCCGTCACGCGGCAGAAGGCGGGCGTCTGTTTGTAGATCGGTGGGACCTTCTGATCGGGCTTCAGGTTCGGCGGAACAAAGGCGCCGGCGGCGACTCGTTCAGCGACCGTGATGGTGACGTTCGGCATGGCCAGCTGACGCAAGCTGGCGCAGCTTTGGGCAGAGGAATCAGCGCCCCACGCAAGCGCAGAACACGCGCAGATAGAAAAAACCAGCAAACAGGAGCGATTGGACATGCGAGCTAGAGTCTCAGAAGTGAGGAGACATTGACAAGGCACGGCGTTGGATTTGGCTTTCGCGCAAACTCAATGCTGGCTGTCCTTGGCGGCCAATTTCTCAGCAGCGAGCTTTTCCGCTGTGGTCAGGGCATCGGCAGCGCTGACCTTCACATCTGGTTCTATGCCTTTTCCTTCCCAATCACCTTTCGTCACCGGGTTGATCGGCCGGCCGAACGGAACACCGATCGTGAAGTGATCTCCGGCGGGCATGCCTCGTACGGGATGGGCGCCACCTCCGGTAGTCTCGCCCACGATGGTGGCGCGCTTTTGCGTCTGCAGATCAAAAGTAAATTCCTCCCCTCCGGAAAACGTCTCGTGCGAAGTGAGTACGTAGACGGGCTGATCGACAAAACGGGGCCCCGGAGTCCAGGGAAGGGTCCAGAATTGGTGGGTCTCATTGTCGTGGCGGTTGGTGAGATCGTTGATATGAGTGGGCTCGCGGAACAGATACGAAACCATGAAATCGACCATGCTGGGATCGCCGCCGTGATTTTCCCGCAAATCAAAGATCAAGGCATCGGTGTGCGCTACAAAGTTCATCGCGGCCACAACCGTCGGTCCGCAAATGTTCGGATTGGGAAACGCGCCGAACTTGATATAGCCAATATTGTGGCTGAGGATTTCAACCTTGGAGAACGTACAGTTGTCATGTTCCAGCATCGTGCGGAACCTGGCTTCGTCGGCTGGGCTCGGCGGATGCGGTTCACTCGAGGGACCGGGCCCCGGCGGCAAGAGGTAGGGATCGTATCCGACGAAGAGATGTTTATCGTGGCTGACCGCGCGCAGTTCGCGCTGTAGCGCATCCGCGAATTCATTGCCATCCGTAATCGAGTTGTAGTCGCCGTGCTTCTGGTGGTCGCGGACGGCCTCGACCATCTTCGCGGCCACATCGGAATACACGTAATACTCGGTCAGCCGCTCGCTGATGGCGTCAATCGCTTTCTGTCGAGTAGCTTCATCCAGTTGAATGTCATCCAGTTTCGCACCCGGCGGAATGGCACGGATTCCCATGCGCTTTACCTTTGGTGGCGTGGTGCTGGCGAGTGTCAGGGTTCCGTAGGCATCGACGTTGTCTCCGCGTCCGTGGACAAGAAACGAGAGCTTATCCGGATCGCTGTGCACAATGGAGACGAGGGTAAAGCCGCCGGTCTGGCTGGCAAAGGAAGTCAGTCCATCGGCATCGTTTTCGGGGTCGAATTCCTTCACGTAGGCGGCGATCCGGTCGTGATCGCCGCTATTGAATGCATCGAGGAAAGCCCGAAGCGTACGGCCTGCTGGAGTATCGGGAATGCTGACATCTGCGCGTGCACCGAGCGAGAGGAGGGCGATCAAGAGGACAAGACACAGGCCCGTTCTCACGAGAGTGCACCGTTCGGGCGCGCGAGATTGACGGAGCATCATGGCCTCCTAATGATGGCGGCCGCTTCCTAATCGAAGATGAGTACAGCCGAGGCGATGACGGTCGTCCAGAGGCCGCGCTTGTCGCCGACGGCCGATTGGGTGACGTTGGCGGTGCGGACGATCTTGTTCGAGAGCCGGTAGATCTGCTTTTTTTCGTCCCAGGAGCGGTCGGGATCGAATTCCACGTTGAGGGTGGTAGCGAGCATTTCAGCGGCAAGCTCTTCGGCGTATTCTCCGGCAGCATCTTCGGTTTCGCCGAAGGAATGATGCTCGCTCAGGTAACCGTAGGTATTGCGGTCAGCAGGGATGGCGACGCCGATCGAAGAGGCGAGCAAGCGATGCGGCTCGCGCGTTGAATTTTCGGCGACCACTGCGAAAACGACCTCTCCGGGATTGAGATACTTCACGCCTTCCTTGCGGGCAAGCAGCTTGCAGTTGGGAGGAAAGATGGAGGACACCCGCACCAGATTTTGAGCGGCAATGCCGGCATCGCGCAGGGCCAATTCAAAGGAAGTGAGCCGTTCCCGATGTTTGCCGACTCCCTTGGTAAAGAAAATCCGCTTGGGAACCATGTCTTTGCCCAATGTCGACGATCCTCCGCACGAAAAAAATTTTCGATGATGAGAATGCACAACATAACACAATGGTTTGTAAAGAAAATATGAATTTCAACAGAGGGGACAAGAAAGTTATGGGCGAGCGGATCTCGAAGGCAAATCGGTCGAGTTCCGCTCGACCCGGGACCCATTCGACTCGCATAGCTCGGAGCAGGCTCACGGGGGAGGCCGTCCCACATGGTGCTGATACGAAGAGCGCGAATCAGTCCGCTTTGACCGAGCTGACGGTGATGGTGTCGCCCTTGGCGCTGCCGGTCACCGTGGCTTTCGCACCAGCCTGCTTGTCGAGCGTGTCGAGGGCGGCCTTGTCCGTCGTCTCGAGCGTGTAAACTTTGTCGCCGACGACCAGGGCGTATTTCGATCCCTTGCTGACGCAGGCGCGAGTGCACGAGGCCGCATCGCCCATGGCATGCTTGGCGCCGCACATGGCGTCACTGACGGTCCCGGTGTAGGTTGAGCCTTTGGCGGCGAAAGCGGGAAGGGCGAAGCTCACAGCGATCAGCAGAGCCAGCGAAGCGAGTCCGAGTTGCAGTGAACGAGACTTCATCCGTTTTTCTCCTTGTTGCAATTTTAGTCGGTGTCGATTTGATGCCAAATTCCCCACTCAGCGGGGAGGACAGATGAAAGATGCGCTGATCGGCCGGAAGTTACAGACCCGACCCACTATGCCCCTGTGCACCTCTCGGAAAAACCCACCCAGTATACGAAAAACTACGGGGAGACGCGGAACGCGCCTCCCCGTGCTCAGCCCAGCCGACGAGGGGGAAGGTCCGGGCTGAGGTGCGAGCGATAGATTACAACCGGATAAAGACGAAGAAATGGGGGAGGGAAATTTGTTCCGAAAAACGAACAAGATTGTGACTGGCTCCGGGAGCTGCGGCCAAGATAGCGGAGAATGCAGGTATGTAGTTCATTCAGCGAGCCGGGCTGTGATCAATCGCAGTTCCGATGGATGCACGCAGCGTGTTCGCGACCCTGCCCGCAATGTCGTCCTGGACCCGAAGCAGGTCGTCGAAGCGGCGATCGTAGGTTTCCGACCAGACAACGTAGCCGTTGCAGGGATGAATCAGGCGCGCCGCAACCCGGAGGCGCGAGCCGGACTTCCGCACGCTGCCATCGAGCACGTAGGCCACGCCCAGCCGGCTGGCGATATCCGCCACAGGAATTTGTTTGCCTTTGAAATAGAACGACGACGTGGGAGCCGAGACCTCGAGGCCGGGAACCCGACTGAGTTTGTCGATGAGTTCCTCGGTCATGCCGTCGGCGAATTCCTCTTCTTTCATTCCCTCGGTCAGGTCGAGAAAGGGCAATACGGCAATAGACTTTGCCGGAGTCTTCGCGACGGCTGGTAAGGATGGATTCGCGTGGGCCGCCCGGCTGTGGAACCACGGCCGGAAGAGGAGCAGCACGAGAAGAGCGAGGCAAGCCGCAAGACCTACAACCCAAGACATGGCGCGGAAATGATGGGCTGGCCGGTTGCGGCTGATGGGTTCGGGTTCGGCCGGTGAATCCAGTGAGCCCGACTTAGGATGGGATTCATCGGTCCAAGGCCGAACCGAAGCGATCATGCGGTATCCCAGCCGCGGGACGTTCGCGATATAAGTCGGCTGACGGGAATCATCGCCGAGCAGGCGACGCAGCGTGGCCACGGCTTGATACACCGAATCGGGAGTGACGTTGACTCCGGCCCAGACCTGATCGAGCAGGTCATCGATGCTGACGACCTCGCCCGGGCGCTCGGCGAGGTAGAGGAGTAGGCGCAACGTCCGGATCTCAAGCCGGGCGGATTCGCCATTGCGTGAAATTTCCCCGGACGCCGGATCGACGCGCCAGTCCCCGATAAGCAGCATCGTCGTGGTTGGACGTTCCATGGGGAAATCCGTTATACGGCCGTGGATTGAAACGAACAGCGGCGATTGTACTGGCGTTCAGAACAATTCAGGAATCCTTCAGGCCATGCTCAGGACTCTAACCGGCCGTTCGAGATAGGCTCCGTTGGAAGCCGACTTTGGGTTTCCGAACATGGGAGTTCGGCGCGTTCACGAAAGCATCTCGTTTCGGGATGACGCCAATCTCTCGAAAGGGAATAGCAGCAGGAAAGTGATGAAAGAGAGGACCGAATGAGCGACGGCAGGGCATTTCCACAACTGAGGAAGGGAAACGCAATTCTCGCGATCGTAGCCGGCGGCGTGGTCGCCGGGACCCTGGACCTTTTGCAAGCCTGCGTCTTGTTCGGGTGGGACATTCCGCTGGTGATTGCTGCCGGGTTGCTGGGGCGGCAAGCTTTCCAGGGAGGCGCAGGAACATACATCCTGGGAGTTCTGTTGCACTTCTTTATCACCGGCTCGGCGGCGGCGATCTACTACGGGGCCAGCCGAAGACTGGGTTTTCTGGCGGAGCATCCGCTGGTGTGCGGGCTGTTTTTTGGTGGAGCGGTGGAGGAGTTCATGAGTCTGATTGTGTTGCCGTTGTCGGCCCTGCACGCCCGTGGACCGTACACCTTGCATGACCGGATGCTCGGCTTGGGTGTGCATATGGTGGTGGTCGGACTGCCGATAGCCTTCAGCGTGAGCCGGTTCGGAGGGAGAGAATCTCACTCCGGCGCAGGGGCTTTGACGGTGTAAATCAGATCGACATCGACGGTCTTGTCGGCGATATTGGCGGTGACGTGGGAATCGACCGACCAGTCGAGGCGCGAGGGCAACAGTTTGTGTGCCTCCGGCAGATATTGGTCGAGGTAGGTGGAGTCGAACACGTCACCCTGGCGAATCTTCCAGATGTTGCGGAGTTTTGTGGTCAGGCTGTTATCGAGGCCGCGAAATTCAAGATCCCCCATGCGGAAGACAGGGCCCTCCTTGACGTCTAGAACAATGGCGACGGTGCCGGCTGCATCGTCGTATTGGGCGTTAGCCTTGATGCCTGCCGTGATGAAGCCACGGGAGCCGTAGAGTTTCTGCACGGACTTCAGGTCATCGGCGAGACGGACCGTGTTGGCGGGCTGGCCGATTTCGGCGCGGACCATCTTGGCGAGCGCGTCGGTGGGGAACTCATGATTGCCCGACCATTCGAGACTCGCCAGCTTGTAGACCTCGCCCGGAGTGACGGCGAAAGTGACGTCGACGACCGTCTGATGGGCAGGACCTTCGGCGACTTCGCCGGCGTCAGCTGAAGGCAACTGAACGACCTTCGGCTGCGGCTCTCCAGAGGCCGCCTTCAGGTAGCCGCGTGCGTGAAAGACGGGCAGGAGTTGATGCTGCACGAAGGCATCGAGGCGGCTGCGGGAATATTCGCGATTGGAAAAGGCTTCGGCGGCGGTTTCCAGCGGGGCGCGCTCGGCGTCGCCGACCCCCGTGAAATCAATGTTGCGAACGCGAATCAGAACGTCGGAGACGCTGTAGTCGATGGATTCGACCGGTCCGTCGCTCTTCCCGGTGCGCACGTAGTTGACGTGCCCGGGAATCGCTTTTTCCACCAGCATGGCCTGAAGAATGTCGGAAACCTGGTCGGCCAAACCTCCCGAGGCCGGGAGTTCGCCGTCGAAGAGCGGGACGCTGCCTCTGATGCGGCGAAGGAGTTCGGCGTCGGAGAACCAGACGAAGTCCTCAAAGCGGGCGGGGACGAACTTGGTCGCATCGGTTACATGGAATTCCACCTTGGTACCGGAAAACGTGTAGGAAAAACTGTAAGCGACGTCGGTGAAAGCGCCGGTATCGCCGAGGTGGACGGCGGCGCGCTTAAAGTCGTCCTCGGTGACATTGGGCCCAAGTTGGAGCCCGGTGGAAGCGACAATCGCGGCTTCCGGAAAGCGCTTGCTACCGGTAGCCTTGATCTCGATCAACTGGCGGGCAGAGGCGGGCATCTGGGTCAGCGGTTTCGGGGATTGCGCGGGCACGCGCGCGCCACTGAGAAGCACGAGAAACAAGATTCTGGAAGCCGCCTTGGTCATCGACTTGGGGTCTGCACTAATTCTTGCGTAGGTTTGTGCTTGACCGCAATGTCGATGAAGGCGAGGGCGGCGCGGCTGAGGGCTTTGTCTTTGCGGAAGACCAGGGCCAGGTCCCGGCGGACGTGGGCATCGGCGATGGCGACGGCGGAAAGAACTTTGGCCCGCACGTCCTCGTCGACATTCGAGCGGGCGATGAAGCCGATGCCGACCTCGGCGGCCACGAAGCGCTTCAGCAGTTCGCTGGAGTCAAGTTCCATGGTGAAATTGGGCTTGAGACGGCGTTCGTGAAACAGTTCCTCAATCGCGTCACGGGTATGACCGGCCTTGGGGACGATCAGCGGGAACTTGGCCACGTCGGCGAGGGTCGCTGATTTCATCCTGCCGAGAGGATGCTGCGGCGGCGCGATGATGATCAGTTCATCGCGATGGATGAGAACGACGGTCAGGCGGCTATCGGTGACGGGGAGGGAAACGACGCCGAAGTCGACGGAGTTGTCGATGACGGATTCGAGAATCTTGGCGTAGTCGGCGCGCTTGATGTTGACCGAGACATCGGGATACTGCTTCTTAAAATCGGCGAAGACGTAGGGCAGGATGTGCAGGCAGGTGCCTTCGTTCGCACCCACGATGATTTCCCCGCGCGGAACGCGCTCCATCTCGGCGATGGAGACCATCATCGCCTTGCGGGCGTCGAGGGCTTCTTCCACATACTTCAGGAAAGCCTTGCCCGCCGCGGTGAGGGATACCTTGCCGCCGGAGCGGTCGAAGAGCTTGGCGCCGACCTCTTCCTCGATCCCGCGAATCTGGGATGAGATCGCCGGCTGCGTGCGGAAACGCTTCTCCGCCGCACGCGAAAATGAGGCGTGGCGGGCGACCTCGAGAAATGTTTCCAGCTGATCGAAATCCATAAGAACGGGGGTCAGGGACTAGCAAGTCAGTGAGAAGCGGCTGTACTGGGCCCTAATCCCTGAAGTATAAAGTCCCGTTATCAGGGCTATAGAAACAATCGAATTGCCAGCCTTGCGGCGACGGATTACACTCGCCCGTCCCGCTTAACGCGACCGATTGTAGCAGCCGACAAGTAGAATCGTCGGCGGTCGTTGGTCGTTAGCCGTTCGCGCCTCTATTCGCTTCCCAGGCCAGCGACCAACGACAAGCGACCTCATCGCAGCTAACGCACTCCCTCGAAGGAATCCCAATGGTTGAACCCAAGACGGTAATCGAATTCGCCAAAACACACGACGCCAAGATTCTCGACTTGCGCTTTACCGACATACCCGGCCTCTGGCACCACGTTTCGTATCCGATCGAGCAATTGACCGAGGTGTCGTTTAGCGAGGGCTTCGGCATCGACGGCTCGTCAATTCGCGGATGGGCGACGATCGACGAAAGCGACATGCTGCTCAAGCCCGATCCGAGTTCGCACATGCTCGATCCTTTCACCGAAGTGCCGACGCTGACCCTGGTATGCGACGTGGTCGATCCGGTGACGAAACAATCTTATGATCGCGATCCGCGCTACATCGCGCGCAAGGCCGAGATGTATCTGGCGGCGACGGGACTGGCCGATACGGCGTATTTCGGGGCCGAGGCGGAGTTTTTCATCTTCGACAACGTGCGCTTCGATCAGCGCGAGCAGTACGGCTTTTACTACATCGACGCCGAGGAGGGACGCTGGAATTCGGGCAGGGAAGAGAATAATCTTGGCTACCGACCGCGGTACAAGGAAGGATATTTTCCGGTCGCGCCCACCGATCACTATCAGGACCTGCGCTCGGAGATGGTGCTGACCCTGCAAAACTGCGGGGTGGAAGTGGAGTGTCATCACCACGAAGTGGCCAGCGGCGGGCAGACGGAAATCGATCTGAAATTCGATTCACTGGTGCGCTCGGCCGACAAGATGCTGCTCTACAAGTACGTCGTGAAAAACGTGGCGAATCAGTACGGCAAGACGGTGACGTTCATGCCGAAACCGCTGTTCGGCGATAACGGCAACGGCATGCACACGCACCAGTCGTTGTGGAAAGATGGGCAGCCATTGTTTGCGGGCGACGGTTACGCCGGTATGTCGCAACTGGCGCTGTGGTACGTCGGCGGTCTGCTGAAGCATGGGCCGGCGTTGGCAGCGATCATCGCGCCGACGACCAACTCGTATAAGCGGCTGGTACCGGGGTTTGAGGCGCCGGTGAATCTCGCGTATTCGCGGCGCAATCGTTCAGCCGCGTGCCGTATACCGATGTACTCGGCTTCTCCCAAAGCAAAGCGGGTGGAGTTCCGGCCTCCAGACCCGAGCTGCAATCCGTACATGGCGTTCGCCGCGATGCTGATGGCCGGGCTCGACGGCATCGAGAACAAGATGGACCCGGGCACGCCGCTCGACAAAGACATTTACGAACTGGATCCCGAGGAGTTGGCGGGCGTGCCTTCCATGCCGGGCTCGCTCGAAGAGGCGCTCGACGCGCTGGAACGCGACCATGCGTTTCTGCTGAAGGGCGACGTGTTCACGGAAGAATTACTGCGAACCTATGTCGACTACAAGCGAACGAAGGAAGTGGATGCGATCCGGCAAAGGCCCCATCCGTACGAGTTTGCTCTGTATTACGACATCTAGATGCCTTCTTCCTCGCGGCTAAGCCGCTGCAAGGAGTCGACCTCAGATAGTTGCATGCGAGATCTCTTGAACTCCTTACAGTTCGTGCTCCCCCTTCGGCGTGGAATGCGGTAGCCTGGTAAGTGCCGCGCATTCTAGCCTGCTTTTCCACAGGTCTGTCCAAATGGGCTATAGACGAGCCTTTGGCCCCGTGTCAGAGTGCTTGCTTCCCAGGTCAGTCTCACAGCCGGGCATCCGCAACTGCGCGGCAACAAGGACGGAGCATCATGACGATCCACCAGCCGTCAAAGTCCACACGCTACGAGTCGAGCGCTCAAGAAAAAATGCAGGAACGGAAAGTGGAAGAGAAGCAAATTCAGCGCTTGCAGGCGATCCTTGCAAAGAAGATGGGATCGGGAGACAATACCGCAGCAGACCGCGCCGCCTGACTTCGGCATTCGGGATCCTAACGACTTTCTCCCATCTGCGGCTGCCGTCGAGGAGTCGAGCCATGCGCCTACTACTGAGTCAATTGTGGCGTGCAGAGGATGGCCAGGATATAGCGGAATATGCCGTGATGCTGGCGGTGATCCTGGTCATTGTCGTGGGTACGATTCGCCTGATCGGAAGCAACGCGAACAACGTGTTCTCCTCTGCTGCCAGTTCCATTCAATAACGCCAGAGCCCAAGTTCGAGGCCCCGGCCTACCAACAGGCAGGCGTTTTGGGGTATCCAAACTGTATTCGGACTTGACCCCGGCGGTTGAAGCTATTCCCGAAAAACCACGACGGAGGCGGATCAGGGAAACGGGTGCCCTTGCCGATCGCCGGCTGTCGGCTGGACCGTCCCTACGTAGCACTCATTCCCTGACGCAACCACAACCGACAGTCCACTTATTGCGGCTCGGCGTAAACGTTGTGGACGAATCCGCTGGCGTTGGTGTTGGGCCAGTCGGGATGCTCGGTCTTGAGCTGGTCGGAAATCTGTTTCCCAGCGTCGTCGGCGGAGACTCCCTGGCCTTTGAGGGCGAGCGCTCGCGTACGGATTTCCGAGATCAGCTTAGTTTCCGCGGCAACGAGCGTGCCATCGCCGGGAGCGCTGTGGTCGGGCAGGATATGTGCGGGATTTAGAGCCGCGACCTTATCAAGCACAGCCAGCCAGCTTGCCGGCGTGCCTCCGTCTCCGTAGATGAACGGCATGGTCTGGTTCTGCACGACGTCGCCCGAGATCAGGGTGCGATCGGGCTCGACAAATGTGAGCTCGTCGCCTTTGGTATGCGCGCCGCCAAACCAGAGCAGGCGCGCAGTGATGCCTCCGAGATCGATGGTGACTTCGTGATCGAAAGTGACGTCCGGCGGGCGCAGGACAACGCCCGCGAGCAGTTCCTTATTCTGCGGCGAGCGCTGGCTGAACATGTCCATCATCTCCTGGCCGTGCTTTTCCATCTCCTGCTGTTGGACCGCGTCT
>Ga0187772_10001347_pt1 | contig 11623 bp, 10 predicted proteins | sample 0116_SJ02_MP15_2_FD_133137 | JGI IMG/M metagenome (GOLD analysis project Ga0187772, IMG submission 133137) | Tropical peat soil microbial communities from peatlands in Department of Meta, Colombia - 0116_SJ02_MP15_20_MG | ecosystem: Environmental > Terrestrial > Soil > Wetlands > Peat | place... | reverse complement strand
ATCAATCTCTGTATCTTGCTTGACTACCACAGGATTTTTCGTCATTATATCTATGGCTCGAATGCTGTCAAGGTTCTTGCCTTGTCTTATAGTCCGCAGGATATCAACTGCGGTAACTATACCTATGACTTTAACACTACTGTTGATAACGGGCAAGCCATTAAAGTTTCCAATAAGAAGCCTAGCAGCAATCTCCCTAGCAGTAGTGCCTTCCCGAGCAGCAACTAGATTACTTGTCATTACTTTAGAGGCCTTCATTTGACACCTTGCAAAGATATGACACTAAAGAGTCTTAAATGTTAAGGCCGGGAGAGAGGGACGTCAGAAAGATCAACTCCACTATTTGTTGTTTACCCAGGCCGCTACTAGTCTTACGTCACTTTAGTTAAATGTTTGTCGGACTGTCATTGTGATTATTCATCTATAAATTTGCTGGGACGCACTATTCTTAACAAGGCAGGGCACGTTGCCGTTATGATAGCTGCAGCAAATATGGAATAGGAGATCAACTTCAACCGTAAATCTCCTTCACTCAAATACTATACTTTCTATAGTTACCACATGTTCTGAGAAACCGCAATTATTTGTTATCAGGATCCATCCATACTATCCATCAAAACTTTCCTTTCTCTCTGAAGCTTCAAATCCCTTTGACGATCGTCAGCGTCTATCTGAGCCGATAATATCTTGAGCGACTCCTTAACCTTTTCATGTTGCTTCGGAGTCAATCTATCTCCTCTTGGACCTTCAAGCAACTCCTGAACGGTCGGTTTATAATATGATAAAGCCAAGCCCGTATCTTGTCCCATCAAGGTTTTGACATGTAACGATTTCATCTTAGTCTCTGCATTTGTCTGAAAGAACTTGCGGAATCCGTGATTAGTTTTGAACTCACGTCGACGAATCAATTTCCTATCTAATTTCTTCCTCAAACCCTGTGCTCTTAATGCTCGTTCCATCAAAGCTCTAAGTCCTTCGGTATTCATTTGCTGAGGAATGGGAGCAGGAGCGTTTGTATCCCATAACATTATCATTAGCCAACTTTCCCCGTTAACATCTTCACCACTCTTCTTACGGAAATCCATCCACTCCTGTAAGGCGTTAAATGCTTCAGGTGATATGAACGAGATATATTGTTCATTTTCTCCCGCATAGACAGTAATTTTAGCTGCTACAATCTTGTTATTTCTCCAAATAGGTCCAACATGTTTCCATTTTAAATATTCCCAAGCTCCTATTCTGATACCTGAAGAAGATGTCACTAATACAAGAGGCTTAATTCGCCTATCGGGATATTCGACAACTTTCCCGATTTCTTCATGTGTTGGTGCTCTATCATTTGCGAATCTCCTGCCAGTAGGCATGATATTTGTTATCTTTTTCCATGACAATTCTATATCATGGGTGCTGCAAAACAATCTCACAGGCTTGTAAAAATTGCAAATAGTAGATTCAGCTAATTCCCCATTCTCCACTCTCTGTTTCTTATCACGTATAAAATCTCTCAAGCCATTTTGTGCCCATTCTTTCCCTCCATCTCCTTTTACTCTTGTAAGAAATTCTCTAGACTGGTTATCTATATCGCCTTTTAATCCCAATGAGTTAAAGAACATTTTTAGTTTGATAATATATTGCTGCCTTGTTAAGTAAGATAGCCTGACATCTAGAAAATCAGACATTGGACTGTCTGCTGGAAACTTTTCTAAAGTCTTGACCTTCTGAGCCACTTACAATAAAATAGAAGTCTTTACCCTATTAAAATGCATGTATAAGCAACGTTATCATTGTAAATCATCTGAGATATACGATACAGGAAGCTAGGAAATAACTAAAAATGATAAATACAAAGAACCACAAAACAGCGACTGAACTCGCAACAGCTGCACTCGTAGCTGTAATAGTAGTAGGTATAGTAACTCTAGGAAATGAGTATTTCGTATCGGCTGATAAGATGGATAAAAATGATACAGTCAGTGTTAACTTAACATGCGTGATTACTCCTAAACCAGGTGTTTCCCCGTGCACTCGTCAGTGAGTGCACCGAAAGAAATTATTTTTCTTTTGTAGCAACAAATCGGTTAGTTAACGCTGGCGACGAGAAGAGCTGTCATCCAATGATGTGTGCGGGAATCATGCATACGCCTGCAAGCCTGGAAGAAGCAAGACAGTGTTGTTCGAAGGCGTGAAAGGAGATAGAGATGAAGGACGCAATACACAGATACGCTATTTGGAAAAGGAATGGATATTGATATTGGAACTACAACTGGGAAGAAAAGTCTAGATTATCGATCGTCAAATTTAGGGTTGGTATGATATATCGCATTTTTATCACAATTTCGATATAGAAGCTCTATGAGCCATTTTATTTCATTTTATGTAGGATGCGTTCGTGTCCGACAGATAATACTGTCTGTCTATCTGAGATATGTTAGCAACTGGCGCACTTGACGCACTTGCATGCTTCGTATTTTAGACTGGATGGGCGATCTTATCTACACTTTCGAATGCATTACCGTTCCTTTTTTTGAAAATTGACAAGTGTGTGAAAGTATTTAGGTTTTGAAAAAATCTGTTTTTAAGCAGTAAAAAATAGGAATAGTTGTGATTAATTACAGCAGATTTTCGAGTAGTTATGACGGTAAAATAAGGTCAATAACATCAACTAACAGATAATATGAATTACGACCCTATACTAAACCCGTATAGGATAGAATAGGATCCTAGCAAGCAAGTTCCCACTGAGATATGAACATTTGACTTTTGTCGGTTTCGGTCAATTATTTGAAACCGTAAGCATAATTCTTAGCTCACTGTCAATACATGTGAACCTATTCATTGGAAGCCGGATAAGTCTGACCTTTATAGGACATAATAAGCTAATAATCGACATCATAGTTACTCATTGTAAGTAATGAACGTAATCTCTTTTCTAAAGGAATACCTGGAGAATGTTCGTATCTGTTCAGCTGAACATGGCCAGATATCCATGAACAACAATAATCACGTCGAGAATCAGCTAGGCTAAACGACATTGGTTACCGAGCCTAGAGAATTGCTTCGTCACATATGAATATAGCCAATAAGTTGGTACTCAGTTCATCTAATATATTGACGCAGCATCACACTAGAGCATTCGTCGAAAGTCCCATTATCTATTCATAGAGAAGCATGTGTTCGAGAGGAGCAAGAGTTCAAGCAAATAGTTCCATTAAGTAAACAAATTATAGCGTCTAGGGAAGGAATCAAACCTCCTACCTCCGTGGCAAACATTTGTTCGCTTTCAGAGGCATCTGTCAAGACGAGACATGTCTACAAAGGTAGAATTGTTTTATATATGCTACACCATCAACCCATCACGCGGATGACCGGTAATGGCCGTGCCTTTCATGGCAAGAATATAAGAATCATAAGCAAGGTATCATGATACATTAAGCCGGTTAGCTGTTACCTAAGCCGGTAAGCTATAATGTCACCTATGTATGTAAGTGCAACAATTAGGTAACAGAATGTGGAATATAGACATTTGTAGTCTATATTCCGAATAACGAATATATGACGGACTATAAATAACATAAAGACCATAGTAGAAGTACAGTAGCAGAAAAGACCCTTACGTTTAGCAGCTTAGTCATTATATCACTATCGATAGTTTTGCGATTGGCTCAGTTGGAAACCAAAGAGTGGTTGCAGCCAACATATGCGGAAGTGGTTTAGGTTGTGACGGTTGGGATGTTAAAACCAGTTGACTGCTTTACTACTAATGAAAATCGACTCTTCCTGATTTATTTGAAAGACCAAAGATCTTTTCTGTATGCCAACTATAATTAAACCAAATCGTCTTCGTCCCCGTGTAAATATTCTTCAATTTTTCCAGAAATTTGTTCTTTGGCGATTTTGATATAGCCGCAGTCTATTTCGGTACCAATATATTTCACACCTAAGCGTTTACATGCTAAAGCGGTAGTACCTATTCCCATAAATGGGTCATAAACAAGCAATCCATCTTTTCTTCCATGTAGCTTTATGCATAGCTCGGGTAATTTAACTGGGAATACAGCAGGATGGGGTCGTTGTTCCTGAATAGTGAGATACGGTATAAACCAAACATTCCCTCTGTCTCTTCTATCCTCTGTAGCAGATTTCCACCTGCCAATATTGGTCTTGTCTTGATATTTAACGCCTATTCCCATTTTATCGATTTTTACATCCCCAGTTTTCGTAAAGTGAAAGATATATTCGTGAATATCCGTTAAATATCGTTCACTCATAATAGGCTTAAAATGACCTATCGACGTTCCACGGAATCCATTATTCTTGCCTATATCCTCTTGTTCAATGGTAAATGACTTTATCCAATGTATTGTATTCTGAAGGTTGTATAAACGCTTCTCATTCCCCCTAAATCTGTCAACTACCAAGAATGGTAGCATTGGGTCAGTAGGTCGACCAGCTATATTGAGAAAAAATGAACCATTCTCATTAAGAATTAAGTAACTTGTCTCAGCAACATTTTGTAACCAATTTAAATAGTCATTTCTCCCTTTGTTATCCTTATAAGACCCGTATTCCTTGTTTATATTGTATGGAGGAGAGGTTACAATTACATCTACGAATACGTTTTCCCCCCTCATTTTCTGCATAAAAGCAATGCAGTCTTCTTGGTAAATGTGATTTGGTTTTATCAGCCTATCCAATCCATATGTATTCTTTTTTATAAATTTTATATAAATTACTGAATAGAACAATAGCTTTAGCAATAGGAATAGGAGTACTATTTCTGATTTCATAGACCATCTTAGGAACATAGGAGATTATATCAAAAAGAACAAGATAAAACGATTCATTCTAGTAACAGATAATGCATCATTTCATGTGAGCAGAAAGACTAAACAATTCATAGAAAACCAATTGGATTGGTTGATTGTGATATTCCTTCCAAAACGTTCACCAAATCTAAACTCAGTAGAGACAAGGATAAACAGAAATTTGAAGAAGGATAGATGCGCAAATCATAATTATGGAAGAGAAGAGAACTTGGTAAAGGCAGTAAGAAGATATCTTATGGGTAGTTGGCCTAAATTATGACGTAACTAGTAGCTTGTTCAGAATATCGTTACGATGTTGTTTATAAAGTACAAGCAGTCAATTCCTGACCATAAATAGTCGGCCTGTAAAATGAAGAGTTCATTTCTACGTAATGAAATACATTTGAATAATATTTTACCAATCAAATTATCCAAGGTTGGCGGGTAGAATCCGCTACTCCATAAGGAAAGACGGAGCAAGATGATATTTTCTGATAATCACTCGCGTCTGCAAGACTAATGCCAGGTAGTGACAATAGTATTAGTAACTTATGCAGCTACCACACTAATTATCCGAGATTTCGCTTATGGCACTAATCATTAACTTTAACTACTAATCCATCATAATTATCTCATGGCTTCGGAGAAAGAACAAAAAAATTTCGAAAACCCATTTCTAAATCCGCTAGCGTTTTGGCATAACTATCTCATCAATTTGCTTCAAGCGAGTAGAGCATTTTATGAGCACACAATTAACGCGAACGAATACTGGTTCAAAGCATTCTGGGAACCTTACTTGAGGCAAAGGGCAGGGAATGCAGAACAAAAAGAGTGAAAACAGGCTTATTCTTGATCATCCCTTTATGATGAATTTTTTGGTACCGAAGTTTATGTAATAGTGTTGTTGCCCACCGGAGTGTTCGTTCCTCGGAATCTCGTCTTCTTGATTTTTGGACGTGTGAACATTTATGTACGCTCCACCAGTCTTTAGGAGATCAACGAGGTCAGATATGTGTTTATCAGCTAATGGTCCTCGAAGATCAGCAGATGTAATAGTTCCTTTTGATAATTGGCCATTTACTGCGCCTGTAGGGGGTCCACTCATATCAGCATTGAATAAGTCAGGTAATATTCGTCCATTCTCGCCTTGTTTACCACAGTGAATGTAGGCTCCCAAAACGCCATTCTTTTTTTGTAAGGTCAAGTTCATAGTGCAGTGATTTCCTATCTGGACTGATCTGGAAGATAGCCACACCTTTTCCAGCCGTCTTTACAGGAGGTACTTCATTGCTACCCGACAACTGTATCGTGAACTTTTCTTCTGCTGATGCTGAATTGTTCAAATCAGCTGCGGTTACACCTAATATTAATGACATTGCTGCAAACATAAGCTCTATTACGTGTCTAGCTAAAAGTGTCAAGAGAGATAATAATGCACTACTACATAATGTGAACAGGCCTGCATGGACAATTAAAACATGTGCTGCTTGAGAATAGCGTGCATAACGTATGAGCTGGAATGACTCCAATAATGCTCTCCGAGGGCAGCGAAGTTTGGACTTCAGACTTTCTTGACAATTTACTCAGGACTATGATCATAACAATATAAGAGATGGAAGCAAGTAAAAATGGTTTTAGATGCAAACGTAGATGCTAAATATGGTTTTTGCAGAGTCTAGCTAACTTAGATGGATTCTGAAAATACTATCAACATGTCACCATGATAATGAAAAATGTTAGGAGGCTGTCTTCATTATCCAATTCAGGATAAGTTATCAATCAAATCTATGGGAAGCTAGAAACGATGCAGCCTCGATATTCCTAGTTCTGGTTCTGACTAGTCATACAAATAAAAATAAAAGGGTTTGAGTGGTTTTTTCAACCATTCGATTGATTGTAGTGGACTCTACCAGCCGCCCCAGCCGCCGAAGCCGCCGCAACAGCCACAACAGCTGAAGCAACCACAACAGCCGCCGAAGCCGCCCCAGCCGCCGAAGCCGCCGCCCCATGCCAATGCTTGGTGGGTTGATACTATCGGACCTGCAGCAAACAGTAATACTGCTGCCGCAACAGCTATGATGCTGAATACTACGCTTGTTTTTGTATTCATTTGCACCAACAATTTATCTCACTAATTACTTATACATAATGATACTTCTATACATCAGTTAGATATAGTAATTATATGCATAATGAGAATGTAATATATTAATTCTTTTTATTTATTACAATCATATACTAGATCATTATCTTTTTTTATTATGGATTTAGGTGGAAACACTGCGTGTCGGGTGTCAGGAAAAATCCTCAAATGAAATTCAGTCATCAGCTATCGGAAAATAACTAAAATCCATCACGCTTGATAATTTATTCCAATTTAACTTCACAAGATGATTGGTTTGGTTTGATCTTTAGCGATTATGTACTTATTCTCGAGATGAAATTCTTATCCTGTGGCTTCAATAGACCGCTTTGATGATTGTAGATCAACATTTAACGCATTTGCTTGAAAGTAGATATTGTTAAAATGATATAGATTATATTAACATTGCAAATGAAGCTTCCTATCTATATTACCTCTCCGAAATAGGGCTAAAAGAACCCCCCCTCAAACCAAATCTTTAGGCAAGTAAAGAATTCCGTAGTATGGATTACGAGAGTGCCTGTTGAACATAATAGTTCATTGTTGTACCAACATCCCATCCACCCTAAGTTAATAGATCCTCACAATGATCACGAAATCGTTTCGCGTATAAGCATATCCATCCAATCATGTAAGAGACAGAGTAGGACCCACTGCAACACCTCCAGAAATTTATTTTGTCAATAAACTTCCAAAAACTAGAAGTGGTAAAATAATGTATAGATTACTAAAATCGATATCGACCGGATCATCGACAATAGGTGATGTAAGTACACTAGCGGATGGAACATCAATAGAAAAAGTGAGGCAAGTTTATGATGATCTGGACAAATCGATTGGCTAACTTTTGGTTGGTCAAGTATTCAGACTTCCTTTTCCTTTGGACACTTTACAGATTGCAGAAACGTTGTTGTGAAAAGTTCATCAAAAGAACTTACAATCTATTTTCTACCATGTTTGATATTACGATATGCAGCTCTCCTTTCTAATATGGAGTGGATGACTAATGGGAGAGGGAGAAATGCAGGGTAAAGAGATATTCTATTGATGTCCTAATGTTCTTACGACAGGTTATATGGTCATCGTATGCTTGGAACGATGAAATGCGAATATAGGACCTTCGTCTGCTTCATATAGACAGGGCCTCTTGCAATAGCGTCAGAGAAATGCTATCATATTTCTATACAGAATGATATATTTCATGACCGATGTTTTCTAATACGAGTAGCCACAATGATATTGGTTAGACTAGCCTTGCAAACCTGGTTCCTGGACTGGACCGACGCGGCTATTGTATTACAATTTTACCTACACACAAGAGTTAATATATATGCACGTCCTCTATGATGGAATGTCCCCATCTTCTAAGCAAATTTGGTGTTTCGGTTGTAATTCTATGCAAAGCATATGTCTTCACAAGAGATGTCCGGAGCATTGTGATATGTGTAACAGAATTAAGAAAATCAGATTGAACAGATCTACCCATCACGATCTTTCTATCTAAATCGTATGTTCTAGAATCTGAATAAACTAAATAACAAGGCTTTAAGGCAAGCCATGTCAACTACCACTTATTAAGGTGGCTTGTAGCAAGCTATTAAATACACTAATTTACTACCCTCCACCCGGAGTAACCGGAACAAGAATGCGGATGATAAAAGGTACTTAGGGTACCGTCACCTTGCACTGACAGAATTCAATTGACAAATGAATTAGATAGAGGATATCACGAAATTGCGTGGCTATTTACTTTCGACTGATACTCTCCTGATTGCGTTATAAAGTTCCCAGACGCGCGAGGCTGCATCCAGAAATTTTTTCGTTAGCAATATTGATGTACAACGTCTGTTCCAATATAATGCACGCCCTCTACTCTCTTTGCCAATGGATCATATACTTGCTCACATTTAATAGAAATGCTCAAAAGTTTATTCGATTTATGTCGAATTATTAACAGGCAGCCTAGTGCGTGTATGGTTTGAATTTAATAGATTCATTGTGGTGAGAATTCAGTTAAAAGTATCCTCGTGCTTGAAACGTGTAGAAGATGTGGCGTTCTGCATGATTGTGAAAAATACCCAAATTCCAAATCTCCGGCGAAATCGCATAGTATCTAAGCCATTTCCTTAATGAAGTCAATAACAATTTTGTTGAAAATTACTGAGTTATTCCTGTATAGTGTATGCCCACAATTTTCGAGAAGAATCAGTCTACAGTTTTTCATTTTTATGAATGGATAAATAAAGTTTACAGGAATTATTTGATCATCTTTTCCCCAAATTAATAGCGTTTTGGCTTTGATTTTGTTTAATCGGCCACCCAGTCTAGGTGCCTTTACACTTCCGTTAAAAGCCGACACAAACGCTTCTTTAGCTCCAGGTAATGCCAACCTCTGGAAAAGCGTTTTTGCATAATTATATTCAACCGACTTGACATTTTTATCTATGTCCGACAGAACATTTTTTACTTGTTGAGCTGTCTTCGCCTTTACAATGTCGATGTAACTATGTAACTCAGGCGTTCCCTTAAATGAAGTAGGTAAAGCACCTGCCGGGCTTATAAGTACAAGTTTATACACGGCTACAGGAAAATTTATAGCAAATTCTGCTGCAATATGACCTCCAAGAGAATTACCAACGATACACAAAGAATGAGAATCTAATCCCAATCGCTTGATAAATTTTGATATAAAATTCGTGTAATATTTTATAGTGTATGTAATTTTAGGTTTATCGCTTAGGCCAAATCCAGGTAGGTCAAGCGCAATTACTTGAAGATCGTGGGATGAAATTGCCTCAACATTATTTAACCAACTTTCTATCGAGCCACCTAATCCGTGAATCAGCAAGACAGGATTGCCTTTGGATTCAGTAGCAATGTAGCGTACATGAATATTAGCTATATTCAAGTATTGAAAGTGCATATTTGTGATTATTTACGAAACCATAGTAACTTAAGAGTGTCTCCCATTTTTTTTCGATGAAAGCTTTAGCAGTCTCAGGAATGAAGTATGTTGCTTGAACTATTTTGCCCCCGGAGTGAATGAAGGATCCATGTATGGTATTGTGCTGGTATTGGGATAAAAATCAGGGAACTAGGACTGAATGCTCGACAACGAAAAGTAAACTAAATCCATGGCGGGATGCGACTAAATTCCTCCAACGAAAGACTAAAACAAGTCTCTATTGTTAATGTGTTATTATGAAGACACTATCTTGTCGTGATGCTGGATGCGACTGCGATTACGTTGCAAAAGGCGAAACAGAGGAAGATGTTCTAAGAGATGCAGCGCAACATGGTATTAGAGAACATGGAAAAACGGACAATGATATGACATGACTCAAATGCGAGATAATCTCAAAGCATCTATTCGTACGTCCTAAGTACAGTCAGTTATAAATCACTATTTTCCAGGTTTTCAAGGAAATTGTGCTTTCATGTAGAAGCCGAACTTGTTCGGCAATGGGGATTAGATATAGTACTATGGATACTCTGACTGAGTCTGACGCCTATTTTTTATGCAATTTCGTGCGTAAAATCGCTAGTGATATCGCTGATTGTCGAGTCCGTCACAGTGCCATTTTAATCCCATCTTGATTTTTTTCTAGTCAGTTGCTAGGCTTAAGTCATATGCGAACTTACAAATGGATAAAGGGTGCCTTATCGCTACACTAACAATGTGATTTGAGATATTCTTCTGAAAATTTCTCGCAATGACCTCTTATCCGCTTGGCTTCATTATTAACAATCCTCCATATGCATTCACGCTTCGTATTTATCGATGCAGGTCCTGACTTTTTCACATGGCCATAGTCTCTCCGAAAGCCCCTATCTAGAGCTGGGGTCGATAGATAGCGACTCTAAACGCAACAGCGATACTTCGGATAAAGAAGACATAGATTTCGTCATTGTGAGTGCGGCATAGAGCGGGCGTATTGTGGTACAAGTATGTACTCTGTGTGTTTAATGTATTGATAGTATAGAGCCGTTGCCGTTAACGCAATACTGTGGCCATTATCACGAGTAACAATATTTGTTTTTGCAATAGTACTATTGCTACAAAATATTACTAATTTAATCTCCTTAACTATATTCATAGAATGTTTTGTTGGGCAATTCTATACAACATAAGCTAAGTTTCTTCATTGGCGTAACTTAAGGTCTTGCTTTAAGGTTCTAGCTACGGTAACAAAAGTAGGTGGCAGGAAATCATTAGAACACATTACAAGAATACATCATCGCAGTAGCAAGATCAGATTAGATCTTGCTAACTCTTGGACTATCAATAAAATATATTATATTCTACATGGGAATTCGGCCAATCAGAATAGATTTCATAATTTCAAGGGACATATTCAATACAGGTAAAAAGCGGGCAATTTTTGAAGTAGACAAAAGGTTCGCAACAAACCTGTCATCTTGTGTAATTAATTTTCGATTCCTTTTATACATATCAATTTAGTAATATTGTTTGTGAAGTGTCGTGTGTAATCTAACGGTTTATTAATTTAAATATAGTTAACATCCATTATCTGGTACTTTTGCATCAGCAGGAAAATAAGAAAAGAGTTCGAGCCGAAGTGAAATTTCCCCTCATACTAATTCATACGCCATTCGGTTTGGACTTTTTTGATAAGGTCGCAGCCACAAAGGCTGCGAGAGTTTATGCTAAATT
>Ga0187772_10001346_pt1 | contig 11646 bp, 7 predicted proteins | sample 0116_SJ02_MP15_2_FD_133137 | JGI IMG/M metagenome (GOLD analysis project Ga0187772, IMG submission 133137) | Tropical peat soil microbial communities from peatlands in Department of Meta, Colombia - 0116_SJ02_MP15_20_MG | ecosystem: Environmental > Terrestrial > Soil > Wetlands > Peat | place... | reverse complement strand
GTCCCCGTCGTCCCGCTCTACGGCGGTGCCTGCCTGTCGTCTGTGGTGCCGGCGCTGTTCGGACGCCACGAGGCCGGCGAGAGTTGGGTCCCCGAGCCAGCCCGAGGTGCGCGCCAGGTCGTACTCATGACCCTCGACGGTTTGGGGTGGGAGAAGTTGCAGTCGGTGTCCGGCCTGGTCCCGACCTTGGCGTCGTTGACCGGTGGTCCCATCACATCCGTCGTGCCAACCACCACGGCGACGGCGCTCACGTCGCTCACCACCGGTACGATCCCAGCGCGCCACGGCGTCATCGGCTATCGCCTCCGCCTGGGCCCCACTGACGGTGCCGAGGATGCCGGCGACGTCATGAACGTCCTTCGCTGGCGCAGCGAGCGAGGTGACCTCCGTCGCCGCGTCCAGGCGATGCGGTTCCAGCCGATGAAGCCCTTTGGTGGCCGGTCCGTGCCCGTGGTCACTCGCAACGAGTTCGCGTCGACCGGTTTCTCGGCCGCCCACTTGGCGGGAACCCGGTTGGTCGGGTGGTCGGTCCCGTCGACGCTGGTGGTCGAGACGCGCCGGCTGCTGCGCGAGGGGGAGGAGTTCATCTACGTCTACTACGACGGACTCGACAAGGTGGCGCACGAGCACGGGCTGGGAGAGCATTATGCGGAAGAGTTGCGCGCCGTTGACCGACTGGTGGCCGACCTGCTCGACGCCCTTGTGCCCGGGTCCGCATTGGTGATCACGTCGGACCACGGCCAGGTCGAGGTGGGTCCGTCGGCTCGCCTACCCCACCCAGGGTTGTTCGAGGGCGTGGAGCTGCTCTCCGGGGAAGGGCGGTTCCGATGGCTCCACGTGCGTCCGGGGGCCCGCGACGACGTTGTGGCCGTGGCCACCGAAGCCCACGGAGCCGAAGCCTGGGTGCGAACGCGCGACGACATGGAAAGCGACGGGTGGTTCGGTGGGCCGCTGACCCCACCGGTCGCGGCCAGGCTCGGCGACGTTGCGCTGGTCGCCCACGCTCCGGTGGCGTTCTTGGACCCTGCCGACACGGGCGAGACCCGCCTCCTCGCCCGGCACGGCTCGCTCACGTCGGCCGAGATGTGGGTGCCGCTCATCGCGGGGAACCGATCGTGACGCTGTCTCTCCTGGCCGACCCGGGCTTTCGCCGGGTCCGGCTCTTTGCCAGGATCTGGTTGTGAGCGACGACCGAGAGATGTCGGAGCGGGGCGAGCAAGCCGAGGCCGTGTTGCTCGAACCCGGTGAGCGCCCGTCCGGGTTGGTCATACCAGGCGGCGGCCCCACGCACGAGGAGGGCTCGGGCGAACCCGATGCCGACGAGACGGGCGAGTCCGTCGAGAAGCCGGCGAAGGTCATGCGCATCGGCTCGATGGTCAAGCAGCTCCTCGACGAGGTGCGCAGCGCTCCGCTCGACGAAGCCGGTCGGGCCCGGATGCGCGAGATCTACGAGCAGTCGATCCGTGAGCTGGCCGGGGCGCTCAGCCCCGACCTGGCTGCCGAGCTCGACCGGATGGCCATGCCGTTCGACACACCCACGCCGTCGGACGCCGAGCTGCGCATAGCCCAGGCCCAGCTCGTGGGGTGGCTCGAAGGCCTGTTCCATGGCATCCAAGCCACATTGATGGCTCAGCAGATGGCGGCGAGGGCCCAGCTCGAGGAGATGCGCCAACGGGGATTGCCACCCGGTGCGGTGCCCGACGGGCCGGTGGCCCGGCCGGGCACCTACCTCTGACCTGACGGGTGTATCGTCGAATCACACGGCTGTAGTTCTCCACAGGCCTGTGGATTCCAGGGTAGGAGGGGCCGGAGCGGTGCTGACCAGGAACGGCGCCTGACAATCGAAAGCTTCCGTCACGCCGAGGAGATGCGACGGCGCCATGGCCGCCACGAAATCGTTCACCCACCTGCACACCCATACCGAGTACTCGATGCTCGATGGGGCGGCCCGGCTCACCGATCTGGTGGACGCGGCCCTGGCCGACGGGCAACCGGCGCTCGGCATCACCGATCACGGCAACATGTACGGAGTCCTCGACTTCTACGCCCTGTGCCGGGAGAAGGGCATCAATCCGATCATCGGCACCGAGGCGTACATGGCCGCCGAGTCACGCCACGAGCGCCCCGTCCGTCGCGGCAAGGTCGACGACACGGGCGGGGATGTCGACGGTGGCCACAAGCTGTACTACCACCTGACAGTGCTGGCCGAGACGACCGAGGGGTATCGCAACCTGATGCTGTTGTCGTCGGATGCCTACCTCGAGGGTTATTACATGAAGCCCCGGTGCGACTGGGAGATGCTCGAGAAGTACCACACGGGCCTCATCGCCACGACTGGGTGCCTTGGCGGCGTGGTGCTCCAGGCACTGCTGGCCGACGACGAGGAGCGCGCCTACAAGCTGGCCGGACGGCTCCAGGACATCTTCGGTCCCGACGGCCTCTTTGTCGAGCTCCAGGACCACGGCCTGGCGGAACAGCGCCGGACCAATCCTGCCCTCATCTCGATCGCCCGGCGCCTCAACGCGCCGTTGTTGGCCACCAACGACTCTCATTACACCCGCCGCCAAGACGCGGTAGCCCATGAGGCCCTGCTGTGCGTCCAGACCGGGGCCAAACTGAGCGATCCCAACCGATTCAAATTCGAAGGTGAAGAGCACTACCTCAAGTCGGCGGCCGAGATGCGGTCGCTGTTCTCCGAGGTTCCCGAGGCATGCGACAACACCCTGCTCGTGGCCGAGCGGGCCCACGTCGAGATCGAGTTCGGGGTGAACGCCCTGCCTGAGTTCCCGGTACCGAGCGAGTTCACGGGCGAGACCTACGAGGAGCGCGCCGACGCCTATCTGCGTCGCCTGACTGCCGACGGTGCCGCCCGCCGCTACGGTCCGTCGCTGCCCGAGGCCGTGGCATCGCGCTTGGACTACGAACTCGGCGTCATCTCCAGCATGGGCTTCTCGGCGTACTTCCTCGTCGTCTGGGACCTCATCCGCTTCGCCCGCAGCAGCGGGATACGGGTGGGTCCGGGCCGCGGATCCGCGGCCGGCTGCTGTGTGGCCTACTGCCTCGACATCGTCGACCTTGACCCCATCCGCTACGACCTGCTCTTCGAGCGCTTCCTCAATCCCGGGCGCAAGCAGATGCCAGACATCGATATGGACTTCGACGAGCGCTATCGCGGCGACATGATCCGCTATGCGGCAGAGCGCTATGGCGACGACCGGGTGGCACAGATCGTCACCTTCTCCACCATCAAGGCCCGGGCCGCCGTGCGCGACGCGGCCCGCGTGCTCGGGCACGACTACGGCGTGGGGGACCGGATCGCCAAGGCAATGCCACCCCTCATCATGGGCCGCGACACGCCGCTGCGGGCTTGCCTCGAGCGGGTGGATGGCCACGAGGACGGGTACGTCGCGGCCCAGTCCCTCCGCGAGATGTACGAAGACGACGACGTGGCCCACCAGGTGATCGACGTGGCCAAGGGCCTCGAGGGACTGCGACGTCAAGACGGCATCCACGCTGCGGCCGTGGTGATCACGAAGGACCCCGTCACCTCCTATCTACCGGTGCAACGAAAGCCGGAGAGCGGCGTGGACCCGGGTCTCGCCCCCATCGTCACGCAATACGAGATGCACGGGGTCGAGGAGCTCGGCCTCTTGAAGATGGACTTCCTCGGCTTGCGGAACCTGTCGGTGATCGAGCGTGCTCTCGACCTCGTCGAACGGACGACGGGCCAACGTCCCGATATCGACACCATCGCGCTCGACGACGAGCTGACGTTCGCCATGCTGCGAAAGGGAGAATCGATCGGCGTCTTCCAGCTCGAGGGCGGCCCGATGCGATCGCTCATGCGCTCGCTGGCGCCGACCGGTTTCGACGACGTCGCCGCCCTCGTGGCCTTGTATCGCCCGGGGCCCATGGCCGCCAACATGCACAAGGACTATGCCGACCGCAAGAACGGCCGCCAAGCGGTGACCTACTTGCATCCGGACCTCGAGCCGATCCTGGGCGAGACCTACGGGCTCATGATCTACCAGGAGTCGGTGATGCGCGTCGCCCAGAGGTTCGCCGGGTACACGCTCGAAGAAGCCGACAACTTGCGCAAGGCCTGTGGCAAGAAAATCCGGAAGATGATTCAAGACGAGCGCAAGAAGTTCGTGGCCGGGTGCGTGGACCAGGGCTACGGCGAGCCTCTGGGCACCAAGCTCTTCGACATCATCGAGCCCTTCGCCGACTATGCGTTCAACAAATCGCACTCCTATGGCTACGGCTTGGTGGCGTACCAAACGGCGTGGCTCAAGGCCCACTATCCCGTCGGGTACCTCGCGGCCCTGCTGACGTCGGTGAAAGACGACAAGGACCGCACCGCCGTGTACCTCGGCGAGTGTCGGGCGAGTGGTATCGAAGTCCTCGTACCCGACGTCAACCGATCGGCGTCCGAATTCACGCCACTCGTCGGCGACGACGGACGGCGTCGCATCGTCTTCGGGCTGGCTGCCGTGCGCAACGTGGGCGAGAGCCTGGTCGAACGCATCGTCGCCGAACGCGATGCCAACGGCGCGTACGTGGACTTCTACGACTTCTGTCGGCGCGTCGACCCGATGGTGTTGAACAAACGCACCATGGACTCCTTGATCAAGGCCGGAGCATTCGACTCGCTAGACCACCCACGCCAGGGGCTGTGCCTGGTGGCAGAGGACGTCGTCGAGCGCACCCTTACACGACGGCGCGAGGAACAGGCGGGGATCTCGACGCTGTTCTCCTCGCTGGAGGATCCGCTCGCCGCCGGGGCTCCTCCGATCGGCTTCGCCGAGGCGCGCGTCCCGATACCCGACAGCGAGTTCTCCAAGTCTCAGCGCCTCGCATTCGAGAAGGAGATGCTCGGCCTCTACGTGAGCGACCATCCGCTCGCCGGGCTCGAGGGAGCGTTGGCGCGCTTGGCCGATACGTCCGTCGCCGACCTCAAGGAGATCGATGACCCCATCGATCTGGCCGGTGTCGGGCGCGACGGTCAGGTGAAGACGGTGGGAGGTGTTGTCACCGCGCTGACACGGCGCTACACCAAGCGCGGCGAGGTCATGGCGACGTTCGTGCTCGAGGACCTGCGGGCATCGATCGAGGTGTTCGTCTTTCCAAAGGCAATGGCCGAGGTGGGGGCCATGTTGGCCGAAGACGCCATCGTGGTCGTTCGGGGGCGGGTGGACACCCGCGACGACCAGGTGAAATTGGTGTGCATGGACGTCAGTCGTCCGGAACTGGTCATCGACGGCCACGGCCCGCTGAAACTCAAGCTCCACCCCGGGGTTCTCACTGACACGGTGGTCGGCCGGCTCAAGGAAGTTCTCGGCGAGCACCCCGGGGACCAACCGGTCCACCTCCACGTGGGAGATACGACCCTGCGCCTGCCCAGTGAGTTCAACGTGGACAGCCGCCGTGGCCTGGTGGGGGAGCTTCGGGTGCTCCTGGGCCCCAATGCCATCGTGTCCTGACCGCCGCCCTTCGGGGGCAGATCGGTGCCCCGGAGCGTGGTCACCCGGTCGCGTAGCGACCGCGTTTAGGCCTGGGCCTCGCGCGTCCCGTATCCTGGTGGGAGACAAGCCGGGAATAACATGAGGGCCGGGCTTGTGCCCGCGTACCTGGTGCGGACCCGGAGTACGAGACGAGCACGGAGCGCACACGATGCCGTTTGAGGTCGGGACGAAGGACTGCACAGCCCTGAGCGACGCCGAGCTGGCCGAGATGGCCGACCTGTGCGTCGACCGGGAACCCGGATTCGACATCGGCTACCTGTCCAAGCAGGTCGAGGACTGGGTCCTCATCACCCAAGCCCGCGAGGGCGCGAAGCTGCGGGGCTACTCGTTCAGTACCCTCGAACGAATCGGCGGCACACCGTCGTTGCTCATCGGGCTGGCCACCGTCGACCGGACGGTCAAAGCCGAACAGGCACTTCGGCTCATGCTCGCCGACCAGTACCGACGGGCTCTCCTCGCCTTCCCGGACGAGGACGTGCTGGTCGGGACCCGCCTGGCGTGCGCCGACGCCTTCCTCGCCTTCGGCGGGCTGGTCGACGTCGTTCCTCGACCGGACCACAAGGCATCGGGTGAAGAACGCGCCTGGGGACGGCGACTGGCCAAGCGCTTCGGCGCCGAGGGTCGGATCGATGACCGGACCTTCGTCTTGGCCGGCGACGGGTCGACCGCCGGCGCACTCGATGTGGGTGGTCCCAAGATCCCCGAGGCCCCCGAGGCACTGGGCGCGCTGTTCGAGGGCATGAAGCTCGGCAAGGGCGACCGGCTGGTCGCTTTCGGCTGGGCCATGGCCGAAGACCTGGCGTCGGGCAACTTGGCGTCGGGCAAGTCGACTCGCTGAGACCGGAGGGCAGAGGTCGTCCGCTGGATCGGTCCGGCACCCCCGGCGTCGTGAGACCCCGGTCGCGATTGGCTGCGCTCGGTTACGGTCGCGGCAGCATGGCGACGACCGTCTTGTAGCAGTGGCCGGCGATGGGCTTGCTGAGCGCGACGACGAGATAGTGCGGTCGGTACCCCAACGCGCCAGCCAGATCCTTTCCCGATAGCCGCTCGCGCCTGGCCGTCCAGAGGGCCGCCGCCGCCCGCCTGTCCTCGACCGCGAGCCAGTTGTCACTCCTCGGCCAACCGAAGCGGACCCAGACCGAGTCGTCCCGGCGACGGAAGATCAACGGCCCGCGGGACGGTACCACGATGGCCACCGACGGATGCATGCCGCGAAATTCCCAATACGGGGCCGAGGTCCCTGGGAAACCGAGCAGGTGGTGCTCGAAGGGTGCCACCAGCTGACGCATGATCCGCCGGGCCCGGCGTCCGCTCAAGGTGCCGACGCGCCGGGGCTCACCGTCGGCGCTGACCGCCTCGGGCTGGGCCAGGTCATCGCGTTCGGGGTCGTTGGAAAGGGCGACGTCGACGACCGAGAAGGGTGCAAGGTCGGGTTCGCGCCCTTCGCTCCATGCGACGCGGAGGCGTGTGACGGCCCCCGACCCGAGGTCGACCGCCACCGTGTCGTCTGGCCGGCAGGCCAGAACCAAGAACCGTCGGTGCCCGGTGAGAACTGGCGGCAATCGCCGCCGGGTCCGGATCCTTCGATGCGTGCGCGGCGCCTTCGTCAACGGCGGCGAGGCGACGTCGACCGGAGCCAGGACGTCGTTGTGGGCACCAGGCGCCTTTGCGTCGCCCTGGGAGGCAGGATCGCTCACGATTCGGTCTCCGCGTCGGCCGCTGTTCCCACCCGGGCGCAGGACAACCCACCGGCCACGGCGCGATCGGCGTCGAGTTCAGCTTCGAGGTGCTGTTCGAGGTCGTCGACGGTCAGCGCTGGCGCCCGGCACCGATACTGTCGGCATACGTAGGCGGCGCCATCGGCTCGTTGCTCCCACAGCGGTGACGACGTGCGTTCGCCCCAGAGCACGACGGTTGTCGGCTCATAGCGCCGGCGCACCGCGGCGAGCAGGTCCGCCCGGTCGCCCGCCACCACCACCTCGGTTGCCGCGCCCGCCGCGTAGCCTGCGGCCACCACCACGTTGGCCAGGGCCAGCGGGTGACGGCGTGCGCTTTGCATCAGGGCCTCGAGCAGCGCTGCCCCGGCTGTCGCCGTTTCATTGTCGCCGGTGAGCGCCCCGAGCCGGATCAGGGCGGTGGCCGCCACCGAGTTGGCCGAGGGCATCGCCCCATCGAACACGTCAGTTGGCCGTACCACCAGCCTCTCGGCGTCGGTCCCCGTTGTGTGCAGAAGACCCGGCTCCTCGGCAAAGAGACGGAGCATGTCTCGCGCGCTCTCCCGGGCGCGCTCGAGCCAGCGGGACCGTCCGGTGAGCTCGGCCAACCGCGTGCAACATTCCACCAGCCAGGCGTAATCACCCGCATAGGCGAGGTGGCGTGCCTCGCCGCCGCGCCACGAGCGCAACCACCGGCCGTCGCCGCGGCGCAGGGATGCGAACAAGAACTCGCCCACATCGACGGCGGCGCGCTCCCACTCGCGGTTGCCAGTGACGGCCGCCGCCTCGGCCAACGAGGAGCAGAACATGGCGTTCCACTCGGTGAGGACCTTGTCGTCGCGCCCCGGTCGCACGCGCTCTGACCGAGCTGCCTGCAGCCGGGCACGGGCCTCCTCGATCTCGGGGGGGCGGGCCAACGCAGCGCCGAGGGGACGGCGCAGGATCGACGCTCCTTCGAAGTTTCCGGCCGGCGTCACTTGGTACCAGTCCGCGGCGGATTGGGCCAGCTCCGGGCCGAGCGTGGCGTGCCATTGGTCTGGAGTCCAGACATAGAAGCGACCCTCGTGCCCTTCGGAGTCGGCATCCTCGGCCGCGCATAGTCCCCCGCCGGGCGCGGCCAGGTCGCGCAGCACGTAGCGGACCGTCTCGTCGACCACCTGCCGCCAACGTTCGTCGCCGGTGGCCTGCCAGGCGTGCAGGTAGGTGCGCACCAAGGCGGCCTGGTCGTAGAGCATCTTCTCGAAATGGGGCACCGTCCACGTGGCGTCGGTCGAGTAGCGGGCGAAACCCCCACCGACATGGTCGTAGATGCCGCCGGCGGCCATGGCGTCAAGAGAGGTGGTGGCCATGGCCAGGACTGACGGGTCCTGTGTCAAGCGGTGTTGCCGGAGGCAGAGCTCGACCAGCGTTGGCTGGGGAAACTTCGGTGCGGGTCCGAAGCCGCCCCACTCGGGGTCGAAACGCATCGCCAGTTCGGCGGTTGCGTCGGCGAGGAGGCGGGCCGATGCGGCCGTCGTTGCTTCATGCGGACCGCCCGAGACGGGTTTGCCGGGGACGATGGCTCGCTGTTCGATGGCCTTGGTCAAGGAATCGGCCTGGCTCTCGACCTCGTCGCGTCGATGGCGCCACGCCTCGTCGACGGCGTCGACCACCCGGCGGAAGGACGGCAGCCCGTGGTTGTCGCGTCGCGGGAAGTACGTGCCGCCGAAAAAGGGTCGCCCGTCGGGGGTGAGGAACAGGGACATGGGCCAACCCCCATGGCCGCTCAAGGCCTGGACAGCTTCCATGTACACAGCGTCGATGTCGGGTCGCTCTTCGCGGTCGACCTTCACCGGCACGAACCGAGCGTTGAGCGCCTCGGCGATCTGGGGGTCCTCGAACGACTCGTGGGCCATGACGTGACACCAGTGACACGATGCGTAGCCCACGGAGAGGAACACGGGCCGGTCTTCAGTCCGAGCCAACGCGAAGGCTTCGTCGCCCCACGGGTACCAGTCGACCGGATTCTCGGCATGTTGTCGCAGGTAGGGGCTGGTTTCGTGGGCGAGTCGGTTGGCAACCACCACCGCCCACAGTACCTGTGTCGGCGTGGGCCAAGGCGCCAGTGGACGCGCCCCGGGCGCGGGGAGGCGGTCCGTGGCACGGGTAGCTCCCGGTGCCCGGTTTGCCACGCGATCTGGTGGGACGACTCGTGGGACGACTCGTGGAAGCCGTCTTCCCAGCCTGTTCACCCCCGCCACACAGCGGGCTCCAAGGTGCCCAGCCGACCATTGACCCGTGCCGGCGATCGCCCCGCCACACCACCAGGTTGCCAGGGCCGCGATCCGGGTCCGTCGGGAACGCAGGGTGGTCGCCTACCGGATCCTGGCCGCTGTGGGCTTGGGCTTCGCCCTCACTGCCGTTATGGCCGCCTCCGACGTCGGGCGGACATTGGCCCAACCGGCGGGCACGTTCCTCGCCGTCGGCCGCGTGTGCGGATTGCTCGGCGCGTACTTGATGCTCGTCATGGTGCTGCTGGTGTCTCGGTTCGCGCCGCTCGAGCGTGCTATCGGCCAAGACCGGTTGGTCCGCTGGCACCGATGGCTGGCACCGTGGCCCCTTTCGCTGATCACCGTGCATGTCGTTGCGATCACCCTCGGGTACGCGCAGATGGCCAAGTCGGGCGCATGGCGCGAGCTGTGGCTCCTCGTCTCCGGCGTGCCGAACATGCTTGCCGCCGCCGCCGGGTTCACGTTGGTGATCGTGGCCGCCGTGACCTCCTGGCGAGTGGCTCGTCGCCGCCTCGAATACGAGACGTGGTGGGCGGTGCACCTCTACTTCTACCTGGGTCTGACACTGTCCTTCGCCCACCAGGTGACCACGGGCGCCGCTTTCGTCGGCCATCCCTGGGCTCGGTGGTGGTGGACCGCCCTGTGGGTGGCCACGGCGGGGACGGTTGTCGTCTACCGCGTCCTGCTTCCCCTCTGGCGCACCCTGTATCACCGCTTGCGAGTGGTTGGCGTCTACGACGAAGGGCCGGGCGTGACTTCTGTCGTGGTCGAGGGCAAGCACCTCGAGCGTCTTCCGGTGGAAGGAGGTCAGTTCCTTCAGTGGCGATTCTTGCGTCGGGGACTGTGGTGGCAGGCCCACCCGTACTCGCTCTCGGCGATGCCCCGTCCCCCGCATCTGCGGATCACCGTGAAGGCCCTTGGCGACCACAGTGCCCGTTTGGCCGGCATTCGTACGGGGACGCGTGTCGCCATCGAGGGCCCGTACGGGACGTTCACCAAGCATGCGCGTTCGCACGACCGGGTGGCCTTGGTCGGGGCCGGTGTGGGTGTGACTCCCTTGCGCGCCCTGCTCGAAGATCTTCCCGACGGCGTGCACGTCGTCGCCTTGCTGCGCGCCTCGAATCCCCACGAGGCCGTCCTGGCCGAGGAAATGCGGGTACTCGTCGAACGACGAGGTGGTTCCTTCCACACCCTCGTGGGGCCGCGCTCGGCCGTACGCCTCGACCCGGTCGTGCTGGCCCGCTTTGTTCCTGATCTTGCCTACCGGGACGTCTATGTGTGCGGCCCCCACGGTTTCACCCGCCAGGTCGTCCGTTGTGCGCGCGCCCTGCGGGTCGACCCGGACCGGATCCATACCGAGGCCTTCGCGACATGAGGGAGGACTGATGCGGGCACCGTGGGTCCTCGGCGCCACCATTGCCGGCGTGGCGGGGATCATCGCCTTCCACCCGCACTCCTCGCTCGGGGCGACGACCTTCCGCGCCCCCGGAACCCGAGCGGTCGGGGGGACCTCGACCAACGGCGGGGGTGGGGTATCGGGAGCTCCGCCGGCCGGCGGCTCGGCCCCGCAGACGACGACCACGACGGTGGGCGGCTCGGTCACGCAACCGGCCGCGACATCGCCAACCGCACCTCCCGCCTCGAGCTCCACGGCGCCGTCCCCGACGACGACTGCTCCCCGACCCGCAGGGACGAACGGCACGGCCAACGGGAGCGTCACCCAGTACCCCTACGGCGAGCTCCAGGTGACAGCGACCGTGTCGGGTGGCCGGATCACCAATATCTCCACCCAGGTCCAGAGCAACGACCCACGGTCACAGCAGATCGACGACCAGTCGCTGCCCATGCTGCGCAGCCAGGCGCTCTCGGCGCAGAGCGCCAACATCCAGGGCGTGTCGGGTGCCACGTTCACCAGTCAGGCATTCGTCGATTCGCTCCAGAGCGCCTTGCGCGCCTTGGGGTTCAACGGGTCATGATCGCGGCCGTCACGGCTGACCGAACCGCAGGATCGGGTCCCGACGAGGATCGGGTCCTGCGTCATGACCAGCGCGTCATGGGGACGGTCGTGTCCTTCGACATTCGACCCGGCGCGGTGCCCCTGAAGGAGGTCCGCGTGGCCCTGCGCCGGGCGTGTGT
>Ga0187772_10001345_pt1 | contig 11649 bp, 10 predicted proteins | sample 0116_SJ02_MP15_2_FD_133137 | JGI IMG/M metagenome (GOLD analysis project Ga0187772, IMG submission 133137) | Tropical peat soil microbial communities from peatlands in Department of Meta, Colombia - 0116_SJ02_MP15_20_MG | ecosystem: Environmental > Terrestrial > Soil > Wetlands > Peat | place... | reverse complement strand
TTCAAAGGAATCCGAGGAAGCTTTGCTGTACCGCGACATGCAAAGCGATCTGGTACAACAGCTCCTGCGGCGCATTGCGGCTGCCAAGCCATATGCAGATTCGGAGTGAGCAGCTCGACGCGCACCTGCGCACCGGGCGCCTGGCGCGCTGCTACATTATCTGCAGCGACGAAGCGTTGCTTGGCCTTGAGGCGCAGGATGCGATTCGCGCGGCAGCCCGCTCGCAGGGGTACGCGGAGCGCCAAGTGCTGCACACCGACGCCCGCATGGACTGGTCGCTGTTGGACCAGGCAGCTAGCAGTCTGTCGCTGTTTTCGCAACGGCGTCTGATCGAAATTCGCTTGCCGTCGGGCAAACCCGGCAAAAATGGATCGGCAGCGCTGCAGACGCATGCCGGCCGCAAGGACGAGGATGCACTGACTATCGTCAGTTTGCCCAAGCTCGATCGAACCGCGCGCAACTCCGACTGGGCCAGTGCGCTGCAATCGGCGGGCATCTGGATTGATATCGCGAACGTCACGCGCGACCGCCTGCCGGAATGGATCAGCGCTCGGCTGGCGCGCCAGCGGCAAAGTGCCTCGCGCGCTGCGCTTGATTTTCTAGCCGACCGGGTCGAGGGAAATTTGCTGGCGGCGCACCAAGAAATCGGAAAACTTCATCTGCTTTACGGCGATGGAGAGGTGTCCCTTGCACAGATGCAAGCCGCCGTTCTTGATGTGGCGCGCTACGAGGGCAATTCGTTGCCGGGGGCCATGCTCACTGGCGACAAACCGCGCATCAGCCGCCTGATTGCCGGTCTGCGCGCAGAAGGCGAACCCTTACCCCTGCTGTTATGGATGGTATCGGAAGAACTGCGCAACTTACTGCGTCTGCAGCAGGCGGTTGCTGCCGGTCGTCCATTCGTTGCGGCGATTCGCACGGCGCGATTGAGCGCAGCACCGGCACTGGTGGAGCGCGTACTGCCCGCGCTGAACTCCGAGCGGCTCGCTGTGCTCTTGGCGCGTTGTGCCCAGCTTGACCGCCTCGTCAAAGGACTGCCCGTTGCCGATGCAGATGACGATCCTTGGCTAGAATTAACTGATTTGGCCTTTAGCATGACGCCGGGCTGACTGGGGTGCAGCAAGGGTGAAACCAATGGATCCGACCGTCGCTCGTTCCGAGAAGAGCGCTAGCGCGATTGACGATATCGCCGGCTATGTGCGCGGCGTGTGCCAGGCCGCGCGGGCGGCTTCCACAGCCGTGGGTAGCGCCCCGACCGCCGTCAAGGACCGCTGCCTGACAATGCTGGCCGCAGCCATTCGATCCCACGCCAGCCAAATCTCCCGAGCCAATGCGCGGGACCTTGCGCGCGCGCGCGAGGGCGGGCTCGATGCCGCAGCGCTCGACCGCTTGACGCTCACCGAGGCGACGATCGAAGCGATGGCCAGCGGTGTGAATCAGATCGTCGCACTGCCCGACCCGATAGGGGCAATCCAGGACGTGCGGCCCCAACCTTCGGGCATCCGCGTTGGCCGCATGCGCGTGCCACTGGGCGTGGTTGGCATCATTTACGAGAGCCGGCCCAATGTGACGATCGATGCCGCGGCGCTTTGTCTTAAGAGCGGTAACGCCACGGTTTTGCGCGGCGGCTCTGAGGCAATTGAGTCTAATCGCGTGCTGGCCCAGTTGATTGGCGATGCGCTCGAAAGCGCTAGTCTGCCGCGAAGTGCAGTGCAGCTGATCGATACGACCGACCGGGCTGCGGTCGGCCATCTGGTGACGTTGCCCGATCTGGTCGATGTGATCGTCCCGCGTGGTGGACGCAGTCTGATCGAGCGGCTGATGCGCGAAAGTCGCGTTCCCATGATCAAACACCTGGAGGGAATTTGCCACGTTTATGTGGACTCTTCGGCCGATCTACAGCAGGCGGTGCAAATCGCCGACAACGCGAAGACCCAGCGCTATGGAACCTGCAATACCATGGAGACCTTGCTGGTGGCCGCCGACATCGCGCCAGACTTTTTACCGCGGGTCGGACGCATTTACGCCGACAAGGGCGTCGAATTGCGCTGCTGTCCACAGTCGATGGCCATACTCGCGAAAGCCGGCATCTCGGGTTTGCAGCCCGCGACAGAACAGGACTGGCGCACCGAGTACCTCGCGCCCATACTGTCCGTCCGGACCGTAGAAGGAATCGACTCGGCCATTAGGCACATCAATACCTATGGCAGCCGTCACACCGATGCCATTGTCACCACGAACCACGTCAACGCCATGCGCTTTTTGCGCGAAGTCGATTCGGCCTCGGTGTTGATCAACGCCTCTACCCGTTTTGCCGACGGTTACGAGTACGGGCTGGGCGCGGAGATCGGTATCAGCAACGACAAGTTGCACGCGCGGGGACCGGTCGGCCTGGAGGGCCTGACCTCGCTCAAATTCATTGTCTTTGGTGACGGCCAGATACGCGGCTGATGCCCATGTTGTGGGTTAAAGCCTTGCACGTGTTTTTCGTGGTCGGGTGGTTTGCCGGGCTGTTTTACCTGCCGCGGATCTTCGTGAACCTGGCGCAAATCACGACGGCTGGAGCCGAGCGCGATCGTCTGCTGCTAATGGCGGCAAAACTCTATCGCTTCACCAAGCTGCTGTCGGTCGCCGTCCTGATTTTTGGCGTCTGGTTGTGGATCGGATACGGTATCGGCCGGGGCCAGGCCTGGATTCACGCCAAGCTCGCCTTGGTGCTAGGGCTTTTTGCATTTCAACATGTCTGCGGGCGCGAGCTCGCCAACCTACGAGCCGGCCGCAATTCACATTCGCATATTTGGTTTCGCTGGTTCAATGAAATTCCGACCGTCTTGTTGCTTGCGGTCGTATTGTTGGTAGTCGTCAAACCCTTTTAACTGGCACAACCGGGTGACGCAAAACTTTTTTGCGGTCTGTCCGCGTGGCTTCGAGGCCGTGCTCGCACAGGAGTTGCGAGCACTCGGCGCCGCTACCACGACGACGTCGGCGGGCGGTGTGCACTTTACCGGCACGCTGGTCAGCGCCTACGCGGCGAACTTGCATTCGCGTATCGCCAGCCGAATTTTGTGGCGCGTGGCGCAAGGCAACTATCGCAACGAGACGGACCTGTACGAGCTGGCACGCACCATTGCCTGGGAGCAGGAGCTTTCCGCTAACCACAGTTTGCGGGTGGATGTCACCGCGCACCACTCGCCACTGCGCAGTTTGCAGTTCGCAACGCTTCGCATCAAAGATGCAATTGTCGATCGGGCGCGGGATCGAAGCGGCACGCGACCCTCGATAGACCGCGCACACCCCGACGTGCAGGTGCTCGCGCACCTGACCGAACAAACCGCGCAACTGTACATCGATCTGTCCGGCGAAGCGCTTTTTAAACGAGGCTGGCGGGCCGAGAAGGGCGAGGCTCCCCTGAAGGAGAACCTTGCCGCCGGCTTGCTGATGCTGGCCGGCTGGACGCCACAACAGCCACTACTCGATCCGTTTTGCGGAAGTGGGACGATTGTCATCGAAGCGGCCTGCATCGCAACAGGCCGAGCCCCGGGTCTACAGCGGCGCTTTGGCTTTGAAAAGCTGCGCGGTTTTGACCAAACCGCGTGGGCGACGTTACAGCAGAAGGCCCGTGCGATAGTCAATGATCGCGCGCTCATGCAGCTCGTAGGGCGCGATATATCAACACGTGTGATTGCAATTGCCAACGCGAATGCTCAACGGGCGCAACTTGGCGCCGCGTTGCGCAACCAATCGCTGGTTCTGGAAGCGGGCGATGCCCGCACAGGCGTTCCGATCGCCGCTCGCGGCATGATCGTCACCAATCCGCCCTACGGTGAACAAAGCACTCCGAAGTCGGCGAGCGTCGCCTCCATGATGGCGGACGTCGCGACGCAGCTCAAGCACAAATTTCCCGGCTGGCAGGCCTGGCTGTTGAGTTCGGACCGCACGCTGCCGCAACAAATGCGTTTGCGAGAATCCGGCAAGACGGTGCTGTACAACGGTGCGCTCGAATGCCGCCTGTTTCGCTTTGACATGGTTGCCGGCAGCATGCGACGGCTTCGTGCCGCGGAGCGCAACCCCTCGACCCGAATCACGAAACATAACGGCGCCGCTGCGCCCGCCCCGCCCGAAAATTCGCACAAGACGACGCGCAGATGAGTATCGTTCGCGCACCGCACGCAGCGGTGTGCGAGCTTGACCGAGATCAACCATGGCACTTCGGCCCGGAGTAGCCTGAACTGTATCGGTTGGCAGCAATGCGTTTTTTCGCCAGGGCCGCAAAGACGGGGATCAGCACACGGATCGCGGGTTGGGGGGTGCAACGATGTATTACGGGGACTCACCGGGTGTTGACCTGCAGGCCCTTCGGGGAAAGCGGCGCCGTAGTTTATGGCCGCTGGTTGTGCCGTTGGCGTGTGCTGCGGTTTGGCTCGTACCCATAGCGGCATTGTTTGGCGCCCACGTAGCGCTGTACTGCGCAGTCGTAGCTATTGCGGGCATTGCTGGCGTGGCGCTGTTGGCGCTGCTGCCCGTAGCCGAGGGGCTCGACCGCCTGGGCGTCGGGCATTAGGTGCAAATCGGCTGCGGGCAGTACGACACGCAGTAACTACGGTCGGCCGTCTGCGCTGACCGATTTGTAACGCGATTTTCCTAAAGCCATTTCGTTGCTGCGTCCGCAGCACGGGTTTGCGTTGCCGCGCAAGATTTGCGCCAGCGGCCGAAGCGACCGATACCGCGCGGTCGATCAAGATCGGCCATACGGGTCAGCCAGGTCTCATAGCGATTTTTGCAACCGCGCGTGCCGCAAATCGGCAAGACAGCGTTTGCGGCACAAGGCGCCAGAGCCCGGCTCAGGCCGATATCAAAAGAGCAAAAGACGGATCGGCGTCTTTGCAGGACGCCAAAAGAGTTGCGCAAGCGCACGCTGGCGCCTTGCGCCCGCTGGGCGGGGACCGTATACTGTAATTATTTACAGTTACACCGCGATACACGCGTGAAGGCTGTTCGATCCGCACTACTTGCCGATCCACTCGCGGACCTTAAGGGGCGCGGCGCCCGAAGCAACCGGGAATCGCGCTTTGCCGAGTTCGCGCGCGAGCTTGATCCGGAATTTCTCGATGGGCTACGCAACGCCGCTCACACAGCCGCCGCGCAACACCCAGCCACAGGACAGGGGCAGCAGAGCCCTGAGGCCGCCCCGACCATAAAAACTTTTGTGACGTTGGAGCGTGCGCGAACGATCATCAGCCGCAACGACTCACCGGACATTCCGTTTGATCGCTCGGTAAACCCTTACCGGGGTTGCGAGCATGGGTGCGTGTACTGCTATGCGCGTCCCACACACACCTACCTCGGACTGTCCGCGGGCTTGGACTTTGAAACGCGACTCTTTGCCAAGGAAAACGCCGCCGATTTGCTTGAGCGCGAACTGCGCAAGCCGGGCTATGAGCCGGCAATGCTTGCGCTTGGCGCCAATACCGATCCGTACCAACCCATCGAAAGGGATCGGCGCATTACGCGATCGGTGCTCGAAGTCCTGGCAGCGTTTGCGCATCCCGTGGGTATTACGACCAAATCCGCACTGGTGTTGCGCGACCTTGATTTGCTGCGAGAAATGGCCCAGCGCAATTTGGTGCGTGTCCTAATTTCGATCGGGACGCTGGACCGGTCGATCGCGCGCACACTGGAGCCACGCGCAAGCACCCCAGACCGTCGCCTCGATGCGATTCGCGCCTTAGCCCAAGCTGGCATTCCGGTGGGTGTCATCGTTGCACCGGTCATCCCTGCACTTACGGAGTCGAGCCTGGAGACGGTGCTCGAAGCCGCGGCGACCGCGGGCGCCGGCTATGCCTCGTACGTGACCTTGCGCCTGCCTCTTGAAGTCCGCGACTTGTTCGTCGAATGGCTGCGCGAGTTCGCACCCCTACGTGCCGAACACGTGATGAGTCGCGTGCGTCAGATAAGTGGAGGTCGCGACAACCAGTCGACCTTTGGCCTGCGCATGTCCGGCACAGGGATCTTTGCTGCCCTGCTGCGCCAGCGCTTTGCGCTGGCCTGCCGCCGACTGCAGCTGAAGCAGGAGTACCCGCCGCTTGAGTGCGGTCATTTCCTTGTGCCGCAGGTCCCCAGCACGCAACAGTGTCTGTTTTAGCACTCAGGCAAAGTCTCGGCTCAGCGATTCTTGCACGGCGGAGCTGATCGCGTCGATGCGCGCGCGATACAGGGGATGATCCACGCCGATTGCTACGGGAGGTCCGCCACGAAATTGCGCGATCGCTTGGGGTGTCATTTCGAAACGCAAAAAATGCACCGAGGAGGTCTTTTGCTCGTTTTCGCGCTCCAGATCCTCGTCCGCGATCGCAAAACACGGTGCCAGGTCGCCCACCCGTATGTAAACTCGCCGCTCAATGCCGATCAAACGCGTCAACTCGCGTGCCCGCTCCTCCGGATCCTCGTATTCGAGCATCATCGTAGCTTTGAGGTTGGTGCCGTCCGGGATCAATGGGTTGTACGCGTCGAGCTCATCGCGGATACCCTGCTCGTCAAAGGTTTTCTCGATCCGCAGCATCTCCTGTATCTGATATCGGATCGTCATTTCGTCCTCAAAGATCAGGGTCAGGTGCCGCCCTAGGGCAACGACGCGGTTTTTTTTGTGCGCCATCACTCGGTTGCGAATTTCGCTTCGCTGCCTCGAATACGCTTCGAGCGTCAGCAGGCTTTCTGCGGAGATTGCGCTCATCATCGGCTCACTTTGCAATGGTCAATCAATGCCGTAGGCCATGCGCAACAGCGTGAGCGGATGCGCCAGACGCGGCTTTTTCCCCGACGCCGGCGCGGCCTCAAGCTGTTCGATTCCTTGTTCAATGTGGTGGCCCGCCAACTGGCAGTCGGAGCTGATGAAATCGGGCTGCGCTTGCGCCATCGAACGAAAAACCGGCGCACCGATCTTCATCGCGGTGCTGTGGAATTCCTTCTTCACTCCCCAGGTACCGGCGTGCCCCGAGCAGCGCTCGACCGTCGTAAGCGAGGTTTGCGGCAGCCACTTGAGCACCTCCTCGGTCTTGCGCCCGAGGTTTTGCACGCGGCTGTGACACGGCACGTGGTAGGAGATCGCACCCAGTGGCCGAGGGAAATCGACCTTCAGCAGACCATCTTTATTGCGCGCGACGAAGTAGTCGAACGGATCCCACATGGCCTCGCTCACCAACCGCACCTCGGGGTCCTGCGGAAATAACAGTGGCAGCTCCTTGCTAAACATCAGCGTGCACGACGGTATTGCCGCCAAAATCGCGTAACCCTCCCGCGCCAGATGGGCCAGCGCCGGAATGTTGATCTCCTTCAGTCGGCGCACCCCGTCGAGGTCGCCCAGCTCGAGCTTGGGCATGCCACAACACGCTTCTTTTTCCACTACGACGTAGGCAATGTCGTTGTGTGCCAGAATTTTCAGTAAATCGTGGCCGATCCCGGGCTCGTTGTAGTTGACAAAACACGTCGCATATACCGCAACCTTGCCCGGCGTGCGCGCACCGTCGCGTACGGGCGCCACGGCATTGTCCTTTGCCGATTGAAGAAACCTCGTCCCCGCGTAATCGGGGCGCCATGCGCGCCGATCGACACCCAGCAGTTTCTCGGCAATGGCCCGTCCGGGGCGGCTCTGATTGACTGCGTTGACCGTCTGCGTCACGATGGGGATGCCTGCAAAAGTACCCAGTCGATCCGTTGAGGAGAGCACACGGTCGCGCCAGCGGCCGCCGGTGCGCCGAAATTCCACTGCCTTGGCGCGCAGCATCAGGTGCGGGAAATCCAGGTCCCAAACATGCGGCGGCACGTAGGGACATTTGGTCATAAAGCAGATGTCGCACAAGTAGCACTGGTCAACGACAGCGGCATAGCGCTCCTTGGGTACGGTATCGAGCTCGCCGCTCGGACTGTTGTCGACAAGGTCAAAGAGCGTCGGAAATGCTCCGCAAAGGCTCACACAGCGCCGACAGCCATGGCAGATATCGAACACGCGCTCGAGCTCCCGTTCGAGCTTAGCGGTGTCCCAAAAATCGGGCTGGTTCCACGCAATGGGCTTGCGCGTGGGTGCTTCCAGGCTTCCTTCCTTGGTACTCATGATTTCTTTGCGTCACGTAAATTCAAATCGCGACGCGCGCGCCGCGCGCATCGCGCAGTAGGGCCGAAGGGCAAAACCCCCGGTGCCTAATCGACGATCGAGTCGAGCGTCCTTTGAAACTTGTTGGCGTGCGAGCGCTCGGCCTTGGCCAGCGTCTCAAACCAGTCAGCGATTTCGGCAAAACCCTCGCTGCGTGCGGTCTTGGCCATCCCCGGGTACATATCGGTGTATTCGTGCGTCTCGCCAGCAATCGCGGCCTTCAGGTTGGCGCGCGTGGGGCCGATCGGCAGACCCGTGGCCGGATCACCCACCTGCTCCAGATACTCGAGATGGCCGTGCGCATGGCCCGTCTCGCCTTCCGCGGTGGAGCGAAATACCGCGGCCACATCGTTATAGCCCTCAACGTCCGCTTTGGACGCGAAGTACAGATAGCGCCGATTGGCGTGGGATTCCCCGGCGAATGCGGCTTTGAGGTTTTCCTCCGTCTTTGATCCCTTCAGTGCCATGAAGCTCTCCTAGTTAATTTCATCGCTGCAGTCCGATCCTGCCGAAATCCGTCGGCGGAGCAAAATGTACGCGTCCGCGGTCGATTAAACAAATGAATAGTTATTATCACATCAATAGGCATAGCCTATCTTCTGGGCCGCTACGCAGACGCGGTATGGCAGCAAGCCCCACCTGCTGGTGGCGACCAATCGAATCAAAAATCGTTTGCGTTCAGTGCCAGTGCGCCGGCGCCGCCGGCCTCGATGGCGAACAATAACGATGGCGCCGTCGAGAGCACGTGATCGGCAAAAAAGCGCGCGGTTGCGATCTTGGCGCGGTAAAACCGATCCTCCGCGGCGGCCAGATGGCGCTGCGCCACCAACGCCGCCCGTGCCAACTGCCAGCCGCCCAGCACGATACCCGCGAGCTTTAGGTAAGGCACGGAACCGGCGAAGGTCCCGCGCACGTCCCGATCAAAATTGCGCAGAAAATATTCCACGGCCCTGTCATACGCATCGACCGCGGCCACCAGCTGTGCCCCGATTGCCGCAAAGTCCTGTGCTGGTTGTGCCCGGATCTGCGTGAGTGTCTCGCGCATCTGTGCCGTGAGCGCACGCGCGCTTGCGCCACCGTCGCGAACGGTCTTTCGACCAAGCAGGTCGTTGGCCTGAATCGCCGTGGTGCCCTCGTATATGGGCAAGATGCGAGCATCGCGATAGTGCTGCGCCGCGCCAGTTTCTTCGATAAATCCCATGCCGCCGTGCACTTGGATGCCGATAGAGGTCAGTTCGACGGCGATTTCCGTGCTCCAGCCCTTGACGACCGGCACAAGATAGTCATACAGGGCCTGCGCACGCTGTCTTGCCTCGCGGTCAGGATGGTGCCGCGCCACATCGCTGTGCGCCGCAGCCACGTATGCCAGGGCGCGTGCCGCCTCAATATGCGAACGCATGTACATCAGCATGCGTCGCACGTCCGGATGTTCGATGATCGCAACGGGGCCGGGCGAACCCTCTACCGCCCGGCTTTGCACCCGCTCGCGGGCGTACGCACTTGCCTGCTGGTAGGCACGCTCGCCCACCGCGATCCCCTGCAAGCCGACCTGAAATCGCGCGGCGTTCATCATGATGAACATCGTTTCCAGGCCGCGGTTTTCCTGCCCGAGAAGTTCGGCTATAGCCCCCGGCCCGACCTCCCCATGGCCATCGCCGAAGATCAGCACAGCCGTTGGGCTGCCGCGGATCCCGAGCTTGTGTTCCAGGGAGGCGCAAAACACATCGTTACGCGCCCCAAGGCTGCCATCGCCGCGGGGGAGGAACTTAGACACCGCAAAAAGTGACAGTCCTTTGACGCCGGGCGGCGCATCGGTAACCCGCGCCAGCACCAAGTGCACGATGTTTTGCGCCAGATCGTGCTCGCCGTAGGTGATGAAAATCTTCTGACCAAAAAGCCGGTAGCTACCATCGCTCTGGCGTTCGGCCCGCGTGCGCACCAGGGACAGGTCCGAGCCGGCCTGCGGCTCGGTCAGATTCATCGTTCCGGTCCAACTGCCGTCGATCAGTTTTGGGACATAGCGCTGCTGTTGTTCTTTGGAGCCGGCGATCATGAACGCTTCGATCGCACCGTCGGTAAGCAGTGGACAAAGTGCAAAAGCAAGGTTCGCTGACTGCAGCATCTCCAGGCACGGCGTGGCGATCAACTTGGGAAGACCCTGTCCGCCGTGTTCGACTGGGTGCATCACCCCCTGCCAGCCGCCCTCGACGAATGCGCGAAAGGCCTGCTGAAAACCAGGTGAGGTCGTAACGACTCCTTCGGAGCAGCGTGCGGGCTGCGTATCGCCGACCCGGTTTAAGGGGGCAATGACTTCGCTCACGAGCTTGGAGCATTCCTCGAACACCGCCCCAACGATCTCGTCGCTCGCATCCTCGTTCCCGGGCAACGCCTGGATCGCCCGCAAATCCGCCAGTTCGTGGACCACGAACTGCATCTCCCGCAGTGGCGCCCGGTAGCTCATGGCCGTCACCCAAGTTTTTCGATCAACTCCGGCACCGCCTGGAACAGGTCGGCCACCAAGCCGTAATCGGCGACCTGGAAAATGGGTGCGTCGGCGTCCTTGTTGATGGCGACGATGACCTTGGAGTCCTTCATGCCCGCCAAGTGCTGAATGGCTCCTGAGATGCCAATGGCGATATACAGCTGGGGCGCCACGATTTTTCCGGTCTGCCCGACCTGCCAATCGTTGGGTGCGTAGCCGGCATCGACGGCGGCACGCGAAGCGCCCAAGGCCGCGTTCAATCGGCGCGCCAGCCGATCGAGCAGCTGGAAATTTTCGGCCGACCCCAGGGCCCGACCGCCCGAAATGACCACCTTGGCGCCCTGCAGTTCGGGGCGATCGGATTTTGCGATTTCGCGCCCGACAAATTGCGAGATGCCCTCGTCGGGCACTGCAAGGACCGTCTCGATGGCGCCGTTGCCGCCGTCAGCGGCGCTTGCAAAACTGGTGGGCCGCACGGTAACAAAAATGACCGGATCGGCACATTGCACGGTGGCGATGGCATTACCGGCGTAGATCGGCCGCGCGAAGGTATCCGGAGCAATCACCTCGATGGCATCGGAAATCTGGGCACAGTCCATCCGGGCCGCCACACGCGGAAGCACGTTCTTGCCAAAACTGCTTGCCGGCGCCATCACGTGCGTGTAGCCGTTGCCCGCCAAGGCGAAGAGTTGGGCGGAAACGTTCTCGGCCAGCGCATCGGCAAAATGCGGCGCATCGGCCACGTATACCTTGCTCACCCCCGCAATTGCACCGGCTTGCTGCGCCGCCGCTGAGCAGCCGCTGCCGACGACGAGCACGTCGGCTTGGCCGGCCGCCGCGATTGCTGCGGTTACTACGTTACGCGTAGCCGCCTTGAGCGACGCGTTGTCGTGCTCTGCCAGTACCAGCGCTCTCATGTTCCGCCTCCGCTCGTCACGAGATCACTTTGGCTTCGTCGCGCAACTTGGCAACTAGCGTTGCCACGTCGGCAACGCGTATGCCCGCTTTACGCTGTGCAGGT
>Ga0187772_10001344_pt1 | contig 11653 bp, 12 predicted proteins | sample 0116_SJ02_MP15_2_FD_133137 | JGI IMG/M metagenome (GOLD analysis project Ga0187772, IMG submission 133137) | Tropical peat soil microbial communities from peatlands in Department of Meta, Colombia - 0116_SJ02_MP15_20_MG | ecosystem: Environmental > Terrestrial > Soil > Wetlands > Peat | place... | reverse complement strand
GTCCGCGGCCGAAAAGACATGTGACCATCGGAAGCAGCAAAGAAGCGGAAGTTGCAGGGCGATTTGCTCGTCAACTACGCATTCCCGTCATTTGGAATATCTTTAACTCGACTGTCCCCCTCATAGTGGAGTTTGGTTTCCACCGGGCGTGGTTGGATCCGGCGGTCCCAAAAAGTCATTAGTCTGGCGAGTCGCAGGGAATGACGGCCTGCAGTGTTTATCGCTGGAACGAAGCGTCGCACGGTTTCAAGAGTCTTAATTGCCCTCGTCTGTGCAGTAGTTGCGATTGTCATTGTTTTCGGTGTAGCATCCGAATTGCGCCTTTTTGGCGGCACGGAGAGCGGCTCTTCCTTCGATTCCCAACCGCTGCTAAGCCACAGTCTGTTAGGGTGGTTCCTGAGCCACCCCAGGTCCCCATCCCCGGTGGGAATAGGAGCCTATGGTCTCTACAACAATTCAGGCTCTATCATACCCTATGTGATTAACACTTCAGAGGTGGTGGGCCAAGCAAGCATCAGCGCTCTCTCGACAGCGACGGTGTGGAACGACTCAGCGCTTCCCGGCTATTCCTTTCTCAAATGCTCCCCTTGCGCCGATTTGCAGATGAACGTAAACGTCCTCGTGGAGACAACCAGAGGAAACCAGACTCTCTACGTCCAGGATGTAGCCTCATTCCGAGACACCAGCATACAAGAAACTGGGGGGATAATTGGCCAAATATGGAACGAGACCAGGCCAAACGCGAACATCAGCGCTGACTCTTCCGGAAATGGCGCATTGGGCACAATCATTATTTCCTCCCATGCCGTTACTTGCTACTGCTTCGGGAGGCTCGGTACCGTCGAGGGCCGCTACTCTCTTCCGTTGGACGTCGCACTAACGATTCAGGTACGAGTCCCAAGGAACTACAGCGGCATCGAGATAACACTTCTCAGCACTCCTTTTGGGGGCTTCCAGCAACCGAATCCACCGACAGTCGACGAGGCCTACCTGCCCATAAGCGGTGTAACCTCTGCCTACATCGAGGTCACCCCATATGCTGCCATGCCATTTCCTCCATTTCCCTTTGCCGCAAACTACGACGCAGAGCTAGTTTGGACGGCCTACTGCTGCGAGCAGACAGCAACCTTCCTAAAGATGAACTCGAACCTCTCGCTGTCCTACCTTAATTCGGAGGGCCAGATTGTTTCGTTTCCCTCCTTCTACGCTTTCGGTGACAGGACAGAGATGGCCACCAACCTTGTGGTGGTGCCAACTCAAAATGGGTTTCATGTGACCATTGGGGAAAACAACAACGTGTTCTTGGGCGGCTAGATTCCAGAGCTGTTCGGGAATCACATGCCGCAAAGCCTATGCGTAGAGCAGCAGTCAGTCCTGCTTCGCGCGATGGGTTTTCCTGTCCAAGTAGTCATGCACTATCTTCCTCTGCCCCCTTCGAAGGATTTCTGCGAGAGTTGACTCCTTCACACCGGTCCTGAGCGCCAGCCCTTTTAGACCAATTCTCTTAGGGAAGTCGAGATAGCCGCTCTCAAAGGCGATTGAAAGTACCTCCTCCTGGCGGCTCGTCAACAGTTCACTCTCGTGTAGCTCTTTCAGGAGCATCAGGTGATAAGGGATTTTGGATCTCTCCAGGCCATTCACCAACTCCCTGTACGAATCCTTTCCCCCGAGAACCGTCCAGTGGGGCCGGCCCTGGGTTCCGATTACGAGGGAGGAGAGGAAACACTTTGACTTCGCCACCTGCTTACAAACGGTGCATCGCCTGGACGAAACTGAACCATAGACATGTCCGGCCTTGGATCTCATAAAGTCCACCTCGATCACGTCCCTGTCGCCCTGAACCATTTTCATCAGATCCTCCATATTGCCTGGATCGACCTGAAGTTCGAAAAGATGCTCAACGATGCCCCCTGGGAGGATTTTCGAATCAAGAATCTCAATGGACGCGCCGTAACGTTCAGCGGCGAGCCTTATCCACCCGTGGGGCTGAGGGCACTCAAGTACGGCCTCTATCACGAACGACGGCCCGAATCGGCCGTATATCAAATGTGGACTGCTCTCGGACCCTGCATCCCTCAAATCTAAGGGCCAAGGCTTAACCAAATCGCGCCCTCACGAGCCGGATCGGATGAGAGTCTCAAGGCCCGAGATACGAGGAATTTCATCAGTCCAGGCGCTAACGATATTGGTGATTCTGGCGTTGGCGGCGGGGGGAATATTCTACATGGACACCTCCCAGACGATGGGCAGCCAGATTTCCAGCCTACAGAGCGAGGTAAGCGCCCTGCAGGCGAGAACTGTTGCGACGGTGGTGAGCCAGAGCAGTTCTCAAGCGCAAGCAGAGGCGCCTGTAATACCGACGACGAGACATTTCAGCTTAATCGTGACAGACGCACCGGTGAAAATAGCAACCAACGTAACTTACGACGCATGGACCTTCAACGGCACGGTTCCTGGCCCCACCGTTTGGGTCAATCAGGGTGATACGATCGATTTCACGCTGTACAACCCCACTACCGCAGCCCACTCTATCGACTTCCACGCCGCACAGGTCGACTGGTCCACAGACTATGCGACTGTCCCACCTGGCGGGTCCAAGACCTTCAACTTCACGGTGAACTATCCGGGGATCTTCATGTACCACTGCGGGACTGCCCCGGTCCTCGAGCACATCGCCAACGGTATGTTCGGAGCAATCATAGTGAATCCTCAGACCCCGTTGCCAGCAGCGACCGGCGGAGAGTATGTCTTGGTCGAGAACGAATGGTACCTGAACTCCAACCCGGGTGCGGACGGTCACTATTCGGGCAACCTCACCAAGATGCTCGCAGCCACGCCAGATTACGTCACGTTCAACGGTACAGCGTTCCAATTCCAAAAATCACCACTTCTGGTGAAGCCGAACCAATTGGTCAGACTCTACATCCTTAATGTCGGGCCAAGTCTCTGGGAAGCATTCCATGTTATCGGGGCCCTGATGGACACGGTCTACATCGACGGGAATCCGGCGAACATGGAACACGGCCTCCAAACCCTCAACATCCCCCCTTCAGGAGGGGCCATCGTTGACATGTACTTCCCGGACGCGGGTGGAGAGAACCCGTTCGTCAACCATGCCTTCGCCTATGCGTCCATCGGGGCTGTCGGGATCTTCAAAGTGAGCGCTTCCGGCGTCACCTCGACCACTAGTACATCGTCTTCTGAGACCTCCAGCACGCCTCCAACGGGCAGCGTGGGCGTTGCAATCAACTCCGGATCAGCTCTGAATACGACATCCACGTACTTCTCTCCATCTACAATCACCGTGGTCCTAGGCGTAAACAACACGGTGGTCTGGACGAACAACGATAGCGCCGAGCATACGGTCACGGCCACGGACAACAGCTTCAACTCGGGTTACATGGAACCCGGGCAGACCTACACCCACACCTTCACGAGTCCAGGCAACTACACCTACTATTGCACAATTCACCCTTGGATGAAAGGTACCGTCATAGTCAAGGCAGTCGGGTGACACAGGATGTCAAGAGGCAACCCTCGTCCAGTTGATCAAGCCAGGCGGAATGCGATAATCAAGGTCCTCAGCGGTGCCGCGGTTCTGTTGGCTCTTGCGGCGGGGGCCTACGTACTCTCGTCTTGGTCCCCTTCGCCCTATGACAGGAGTGAATCCGCCATGACCCTTGATTCGGCGACAGTTTCCCGGGCATCCGAGACGCCTGATCAATCGGATAGCCCAACCGGAATTGACATCCGGGTGGTCTACTTCGGAATGCCTGCAGCTGAGATAGGTACCAAAAAGGAAACACTCACGCTGAGTAGCCCCGCCTATCTCTCAGACCTCAAGGTTGCTTTGGTTAGGTTGCACCCAAGTCTCAAAGGCATGTTTCCGACGATGCTCTTCTTGGTTGACGGGGTGTCTGCAAACGGCAACCCACAGCTACAGAACGACGTTGAAGTGGATATACTTGCCCAGGTTGCCGGTGGTTAGAAGTCAAGAAACGCAAGAGAACATGTCAGACCTCCCAGAGGACTTGTTCCCGACGAGAAGGACGTCTTGGGAAGGGCATCCATCTGGTTGCTCCAATCTGGGCCGGGGCAATATTCTCACTTGAGACGAAAATTGGATTTTGAAAATCTGCATGGGACAGGGCGCCTCTTCCCAGGATGTGCTCTGGCAAACAGCGCCAATTGGAGTGCGGGTCCCGAAGTCTAGCTTTAATCCCACAATCTTGCCAGGCGCACCCCGCCGGGCCCTTAATGGACAAGGCGAAGACTCATATTAATGGGGAGGAAACGCGAAACCCATGATCAAGGAGGCCAACGTCACTGTCATGGTCAATGACATTGAAAAGGCAATTCGATTCTACACCGATGTCATGGGGCTCAAGCTGAAAGCCCATTACGGCGACCAATTTGCACAGGTCGAAGCTCCCGGAACCATTATCGCTTTGCACCCTTTCAGCAGTAAAGGACGGGTGCCGGCCAAGTCAGAGAACATGTCCATCGGTTTCTCAGTGGACAACCTCGATAGGGCTTTGGATGACCTGAAGAGCAAGGGGGTGTCGTTCTCACGAATTTCCGATGATGGCCAGGTGAGGTTGGCCTTCTTTACAGACCCAGATGGCAACCCCCTCTACCTTTCGCAGAGTAAGTGGGGCTAGTCCAAACAAAATCTGAATCGTGAACGAAAAACCGTCAAACGGGTCCGGTTAGCGCTGTTCGAGTGTTCTAGCCGTGTGGGAGGGAGGAAATATCGCCTATCGAGTCAGGATACTTCTTCCACTGTGCAGCTCGAACAGGCAGCTGGAATCTCCTTTTGCGATGCACTGAGGCTCTTCGCAATGAACGGTATGCCCTGCTATGTTGCCGAAAACCCCAGTCAGGAAGCCCCTCATGAAACTACACACGGCTTGTTTAGAACTCCTACCATCGCATTCTAAACAAGATGAGAGTCGGATCGTCATGTTGGGAAAGTCGTCCTTGGACCCGATCAATTCTGGAATACCCCATCCCGTAGCGGCGAGGACATTTAGCTCATAGTCATAGTTGCGTACCAGGTACTCTTTGCCCAGCTTGCTAATGAAATACCCAGCCAGGTTTCTGCCGTACTCTGTACCCAGCTCATACAGTATGACATCGGCCCCAGATCCAAGTACGGAGCGGATGCCTTCGAGCATTTGAGCCATGGCATGCTGGGCCAAAATGACGACCCTCCTTCCTTGCCAGTTGACGGGGAAGGAGATCGTGTCAACAACAGCGCCCTCTCTCCCTTCGAAAGCCTGTGCATCTAACACGAAGACTGACTGTTTGAGTCTCTCCACGAGCTGGTCCAAGGAGACCCTCGGGTCTACCAGAGACACGAAGGCGTTATAGATCGCATTCGGTTCGTTCGGCACACAATAGGTGAGGCTTTGCCTGACGTCGACTTTCATGGTCGCCATGAGGGCGTTGACATTCGCCATCGCCCCCACTTCGTCGTTCATTTTCACGACCACCTGGGCGAGTCTCGTGCCGCTCTCGATGTGTCCGACGAGGATTTCCTTTGAAAGCAGTTTCAATGTGCTTCTGGTGCGGCTTGGCATGAGTTCAAGGCACTACCTGTTTGTTTCCCAGAGAGCGCCTCCCAAAAATACCTTAGGCTTGCAATTGCTGTGAGACGTGAGACGATAGTACACATATGAACACAAACGAACACCTAAATGAGGGGCGCCTCCTCAGCGAAGCTGCCATGCCCAAGTCGAGCGTCACGCGGACGATTCGTCTGGAAAAAGGGCTCGACGAAGTAATCCAGAAGATCGCAGACGAGGAGAAGGTAACGGTCAACTCACTGGTCAACAGGTCGCTGAGGAAATTCGTCGACTGGGATGTCTATGCTGAGAAGTTCGGCATCGTTGCCATGACGCCCTGGCTCTTTGTAGAACTCATGGAAAAACAGTCGCCCGATGAGGCGAGGGAGCTGGGAAGACGCGTCGCGCGGCAGTCAGCTAGGCAAGCCATCGAGACCATCTTCCTCGATTTCACTGTCACAACCGCGCTTGGATTTATCCAACTTTTCGGGAAATATGGGGGACGCTATGGCTATGAGGACAGCGTTGAAGGTCGAAGGCATGTGGTCTTGATACGACACGGACATGGACTGAAATGGTCGAGCTATTACGAAGGAATGCTCAGGGGCCTCTTGGAAGACGAGTTGGGTCTGACGATCAAAGTCCGCGTTACCCCGGACGCTTGTCTTGCAAGGTTTGAGCTCTAGAAGAGGCCTTTTCGCCTTCGTGGTCCAGAAGCACAAGGCGACCGCCCTGCACTACGACTTCAGGCTCGAGATAGGGGGCGTGATGCCTTCATGGTCGATCCCAAAGGGCCCGACCCTGGACCCGGGGGTGAGAAGGCTTGCCATGCCCACAGGGCCGCATGAGCTCGAATACAGGAAATTCGAAGGGACCATTCAGCAAGGGAGCTACGGCGCGGGAACGGTGATGATCTGGGACGAGGGCACCTTCACCCCTGAGGTGGAGATCGCCAAGGGAACTAGAAAGTTGGTGACTTCCACAGACGAGGCTGAGGAAGTTGCCCTGGCCGGCCTCCGTGACGGGATCCTGAAGTTTACTCTCTACGGCAAGAAGCTCCGAGGTTCCTTCGCTCTTGTGAGGACCAGGGGCCTCGGAGGGGGGAAAGAGGCGTGGCTTCTCATAAAGCACCGGGACGCGCACTGCAAGTCAGGATACGACGCAAACGACTATGATGTCTCCGCCTCCTCTGACCGCACCCTGGCAGAAATCGCGGGAGCAGGCTAATCCCGGCTGTAGCTCCACGTGCCCGTTCCACGCTGACACTAGTGAATTTTTTAAGGCGCCCACACAACGAGGAGAACTTCCCGACATGGTAAGATTCGTCTTAGTTTCAGACACGACTTTAGCCCGTAACTACAGGAGCGTCCCTCTTCTTGACTTCCTTGCCAGCGCCCCGACCAGCGCCCTCCCTGGCTCGATATACAAATTCTTGAAAGGACCACCTCCTCCTTCAGAGGGCGGGAAGGCCGCATTTGCTCCCTATGCAATCAGGAAGCTGGAAGCATCCGTCCTGAAAGATCACAAGAGGGATGAGGTCGTGGTGGCCCACGAGGACCACTTGGCGGATTTCGTGGACGACGACACCGAGCTGATCGGGGTTTCAACGATGGACCCCCTCGGCCTTGGGCCGCTCACCATGTCGTACGCCGTCTTCTTCGACACAACGGCTCCCGCCTACGTGCAGAGAGAATTCGAGTCGCTCCTGGCCCGTGCCAACCGGGCAAGGGCGGGGAAAAAGGCGAAACTCATAGTGGGGGGGCCAGGCGTGTGGGAGCTGACGGTCCGCCCGGAGGAGCTCGAAAGGAACAGAATCGACTATGCATATCAGGGAGAGGCAGATGACATAGTCTCCGACCTCTTCCGCTACATAACGGAAGACGGCGGCGAGAACACGGAATTCTTCAGGGGGTTCCAGACCTTCGACGAATCCTTCCACAAGGAGTGGAGGTCAAGCTCGAAGTTCATCAGCCGCTACCAGTTTTCGAAGCAGTTCCCCAAACTCGAGGACATTCCCGACATAGTCGGCCCTTCTGTGAAGGGCATGGTGGAGGTCATGCGAGGGTGCGGTGTCGGTTGCGACTTCTGCGAAGTCACCCTGAGGCCGCTCCGCTACTACCCTCCGGAGAAGGTGAGGCGGGAGCTGGAAGTCAACCTTCGGGCCGGAATGGACAATGCCTGGCTGCACAGCGACGAAATCTTCGCCTACGAGCACGGCAGGAACTTCGAGCCAAATCAGGAAGCCATCTTCGCCCTGTTCTCCGCAGTCATGGCAACCCCGGGCGTAGCCCAGACTAACCCGACCCACGGAAGAATTTCGATACCCGCGGCCTACCCCGAGTTCATTCGCAAACTGTCACGAATCATCAGGGCCGGACCTGACAACTGGATTGGGCTCCAGATGGGCATCGAGACAGGGAGTGACAGACTCGCCCTAGATCACATGCCCAACAAGACGCTCCCGCTTCGGGTAGGGCCCGACGGGACCTGGGCTGAGATAGTGTGGCAGGGGACCTACGTTCTGAACAAGTACTACTGGCGCCCCGCGTTCACGGTGCAGGTCGGGCAGGAGGGCGAGACCCCTGAAGACAACTGGGAGACAGTCGCCCTGATCAACCGCATGAGCGAATCCACCCTGGATGATGGCCGGCCTTTCGAGTTCACGGTCACCCCGATGCAGAACGTTCCCCTCGGGCTTCTCAAGAGCAGGGACTTCTCCTCAGTCAAACTTGACAGGTCTCAGCTGGCTGTCTACTACGCCTCCTACAGGCACCTCGCCAAGGTTGCGAAGCGGGACGCCACCACTGCCTCATCTGAACAGAACCCAGTCACGAAATACGTCACGGGGGGGATGATGGCGCTCGGAGCCTGGGGAATGCTCCGACTAGTGAAGAACCGATGCCTGAGGAGAGGTCTGGATCCTGACGTCGTCTCGAAGCATGGCCTCGAGAGGCTTCACCTACAGGCCCCCACGATTCCTCAGTAGGACGGATGGGTCAACGGCAATCGAGTAGCCGCTCCTCCAAACTCGCCAACGGTTTTAAGGGCGTAAAGTCGCGTCAGACGAAGTCATCCATGGAGCTTCCCCCATTCAACAACTACATCACACTGTCAAGGGCCCGCGTAAGGGGGAAGAAGAACACCTCCCAGGCAGAGTTCCTGCCCCTGCTGGAACGAGCGAAATCCGCCCTGGCGGTGTCGGGCTTGAGCCCCATGAAAGCGAACCTCAATGGAGTCGTGGTGGAGCTGTCAACCAACAGCAGACACCAGGCCGAGTTCTGGTCTCACAACTGGTGGAAGGCGGAGGATACTGCATCCACAAGGGCGAGGATCTATTCGGCCAAGGGCGTCGAAGGCGTCGAACCCTCGGCCTACTATTGCCCCGAGCTCCGGACCGCGCTCTTCCTCAACACCGAATACTACGGCCAATGCAAGTCCTGGGCACTTGGCATAGCCGCCGCGGTCCTTGAGAAGGAGTCCAACACCCTGTCGATTCACGGCGCGACGGCACTTTATCGAGGGAGGGGCGTGGTCATTGTGGCCCCGACTGGCACCGGCAAGACAACCCAATCATTCAAGATCTTCATGAATCCCGAAGGGAAGATCTGCGGGGACGACTGGGCGTACGTGGAGTTCCCAAAACGGCGAACGCCCCATGTCCTCCTCGTGGCACGGCAACCCGAAAGGGCCCTTTACATGCGGTCCGAGTCCCAGAAGGAGCAGGGCTGGCTCGGTGAGGTGTTCGACAGGTCGATGAACGAGAACGTAACGACGAGGAAGGACGACTGCGAGTACCCAACCGGACATGACGGCTGTTCCCTTACGGGCGGGAAGTGCGTCTTCAACGAGGAGAGGCGCTGCTGCTACTACTCCTTCGGCAACTCCAGGGTGCTGGTCAGGAGAGAGGACATTCTCGGTCCCGAAAAGGTCGTTGATGAAATACCGATTAACTTGGTCGTCCTCCTGCGACGGGACGACCACAGCCCAGCAGAAGTGAAGCTGGCTCCAGAGCAGGCAATCGGCATACTGCAGAAAGGGGAGTACATGGTCTTGCCAGGGGCTGGTCCCAAGGACCAGTGGGGGACGACATCCTACGAGCCGTGGTACAACCCTTACCTCCTTGAGCCCGATGAGGCCAGGCAAGCAGCCTTCTTCAGGTCGATGTTCGAGGAGTGGAATGTTCCCTGCATCATCCTGAACACCGGCGTGGAAGGAATCCAGCAAAGCCACCAGAGGATCATAGCAGCCCTGGAACCTCCCAAATAGCCAGGGCCGTATTTCCCCTCACCCCCAACATCTAATTATGCAAGTGAAACCGGTCCTCGTCGGTTGTTCGTACTCGAATTCATACTGTTCCTATTCCTCATTTCGATCTTCGCAGGCGTCTTCGGCTCGATAGTTGGGCTGGGTGGAGGGGTTGTCATCATCCCCGTCCTCACCATCCTCCTGGGAGTCGACATACACTTCGCCATAGGAGCCAGTATCGTGGCCATCATAGGCACGTCTAGCGGCGCCGCGTCGACCTACCTGAGGGACAAAGTAACGAATCTGCGCATAGGCATGTTCCTGGAGCTCGCGAGCACTACTGGAGCCATCATCGGCGCGGGCGTGGCTGCCTATACAAACTCCGCAGCCCTGGAACTAATCTTCGGAGGGATTCTTCTCGTCACCCTGGTCCCTACAGTGATGAAGATAGGAGAGGACATCCCGAAATCGCCGGAGCTCAAAGGACTCTCGAAACGACTCGGTCTCACCGGGTCCTATGTCGAGACGAACGGGTCGTTGGTGAAGTATAACGCGGAGAAGCCCGTCGAGGGCCTGGCCGGGACTTGGGTAGCAGGAATCCTCTCCGGTCTCCTCGGCATAGGGGGAGGCGCCTTCAAGGTTCTTTCCATGGACCTCGCCATGAAGCTCCCCATGAAGGTCTCCACGACGACTTCGAACTTCATGATAGGGGTGACAGCGGCCGCGAGCGCAGGTATCTACTTCGCCAGGGGGGATGTGGACCCCCTCATCGTGGCTCCCGTAGCTCTGGGCATCCTGATAGGAGCCTCACTCGGGGCCCGCATTCTTCTCCGTTCGCGCAATGCCACCATAAGGAAGGCCTTCGCGATCGTGCTCGCAGTCGCCGCTCTTGAAATGATACTGAGCTCCTTGGGGGTCGCCGTATGAACCTGAAGGACCCCGAATCGATGAACGTGATAATTGGCAAGGTCCTAAGATATGGTGTGATTCTTTCTGCTGTAGTAGTAATCATCGGGACGATCGGCCTTGCTGTTTCACAGGGTACCTCTGAAGCATCGAGCCTGCTCAACTACAACGCGAGCAGTGTCCCTCACGACGGCATCGACGTGAGCCTTTCGGGGCTCCTTAGCGGGCTTGCTTCCTTCACTCCCTTCTCTTGGATAGAGCTCGGAATAATAGTGCTCATTGCCACCCCAGTATCGCGTGTTCTCATATCCGTCTTCCTCTTCGCCGCAGAGAAGGACAGGCTCTATGTGCTGATAACGGCCGTCGTGCTCGCTCTACTGTTGTTCAGCATGCTCGTCACACCTTCAATACCTGGGTTTCATGCGTGAGCCCCACATCCCAAAAGCTTCCAGAAGAAAGAGGAACGACTGATTCTTGAGAACGAAGGCAGTCTTCTTCGACCTTGGGGGGACCTTACTTGTAATGAGGCGCGACAGGATCTTCCGCAGGGTCCTGCAGGAGGAGGGCCGGGAAGCAGATCTTGAAAGGATTCACTCAGCATATCTCGCTGCAGAGACCTGGTGGCTATCCTATTACGCCAAACAGGTGCTGAGCCCGGGGCAGACCGCCGAGGCGTATCGTCAACTTGACCAAAGGGTCTTCTCGGCTCTTTATCCTCACGAAAGCGAGTCCCAGGCGCTGAGGGTCTCGGCCCTCGTCCGCAAGAGGTGGCCCGAGCTCGAGACTGAAATCCCTCTGGCCCTTTACCCCGACGCCGAGCCGACACTGAACGAGTTGGCCAGAGAGGGGTACTCACTCGGGCTCATCTCTAACGCGCCTGCAGACACGGGCCGGGTCGTCGATGCACTCGGCCTCTCGAAGTTCCTCGACCCTGT
>Ga0187772_10001342_pt1 | contig 11656 bp, 9 predicted proteins | sample 0116_SJ02_MP15_2_FD_133137 | JGI IMG/M metagenome (GOLD analysis project Ga0187772, IMG submission 133137) | Tropical peat soil microbial communities from peatlands in Department of Meta, Colombia - 0116_SJ02_MP15_20_MG | ecosystem: Environmental > Terrestrial > Soil > Wetlands > Peat | place... | reverse complement strand
TCGCGGTCGCAATACTTGCCCTCGCCGCGGCCGCTCCCCCCGCCGCACCGGTTGCGACGGCGTCGCCGGTCGACCGCTCCCGCGCGGCCGATTCCGTGTACTACCTCAGGATCACGGCGACCGACACGTACGGCTACCAACCGGATACCCTTCCCAACCTGCCCCTGAACACGATGATCAATGTCACCTTCATCGACGATACCTCGCTCCCACATTCGTTCAACATCTCCTCGCGAGAGGGGGTGGAGATCGTTGACTACACGGACACGAGTGCTACCGAGCTGAACCAGACCCTCTTCTCGGGGCCCGCGCTCTACGCCACCTACGTCAGCGGGTTGGGGGCCGAGTCCGTCGGGGCGTTCCTGTCACCGACGACTCCGGGCTGGTTCGAGTTCGTCTGCAACGTGAGCGGCCACTTCCAGCTGGGGATGTTCGGTTACCTCGCGTTCGGCGAAGGGTTGCCTACCAATCTCACGCTGCCGCCCGGGACCGGCGGGGCCGGCGTCCCAACCTTTCCCCTGGTCGAGGCGATCGTCGTCCTCGCGGTCGTCCTCGGGGTCCTCGCGACCGTCCTGCTGCGACTCCGTCGCATCGCTCGCGACCGGGCGATGGAGGAGGCGGACAGGGCGTCCCCGATCCTGCCACGACCGCCGCCTCCTCCCTAGGGTCCGATGGGATGCGGCCGTTCGTAGGGAATCACTCCCCGACGGCCCGCACTCCGGGGTAGGGTACTCGGTCCGACCCGCTGGGACCTTCGGGAACTCCCGACGCGGTCGGGACGGAACGGGAACGAGATTCCTCGAGCGTCGCGGCCGTTATGGCGGCCCTCGTCACCGGCCCCCGGTGGCTGGAGGTCAGCGTCCGTGGGGTCGGTGTTCTAACCTACACAACTAAGTAATCGCCGCCCGGTCGTCGGTAGGGAGCCACGCTCCCGAAGACCATGGCACCCCGCGATGGTCGCCTCCGGCGGCTGGGACGACGCGCCAGGGACCGTCCCCTTCTGTGGGCGGTGGGGCTCGTGTGCGTCGCCGCGGTCCTGCTCGAGATCGGGGCGGTCACGGGGTTCTTCGGGCTCGCCGGCCTCCTCCATCGAACCACCGGCGCGGCCGAGCCGGACCTCAACCCCTACCACGAGCTGATCTTCTCCGTCGAGAGCAACGTCACCTACATCGGCCCGATCGCGGGCTATCTGCCCGCGCTTGAGGATACGGACCTCTGCGGGTACGCTTGTCCCACCCTCCCGCAGCTCTGGGTCCCGAAGGAGGGCAGCCTTCCGCCGGAGATCGGGATCTACTTCTACTTCAATATCAGCAACACGGCTTCCGCCGTCGTCAACCTCTCCGTACCCGTCCTCGCCACCAGTGGGCCAGATCCGACCCTCTTCTACCTCCAAACTTGGTGCTGCTACACGAAGACCACCCAGATGTACGACGAGCTCCTCGATGACCCGATCCAGCTCCCGGCCCACTTTCAGTTCGGGATCGAGGGTTACGCGTACACGACGGTCCCCCTGCCGGCGGTTCCTGCCGGTGGATACGCCCTGGACATCAACTACACGTCGAGCTAGACCCTCCGCGGCGGGAGGCGGCCAGGCCCGCTGGCAAGTCGCCGCGCGGCGCGCGATCCCCTTCCGCCAAGGCAGGAGGAACGAGGGGATCGGTGTCCCCGCTCAGGCCACTCCGGCCGCTTGTGGCGAGGGACCCTGCCATTTCCCGCCCGCTACGCCACCACCGACGAGGGGCCCGCGGGGTATGGTACCCGCCTTTACCGACCGGCCCATCGGCCCCACGGACTGACGGATCCGTGACGGAGACCGCGGAGGTACGTCGCAGGGCGCGATTCTTCTCCAGCCGCGAGCGCCTTAGACAGTGGTTCGAACGGAACCACGAATCGGCAAACGAACTGTGGATCGCCTACTACAAGAAGGGGGTCCCCCGGACCGCGGTCTCCTATCCGGAGGCCGTAGAGGAGGCGCTCGCCTTCGGATGGGTCGACGGCCAGGTTCGGTCGCTGGACGAGGAGAGCTACGCCAACCGCTACACCCCGCGCCGCCCCGGGAGCCGCTGGAGTCGGGCGAACGTCCGGAAGGTCCTCGCGCTCCGCCGCGAGGGCGTGATGCGACCGGCGGGCCTCGCCGCGTTCGCCCGAAGGGACCCTCGCCGGCCCGCGGGATACACGTTCGAGGAACGGCCGCGAGAGCTTGCCCCTGGCCTCCGCCGGAGGTTCGAACAGGAGACGGGGGCTTGGGCGTTCTTCGCCCGTCTCCCGCCGTCCTACCGGCGGACGGCGATCTTCTGGGTCATGAGCGCGCGGCGCGACGAGACGCGACTCCGCCGGCTCGAGGCCGTGATCGCGCACTCCCGTCGGCGGCAGAGGATCGACCTCCTCTCGCCGAGGGTCGGGGCCTCGCGCCGCGGAGCCGCCCGCCATCGGGGCACTGCCCGCAAGAGCTGACAGGCCTCCGCGTCGACCGGCTCCCTACCGGGGGCCCGAAATCGCCGGCGCCGGGGGTCCGCCTCCCCGGGCGACATGGCGGTCTCGGAAACTCCCAGTTACGGAAGGATTATCGAACCCACCTCGCGTCGCCGGGACGGGGCCCGTGACCGCGAGGCGGCTCGGCGTTGGTGTAGAGGGCCGACGCCCGGTCCGACGGCAGGACCGGCCGCAGGGCTGGGGGGCGTGACGGTGAGGTTTCGGGACCATCTGGCCCGGTTGGAATCGGAGGGCTCCCTCACGCGCGTCGAGCGCGAGGTCGACCCGAGGTTCGAGGTCGCCTCCCTCCTGAAGCAGCACGAAGGCCACCCCGTCCTCTTCCCGCACGTCAAGGGCTCTCCGTTGCCGGTCGCCGGGAACCTCCTGAGCCGGATGGAGCTCCTCTGCCGGAGCCTCGGGATCGCCAAGGAGGAGTGGATCGAGCGGTTGGACGCGGCCATCCACCGCGCAGGGCCGGTCGAGGAAGGACCGGCCGACTTCGAGTATCTCGAGCCCGATCTGGACCTTCTGCCGATCCTCACGCATTACCCGAAGGACCAGGGGCCGTACGTCACCTCGGCGGTCGTCTTCGCCCGGCGCGGGGAGCTCCGGAACCTCTCGTTCCACCGACTCTGCCGGATCGGGAAGGACCGCTTCGTCGGCCGGCTCGTCGAGCACCGCGACCTCCACACGATGTACTGTGACGCGCGGGACCACGGCGAGGACCTCGAGGTGGCGATCGGGATCGGCAACAGCTCCGGCGTGCTCGTGGCCGGGGCCACGAGCGTCGCGCGCGGCGTCTACGAGCTGGGGATCGCCGCGGCCCTCGAGGGGGGGATCCGCGTCACCTCCGCGAAGACCAACCGAACGGCGTATCCGATCGACACCGAGGTCGTGCTCGAGGGACGGATCCTCCACGACGAGTCGGTGTCGGAAGGCCCGTTCGTCGACCTGACGAACACCTACGACGTGGTCAGGGTCCAGCCCGTGTTCGTGGTCGAGCGGATGGCGCTGCGCAAGGGCGCCGTCTATCACGCGCTGCTGCCGGGGGGCAATGAGCATCGTCTCCTGATGGGGGCCCCCCGGACCCCGACAATCTACCGCTCGCTCCGCGACGCAGGCCTCGTGGTCCGGAACGTCTACCTCACCGAAGGGGGGAGCGGGTGGCTGGACGCGGTCGTGGCGATCGAGAAGCGGAGCGAGGCAGACCCCCGGCGGGCGATCGAGGCGGCGATCCGCGGTCACCGTAGCCTCAAGCGGATCACGATCGTCGACGCGGACGTCGACGTGACGGACCCGCACGAGGTCACCTACGCGGTGACGATGTACTGGGAGGCGGGCAAGGAGGTCGTGCTCCACGGTGTGAAGGGTTCGAGCCTGGACCCGATGGCGACCCCCGAGGGCGTCGGGAGCAAGCTCGGGGTCGACGCGACCCGACCCCTCACGGTGCCTCCGGAAAAGGAGCTGAAGATGCGGAAGGCCGAGCTCTCGGCGGGGGCTTAGCGAGGCGCGATGCGCGAGCTCCGCACCTCGCAGCCGATCTCCTGGCTGGACGACGTCGACCCGCAGGGGGTCGTCATCAACCCTCGTCACGAGCTCTACGGTCAGAGCCTGGCTGGGACGGAGCTCCACCTTCCGGCCGCGTCCGGCTCGACGGTCGGATCGGACCGGATCGTGAACCTCGCCGTGCGCGGGTTCGGTCCCCGACGGATCGTGCTCGGCCGGCCCGACCCGATCACCATGTGGGGAGCGATCCTCGGCAAGATCGACCTGGAGGTCGAGGGGGTCCGCCCCAAGCCGGTCGACCGGAGGGCCGTCGAGGCCCTCGGGGTCGAGACCGAGATCGCCGACCTCCTGGCCCGGGCCGGCGAGCTCCTCGGGACCGACGAGTTCATCCCGGCAGACCACGTCCAGATCGCCGGGGTCTCCTACAAGACGATCACCGACGCGGGGCTCGAGCTGCGCCGGTACTTCGGGGGTCGCTATCGGTTCCGGTCGAAGCACGTGACGATCAACCCTGCCGGAATGGACCTCTCGGACTGGCGGGCGCTCGGCATCCCGGAACCGTTCGCCCGGAAGCAGCAGGAGGTGCTCGAGCTCTACCTCCGCATGGGCGCGACCCCGACGGCGACGTGCACCCCCTATCTTCTGGGAGCGATGCCTCCCCCGTTCGCGGATTCGTTCCTCTCCGAGTCGTCGGTCGTCGCCTACGCCAACTCGGTCCTGGGGGTCCGGACGAACCGCGAGTCCGGGCTGAGCACGCTGCTCTACGCGATCGCCGGCTTCGGACCCCGGTACGGCCTCCACCTGCCGGACAACCGAGCCCCCCGTGTCGAGGTCGCGGTGACCTGCCCGCTGAAGGGGACCCACGATTTCGGTCTGCTCGGCTACCGGCTCGGGGAACTGGTCGCCGGCCGGATCCCTTACCTCACGGGGATCCGCGGCCCGCGGACGGTCGAGGAGCTCAAGGCGCTCAGTGCCGCCGCGGCGGCGTCCGGCTCGGTCGATCTGTTCCACATCGAGGGCGTCACGCCGGAGGTGCAAGGAGGGCTCGTCCCCCTCAACCGGATCGAGGAACGTCTCGAGGTCTCCCGGGCAGCGCTGGACGACGTGAAGGCCCGGCTGAACACCGGCACCGCCGAAGCGGTCGACCTGGTCACCTTTGGCTGCCCCCACGCGTCGGTCGACGAAGTGGGGGAGGTCGCGGCGCTGCTCAGCGGGAAGCGCCTCCGACCTGGGGTGGAGCTCTGGGTCTGCACCTCGAGGGCGGTCAAGGAGCTCTCGGCTCAGCGGGGGTTCGTCGCGTCCATCGAGGCGGCCGGGGGCCACGTGGTCGCCGACACCTGCATGGTCGTCGCCCCGATCGAGCAGATGGGGCACCGGACCACGGCCACCAACTCCGGCAAGGCCGCGAAGTACCTCCCCCGGTTCTGCCAGCAGGGCGTCGTCTTCGATTCTGCCGAGGAGATCATCCGGAAGGTCGTCGCGTAGGACCGCCGACCTCCCCGAGGGACCTTACCGCCACGACCCGGGTCGCGCGCTCCGCGGATGTTGCGAGGCCTAGCGCAGCGGTCTGGCTCGAGGCTCCTGGCGGCACCATAAAGGGGCTCGGCCCCCCTAGCGACCCCTCTGGACCCATGGCCGGAGCCCGGAAGGTCGCGCGGCGGCAGAAGCTGGCGGCAACCCTCCAGCCGCGACTCCGGACCCGAGGGGAACGGTACCGCCTTGGCAAGGAGCTTCGCCACCAGGTCCGTCGCTCAGCCCAGGCCACTTGGGAGCCGCCCCGTGACCGGGCGGACCCGGTGGATCTCCTCCTTCAGGGGGACAGGGGACGCGCCCCGGAACTCCTGCCGATCCGCTACGGGAGGATGGCCGCCTCCCCGTTCGGCTTCCTGCGCGGGGCCGCGGGGGTGATGGCCGGGGACCTGGCGACGATGCGGACGACCGGCCTGCACGTCCAGCTGGTCGGCGATGCCCACGTCTGCAACTTCGGGCTCTTCGCGACACCGGAGCGCGACCGGGTCTTCGATGCGAACGACTTCGACGAGACGATCCCCGGCCCGTGGGAGTGGGACCTCAAACGGCTGGCCACCAGCGTGGTCCTGGTCGGCCGACAGAACCGGCTACCGCCCGGGGTCGTCCGGGCGTCCGCGCGGATCGCCGCCCAAGCCTACCGCGTCCATCTGCGGGCGGCCGCGAGCGCCCGGTACCTGGACGCCTGGTACGCCCATCTGGATGTCGAGCAGGCGAGCCGCGAGCTCAGCGACGACGCCTTGAGGCTCCTCGAGAAGGAGATCCCTGAGGCCCAGCGACGGACCTCGTTCCATCTCTTCCCCAAGCTCGCTCGCCTTCGGGGAGGCGAGGCCCGCATCCGGGACGATCCCCCCCTGCTCGGCCACTACCCCGACCGGCGCGCCGAGGCCGAGGTCCGCGACCTGTTCCGCCAGTACCGTGGCTCGCTGCCGGTCGAGCGACGGCCGATCCTGGACCGCTTCCACCTGGTCGACGTCGCCCAGAAGGTGGTAGGGATCGGGAGCGTCGGCACGCGCTGCGCCGTCGGGCTGTTCCTCGCGGACGACGACCTGCCGGAGCCGCTGTTCCTCCAGGTGAAGGAGGCCCGTCCGTCCGTCTACGAGACGTTCGGCCGGGCCAGCCCGTTCTCGAACCACGCGGAACGGGTCGTTGTCGGCCAGCGGCTCGTCCAGGAGGCGAGCGACATCTTCCTCGGCTGGGGCTCGGCCGGAGGCCACGACTTCTACGTGCGCCAGCTGCGCGACATGAAGTTCGTCTCGGACGTCTCCGGCTACGGTCCGCGAGAGCTTCGGGGCGAAGCCGAGCTGTGCGGCACCGCTCTCGCCCGGGCCCATGCCCGGACCGGCGACCCCGCGGCGATCGCCGGGTACCTCGGTCCCGGCGGCGCGTTCGACGAGGCGATCGCGACGTTCGCCCAGCGCTACGCTCGACAGACGGAGCGCGACCGCGCCGAGCTCCTCCGGGCGATCGGACGGGGGCGGATCGCCGCGAAGACGCCCGTGGGGCGGGGGCAACGCTGAGCGGCGCTCCGTCTCAGTAGATCACGGTCACCCAGACGGCGACGAGGACCCCACACCAAATCCCGAGGAAGCAGAGCGGGAGCGCCTCGGTCAGCAGCCCCGGTCGGAGCCGGTCGAAGAACGAGATCGCCCGGTCCCGGGAGAACCGTCGGTCGTGGGCCGTGAACGGCCGGAGGAGGTCGACCTCCAGCTGGGCGCCAGAGCGGAGCGTGATAGGACCGAGCAGCTCGCCCTCGATCGGAGGGAGGTGGCGCTCGAGCTGGACCGCCGCCTCCCGCCACATCGCCTGAGCGTCGAGGGTCCGGTGGAGCAGTGCCGCCCAGATCGTCGAGATGAGGATGCCGAGCGCGGCGAGGAACGTCGTGACGAGGAGGAGAAGTCTCGGGTCCGGCAGGAAGTAGTTGAGCGCGACGACCAGGCCGGTGATCAGCACGGTCCCGATCGCGGCGAAATAGGAGGTCCGGCTGGCGGCGAGCTCCCCCTCCTCTGCGGCGAGCCGCTCGTACTTGTCGTGGAGCCAGCGGCGGACCGCAGGGTCGTCGATCGGCCGGCCACCGGGCCTCCCAGGCGGCTCGCCTGCCACGCCCAGCGCACCCCCCGCTCGGCGTAAGCGTATCGGGCGGCAGCGGCGGCGAGAGGACCCGTGGGGAGGCCGTGGTCACTACGTATGCGTCGGAGCGGCGACGCCCAAACGCTTACCTTCGTGACGTATATCCGGCGCCGCCATGCGGGCAACAAAGCTCCACGGGCTCCGGGTAGCGGTCTGGTTGGTGTGGACGAGTCTCGCCGTGCTTCTCCTGTCAATGGCCGTGCCGTCGCTCGTGGGGGCGGCCGCTGCTTCCCCCGGCCCGCCTCCATCGTTCACCCCCTCTCCTTCCGTCACGAGCTCCCCGGCCTTGCCGGCGACGGACCCGCTCTCGTCGACCCCGACCCTGGTGGCCACGGTCGGCGTCGGCACCCAGCCGCTGAGGGGAGCCACGGACCTTGCCAACGGGTGGGTGTACGTGGCGAACGCCCGGTCGAACAGCGTCACCGTGCTCAACGGAACCACGGTCGTCGCGACGGTCGCCCTGCCGGCGGCTGTCGGGACCCCGGATTACGTTGCCTACGACGCAGAGAACGGCTACGTCTACGTGGTCGACACCTTCTACTTCGAGGGGAACGGCGGCGCCGTTAGCGTCCTGAACAACACCTCCGTCCTCGCGACCGTGGGGGTCGGAGCGTCGCCCGACGCGGCGGTCGTCGACCCGTCGACCGGCGACGTGTACGTCGCCGACTGCGGCGGATCGGCCGTCTCGGTGCTGAGCGGGGAGTCCGAGATCGCGAGCGTTCCCGTCGGCACGAGTCCGTGCTCCCTCGCCCTGGACTCGGTGAGCGACGAGGTCTACGTCGCCAACGAGGGCTCGGACAACGTAAGCGTGCTCTCCGGGTTGGGCGTGCTCGGCCAGGTCACGGTCGGTTCGAGCCCGGACGCGGTCGCGTTCGACCCCGCGGACGGCGAGGTCTACGTGGCCAACAACGTCTCGGAGAACGTGACCGTTCTCAACGGGCTCGCGGTGGCCGGCAACGTCCCGGTCGGCGCCGACCCGTCGTTCGCCTCGTTCGACCCCTACCTCGGCGCGGTGGAGGTCGCCAACACCAACTCGAGCAACGTCTCGGTGCTGAACGGGTCGGCGGTCGTCGCGACGCTCTCGGTCACCGGCGACCCGGTATGGGTCGGGCCTGGGCTTACCGGGGCGTTCGGCTTCGTCGCGGGCTGGTCGACCAACGCGGTGACGGTCCTCAACGCGACGACGACCCTGCGGAACGTCACGGTGGGCGCCCTCCCGACGTACGGGATCGCGGACCCGGTGAACCAGCTGATGTACATCGTCGATTCGGGCGGGAACAACGTCAGTGTCTTCGCGGTCGGCTACTCGGTCACCTTCAACGAAACCGGCCTCGCCCCCTCGGTCGCTTGGTCGGTGACGCTCGGAGGGTCCTCGAACTCCTCCTCCACCCCCTCGATCGGGTTCCTCGAGCCGGCAGGGGTTTACGCGTACGCGATCGCGACCCCGAGCGGCTACGAGCTCGTCCGATCGACCCCGCCGTCACCCCTCGCGGTGACCGACGCCCCGGCCGTCGTGAACGTCACGTTCGCGCTGCTCCCCACCACCACGTACGCGCTGACGTTCGTCGAGACCGGCCTCAGCGGCTGCCACACCTCCGGCGGGGGAGGGTGGGACTCCTCGTGGTCCGTACCGGGCGGAGGCTGGGGGTCCCAGGGGTCGCAGCAGTGCTGCCACGCGTCGACCCCCTCCTGGAGCGTGACGGTCGAAGGCGTGACCAAGTCGACGACGAACTCGTCGCTCACCTTCTCCGAGCCGAACGGTACGTTCAACTACACCGTGGACGCCCCGGCGGGCTACGTCGTCACCTCCTCGGTGCCGCCGTCGCCGGTGACGATCGATGGCGCGAACGCCACCGTCGCGGTGACGTTCTCGCGATGCACCACGACCGCCCCGCTGTCGATCACCTTCGAGGAGTCGGGCCTTCCCCGATGGACGACCTGGTGCGTCACGCTGAACGTGACGGCGTGCGCGTCGGGCCAGGAGATCGTCTTCTCCGGACTCTCTCCCGGGAACTACGCGTTCAACGTCTCCCCGGTGAAGGGCTACACAGCCCACCCGGAGGTCGGGGCGGTCCGGCTCTCAACCTACAGCGTCACCGTCGACGTCCGGTTCTCGCCCACCGGCCACCACCACGGCGGCTGCGGGGGAGGGCAAGGCGAAGGTTGGTAGGGCGGTCGAGGACCGCGGGCCGACAAGCCCAGCGGCCGTTGGCTCTCGATCGGCGGTCGACCCGTTCGGGGGTGCTCGGGCGCCCGGTCGCGAGGAGCGAGCTATAACGGCCGGGCGGGTCGCCTTTCGATGGTCGCCGCTGCGCCTCCGTGCTTCCCACGCCCGGTCGGACCCGTGCGGGGCCTGAGGCGGGACGCATGACCGCCTTCAAAGTGCCGGTGGCGAAGCGGTCCGAGCGGTCGTTCGTCGTGGACCTGGGAGCCCGCGCCGAGATCGTCGACCACGAGAGTTCGGTGCTCCGGGGCAATCCCCTTCAGGACCCGTTCCAGCGCAGGGTCGCCGTACTCCGCCCACCCTCCGGACGGACCGAAGGGACCCCCCTCCTGCTGCTGCTCCCAGGCTACATGGGGGCAGGACCGAACGAGATCGCCCTGCGAGGTCCGTTCCAAGAGAACCTGTTCCAGCTGTTCGACCGCCTCCAGCGAACGGGGGCCTGCCCGGAGGCCACCCTCGTTTCGCCCGACTGCACGACCGCTCTCGGGGGGAACCAGTACGTCAACTCCAGCGGGCTGGGGCGGTACGACGACTACGTTGTCCAAGAGCTGATCCCTTGGCTCCGGGAGCGGTACCGGACCGAGGGTCTCGGCGTCCTCGGCCAGTCGAGCGGAGGGTTCGGGGCGCTCCACCTCGCCTTCGAGCACCCGGGGCTGTTCGGCGCCGTCGGCTCGAGCGCGGGGGACATGGGGTTCGAGTACACCTACCTCCCGGACCTGGTCCGGGCCTGCCGAGAGTACCAGAAGCACGGCGGCCCGCAACGGTTCCTCGAAAAGTTGTTCGAGGACCCTTCCCTGCTGAAAGGGCCGACCCACCCGACGGGGGCCGCGCTCATCACCGCCGGGATGGCCGCGAGCTACTCTCCGGTGGAGAGCGAGCCGGGGGCGTTCGAGCTCCCCTGCGACTGGGAGACCTGCGAGTTCCTTCCTCAGGTATGGGCCCGGTGGAAGGCGTTCGACCCGGTCGACCGCGTCTCTCGTCCCGAGGGTGCGGCGGCGCTGCGACGGCCGAAGCTCGTCCAGGTCACCGGTTCGACCGATGACGAATGGATGCTCGACGAAGGGGCGAGATGGTTCGCGGCCGTCGCGAGGCGTGGGGGCGTGAACGTCGTGCACGAGGAGTTCCCGGGCGGCCACTTCGTTCGTGGGCCGAGATTCTCCTCGCTCTATCCGCGCATGGTGATGGCGCTCCGGGGGTGAGCCCGGCGCGCGGGGTTCCCCGACCCACCCGTGGGCGCGCTGCCGCCTAACGGAGCGTCGCCGCGAGCCCGTCGTAGAGCTCGCGGAACGCTGCGAGGATCCGCCCGACATCCTCGACGACCTGCGCCGCGGAACTGCTCGCGAACAGCTCGAGGCTCTCGAGGAGCGAGGCCCGGACGCAGACCTGGCTGCAGAAGACGACCTTCGAGACCATCGGCGCGATCGGTGCGGGGGGGTCGGGGATGCTCCAACATCGGCCCCCGACTGGGATGCGCGTGCCACAGCGACAACGCTCCGCTCGGCTCGCCGCCCCCAGGCTCAGGGCTGCCCGCTTCCCCGGCACGCCGGCGCCAGGTCCAGCCGGGGAGACCATCGCACGCTACCATGGAGAGTCTTCATACTTGAGACTGCACCGGCGCCAGGACGAAGTGGGCCGAGGACGGGTCTCGCAGGAGCCACTCCCTACGGACCGGGGTAAGGGCGACCGTGGGTCCGGCTCCGGGGACCTGGTCCCTGAGAGCCGCGCTGCCCCCCCCTGGTTCGTGCGCCACGAAGGTCGGTGCGCTCGGCGCAAGGGAACGATCGGTCGCTCCCGAAC
>Ga0187772_10001341_pt1 | contig 11657 bp, 9 predicted proteins | sample 0116_SJ02_MP15_2_FD_133137 | JGI IMG/M metagenome (GOLD analysis project Ga0187772, IMG submission 133137) | Tropical peat soil microbial communities from peatlands in Department of Meta, Colombia - 0116_SJ02_MP15_20_MG | ecosystem: Environmental > Terrestrial > Soil > Wetlands > Peat | place... | reverse complement strand
ATCAGAAAGATGAACAAGATGGTCACACAGGCCAAGCTCGCTCTCGAACAGATAGTGCTCAGACTCAACACCATTACAGAACTCGGTGACATTGTTGTCACCCTGACTCCGGCGATGGCAGTGATACGCAACGTCAAGCAAGGCTTGGTTGGCGTCCTGCCTGAGGCGGAAAGCGAGATCGGTGAAATCTCTGGCTTGCTGAGTAGCATCTTGGTGGACGCAGGGACGGTAGGTGGGTACTCACTGAACTTCGAAGCTGCAAACGAGGACGCGGAGAAGATCCTATCGGAGGCCTCCGCTGTCGCGGAGCAGCGCATGAAGGAGAGGTTCCCCGAAATACCCTCCACGCTGCCCTCTGCGGAAGCCGGGACGGAGACCAGCACGTATTAGAGACGGGAACCACGCGTTCCCGGACTCTTTTTCTTTTCTTCGATCTCAGAGAAGGCGGCGCTGAATGATTAAGATTCACTCGACGATCCGCAATGGCGAGAACACTGACGGTCGGCTACCTATTATGCCATGGGTAATGCCGAGAATTGCCGAGAACTGGCCTGCGGCCATAACTTTTCACACGTTGGTATTGAAATTTTTGACTAAGGCTGTGATTATGGAGGGAGACCTTTGTGACGCCGCAGTTGCCTGTACGCGACCCTCTGAAGCTTATTGGACTCAAGAAAGAGGACAACCTGAAGCCGAAGATCGCGTCCACGATCAAGGAAATCGAGGTGCACCGCAGGGAGCTCGAGAACCTCAGGACGAGACTCGAGGAGAGGAGAAAGTCGCTATTCGAGACGACCATCAAGGCCATGATGTCAAAGGACAAATCGAAGGCGTCGGTGTATGCTAACGAGTGGGCGGAGCTAAGGAAAGTGGGAAAGGTCGTCTACGCGAGCGAGCTAGCTCTGACGCAGGTCGTACTCAGGTTGGAGAGCATAGTTGACGTGGGTGACGTTATGTTCCACTTGGGGATGGCTTTCAAGGTACTTCGGAAGGTCAACAAGGCGGTCCAAGGGCTCGTCCCCTCACTTGATCAGGCTTCAGACGAGATCAATACCGCGCTGACGGAGACCATGGCCGAGATGGGGAACGTCTCTCCCTCTATCGCCTTGAACATTCAGACCGAAAGCGGCGAGGAGTTGGTGGAACAAGCAAGAAAGCTCGCCGAGGAGAGGGCCGAGGAGATGAAGAGGTCCATGGTGATTTCTCCTAACCTGATACAGCGGAACGGTGAGGAGTTAGACAGGAAGATGGCACTCCTGGCGACGGGTGAAGAGGGCGACGAGGCCGAAGGGTCCATCGCTCTCGGGACGCTCTACAGGTCAAAGGCCGTGGAGGGGACGGAGGAGCAGGTGCTGAAGTACGCCGCCATCCATAACGGCGATGTTGACATAACAGACGCATCGACGGTGTTACATATGCCTCCTGACGACCTCGAACAGACAATGCTCAAACTGCTCTTGGAAGGAAAGGTCAAGCTCAATCAGAAGGAGGAGGTGCCCTCGAAGTGAGCGTAGTAGCTGCGAAGGAGCTCGAGGACGACGCGAAGAAGTACGCCTCCGAGGCGATACGGCTCGATTCGCAGGGCGCGCACGGCATGGCAATACAGATGTACCAGAAGGCCATTTCAACTTTGGTCAAACTAGTCCATCTCTATCCCGACTATAGGCTCAACAGGCAGTACACGGAGCGCGCCATGGCATACCAGGAGAGGGTCAAGGCGATACAAGCAGCTCATGGCCTGCTCCCTCACGACGAGCCTCCAGACCCCGACTTCACGACTCAGGACACTGGGGCCGTTCACCAGACGGCGTCCGTAAACGGTCAGAAGGGGCCCCAGGTCGTCCAACAGCTCAAAGCGTCGTTCAGCGAACTCGTAATCACCGAAAAACCTGACGTAAAGTGGGAGGACGTAGTGGGGCTCGAAGACTGCAAGCAGGCCATCCGCGAGTCAATAGTCTTTCCCTACCTCAGACCGGACCTCTTCAAGCTTGGCTGGCCTAGGGGGATCCTACTATACGGGCCTCCGGGATGCGGCAAGACGATGGTCGCCGCCGCTACCGCCGCTGAGGTCGACGGATACTTCATTTCAGTTGACGCCGCCTCGATCATGAGCAAATGGTTAGGGGAAGGGGAGAAGAACGTGGCGAAGCTCTTCACGAATGCACGCAAGATGCTCTCCGACAACAAGCCAGTCATTATCTTTGTGGACGAGATTGATTCGCTGCTAGGGACAAGGGGCCAGGAAGTAGGAGGAGAGGTCAGGGTTAGGGACCAGTTCCTGCGAGAGACTGATGGGATAAACGACAAGGGGAAGAACCTGCACCTCTACATCATTGGGGCGACGAACAAACCTTGGGCACTCGACCCCCCGTTTCTAAGGCGCTTCTCCAAGAGAATATTGGTTCCACTCCCTGAGAACGAAGCGAGAATGTCACAATTCAGGATGTACACGGCTCCGCTTACGCTCGACGAGGACGTTCACCTTGAGGGGCTTGCGAAGCTGAGCGAGGGTTATTCAGGGAGTGATATCAAAGACATCTGTCAGGGGGTGCAGCTCAGGGTCGTGCGCGAGCTCTTCAGTACGGGAAAGGCGCTAGACAAGGAGACACAAACAAGACCGATTTCAATGAACGACTTCAAGGAAGTCATGCGGACTAGGCGACCTTCTGTATCGGCCGACATGGAGAAGGCGTACACTCAGTGGTCCAATAATTTCAGCGCGCTCTGAGTCAAGGCGTGGAACTCACGCGGCTACCGCAACCCGAGACGCCTCAACCAAGCTTACGTATTTAACACTCCGGCCTAGCCCCGAGACCATGCAGACTCTGCTGTCGCCCGCCGAACTCAAAGCTCTGGTAGGCAAGGAGGTCACGCTGGCAGGCTGGGTTCACGATTCCAGAGTCTTGGGCGGGATAAGCTTCGTGCTTCTCAGGAACTCAAAGGGGATAGTCCAGATTGCCGCCCCGAAGCGGGAAGTCTCGAAGGAGGTCTCCGACACCATCGCTGAGCTTCACCAGGAAGACGTCATCACATGTATTGGGGTTGCGAAGGAGAGTAAGGCTGCGAGGTCAGGGGTCGAGGTAGTTCCGAAGGTAATCCAGGTAATCAGCAAGGCAGCTGTTCCGCTCCCTCTCGACCCGCGCGGTGTCACGCATGCGTCGCTTGACACGCGGCTTCAGTGGCGCTCATTGGAACTGCGTCGTCCTGAGTCCTCAGCGATATTCAGGATCGAAAATGCTGTAGTTCAGGGCTTCGAGGAGTATCTCCGTTCGGAGGGTTTCATCAGGACCTTCACTCCGAGCATACTGGGAGGTGTTTCCGAAGGGGGGTCCGAGGTATTCAAGCTCGACTACTACGGCAAGCCGGCCTTCCTGAGGCAAGACCCCCAGCTCCACAGGCAACTTACCGTGGCCGGAGGTTTTGACAGAATTTATGACCTCGGGACCAACTGGAGGGCGGAGCTCTCCCACACTCCGCGCCATCTCAGCGAGCACAGAACCATAGCCCCGGAGTTGGCCTTCATCTCAGACGAAAGGGACACGATGAGGGTCGAGGAGCAAATGGCCGTAAGCGGGATCCGGAAGACGATTGATGACTGCGCGAGTGAGCTGGAGACGCTCAAGATAGAACTCGAGGTTCCGAAAACGCCATTCCCAGAGTTGGACTTCCCTGAAGTGTACGACACTCTCAAGGAGCTGGGGAAGGAGGAGCCGAGGAACCAGGATATCACAGAAGCGTCTCAGCGACTGCTGGGTAAACACGTAAAGGATGAAACAGGATCGGACTTCTTCTTCCTAAACAGGTTTCCGTCGGCAGCCAAGCCCTTCTACGTGATGAAAGTCGACGAAGAGCCAGAATTCGCAAGGTCAGTTGACCTTCTGTACAAGGGGCAGGAGCTATCCTCAGGAGGCCAGAGGGAACACAGAGAGGAGAAGATAGTCTCGCAGATACTCGAGAAGGGATTCGACGTGGAAGGCCTGAAATGGTTCACGGAGCCATTCCGCTACGGCGTACCTCCACACGGAGGGTATTCATTCGGCGTGGAGCGGTTCGTGGCGTACATCCTCGGAATCCAGAACATCAAGGAGGCAGTGCTCTTTCCGAGGGACCCTGAGACACTCCAACCCTAGCCGTGTTCGTCCTCGTACATCTAGCGCCCCCATGTTGTAGGCTTTCAAGAAGTCAAGAATTACCAGACTAATCAACGCCATGGAACAAAGCTTCTTGAGTGTCACGTCTTTGGACTCCGGTGGATGTTCAGGAATACTGGCTGAGGGCCGCCTCTCGCTCTGTCTCGACTAGGAGCTCGATCCCCCTGGCGAGTTTGACTGCTTCTCTCAGCCTGTCAAAATCTCCTATCCTGCGTTCGCTCCGCCTGGCCGGGACAATCACCTTTGTCTTCTTTCCACCGTCAGGGAGCCATACCGTGTTGACAGTCAGCACTTTGGCGGGATAGAAGATGTCCTCCAGGAATCTGCGGTCCGAAACTCCGGCCCCGACTATCCACACCTTCCCCTTCAGAGCCCCCTCTAGCTCTGAATATGCGGCGGGGTTCGACCTTATTGCAATCACATCCTGCTGCTCGAACTCAAGGACGTATGCTCCTCCGACCTCAAACGCTCGCTTGAGGGTTACCTTGCCGAGCTCTGGAACCCTCTCGGCCAATCCAACGATTGCTTTGGACGCCTCTACCTCTGCCCTGGTTATTTCGCCCCTGCGGAGCCTCGACTCACAATTTGCACAGAGAATCCCTGTCTTAGCATCAAAATTGCAAATTGGAAGTTTGACAGGCATTTTCTGCCCCACCTACCATTTCCACGGATATGAATTTTCCTACCGGCGGACGCTCGCGTCGATCGTGCAGACTGCCAATAGCCTAACTGTAGCCGCGACCCTCCACTGACTTTTTCCTTCATGTGTCTGGCTTGTCGAATCGCGCTGCCCTACGGTCCCCGGACACGCGACAACTAGCAAAACTGCAAGAACGTGAAGGCCGACCAGACCAAGATTGACCGACGATACGGAAACCAAGATCCACTTCTCCAACATGGATGAGTTCGTAGGGCGCCAATGTGACTACGTTGACACGAGACCCATATTTGTAATCGTCTGGCGCCTTACCCTTAACCCTACATGTAATTCGTTGGTCAAGCTGAGTGCACGCAGACGGTGTTTCTCGGTCAGACCTAGATCCTTCTAGATGAACCCAGCTGACACTGGCCATCCAAGATCTCCCACGGCGCAACTCGTCCACGGTCTACTTTTGGAGAACGATCTCTATGGACGAGACGTTGGTCATTCCGCCAGTCGTTGCGCTTTCGACCTGTTCCGTATTGATGGAGATGCGTTTGACGGTTATGTCCGTGGCGAACCGCTTCGTGACTATCTGGGCCACGTCGACCGCGCGCGAAATCGCCTTGCCTCTCGCTTTGACGGTGACGGTGCCTGTGCCACCTTGGATCTGAGTCAGGCAAGCCAGGACGTAATTCATGACTGGCTTCTTCCCGACGTAGATGGTGTTCGGCTCTCTCGGTTCTCTGTGTTCTGTTTGCTCTTCTGTCATTTTGGGTGTGGTCGCAGCCGCCCCGAGCCCTATATATCCGTAATGGCCTGTCCTAGAATCACTGCGTCAAGCCGGCGAATCGCTAGGTTTATCGCCAAACCCTAGTCGGCCTTGACCATGAGACTTTTCGAGTACCAGGCCAAGGACATCTTCAAAGACTATGGCATTCCAGTCCCGAAATCCATCCTCGCCCACGACGTGGCGGCAGCAGGTGAAGCTTTCAGGGGTCTCAACCATCCAGCCGTACTCAAGGCACAGGTCCTCGCTGGTGGGAGAGGGAAGGCAGGAGGAGTGGTCGCCGTTCACGACGACGGAGAGGCAAGGAGAGAGGCGTCGAGAATCTTCGGTCTCTCAATCGGAGGAGAGAAGCCGGCTTCGATACTGGTCGAGGAGTCTTACCCTCACCAATCGGAGCTCTACCTCTCAGTAACCTTAGACAGAGGAGAGAGGTCATTTGTGACCATCGCGACAGCGGCCGGAGGGGTCGAGGTGGAATCGTTGTCAGGCAAGGTGATTAGGAAGGTCCCGCTCGAAGGAATAAACGAAAGCTACGCTCGCGAGGTTGCCGGAGATCTCGACCTCTCCGAGCCTAGCGCGGGGCAGTTCGGGGCAATACTCCTGGCGCTGGAACGTCTTTCTCGTGAGAAGGAGTGCGAACTAGCTGAGATTAACCCGCTCGCAGTCGGAATCGATGGGAATATCATCGCTCTCGATGCCAAGGTCATTGTGGACGACAACGCTCTCTTCCGCCATCCTGAGTTCGCCAAGCTGCACCCCGAAGACGAGTTCGAGGGAGAAGCCTCGCGTGAGGGCTTCGCCTTCGTGAGGCTCGGAGGAGACATCGCCGTCGTGGGGAACGGAGCAGGACTTGTCCTGTCGACCCTCGACCTAGTCGGCGACGCGGGAGGGAAGCCGGCGTGTTTCCTTGACCTCGGAGGAGGCGCACAGCAGGACCGTATCGAGGCAGCCCTTAGGCTCGTAAACAAGCTCCCGGAGTGCAATAGGATCTTAGTCAATATCTACGGAGGAATAACCCGATCAACGGACGTGGCTCAAGGGATCCTGTCCGTGCTGGCTTCCGGCCCGGTGAAACCTATCTACGCGCGGGTCAGCGGCGCCGATGAGGAGGCAGCAAAGGCAATGCTCAAAGACTCCAATGTGAATCTCTACACGACGGCTCCCGAGGCCGTCCAAGCGGTGGTGAAGTCGCGATGATTCTGCCGAAGAAAGGCGATCCGATAATCGTCCAGAATATCACAGGGCGCTACGGCAAGATCCACACAAGGATGATGCTCGATTACGGTACTAACATCGCAGCTGGCGCCACTCCGGGAAAGGGAGGGCAAGAAGTCGAAGGAGTTCCGGTATACAACTCCATGGCTGAGGCCGTTGACAAGTCAGGGGCCAAGTACTCCGTCATCTTCGTTCCTGCCGAATTCACGTATGCCGCGGCAGAAGAGGCATTCCAGGCCGGCATCAAACTGCTGGTAATAATTACGGAAAGGATCCCCATAAGGGACGAACTCAAGATGCTCGAGCTTGCCAGGAGCCATGGGGCTTCGATAGTGGGCCCGAACTGCCCAGGGCTGATCGTTCCGTCACAGAGAGTTAAGCTAGGAATCATGCCTGTCACTGCTTTTGCCCCCGGAAAAGTGGCGCTCTTCTCGAGAAGCGGGACACTGATGTACGAGATAGCAGACCAGATAACCAGAGCGGGCTTCGGTCAGTCGGTCGCATTGGGCATCGGCGGCGACCCCATCAACGGTCTGACTGCGGGTGAATGCCTCGATTTCGTCGAACGGATGTCTGAGACAGAGGCCGTTGTTGTGGTGGGCGAGATTGGGGGAGACGCGGAGGAAAGGCTCGCAAAGCACGTGGCCAAGACTGCAAACAAGAAGCCTGTGGTAGCCTACATCGCGGGGAGGCATGCGCCCAAAGAGAAAAAGATGGGACATGCTGGCGCAATAATCTACGGTAACTTCGGAACGGCAGAATCTAAGATAGACGCCCTCCGTTCGGCTGGCGTACGCGTGGCTATGACTCCGTCAGAGGTGCCGTCTCTTGTGGCGCAGGCACTCAAGAAGTAAGGGGCATGACTCAGCACCGAAAGCTTCTTAGTCATCTCACGGGGCGGTCTTCATATCCAGGTGGCATGATCTAGGTGCCAATCGCAGACGCGACCAAGAAGCAGATTGCTCAAAAACGACGGCTTTTCCTACAGGTGTGTCTCCGCTGCGGGGCGAGAAACCCTTTGGCGGCAGAGCGATGTAGAAAGTGCAAGTCGGGTGACCTTCGGCTCAAGAACCGCTCCGTAGGCCTCAAGAAGTAAGACAGATAACAGCCCGTCAAGCGGCGGAAACCGGGGCCCGTGGTCTAGCCTGGTTAGGACGTCGCTCTCACACGGCGAATCGTGTGCGTTGAATGGCACCCGCGCCTGAATCCCCGGTTCGATTCCGGGCGGGCCCACTTATGTCAAGCGTAGGGTAGCCTCCGTTCGTCGAGAAAAGGTAGATTCTAGTGCCTGCCTATGATAGAAGATCAGCAACCGTTACCTCTAAACAGCCCGCATAACCTCTATGGTTGGCCCGCAATGGCAACCACGTTGAAAGGCTCAGAAAAGTGGGGCCGACCGTCGAGCAGCAGGTATTATCCTTGAGCCAAGAGCAGTTCCGCGAGTGGGTCGACAAGAGGTCCCATCTTCCCCTGGCGGTGAAGGGGCACACCTTCGTGCTCAAGGGCGACAATGTGATTGTGGTCGACGGGGGGAAGTTCGTCTACGAGGAAGCGCTGCAGCTCGTGAGGCTTCTCAACTCGGGGGGCCCATTCGCGCAAATTAGTGCCTCATTGACGATCTTGGAGCGAAACGGCGCGCTTCGGCTTATCGTTATTGGGCTGATAGCGGTCATCGCGGTAGTCGTCATCCTCCTCGCCACACGCTAACCTGCAACCGCTTACGGTTCGATGGTAACGTAGTGCAAGTACGTCACACCAGGGGAGGGCTCGCTCAGCAGGCCGAAATTTACGTTACCGGAGGCGTCGTTCCAGGCGTAGACCGTGTTGGCGATGCTCCCGGGTCCATAGGTCTGGAGGAGGCTAGTTACCAGCGCCACCGTCGCGTTTTCGCCGACAGCACTGAGCGACACGCTCCCCACGTTCACGTAGACGGTCGGATTGACCGAGGTCGCGTTAACCAGGCTGTAGCCGTCCGAGGAGACCAAGGAGTCTATCTGTTGAACAATGGTCACTTTGCCAACCGTCGGGGTGCTTTCCCCGAGGGCCTCAAACGCAGCCGTCGCGTCTTGGCCAACTCCGACGGCGCCCGAAGATGGGTTGACTGCCGTCATAAAGGGGAGCTGAGTGACGACGCCCGTGGTGCCAGGGTTGGTGTACACAGCGACGAAGTAGGTGAGCTGTCCTCCGACGGAGTAGAGCAGGTAGGAACCGATCCTGTAGTTGGGGAGGAGAGTGAGCTGCGTCCTCACCTGCTGGTTGGTGTTGAGCGCGTTTTCGGCAGCAGTGGGGCCGATGATCAGAGCCGACGCAGAGGGGTTCTGGTAGAGGTCGATCTGCCCGAGCCTGTCCCCGCCGTAAGCTATGTACATCGCGCCGAGGTTCTTACTGACGACGCCCTGGTACTGGGCCAGTTGCATGCCGACGAAGTAGGTCTCATTCCCTACTGCGAAGGGGATGTATTGCACGGTACTGTTACCTGCCCTTTCGTAGAACTGGGTCCCCGACCTGAAGACGAACGGATCGCTAACGTGGTAGACAAAGTCGTAGTCTAACTGGCCTGGCACGGTTGGTGTGCCGAGCAGCTGCTCCGGGTATCTGAGTTGTGGGATAAGCCATGAAGGAGGGGAGGACCAGCTGCTGTAGTAGTTCTGGTAGAACTGGGTAATGAAGTCAGAGGCGTTGGTCCCTCCCATGAGGTTTGAAACGGTGTAGCCCTTCATCGAACCATCTTGGATGTTGACAAGGACCACTCCGAAGAACCTCAAGTACGGGCTCGCAGAGAACCCGGATTGAAGGGGATAGTCGATGTAGACCTGCACAGCGTAGTACAGGTTCTTCCCATCGGACACGATGTACGCCGACGGGTCCATCTGGAGACCTGGGATCAGTATGTCTCCCACCCTAGAAAAGATGTTTCTGTTCCAGAGCATGTCAATCGACTTGCCCGAGAAGGCGAAGCCGAGCTGACCCTCTGCGAACGTGAACCACAGCGACTTCTGCCATCCACTCAACACGTAGTCCGGCGTTCCGGCGTAGGAGACGTTCTGGACTTCGTCGTAACCGGGGACGTGAACGTACACACTCCCGTCGAAGCCCGAGCCTTCGCCGTAGTAGATGAGTGGCTCGGACGGTATCCCGAAGGCACTAGTCACCGGCACCACGGTCCCGTTATGAGTGTTGATTACAAGCACCTTTGCAGCGTGGGTGTAGATGAGGTGCTCGCTAATCCAGTCGGTTGAGGGGAAGGTAGGCGTAGTGGGCGAGACCCAGTACTCTGTGCCGTTGTAGAATACAATCTCAGAGCTGCCGAGGGTCATCCAGTTGTAGGCACCTATCTCCTTGGTGTTGATGACAGTCGCCGCGGTCTGATCCCACTGCCTGACTAGGTTGAGGGTAGTGGTCGGATTGCTCGTGGGGAGGCTGGTTATGTTGCTGACCTGGATGCCGTTCAGGCCGGCGGACCACCGCGTGACGGTGATCTCCTTCTGGGTCTGAGGATACCAAGAGTACGACAGGAAGTTGTTGTTCCAGTTGAAATAGTAAAAGGCGCCGACGCCCGCTTGAACAACAAACATCGCCGCGAACACGACCGCAACCACCTTGATCAGCCTCAGCCTCGGCATCTCTAGGCGCCTCCTCGAGAAGAAGAGGATTCCGACCAAAGTTACGAAGAGGAGCGCCCAGACCATCCCGTAGACGTAGGGGGTGGCTATGTTCATCAGCCAGTAGGGGGCGCCCAGGATAACCTCGAGCAGGATGGCTGCAATAAGAGTGAGGATGTTCCTGATCCAGACGTCACTCCTCCGCGTGGCGAGGTTGGCCATGAGTCGGAGAAATGTCCTCAGGGCGAAGACGAGCAGGAGGGCTGAGAGCACGTAAGAGATGACAGAGTATTGGATGGACATCGAGGGCATCAGGCTGATGAGCCCGCTTCCCGTGGCGGGGGACAGCGGGAGTACGAAGACACGCGGCACTTGGGCCCAGCTCCCCAGGCCCATGATCATCATCATGATCGGATTCATCACTGATCCTAGAAGCGGGAATCCTCTGGTTGCTACGAAGATATAGAAAGCGATTGCCCACTTTAGCACCTGCCACAAGGCCCAGAGCCAGACGTTCATTTCACTGCCTAGGCGCATCCCCTCTCCAGTGCGCTGATCGGGGTCGTAGGTCTTCGACAGCCTGAAGAGGACAGACATGAGCCTCCAAAGGTCGCTCTTCCCTGGCCGCGGGTACACAAGCAACAAGGCGAACAGGGCAGCAGCTACGAAGCTGTAATCATGATAGAAAGTAATGCTGAACCAGTTCAGGCCCGCCTTTGCCGAGTAGACCGATTCTGCAATGTTCCACTGAAGTATCACCCACGCGACTGCGAGAAGCGCCACGACCGCAATCAGAGCCACTATTGTGACTACGAGCCACTTGTAGAGTCTGGGCGGTCCCTCAGTGGCATCAGAGTCCATTCGTCAAGCGTGGCCGCGGGTTCTTATTTTAGGTTGAAGTCGAGTGCGCTCGTGAGAGTCGGTTGCGTCAATCGAATCTTAGATCACACTTCAACGTTGAAGGCTCGGCTAGTTGTCCCTCTCCTGTCGTGAGGCCGGAGGTGAGTCTGTCACTTCCTGTGAATGCGTGGGATGCCGGCGAAGGACTTTGGATCTGTGCGTGCACACAGACTGCGGTCAGGGCGGGCCCCACCCACCTCGTCGCCGACGCTCCCACCCAAACTCCTTAAGACCTGCTAACGGAAGACTCGCGAGGATATGCCCAAGGTCGGCATCGATGCGATGTACGTCTACGTACCCCGGCTCCATGTGGACAACTCCGAGCTGGCTGTCGCAAGGAACGAAGATCCGAAGCACTT
>Ga0187772_10001338_pt1 | contig 11664 bp, 12 predicted proteins | sample 0116_SJ02_MP15_2_FD_133137 | JGI IMG/M metagenome (GOLD analysis project Ga0187772, IMG submission 133137) | Tropical peat soil microbial communities from peatlands in Department of Meta, Colombia - 0116_SJ02_MP15_20_MG | ecosystem: Environmental > Terrestrial > Soil > Wetlands > Peat | place... | reverse complement strand
GTCACGAACCAGCCTGACGCCATCGACCAGAAGATATACAGGCAGGTCGACAACATATTCCTCTACAATTTCAGCAGCGACACCGATCTCAACATGGTCTCGCAGGCGTCCATGGCTGATTCAGATACGGTCCGGGCGATAGTACGGACGCTCCCCCCGCGCATGTGCCTTCTCTTGGGCTACGCGGTCAGAAACCTCCCGGTCGTGGTGAGCATCGACCCGTTCGACTCCCCTGCGTCAGGATTGACCCGGCGGTTCTTCGGGGAGTCCCTCCCCCTCCCGGCCCCCGTCCGGGGGGCGTAGAGTGCCCGGTCAGCCGAGACTCTGCACCAGCATGAACGACCCCGCGAGAATTGTGACGCCGCCGCAGTTCTGGGTGCAGGCGAAGTCCAGTTCCAGGACTCCGGATTCGGGGCCCGTCCTGACAACTCCGAACAGGCCGGGGGTGGCGTACACCGGTGGGGTCACACCGAAGCCGAGGCTGTTCGGCGCAGCCATTGGGGTCTCCGTGGAAGTGACGCAATTGGTCGGCGCGTTCCCGCCTCCTTCTGGAATGGCCATGGGGGCGCACGCTATGACCAGGGAGGCGCCGGCCGGGAGGGCGCCCACCTCGAAATTGTAGCGCTCCACTCCCAAGCTCGGTTCGATGGCGGTGAGCGCGTAGAAGGCGAAGGTCCCGTTCGACGGGAGGACGACCCCCAGCCCTGTGCCAGAATATCCGTCGGTGACGGTCGCCGTTGCCGGGGCGCTCAACCATGAGGACAATTCTGGCCCTGGCGAGCATGCCAGTGTGTAATTGAGGGCTGAGACCGCTTCCCCCGAAGGGCAGGGGGCAGGGAACCCGTCGATGGAACCCCAGCCCACCAGCGCGTCGCGGAACGTGAACCAGAAGACGTTCCCGAGTGAGGTGACGAGTCCGACGGAGCTGCCTGCCGGGTTCCCCGACACTATCTCTGCGTACTTTGAAGCGCAGGTCGCTCCCCCGGGGTGACATATTCCACCGGGGATGAGCTCGAGCAGGCCTATCTCCCCAGCCGAAGGGATTTCAGCCGAGGCGGGGAGCAAGTACACCGTGCCGTTCGGGAACTTCAGGATAATGTGGTTCACTTCGACCGTCGCGGGGCCGCCATTGGATGCGACGAGGCCGTCCTGGGTCAGGACGAAGCGCAGGACTTCACTCCCTCGCGCTGACGCCGCGAGTAGCCCCTGCTCTTGAGATTCATTCGTCTGTTCTTGGAGGCCGTAGGCGTAGGCCATCGATCCGAGCGCGAGCATGAAGACCACGACGAAAAAGATGGTCCCCACGACGGAGGCGACCGCACGGCGGGCGAGAGCGACCTTCACGGAATTCGTCTCCTAGGCAGGGCCCACCACTACCTCAGCGGTCTGCTCTGCCCCCGTAGAAGTGATTACTGTCATTGACTCGGTGGCTCCAAAGCTGAATGGGGCGCCTTCGACCGTGACCGCGACGAGGACCCCCTGGCCGGGGTCCAAGGCGTACGGGACGGTGATAGAGGCGGGGTCGTGATTCCCCGCCGGACAGGAAAGAACTTGTGAGCTCTTCTCGTTGACCCCGGACACGGAGTAGCAATAATCAAAGGTCCCGTTGATCCCCGTTGTCGACAGCACGAAGCTGTCGACGGTCGTATCCCCCGTGTTGGCGATTTCGACCTCCTCGATGGCGGCATAGGTCCCCTGCTTTATTGACAGGTCGCTGATCGACACCGACGGACCTTGCAGGGTTGAGGCGTAGCGCTCTGCGGCGCTGACCGCGATTCCCGCTCCCCCGATGGCAATGCCCAAGAGGATGAAGGTCTCGACGAAAGTGGAAACACCTTTCCTGGGGTCAGCTCGCAAACTGCGTCGCGCTCCCGCGCCCATCGGCCACGAGCAAGGTTTGACCGGAGGCATGAGCGCAGGCCCCGAGGTGCAAGTCAAAGACCACCAACCCTCCAGCCGCCACGGGGGCATAGGTCGCGAAGTACTCGCTCCCGTTCACCGCCACGAAAGCGGGAGAGAAGCTCTGGGATCCGTAGTCGTAGATGGCAAAAGTAAGATTGGTCCCTTCGTGATTCCCTGCGAAGACCGGGCAGGACGAGGAAGGGTTCACCACGAGATAAATGAGCGCGAGCTGGACCCCGGCGGTGTACTGCGCGGCCGCAGCCCCGGACGAGGCGGCCGCGTTCTCAAGCCCGGCCTGGCCCATGGCGGCGGCAACGACCAGGGCCCCCGTGGTGAGCGTCGCACCGATCATTAGCATCGACGCAAAAATCTCGCTCACGGCGCTCCTCGAGCGGTTGACTTTCAAAGAAGGGGGTGGGGGAGCGTAGGCTATCCCCCTACTGTGAGGCGACTTCGACCTGTGCAGAGGCGGTGCCAAGGACGACGTTGACGGTCACCGACGAACCGGCGGTCCAGAACGTGGGGCCCGCTCCTACCGTAGTCAGCGCGGAGTTCAGGGCGAAGGTGGTCTGGGCCCCCGGTTCAAGCGTGAAAGTGTCAGTCACGAAGGTGAGGGGGTTGTTTGCAGCCGGGGTCCCCGTGGGGCCCCCCAGCGACCAGACTCCGCCTCCCCCTGAGGAAATGGAGCAGGGAGAGTCACAAGATGGAGGGTTGCCGGACCCGGTATCGGTGCCAACGAACACGACCTGGCACGAGGAAGGGGTGCAAGGAATGGGATTTCCCCCGTTGTTCTTGATCGATATCGCGATGGCGATTGGCGAACCCGTCACGGAAGGCCCCGCTCTGGCCGACGCGCCGACGACTACTATGCTCGTGCTGCTGGTGGCGCTGTCGATCAGACTGTACAAAGATGCGGTGACCACCCCGCCGACCCCCAGGACTGCGGCGATGATTATGAAAAGGTCCATGCTCTGCGAGATTGCGTTGCGTCGAGCTCTTGTTTTCAACTCCCATCTAGGTTCGCCCGTGATATAACGACCCATGCATCCGGGGCCAACTATAGCAGGTGGCCCAGGGAATGTGGACCGACGAAGGACACCACCGCCACCGCGATGGCAGCGACAAGGACGTTGACAGCCGCCTTTGCAGTGTTCCGGATCGTCATGTCCGTTATCTTGGTCGCGATCAGCCCGAGGGACGCGGACGAGGCAACGATGAGGACGTCGGCGGTCTGCTCGAGAGCTCCGGGAACCGCGCCGAACTGCAGTCCGGACTGTCCAATCCCCTCTGCTACCTTGCTCATGCCACCCAAGGAGGTCGACACGCCCCCCACGAAGGCGACTCCGAATGCAAGTAGCAGCGGGGAGAGATAGGAGAGGGCCAGGTATGGCTTCATCTCCGCGCTCGTTTCCCGCATGGATTCCTTCACCCGGTCCACGAAGGTCGAGAGTTGGTTGACGGTGTCTACGGTCCCTCCCCCCGACCTCGCCATCTGGCCCAGAAGGTGAAAAATGAGCTTCCCGATTCTGCTCCGGCAACGCACCTTCACCTCGTCCAGGGGGGCGCCCATTCTGAGCTGGGCAGCGATTTCCGAGAGCACTTTGTCGAAGGCAGCGGGGTATTCGGTGGCCCCGCTGACCGCAACGACGGCCCTTGCGAGGTCGTAGTCCCTCCTCTTGAATTCCAGAATGTCTTTGAGGAACCTCGAGAGACCCTGCTCGAAATCCCTCGCTTCGGAAAGCTGGGTTCTGACGGGCATCCCGTAAACCACGAAGAACGCGATTGAGCCGAGGGCGAGGCTCTCCCAGACGTTTCCCCAGTGGTACGCCGCGAGCGATATAGGAATGGCCGCTGCAAGCCCCGCCCAGGTGCGCCCCCTGGCCATCTCGAGCTTCATGGGCTGCAGCCTCCCCGCGAGGACGACCAGCCCTGCGGTCATGAACGGGACCGCCACCCCCGCATACGCGACAAGGCCCAGGATGGAAAACCCTGGGGAGAAGACCCCCGCCACCAACAGGAGGAGAGGGACCACCCCGAAAGCTGTGACCATCATGCTCCCGATCAGTCCTATCCGGGAGACGTACCTGGCCCACCCCTCCTTGACTCCTCCAAGGAGCGATGCGCTTTCCGCGGCCAGGTACGGCTCAAGGTCCCCGCCGCTCCGGATCTTGCTCGTGCAGCCCAGGAGGAACTCCTTGAACCGGGCCGAAGGGTGGCCCAGGGCCATCCGCTCTATCGCGTCGACCGGGTTCATGCCGAAGACTGCGACATCCCTCTTCACGAGGAGCGCCTCCTTCCTCAGCGAGAAGAAGTCCCCCTTGGCTACTTCTTCCAAAATCGAGTAAAGGGGAACTCCGGCTCCTGCCAGGACGCCGACCGCGAGCGAGAAGAACGGCAGCTCCGCGTCCGTCGACTCTTTCCTCTGGGCCGCCCTGTCCCGTAAGGTGATGTCAGGGAGAGCGTAGACCGCCGGGGGGACGGCAAACAATGCAAGGAACCATTGCGAGACCAGGATGCTCCCAACTATGGCGGCTGGGCCTGTTACAGCGGCCGCAATCAGGGACCTCCTGAGGTAATCTCGCGCCATGGCTTCCGGACTCCCTACTTCCCCCGCCAGCTTCAAGGCGGCGGAGAGCCTTCGCGCCCTCTTCTGAACGAACCCGTCAAACACCCCGGGACCACGTCCGCGTCAACGGGCGACCGGGGCCAGGACTTCTCTCGCCTCTATTCTCCGCTGCGAACTCCGTGACCATCTTCGAGAGTGACTCGGGGTCGAGCCGCTCCTGGTCAACCATCCCACCAATTCTCTCGACCTTCGTGGCGAGGTTCCTCTGGACCTCCCCAGGCGTCCATCCAAGTCCGGCCGCGATTTCACCCAGCCTGTAGGACCTGTCAATGACTTCGGCAGGGGTGGTGGGGACGAACGAGTCAGTCTTGTGTTGGTAGCGGAAGACGTTGACCAGCTTGTAGGATGCTGACCCTTCCGGCTTCAGCTCGTCGACGCTCACCACCCTCCGCGCGACGCTCGCGTCCGGGAGCGTCACTTTCCTAACGGTGGCTATGGCCGTGATGTCCCTGATGTGACCTGCCTGGAACTTCATCGGAGGAGTGGTGAGCCTCTGGATGCACCTCTCCGCGTCTTCGGCGTGTATCGTCGTCATCGTGGAGAATCCCAGCGTGATCGCCGCAGCCAGGGTCTCTGACTCCTCACCTCGCATCTCGCCTAGACTGAGGATGGTGGGTGAGAACCTCAGGGCAAGCTTCAAGAGGTCAGGAAGCTCGTACTCGTACCTGCCCGATGTCGGAGAGGGTCCTCCTTTGAGCGGCCTCGTCTTTAGTCGCTGCCAGTGCAGGTTGTCAGGGAGCCTGATTTCGAGCACGTCTTCTGCAGTGACCACCTTGCAGTTGGGGTTGGCAAGGGCCAATATCGCGTTCATGAGCGTCGTCTTCCCGGAGTTGGTCTCCCCGGCGATCAGGACGTTGGTCGTCCTCTCCAGGAGTAGCCAGAAGTAGGCTGCCATCAGGACGGACAGGGTCTTGTGTGAGTGGACTTCGTCGTATCCGCACCCGTCACCTCCTCCAGCCTGCCCCGGTGACCGGGGCCAGCCCGTCCTCTCGGTGGACGCGAGCTGGACCAGGGTTATCGGTCTGGTCCTCTGTTTCCTTATCGCGTAGGTGGTCCCGGGCCTCGAGATCTCGTCCCCCAGCGTAGCGGTCACCCTCCGATCCGAATCTCCGTGGAGCGTAACCTCCAGGGATGGGTGCGCCAGCGAAACCGTTGTCCCGCCGAGCTGCGCGAGGCGCCTCACGAAGGCCTGAAGCCGATCCTCTGACGGATAGGAGATGTTCGTCTCCATGAACATGAACTCACCGAAGTTGCGGTGCAGGACCCTTACCGGCCTGTCCCATCTGGTGACCGAAATCTCCTCGAGCTTGTCGTCGTTGATCAGCGTGTCTACTTCCCAGAAGCCAGCGAAATCCCTCACAAGGTAGTAGAGGAGCCTGTCATGAAGATCGCGATCCATGACCACCCTGGTCTCTTCCACACCCTCCCACAGGTAGTGGTCGAGGACTTCCTTCGGCTCCCCTTCCTCCTCGAGGGGGATCGAACCCATCAGGCCGATCTTCAGTCGTTCGAGCGTCGCCCGTTCCTGGTCGTCCAGGCTCGGCGGTCTTACCAGGTACCTCGCTATTCCTCCTCGTCCAGAGATGAAAATCTCCGCCGAAGATGCGGGACTCCCATTCTCCGGGACCCTGTATGTGTCAAGGACCCCCTCGATGACGTCGGGCGGGTCGGCAACGGGAGGGGCCGGTGGAGGCGCTTCGTTTGCTGACCTGGCGTCGCCCCTTCCCAGTACCTCCCAAACCCTCGGCATCCTTGCATGGACCCGCGGCGGCGATTTAAGGCGCCATGAATGGGCGCGGCTCCCGAAGGCGGGGCAAAGGAATTTGAAGCGCTCCGGCAATGCGAAGGACCATGAAACTGGACGAGGTGAGAATAGAAGCAGAAGCCGACCACCAACACGTCATCGGTCAGGCGCACTTCATCAAGTCCGTCGAAGACCTGTACGAGGCCCTCGCCACGTCCATGCCGGGGTTGAAATTCGGCGTGGCTTTTTGCGAAGCGTCCGGGAAGGCCCTCGTGAGGTTCGACGGGTCGGACCCGGAACTTGCGCTCCGGGCGGCGGAGTACGCAAAGCGAATCGGCGCAGGCCATGCCTTCGTAGTGGTCCTGGCAGGCGCATTCCCGATCAACGTCCTGAACCGGCTCAAGACCGTAGAAGAGGTGACCACAATCTACTGCGCGACCTCAAACCCCGTTACGGTCGTTGTGGCCGACTCAGGATCGGGACGCGGTGTCCTGGGAGTAATCGACGGAATGACTCCTAAAGGCCTTGAGGGAGAGGCGGACAAGGAGGAAAGAAGGGCCTTCCTCAGGAAGATAGGCTACAAACGGTGAATGATTCGACAGCGGGTCATCTGGGGCCTTTGCTCCCGCGCAGAATGCCATCTTGACCCTGACGCGGCAAGTTACTCGTCGTCAGCTCCCTTTCGCAGGCCATAGAACAGAATGACCAGGCCGAACGCTGGCACGGCGAGGAATTGCGCCAGGTAGATGGGGTTCTCCCCCGAAAGAAGTATGACAGCAGGCGGGGACACTATCATGATCAATCCTGCGAATATCAGGGCGATGCGGTCCATCGCGTACTTCATGCGACACCTACCCGGCCCTCCCCTTGGGTGGTCCCCTATACGCTCGCTCCCTTCGCAACCCCAAGATTATGCATCCGGAATTCGGACTGAGCATACATCTAGCGCAAATACGACCCCGGAGCATAATCCGCCGAAATGGACCGGGACCCTCGGAGTAGGTCGCTCGCCAAGGATGATGTCTACGGGCTAGCGCCGATCGCGTCCCTCTGGGAATCAGTGAGCTGGGGCAGGCGCTGCTTGGACCCCACATTCTGCGGTGTCAGGGATGGCGCTGTATACAGAACCGTGCGCCCTGACCCTACGGGCCCGAGCCTACAGGTGGGAGGGCGGCTCGACGACGGGAACTGAAAGTCTCTGGGACCACGAGTTCTTCGAAGGGCCCGTGTCCCGCGCCAGAAAATCTGCTGGTCTGCGAACTCGATTGTGCGACGCGATCTCGGTGCAAGTTCAAGTCGACGGTGACGGGGCCGAAGACCACCGGGGGCGCCTGTCCCTCGCGCGGCGCTCCCGCCGCAGGGCATTCTCGACCACAGCGCTGACGGCAGTCCCGGGGTGCAACGCATGTGGCACGCTCGTTCGCAAGAAGGCCGCGGTAGAGGAGGCCCGGATCTCTGAGGGCCCAGAAGCGGCGCGACGGCTGCAGGAGTTCAAATGACCCCGGACCTTCTGGGTTACATTTGGCTGCTGTGGCTTGTCCCTGCGCCATGCCTACTTTACTTCTTCTTCAACTATGTCCATGAAATTAGGAGGCTCGTCAACAAGGACCTGAGCGAACCCGTCCCAAGAGATATTCGGATACTGTTCCAGATAACGACGAAGAAGTGTCCGCCCATAGTCCAGGGAGCCGTGGATCGCATAATCGCAGTAACGGGGGAGATGGGATATTCCAACTACAGGATAGACGTCGTTACGGACAGAGAAGCGACGGTCGTCGGCGCCAACATGGTTGTTGTCCCCGAAAATTACCAGACGGAAAATCACGCCAGGTTCAAGTCACGCTCACTCCATTACGCGGTCGAATACCGCCGAGTTCACTACGACAACACGAAGGGCATTTGGATATTGCACCTCGACGAGGAGAGCTTCATTACCACACAGACCCTGGTCGCCATCCTGAAGTATCTGGGGGGCCCGGAACCCGCGCTCGTCTCTGAGGGTCCGATAATCTATCCCAACAAGATGTACGAATTAGGAATTACCCGTTACTCCGAGTCCTTGAGGCCTTACACCTGCTATTCGTGCGTCTCTCAGATGACAGGGAGCGTGCCTACGAACATGCACGGGTCCAACCTCCTGGTCCGCGCCGACACCGAAGACGCCGTAGGCTGGGACTTCGAAGGGATCGGGGCTTCGGAGGACCAGAGGTTCGGGCACGAGGTGTGGCGGAGGATGGGGAGCGTCTTCGGGTGGCACGGCGGCATGCTCGAGGAGCAGCCCCCTCTTACCGTATCGGATCTGATGGCCCAGCGGCGCAGGTGGTTGATCGGGAACCTCGCGAACGCGAGGGCCGGGAGGCTCCCATGGGGGAAGAAGGTAAACTCGCTGGCGCAGTCCATCTCCTGGATGGCGGGCTTCCCTGCCGGCATCGCGACCATGTTCGCATTCGTCCTGCCGCAGGACATCCCCCTGTGGCCCCACCTGATCCTGGCCGCCCTCACCCTTCTATGGCTGCTTTCGTATCAGATCGGATTGGAACAGAACATCCAGCCGTTCCATTTCTCTCAGACGCGTAGGATTAGAGAGCACATCATCGTGCTTGTGCTTACTGTTCCGCTCGGCCTGATAGAGACCTACGCCGCGTTTACGGCTCCGCTCTACGCGAAACGCTGGACCTGGGTGTACACACCGAAGAGCAAGAGCGAATACTTCCTCCCGTACTCCTGAGGCGGTCTTCCAAAAGGACGAAAGCCAGGAAGCTCACGACGGCGCTGACGGCAAGGGCCTGGAGGACGGAGAGGAGTGCTGAGCTCAGGTACACGGGAAGAAGCGGCCAACCCAGGTTGATGGCGACGAAGGCGTCGATCGTCGTGACGAAAGTACCGAAAAGCGTTCTTTCTAGAAGACCTGGTCTCGACATAATCCAGAGCGGTGCCCTTGCAAGCCTGAAACTGCTTTGATAATTAGGCCTTCTGAAGCTGAGAATAGTCTGCATGAATTTCAAAGAATTATGATTGGATAGGTTAGGTATGGTTTTTGAAGAGCGAACGACCTCATTTCAAGGATTCACCTATTAGCCGGTGAGACGTGAAATACACTTTCATGGTTCCCCCACATTATTATCTGGTTTTATGTTCCATTTCCTTAATAGCCAGGCGCATATCGTTATGTCGGCGATTAGGGGCATGTACACAAGCGCGGAGCAGACGACAGCGCCCTCCTGTGAAGTCTGCGGGAGGAGGCTTGGCGTCGGGTTCTACTTTACCTGCCATGTGTGCGGGCTCACCACCTGCTACGCGCACAGCCCGGCTAAGTGTACCCACGAGAAGCTGAGGCGCACCTCAACTCCGAAGACTCCACTCGTCAGATAGACATAAACCACGAACCTTCTCCTGGCGACCTGTTGAAGGTGTATCTCTCTGTTCCAATGATAACAAACCGGGCATTGGACAGGGCGAAACTCCTGGCCAGGGCCATCGAGGACTCGGGGAACGAAATCACCTCCCCATGGGTATTGGGGCCAATAGAACGGACGAGCGCCACGGCCGTCAACGTGTTCCGCCGAGACAGGGAGGGAGCTGAGAACTGCGACGCCCTAGTGGCCGATGTGACGGAGCCGAGCGTAGGGGTAGGGATGGAGATCATGGCTGCATACAAGTCGAAGAAGAGGATCATTCTGGTCCTGAAAGAGGGGAACGTCACCTCAAGGATGCTACAGCACATGGACGGAAAGGAGACGATAGAGTATCGGGATGACTCCGAGGTCTACGAAAAGCTGAAGTCCCTCCTTGGGACCTGAACGTCTCGGGTTCACTTTCTAAACTCCTTTCTAGTGGTGCGGTCAAGGTCCGGTCGCCTTGAAATCCGAATTGAAATCGAAGTCGGCACCTTCGCCCGTCGGTCCCTATTCGCAGGCCATCGACGCCGGCGCGATCTATTGCGCGGGACAGGTCGGCATCGACCCTTCGACGGGCGCCCTGGAGGAAGGCATAGTGGCGCAGACCTCACGGGCGCTCCTTAACCTCGAAGCCGTCCTCGGGGTCGCCGGCATTGGGCTTGGGAACGTCACGAAGACAACGGTCTTCATGGCTGATCTCTCAGAGTTCCAGTCCATGAATGAAGAATACGCGAAACACTTCCGCCCCCCCTATCCTGCAAGGTCCACGGTCCAGGTCGCAGGCCTCCCCCGCGGAGCCAGGGTCGAGATCGAGGCCATAGCCGTCCGCTGACCCAGCCCTGGCCCAGCGTTCAAGCACTTTTGCTGATCGCTCGGGACTTACGGTACGGTCCACGCCTTCGCCTTCTAGCCTTCTTCCTCAAGGCAGACCTGGCCAGCAGTTCGTCCTCGGTCATTTTCGGGTCTTCGCGAAGGCCACTATGCTGACCATCCCTGCGACCCTGAAAGCCAGTTCCTTGTAGACCAGGGATTCTGGCGAGTCAGGCGTCGCCGAGGTGACCGGTCGGCCCCTGTCGGACCCCTCCCTGATGGCCAGCTCCAACGGTATCTCACCCAGGAAGTCAACCCCTCTTTCGTTCGCGATCTTCTTCCCTCCTCCGCTTGAGAAGATGTCCGTCCTTTCGCCGCAGTGTGGACAGGCGAAGTAGCTCATGTTCTCGACAACGCCGAGGATTGGGACGTCGAGCCGCTTGAACATGGCAAGGGCCTTCGCCGCTATGTTGAGGGCCGCGTCCTGAGGCGTGGTCACTATGATGACCCCGCCGAGGGGGACGGTCTGTGCGAGGGTGAGCGCGGCATCGCCGGTCCCTGGCGGAAGGTCACACACGAGGTAATCCAAATCACCCCAATCGACCTGGGTCAGCAGCTGGCGAACGGCCCCGGCGACGAGGGGGCCCCTCCAGATCACGGGGGTCTCTTCGCTGTAGAAGAACCCCAGTGAGGCGACCTTTACCCCGTGCGCCACCGGCGGGATTATCTTTTCGTCCCGGACCTCGGGTGCCTTGGTCAGGCCCATCATCAGGGGGATGTTGGGCCCGTAGACGTCCGCGTCCAGAATGCCGACCTTCGCGCCGGAGGCGGAGAGCGCGACGGCGAGGTTTACCGACACGGTCGACTTCCCGACCCCGCCCTTTCCGCTTGCGACCGCGATAATGTTCTTCACCCCCCTCAACAGTTCAGAAGTGGCGTAGTCCCTGGTCGCCGCTACCGTCGCGCCGGTCTTCATATCTACGTGTCTCACCCCTCGGATATTCCCGACCGCTGCCTTCGCCGAGTCCTCGAGCCTGGTCCTAAGGGGGCAGGCCGGTGTCGTGAGATTGAGCGTGAAGGTGACCTTGTCTCCTTCGATCCTGACCCCCTCTATCATGTGCAGCGCCACAAGGTCCTTCCCCAGCTCCGGGTCCTTGACGGCGGCCAGGGCCGAAAGCACTTCC
>Ga0187772_10001337_pt1 | contig 11665 bp, 8 predicted proteins | sample 0116_SJ02_MP15_2_FD_133137 | JGI IMG/M metagenome (GOLD analysis project Ga0187772, IMG submission 133137) | Tropical peat soil microbial communities from peatlands in Department of Meta, Colombia - 0116_SJ02_MP15_20_MG | ecosystem: Environmental > Terrestrial > Soil > Wetlands > Peat | place... | reverse complement strand
GGCTCGCGTACATCGTTTGCATGCCCCTTTCGTAACAGAAAAGGAAATTGCTGCGGTCGTCGAATTCTGGCGCTCACAAGCTGCCGCCGACTACGAGCAGAAGTTCCTCGAAGCTCCGAAGGAAGAACGCGAGGACAGCGGATTGGACGGAACTGACGAAGATGGTGAGGCCGAGAATGACCCGCTTTTCGAGGATGCGGTCAAGCTGGTTGTGGAGTTTGGCAAAGCCTCCACTTCCCTGCTGCAACGGCGGCTGAGAATCGGCTATGGCCGCGCCGCCCATCTTATCGACTTGATGGAACGCGATGGCATTGTTGGCGCTGCCGACGGCCCGAAACCGCGGGAAGTCCTCAAACGTCCGGCTTGGCTCTCGGAAGTGGAAGAGTCGCTGAGATAGCACCAACGCCCCAGCAGCTACGGGCCCGCCTCCGGGGGCTCAGTCGACAACTGCCGTGAACTGCGCCCGTGCGACTTGTGCCCTGCCATAGAAAACCTTAAGCAGCATGGGGTATTTCCCGCGCGGAGGCCGTGGAGTGACGTTGATGTCTAAGTAGAATTCGGACGAATAAGCACCCGGGATGTCGGCCGGTTCCAGATCCTTCGGGTTGACGTAAGTCTCGTACCGGAACTTCGGCTCGTCCGTGCTGGTGTTCGATAGGACAACGGGATCTGTCGCATAAACCTTGACAAACATAAGACCGGTAGGCGAACCACCGCTGTTTCGGCAGATATAGTGGATCACTAGTTGCGGTTGTCCCTTTTCGGCCGTCTGAAATGAAACCCGCAGCTCCTGGCCGGCAAGTGGCTCGCCAACAGGTCCTAACAGTTCCAGCGCAGCAGGAATATCGGCTTTCCCGAGGTCAGCCCTGAGTTCCGTCTTGAATTGCTGTAGGCTATTGCGCTCGTTGGAGAGGTTCGAGTTTCCGACAATTGTGAACAGGCTGACAGCTACGGCAAAAAACGCGCTCACACCACCAAAGTACCATTTGATGTCGTCGAAGCGCTTGTCGAGAGAATCGAAGCGCTTATCAAGTTCCTCAAGGCGAGTCTTGACTTCTTCGTCCATAGCATGACTACCCGATCGAGAGCCACTGCTCAGCGAAGCGGTAGTGTAAGCGCCTAGCCCGAGCTCTTCAAGTCTTTAATTATGCGTGGCTCGCGCTGCTCAAGAGGGGTCAAGACCCAGCGCTTCAATGCCGCACAACGTAACGGCCCAAGCCGCTGTTGGTTCGGTTGAGCAGTCAGGGCCTTCGACCATGAAAGCAATTACGACGCTTCCCCTCTTCTCCACGCCCGCAGGTTGAACCCGTACAGCACAATGCACAGCAGATTGGCAGGAATGAATCCCAACTGTGCGGTTTTATAACCAATCACACAAACGATGGCGCTATTAACTCCCGCCAGAATCCATCCTTCCCAGCATTTTCTTCCCACCAGAATGGTTGAAATCACCGTCAGCACACACGACAAGTAATCCAGTCTGAACACGACGAAGTGCGCCTCCCCAGCGCAGGCTTACCGGCCAGTTTCCCATGAGTTCCTGTGACAAGGTGAGGTAACGTTGGTGAGTACCCGTTTGTGTGTCGGTGCTTCGGTAGAATCGAGAGCGGGCGGACACGTAGAAGCAGTTTGATAAGGAAGCGAGCCAAACGCGCGATTATTGTGTCGCAAAAAACGCGACACTTCGCGCGGCTTGCTCGGCATGACAATGAGAAATTCCGACCCTCAAGACCGAGGATCACAGCTTATGAAAGTTCTCACCGAATACATGAAGTTTCACACTAAGACCCATCGTGCCTATGTCCATATCACGCCACAGATCGAAGCGATGGTGAAGAAAAGTGGGGTAAAGGAAGGAATGGTTCTGGTTTCGGCCATGCACATCACGGCCGGAGTCTACGTCAACGACAACGAACCGGGCCTGATTGAAGACATCGACCAATGGCTGGAAAAACTCGCGCCTTTCAATGCCAATTACCGGCATCATCAGACGGGCGAAGACAACGGAGATTCGCACCTCAAGTCTCTGCTGGTGCATCACGAGGTTATTGTGCCGATCACCGCAGGTCAGCTCGATCTCGGACCCTGGCAGCGCATTTTCTATGCCGAATTCGATGGTCAGCGCGATAAGCGGGTCATTGTGAAAGTTATGGGCGAGTAGTTTACGAACATTTACCTGCTTTTACTGAGTCTTTACTGTTGCTCGCGGGCGAATGAGTTTGAATAGTCTAGACAGCTGCAGAGAATCAGCAGGTGAACTTCACATCGATGTCGCGAGAAGTAAATGACGCGAGATCTTCCCGGGCGAGCCTGCCGCGTCGACCTGGCCGAATCAAGATCGGATCAGTATTTGTCCTTTTTTTCTTTCTCGTCGCATCTGCAACTCAAGGCGTGCAGAATCAGAACCAGGCTGGCGCAACGAATCAGCCCGAAGTTATCAGGCTGCTTGCGACCGTCCGGGACAAGCACGGAAAAATCGTCTCTAACCTGACCAAAGACGATTTTGTGCTGAACCAGGACGACCACCAGCAAACGATTCAGTCCTTTGTCAAAGATACTGACACACCACTTAGCCTGGGTCTGCTGGTCGAGACCAGCCGGGCTGAGGCCGGCGAGCTCGATCGGGAACGCAGTGCCAGTCATGGTTTCCTGGATCAAATTCTCCGGGAGAACAAGGACAAGGCGTTCATAATCCATTTCGATCGCGAGGTGGAACTGCTGCAGGACCTCACCTCTTCCCGCGACAAGTTATTTAATGCGCTCGGTTTGTTACAAACCGTGCGATCCGATCAGCAGAGTGGAGACGACTCCGGCGGGCCGGGGGATGGAAGAAGTGGACGTGGCCGCAGCAATTTGCTTTACGATGCCATCTATCTCGCGTCCAACGAATTGATGAAGCCCCAACATGACCGCAAAGTACTCATCGTGATGTCGGATGGAGTGGACCGGAACAGTAAGGAAACTGTGGGCAGCGCTATCGAGTCAGCGCAGCGGACTGGTACGCTTGTCTATGCCGTTCTATCCAAAGCTGAGCAACCGTCTTCGGGAGGACGCGGTTTCGGCTTTCCCGGATCAGGCGGCGGGATGGGACGACATGGCGGGGGACGCCGATACCCCGAGGAACAGCGTCCGGATGGAAAGAAGATTCTCGAGCAAATTTCAAAAGAAACGGGTGGCGCGTTCTTCGAAGTGTCCAAGAAACAATCCTTCGACCAGATCTACGGCGCCATCCAGGAGGAGTTGCGGCATCAGTACAGCCTCAGCTATACGTCCGACAAGTCCGACTCCTGGGCGGGCTTTCACAAAATCCTCCTCGCCACCAAACAGAAGGATCTCAACGTGCAGGCAACACAAGGATTCTACGCAGGGAACTGAGGATGCTTGCCACCCCGCACTGAAAGCGCGCGCAAATTATTGTTGAAAAATTCCCGGGGCCCCGATCTGTTGGAAAATCTGAATCAATCCATTCGCATCCAGGGACATCGACCAATACTCACCGGGCGAGTTCGAGACTACGTAAAAGACTGATGTTGGAGTCCCAGTATTAGGCATTGTGCCTCGCCCGGTGGTCGGCGAAGTGAACGCAATTCCGGAAGCGGTTTGGTTCACCGCAAGGCCGCCGCTCGTGGCGGCGTCAAAATTTGAGGAGAGCGTGCTATTCGCGCTACTGACAGTAACCTCTTGCGTGATGCTGCAGAACAGCCCAGTTTGCCCGCACCAGCTTGCACCAGAGATTGTCGGCGCGATGGAGCCACCGGCATAAGCCCCGTTAAATGTGAACGGCGCGCCTGCCTGCGCTTTCATGAAACCGAAAGTTACGGCCGTGTCGGTTCCCACCAGGAAACCTTCGTTTCCTTGCACCAGATAGAGGACGGGATCCGTAGGTGTCGAGAGGTCGGAGCCGGTCAGAGTTGTGCGTCCGTTCGCGGCCACATTGTAGGTGCCCAAATCGGAGTTGGACTTTTGTGTACCACAATTAACAGGCATCTGCTCGAAGCAAGTGCTCTGGTCGAAGGAAGTGTTCAACGTTGAAACACCATCGGTCGTGAGCACTCCCAGCTGACTTAAAACCGGAGCGCTACCGGCAGTGCTGAGAGCCGTGGTCTCAAAGACAGCACCGGTCAAGGAAGAGGCCCCAAATGCACCGGGCTGCACCAGCATTACACCGCCCAGAATTGCCGTTGAGTCAATCTCCACCAGGAGCACCTGGCCGGAACTCACTACGTAAAAGCTAAAGCTTCTACCGCTACCACCGCCAATATTGGTGGCCAACGTTCCCCGGCCCATCACCGGATCCGCTGCGCTGAATGAAGTAAAGGCGAACGGTTGGTCGGAAAGCACTGCGCCGGCATCATCGGAATCGAACACGCCGGTGCTTGTTCCACCGCTGGCGGCAAACTGCCCTGCCAAACCATACCTTCCATCGGTACCGTCAGCGCCTAACAACCCGAAGGCATAATTGCTGGATGTAGCCAGGGTGGTTGTGAAGTCAGCAACAGTTTGCTGTAGCAGCACGCCGGAACCCTCTTTGCCTGTGTTTGCGGTATCGAATTCGATAAGGTTTGCGCTTTGAACAACGCCACCGGTCGCAGGCACGAAACTGAAAGCGAAGTTAAGTCCGATCCCCAGCTCTATAGTTCCCAGCCCGTTTGCACCAGCTACATAGGTTCCACTGGTAGTCACACCGGACGTCACCGCACCGTCATCGTTGGTATCCACAATGGCGTTGGTAATACCGCCCGCTCCGTTGGCCAGCAGGCTGCCGGCGGTTATGAGGCGTTTCCCGCTACCATCGTATCCGCTGACCAGGAAAGCGTAATTGCCGCTCAATTCCGAATTGACAACAACCTGATTCACCACGATCGTGAGATTTGCCGTGGCAGTCTCTGGGTTAGGAGTAGTGGAATCTTTCACCTGAACTGTGAAGGAGAAGGTTCCCGGGGCCGTAGGTGTCCCCAAAATCACCCCGGCGCTGGTGGGGGGATTGAGCCCCGGCGGCGGCAGACTCCCGCTGACTATGCTCCACGTGTAGGGCGATGTACCAAAAGATGCTCCCAACGTGAAGCTGTAAGGTGCACCTACCGTCCCATTGGGAAGAGACGTTGTCGTTATCGTCAAAGATGGCGGGGGATTTACCGTGATCGTAAATGTCTGGCTGATTGGAGTTCCGGCGCTGTCGGTTGCTTGAAGAGTAAAGTCGGAGCTCCCTGCGGTTGTGGGCGTTCCTGTAATGCTCACCGATGCCGCGTCGCTGTTGGACAAGCTCAACCCAGCAGGAAAGTTTCCGGAAATGAGAGTCCAGGTGAACGGACCGGTTGCGCCATCTGTGGTGACCACGCCGTTGTAAGGTATTCCCACCGTTGCGACGGGAAGCGAAGCGCCTTCGAATTGGAAAACTGCGTTGATGGTGATGGTGACGGTAGCGGTAACACTTGTGTTGGCTACTGAGGTGGCTGTGAGTGTTGCCGTGGTGGTCTGGGTCACGGCCACCGGGGCGATGTAGGTCACCGAGGTACTTGTCTGAGTGCTCAATGTCCCCACGCTACTGCCAAGACTCCAGGTCACACCGGCATTGGTGGAGTCGTTCGCGACACTCGCCGAAATTGCTATCGACGCTCCCTGATTGAGCGTAACCCCACACGCCGAGGTGCTGTTAGTGCCGCAGGCCGACTGCCCGGCTGGGGTCAGGGTAATTGTGATGGGGGACTTCCCCGAACAGCCTGGCAAACTCACGGTACAAACCAGGATCACCAAAGCGAACAACCCATGAACTCTGAATCTAGACACGGCCTTCCTTTAGCACAGCGAAAGTAGGGTTTTACAGTAAGATGCCTAAAACGAGAATAGCACCTGCAAATCAATCCGGCGACTGGCGCCCTGCGAAGAGAAAGGCCCGCCGGCCAAGGCAATCGATTGAGCGAAGAAAGGCGAACTGAGTTCGCCTACCGGCGGAGCCAGGTTCACGCGATTGAGCACATTGCGCGCCGAGACGCTGAAAGTCAGGTTATAACGCCGGCCCGTGGTGACGCCTCCGCCCATCATGCCACCACCTCGGCCACCCCCTGCGCTGGAAAGGCCACCAGGGCCCAATCCACCGCCGGGTCCGCCGCCACCACGTCTGCCTCCTCCATAGCCCGGCCCTCCACTGGAACCAGCGCCTTTTATTTCTCGCCCAAAACCAAATGTTTTGCTGACGCGCAAATTTAGTGTGAACAAGGTTGGCCCAGTCTCGGAGTTAACTGGCACCGCCTGTCCTGGAGCCGGCAAGGTATTAAATGTCCCCAAGGGCGTGCACAGGACACCTGCTGGCTGCCCGGGCGCCGGACCCACTTTCGGGCAGGTCACGGTGGATACTAATGCGGGCCGGTCGTTGAAAATGGAATCTCCATTAAGATCCTGCCCAAGCGTGAGGTCGTAAGGCGTACCGGAACTGACCAGCAAGAACGGGTTCAGGCGGATAAAGTATGGCATCGAAATGGTGCCGCCAAGAAAAACCCGATGCCGCACATCGAACGCCGGCCGGCCGTAATCGGCCATGGGATCGTATTGATTCGTCAGAAAATTGGGAGTAGCGGTCGCTCCTCCGGAAAAGAAGCCAGCCGCGCCGCCGGAGCTTGCGCCCGATCCCAAGTCGCTATTGGCGTAGTTCAGCGAGTAATAACCAAATAGTGACACCTTCGTGCCTGCGTTGATTCGGACATTGGCGATGAGCTGGTTCTGGCGAAACACGCCTTCGGAGTCGTACTGGTAAATGTTTTCCGTACCACCGAACGGACGCACGCCAGTACCGGGGCCGGTGTACGTTCCCGGGAGCGGAGCATTAGCATTGCGCAAGAATAATTGGTGCTCTCCAATGGAATTCAGGTACGTGACCGCTACCGTGGCGCTCTTCGTCACCTGGCGCTCAATGCTGGCCGCGGACTGCATCGTCATAGGTGCACGTAGCGTAGGAGAAATCTGGTAGATCGTGGGCGACGTTTGAGGCGCTGCGTTGAGCGGTGGTAGCGTCGTGACCGAGGTGATGGCGGGACTGGTCAAAATGAATTGCTGCTGGGTGATTCCGTTCAGACGCTCAGCTTGTTCGACCAGGTTATAGGAAAACCGATCATAAAAGATTCCAAAGCCGGCGCGCAGAACCGTTTTCGGCGACGGATTGTTGCCGCGTCCGAGCCCCCAAGCTAACGAGAGTCGCGGCGCCCAGTCGCCGTGATCGTGAATCTGATTCTGGGTCTCGAAGCGCAAGCCGTAGCTGAGTGTAAAGTTCGGCCGAACGCGCCAGTCATCCTGCACGTACAGACCTGCGTCAACCACGCCGACGTTCACCAGGGGTTGGCCGATCGTCTGCGAGAACTGGCTTGGGGCGGTCGGGCCCCGGCAAATTCCGTGGTTCAGAAGCAACTGATCGCAAGCGGCCCACACGCTGATCGAAGGAAATGTGAACACGCCGTTGAAATTTGTGTTCGATGTGCTGGAGTCGGTCGTCCCACGCAGCCGGGCGCCAAACTTGATGAAATGCGTGTTGTGCAGAACGGAGGTGTAGTTTTGCAGCTCGTACCGGTTTTCATGATCAATTGGATTGCCGAGCTGGTTGCCACCCATGGTGAACGCGCCCAATACATTCACCGTCGGTGGGATCAGCCCGCCCGGGGCGTTCTGCACGATCTGGCTTGTGTCATCGCGGTTGAACTGAAAACGCGTCTCATTGATGACGTGATTGCTCACCACCTGCGTGTCACTGATCTGCACCGTGTGCTCGTCTTCTGTGGAGTTATAGGCCTGGTCGAGCACGGAGAATTGTCCTACTCCGTCGTTATCTTCGGTGTTGTGAAAATATTGGTAGCGAACCGTCAGGGTATTGTTCTTGCTGAGTTGATAATCAATTCGCGGCCCAACGTTGATGCGTGATCGCGGATTCGGAACCGCTTGTAGCAGTTGTGTCGGCGCGAGATTAGAATCCAGCACGGTGGCATTCACGACATAAGAGTCGATGATGTGACGGCCCTCGACATTAAAAAAGAACGACGCCTTCTTACTTAACGGCCCGCCCACGTTGGCGTGGAAGAGTTCCGAATTGTATGCCGGAACGTCGGGCGTGAAAGGGTTCAGCGTGTTGAAGGCCGAGTCATTCCCGTCGAAAAATAACTCGCCGTGATATTGATCCGTGCCCGGCTTGGTGAAAATCTCAATACGCCCGTAGCCCAGTTTGTCGTACTCGGAAGAAAATGGGTTCTGGTTGATGCGAATTTCGCGAATCGAGGACTTGGGTGGAAGCTGCCCGCCGGTAAATCCGTCGATGTAGATTTGCCCGCCGTTGGGCCCGGCGGAAGGGCCAGCCAGCGCTTCCAAATCCTGCTGCAGTTCATCGGGATCGTCCGGCAGAGCTTCGAGATCCTGGCCCTTGATTACGATGGCGCTGGCGTTATCCGATGCGTTGGTGCTTACGCTTACGCTCTCATCCTGAACTTCGAGCTTTTCCTTCTGGACTTCAATTTCCAGGCCGATATCAAACTGCTGCACCTGCCCCGGCGAAATCGTTACATCTTGCTCGGTGGAGAGGGCAAATCCCGTGGCTGTTGTGGTTACAGTGTATGTGCCCGGCGCGAGTCCGTTGATCTCGTAACCGCCGCGGGTGTCGGTCACCGCCGTGGAGTTTTTTCCGCTGGCATTTGTCGCAGTTACTGTTGCGTTGGGGATGACCGCGCCCGAAGGGTCGGTGACCTTGCCACGAAGCGTCCCCGGTGCGTTCTGTGCTGACGCGTAGCTTAAGAAGACCAGCACGAGCCAAATAGATTTGTTAAGGATTTTGTTCACGCTACTCCGTGTTCCTCTGTGCCCTCTGTGGCTAAAAGCTCTGGTATAGATTCCTCCGCTGACTACTGATTCCCTGCCGCCGCATCCATTCCGCCGAGATTCCAGGGGGATAACAGCATCGCCGCGCGACTGCTATCGGGCGCCGCGGTCAAAATCGGATCAACGCCCGTCAACAAGGTCACCGCCGTCGGTTGGCTGCTGGCAGTCCCCTCGGTCGCGACGATCATCACCGCTGTCCCTTTCTGCAGATCCGCGAGGCTCACGGTCGGCATGCGATTCAGCATCTGCTGGAAATCCCCGGCAGGCCTTGCGCTTCCGCCGTTCCCGGAGGGGCCTTCGCCGGACTTTCCTGGCGCAGCTTGACTTGCGGCTCCGGTCCCGGAGTTTCCGGAGGCTCCGCCTTTCAGCCGAGCCGCGATGCGCTGTGCGACCATCGGAGGCAAGCTTCGCAACTGCGAATCCGCCTTGATCTTCAAGGTGACGGGTTTCTTGGTTGCGAGATCCTGCACGCTCAGCGAATTGTTCGCCGCATCGGCTGAGATCACCGTTCCTGCAATATTCCGGAAAGTTCCAGAAACAATCTCTTCCGCGGCCAGTTCGCTGCCATCAGCGCTTCGCGTTCCACGGGCACGCAATTGATCGCCGACTTTAATCTGGTCGATCGTGCCCGGCTTGGCGTCATCAAAGTTGACTGAGTCGGGCGCGTATCGCCGCACAACGGTGTCCTTGGAAACGCGAACGATTGTGGCTTTGCTTCCAGCCATCGTAGAGTTCGAAATCGTGATGGCTCCAGCGGCAGCGTCCACTGCGGTCACCAGACCTCCAGTGCCGCGCTTCTGCCAGTCTTCCCGTTCCTGCCGCTGTTTGGCGGCTACGTCACCGGCCTTGATGACGATTACCCAGGATGCTACGAGCGACTTGCCATCATCGCTCATCTTGCCGCGAACCAGCACCCGGTCACCGGACTGCAGGTCCTGCAGCGTAATGGGAGTTGCACTCTTCAGATCCTTCGCCCCAGGCTCAGTGCGAACCATGCGAGTGGAGTCCTGAATTGTGACGCTGGTTGCAGCTCCTGTATCGCCGGCGATTGTGAGATTGTTCCCTGATATCGTTTGGACGGTTCCAACCGCCTTTGCCACGGACGTCTGCGCAATCTCCTGCGCGAAACCACCTGCCACGAACGCTACGCTCAGCAAGAAGATGTGGAAAAAGACCTGTGGCCTGCGGCTGCTTCTCATTACCATTAGTGATCAGAATACATCTTCTTCGACGATACGGGTTCACGATGGAGGTAAAGAATCGTCAAACCTGTGTAAAGTTCTGTGGGCCACTCCGAGGCTTTAAACTCCTATGTCATGCTGAACGAAGCATGATGGTTCGCGTGCGAACGATCGGCGCAGTCGAGGTCAATTTTCAACTCCACTGACCTCATCACCGTGCAATCGCTGCGATGAAGATGACTTCGCGTGAGCCGGCTGGATCGAAGGGGCGACCACCCAATCTCCAAGCACGTCACGAACCGCCAGTCCCGATCGCGCAATGAGGCTCTCTGCATGTTCTCGCGACGGAAACCGCAGCGTGCTGGTTGTAGTCAGAGTTTGCTGTGGCAATTCGTAGGAAGTCCGGAATGAAATGAATTCACCGTCCCGCTCGGTAATTTCCCAGCTCTCGAGAAGTTTTCCGCCCGGAACAGCCCGCGCGAAAGGCGGACGCATCGCCCACTCTCGGGCCCAATCAATGCGGGGATTGCGAGTTTCAAATGCAGCTGTGCCATGCTCCTTGAGATGACGACGCATAGTCTGCAACGCGGCCAGCGCGTCGGCGTCAGTAAGCAGAACCTGAAAAGCATGCCCGGTCATGACGATGAGATCGAAGCGCCGCTCCGACCTGTAGCTCTGGGCAGAGGACTCAACCCACTCAACTTTTTCTGCGTGGGGTTTTCTTTTGGCCACGGCCAGCATCGCTGTCGCTGGATCCACTCCAGTCACCCGGTGACCGCGAGCGGCGAGCGCACAGCATAGCGTGCCCGTTCCGCAGCCCAAATCAAGGACGCTACACGGCCGCGAGCCGGCGAGGGAGAGATAAAACTCAGTGTCCGGGCCCCGCGGATTAATGAGATCGTAAATCTCTGCGATCTGGGGGTTCTGATAGTCCATACGCGTGGTGCAGCGTCGTCAGCTCACGCGCAACGTTTGCATCGGATCGACTTTCGTGGTGCGCCGCGCGGGCAGGTAACTGGCGATCAGGGCAATGCATAGAAACAGCAGAGGCGTGACAAGAAAAGTCGCCAAGTCGCGCGCGCCCACTTTGTACAGCATGCTCGACATCAGATTTGTTAGCAGAATCGCCGCAATTAACCCAACGGCGATCCCAGCGATCGCCAGTACCATGCCCTGACGCACAACTAGAGTCAGAATGTGTCCACGTTGTGCACCGAGCGCCAGGCGAATGCCCAACTCGTGCTGCCGCTGCGAAACCGAATACGCCAACAAACCATAAATTCCGATCACAGCGAGGAGAAGCGCTGTCGCCGAGAATATTCCGAGCAGCCACGTCAGGAAGCGCGGCTGGGCGCGTGAGTTGTTCATGATTTCGTCAACCGTCTGAACTTTGGTGACGGGCTGGTCGGGATCCACAGCCGAGATTTCGCCGCGTACGGCTGAAGTCATGCTTAATGGAGCGACAGCGGTTCTCACCAGAAGATTCATATTGCCCCAAGGCAATTGCGGGAAGCTGAGATAAAGTTGCGCTTGCGGGTCCTGCGCCAGACCCTTGTTCTTCACGTCGGCAGCCATGCCCACCACCTCGGCGGGCTGGGTCCAACGGCCCATGATTACGTGCTTGCCGATGGGGT
>Ga0187772_10001336_pt1 | contig 11675 bp, 9 predicted proteins | sample 0116_SJ02_MP15_2_FD_133137 | JGI IMG/M metagenome (GOLD analysis project Ga0187772, IMG submission 133137) | Tropical peat soil microbial communities from peatlands in Department of Meta, Colombia - 0116_SJ02_MP15_20_MG | ecosystem: Environmental > Terrestrial > Soil > Wetlands > Peat | place... | reverse complement strand
TCTTCCGCCGAACAGGGACCTAACTATTTGTAATAGTTGGCCCGAAACTGCAACTATTTCAGCACTAACCGCTTCTTATTGGGATCGTCAAGGCAAACTTAGAACCTTCAATAGCGCGAAACACGAATGGCATACATGGGAGGTTCCGGCCGGAGCTACCAAATCCATCGCTCTCGCCGAGCTCAACGGCAGTGGGTGGGACGGCTCAGTAGTATTTTACGCGATGGATCTTAGCAACCACGGTAAGGGTACGTTGCTGTCAGGTACGTCGGACGATCTGAAGAGTGGATGTATTTTTACGGCGGCGATCGAAAGTAGCCGGTGATCGTGCGTGGGTAGCAATTGCGGATCAATGCGCTGACAGGACTAAGGACATGAACACCATGCCGATCTTGAAGGCCGATGAAAAGCTGGTGTCCCGCCGAGCGTTTACGCTACGTCGTAGTTCCGATCCACAATTGCATCGACCAACGCTTTCCCTTGAACTAAATCAAACTTTGTCAAGTCGCGTTATCAGCTCAAGCCCTCCATCTCTTAGCCCTGGGCTAAGTCCCATTTTGTTAGTTCGAGATCAAAGCCCGCGCGTCGTTGTGCTCGACGGTTTTGACGGAGAGTGTCTACCGGCAGTTCTTAAGAAACAACCACTACCGCAGAATGAGGCGTTGAAGATCTTGCGCGGCGCGGCTGTTGCTCTTGATTCGCTGCATAGGGCACAAAAGGTGCACGGTGCGATGGGGCCGCATTCAATCCTGGTTGGAGCAAAGAACGAAGTGCGCGTCTTTGACTGGATGATCGGCTGGAACAACGTACCAGCTGAACTTCTTTCAGACGCCGCGGAATACCTTCCGCCCGAGAGACTTTCGAACAGAGCAACCGGCGCGCAGGCAGACCAGTTTGCATTGGGCATCATCGCCCACCAATTATTGCTCAGAAGAACCCCGTTTCCAGCTGACGGTCTTGCCGAAAAGCTGTTCCGCATTCGCCACGGCCTGTGGGACGACGGGGTCATGGGAGAAATCGGCCTCTCGGTATACCGCGTGTATGATCGCGTCTTCTCGGTGAAGCCAGAAGACCGATTTGAGTCCTGTTTGACGTTTGTTGAAGAGTTGGAGACTGCTTCGAAGCAGCGAGTCTATACAGAGACTAAGCTGGTTTCAGTTCAACCATCGGCATCCTCACCGACTCGCTTGTCTGACGGTGCGCGACAGGCACCTCATTCGCGTTCGGAATCGCGCTCGCGGTTGAAGATTTGGTGGGCCGCTGCATCCATCGCGGCACTGCTGGCATTCGTTCTCGGTGTATTCGACTGGCGATTGCAACATCAAGTCGACGAGCTCGACAATCAATCCGAAGCCGTGGGCGTGACGGCGCCTGCAGCCGCCGATATTTCAAGTAATGGAGTTTTCAATGTTTGTAATTCGTCGCCAACCCCAATTGACATCAGAGAACTTGCGGTCGCCTATTGGGGAAAAGACCACAGGCTTCAAGTCTTCAACAGCACCCATTACAGCGAGCAGGGATGGCAAGTTGCTCCATCCTCTTCCCAGCTCTTGTCATGGCCTCTAGGACAGAAATCGGTCTGGGATGGTTCCGTTCTGTTTTATTTTGCCCGGATTCGCCAGGAACAAAAAGAATACGTTGTTTCCGGACGTTGGGATCAAAGTGCGCAAAGCTGTCTTCCTTTTTCTTTCTAGAGTCATCCTAAAAACAGGTCGCGTAAGGCTCAACTCTCAGCTTCGCCACTTACAAACCGTAAATCATACGGACTTCTGCTCTTCGGATAATAACACTTCTTATAAGTTTCATGAGATGACGTTCCGTCACAACTAGCCGGCCTCGGATTGACGATTGATAGTAGCTTGTCCGACCGACGCACTCACCTTGGTTTTCATGCTGCATACGTCGAAGATATCTCTCGTTATTCAGGTTTGTTACTCCAGTCATAATTCATCTGTAACACTGAGTTCGAATGTTCGATTACTCCCACTTGGGGGATATTCTTGAATCCGTATCTCTGCGAAGGTTGGCAAGCGTTCCCGACAAAGATGCAGCGTGGCGCGCGAAGGTGCGCAGCCGCGACCAGTGCCTCCCCCCACTGAAGGGGCTGGATTGTGTCGACAACAAGCATTAAGGGCCAGAAGACTAGCGCGGTACCCATTTCCATCTGGAAGCGGCTGCTGCCCTTGCTTGTTAGCGTCCTCCTGACGGGATTGGTGATTAGCGGGATCGTGCTTGGCATGCGTCACTCAGGCAGGAAACCGGCGGGTGGCAAATCAGTTGAGACGAATCTTTCCGGTCCTGACAGCGACGATTCAGCAGTGTTTTCGAGCGGAAAGCAGGTCGCTGCGGCGGCAAAACCGGCGCTGAGCACTCTGCGTGAGCGGAACGCCCAGGCTACGGCCGCAGCAGCAAAGGAGAAAGAGTTAGCCGCGCAGCAACAGGCAGAAGAAACGGCGCGAGCGACCCAGGAAGCATTGCTGGCGGCAAAACAGCAGGAACTGGAACAAAAAGCGGCAGAGCAGGCAGCGAAAGAGAAACAACTCGAGCAGGAAAAACTTCGCGTGGAAGCCGAAAAACAAAAAGCGCAGGAGGCAAAGGCCGAGGCCGAAAAGGCAAAGCATCAGGCTGCCGAGGCTCAGCCCCGAGCAGCGGTCTACAGCGGACCGACCTCCGGGACCATCGTCTGGCAGGGCGCGGTCAAGGGCACCACCTTAGTCACGATCAATGGCAAGTCGAGCGACATCGGTGAAGTGGTTTCAGGGGCGTTGCCCGGAGTGCTCGTGATGATCCAGCCGGCAGATACAAAACATGTGGGAGTCGCTTCAGCGCCAGCCCCGAGCAATTCATATCAGAGGCTGACGCTGAGGGTACAGGGCAATGGTGTTTTGCAGGAAATGATTCGCTGGTCAATTCCGTAAAGGGGGAACTTCACAATATGAGAGGCAACAAGCTTTTACTTTTCGCCGTCGCAAGTGGGCTTACTTTGGTGACGAACCCGGCATTTGCCGGCGACAAGATCAAGAACCAGACGTTTGTGGTCAATCTTACGTCTCCAATTAGCACCAAGGATTCGAAACCAGGCGATACTTTCACCGCACGAGTGATCCAGCCGGCTGAGTTCGATGGCGCCGTCGTCGAAGGGCACGTCCGCAAGGTCGAACCCGCGCAGAACATGGAAGCTCCCAAGGCGCATATCAATTTCGCCTTTGAGACGGTCACCGTCGGCGACACAACTTACAAGATTCAGGCCGACCTGCAAGATGTCGTGAATTCCAAGGGTGTGGCGAAGGTCGACGAAGAGGGTCAGGTGGTTTCGAAGGGTAACGGCGCGAAGCGCGCGATGATGGGCTTCGGCGGAGCTGGGATCGGAGCGATGGCCGGCGGCATGATCGGCGGCGGCATGGGCTCGCTGATCGGAGGCGCCGCGGGTGGAGCCCTCGGCTATGTGGTGGCACTCGACATGACCGCTTCTTCACACAACATAGAATTCAATCCCGGCACGCACTTCACTTTGCTCGTAACGAGCAAGGGTATAGACAAGAACGCAGACGCTTCGGCGATTCACCAGCAGGAGGCCGCTAACGAAGCGACCATGGCCACCAATGCCGCGAAGCCAGCGGAGCAGCCTGCTGCGAACAACTCCGCTCTCGCCGCCGACGCTCAGCAGCCTCAAACTCAGGCGCAGGATAACCAGCAGCAGCCTGCGCAACAGCAGGATCAACCGCAGCAAATTCAGCAACAGGACACTCAGCAACCCGCCGCCTCGCAAGGCGGAAGCCAGCAACCGGCGACCGCACAGCCCGAGGCGCAGCAATCGAATACTCCGCAACAGTAGCGGACCAGGCGATAGCGGCTTGACAGGAGAGGCAGACAGACATTCAACGAGGGAAACCATATGACGATCGCGAAGAAACCAGTTCCAGATCGACTGATACGGCGGTGTGGCAATCTCTGCGTTTGGACTGTCTGTTTGCTTCTCGTCCCTTCTGGCGGGGCGCGGTTGGCCTTCGGCCAAACCTGGCAACAGCAAGAACAGCAACGCGAGCGCGAACAGGAGCAAGAGCGCCAGCGTGAACAGGAGCAGGAACGCGAACGGCAGCAACAAGAACGCCAGGAGGAGATGGAACGTCAGCGCGAACAGCAACAAGAGCAGGAACGCGAACGCGAGCAAGAGCAGGAACGGCAGAGAGAGCAACAACAGCAAGAGCAAGAGCGGCAGCGCGAGCAGCAGCAGCAACAGGAACAGATGCGCCAGCAACAGGCCGAGCAAGAGCGTCAACAGCAACAGGCGCGGGAAGAACAACAACGGCAGGTTCAGCAGCAACAGCAGGAGCAAGAACGTCAACGCCAGCTGCAGCAGCAACAACAAGAGCAGCGCCAGATCGAGCAGCAGCGCCAGTTACAGCTTGAACAGGAACGCCAGCGGCAGATCCAGCCGCACCAGGAACACCGTGAAACCGTTGATCCCGTCTCACCACGGCGTGTCGAGCCGGCCGATCCCGTCCTGCACGTCAGGCCTCCCGATGGTCCTCCCGTTCGCCCCGAGCCCCGTGGTCCGCAGGTACGGCCAACCGATGTGCCGCATGTTGAGCCGAGGGCCTGCGATCCCACCACAGACGGTTGTCCGGGCTGGCTGCGCCCTCGTTTCGTGGAACCTCATTTCGTCGAACCTCACCCTCCCGCGCCGGGCTTGGTGTTAGCGCCGCTGCCTCGGCCGGCCGTGGTCGTGGAGCCACAACCAGTGGTTGTCGTCCCGCAGAGAACAGTCATCGTGGCTCCTCCGTCTCCCGCGCAGATCTTTGCCTTGGCGCCGCCGCAGCCGGTTGCTGTGGTCGCGGCTCCTCCAGCCGCGCAGCAGCTTGCTTTGGCGCAGGCGCAAGTCCAGGTTGCTCAGGCGCAGGTGCAAGCGGCCCAAGCCCGATGCGCGCAAGCGGACGCATATCAGAACTATGTCAATAGCGTCGTAAGTTCGCAGAATACGACCGACCAGGGAATCCAACAGATCATGCAAGTGCTGGCCAGCGACACTTCCGATCCAAATCTGCAAAACGCGCTTCAGAGCGCGATGAACCAGCCGAATCAGATTAATGACGCGCTGCAGCAGCAGCTGCAAAACACGGCAAGTACGAATGAGAGCATCTGTCAAACGCGTTTGGCGAATGCGCAGGCCACGCTGTCGCAGGCCCAGGCGCAGCAAGCGGCTCTTACTCAAGCACAAACCCCGGCCGTTGCGGCACCGGGTTCACCAGCCTACCAAGCAGGCTATCAGGCAGGGATGGCGGCGGCACAAACACAAGGTGCGTCCGGCGCAGGCGGACAAGGCGGAGCGCAAGCGGCGGCTGGCATTTCCAACGCCCCGCCCGCTCAGGGCGCACAGGCAGGAACTAATGGTTCGAATTCTCCTGCGGTTCCGGGATGGTCATCGGGCACGACGGCTTCGACGCCCTGTCCCGCTTCGAACCCTGTGAGTCTCCCGCCCGCAAACGCTCCCTGGGGACCATGGGCTCCGCTTGGAAGCACGGGGTTAGTCTTTGGTGTTTCGCGCTTCGATGCTAAAACCGTTACCTGGCGCTTCTATAACGCCGGTTCCAATACGATCACCGGCATGAACTTCAACTATTCCTACACCGACGCGGATAGCGTGCAACCGGCGACGCAGTCCGATGTTCTCCCTTTCGCACTGCCCCCCGGACAATCGGTCGGAGGTTGGGCAGCGTACACGGCAAATACCCGAGGCGGCATACAGATCCAGATCACACAGATATCGTGTAAGTAGTTACTAACTTATGTAAGACAGAGAACAGAAGGATATTATGCAACGTATTCTGATTCGCCATACTGCGGGTTACCGCTCCAATCAGATCGACGAGTTTCAGGTGGGAAGCTTCAAGGAGATCATCGCCGGGCGCGACGAGGCGGCGAACGTCCGCTTCGACCCCGAGCGCGACGACCTCGTCAGCCGCCAACATCTCAAGATCACTGCCGATCCGTCCAGCCCTAACAGCTTCGTCATCTCCGATCTGCAGAGCCGCAACGGCACCTTTATCAACCGGCGCCGCATCAGTCAGCCGGAGAAGATCCAGCACCTTGATGTCGTGCAACTCGGTCCGGCGGGGCCGGAGTTTCGATTTGAGTTAGACCCTCCGCCAGCCTCGGCAGCGCGGCCGACCCGCGTTGTCAGTTCGGCAGATGCCAACATTCTGGCCGGCGTGGGAGCAAGACCGACGCGCGTCAGCGATGTGCCTACAATCTCGGCTTCGCGCCCCATCGGCCGCGCTACCGTGGAGCGCATGCTCGACGACAACTTCGGTCGCGTCAAAAAGGAATCCAGTAAGACGTTCTGGGTTGGGATCGCGGCCATGATCATGATCGCGGTGGCCGGATTCAGCGTTTATTTCTTTATGAAGCGCTCGGCTGCGGAGACGGCGAGGCGATCCCAGGAGCAGCAGTTGTTGTTACTTCAGATGGCGCAGGTCGTGAAGCAGCAACCGTCCGATGATGCGGCCGTTCGGGCACAGATCGACAAACTCAGCGGCGAATTGAAGAAAGTCATCGCTCAGAACCAGGCGCTTCGACAAGCCGCGGCCACAAGCGCGAGCAGCCCGTCATCGGCAAGCACCGACAAAAGCAAAGCACAGGGAGATGTTGCCTCCGCCTATAACGCCGGCTTAAACGAGGCCATGCAGCTCTACAAGACCAACGACTATGCTGGGGCGTATGCCAAATGCGTGCAAATTACCCAGTTGGATGGAGGCCGCTGGGAAGCTTACTTCGTCGCGGGTTTGTCATTGGACGCACTCAATAAGCCCACCGACGCCCAAGCTGCCTATCAATATGCGCTGGCTCAGGCGCCCGAAGAGGACAAAACGAGGATCGCGCAGAGAATCACGACGACAGGCGGCAATTCGGGATCAACAAAATAACTCGGCTGCAGCCTTCCTCGATTCCTGGTGTTTGCCGAATTGAGAAACTCGCCTTGAACCACGAAACTCTGACTACGGATGGCTGGATGGCTTCAGTTGGTGCTTTCCGGTTACCCGCCTCAGTTTCGCAAGTTCGGTCGATTCCATAGATTCTCTTCTGAGGGCAGCGCAACCGCGAGCCTGTGCTAAACCCCGTATGCTTCCTTGGGTGCCAGATATTGCGGGAAGCACTGCAACAGTTGTTTCCGCGCCGTGTAGCACAGATGGCACTCATCGACGTAGTTGTCGCTCATTACGAGTCCGTGCTCTTTGGCGAGTCCTATCGGTCCGCCTCGGAGTAGAGGCCCGACGATTGGGTGCTTGTGTGCATCATAGCTGCGAACCAATTCGCGCAACGGCTTCTCCCAGATGTTGCCCATGCTCAGCCCTTGGCACAGATGCACATTGCCGTAAGCGTCCACGTGGACTCGCTCAGGACTGAGCAGGTCTTCGTGAGGGCAAGTTGTGAGTTCCTTACAAAGTCGTACAGGAAGCCCTGCCGTGAGCTTTTCCGCCGCACGTCCCTTGAAGAGAACGCCGCCTCCAATCACGGGTTTACCTCGATGGTCTTCGGAAGACTGACCAGCCACACTCGGCGGCTCAATGCAGATTGTGCCTGTCGGAATGCCGAGTTGCTGCGCGGCTTGGCGGGCAAAATCCGCTTTCCGGTCATCCTTGTCGAAGCGGTGGAACTCATCATCACTGACGCTGAAATCTGCGATACCTAAATCACGAATTGGCCTTAGCCAATGCGAGGCGTCTTCGACCGAAGTCGCCCAGTAACCGTTTGTGACGATGCCAGCGTCGAAGCCAGCGGCCCGCACCATGTGCAGCCCTTCCAACAATAACGGATAGAACAGGAACGGCTCGCCGCCCTCGAAATACACAATGGTGACCGTTCCCAGTTCCTTGAGTTGGTCGGTGAGAGCCCGGAGTTGCCCGATGGTGAACGTGGCCTCGCGGCTAGGGCTGCAATGAAGAAAGCAATGGTCGCATTCGATCGTGCACTTCAGGGTGAGCAGGATGTGGATTCCCGTAAGCATATTTACCTCGCGGAACGGAACCCTATCATGTTCCGACGTGAACAACCCCGGATGCAGTGATCCAGAGCACATTTGAGCCCCCCTGTGGCTAAACATCCTTCAGTTGCTCCTCGGTCATCCCAAAATAGTGCCCCAGTTCATGTATGAGAGTCTGGCGAATCTGATGACGCACTTCGGCCTCGCTTGAGCACACCGCCTCAATGTTTTTCTGATACAGCACGATGTGGGCAGGCCCGACGGACAAGTCAAAGACGCTCCTCTTGGTCGCAGGCACGCCGTGAAAGATGCCTAGAAGCAATCGCCTTTGCTGTCCCTGCTTAGGTGGTGACTGGTTCGCAGGAAAATCCTCGACAAGAATCGCCACGTTCTGGATGCGGCTGCGGAACTCTTCCGGCAGCGAATCCAAAGTCTCTTCTGCGACCTTGACGAAGTCTTCGCGTTTCATGATTCAACGGCTGTCATCGCGGCTGCTTGGCACGAGCAGCGGACAGCCGCATGGGGTAAACCTCGAGTGTGTTCATTCCTGCCCTCAATGGCGCCAAGGATGATCGAACGGATCCCGATCAGGCCAAGCGCTTAGCGGAGATAATCAACGCACATGGCGGACATGCCAGAGCCATTATCGAGCCGCAGTATGCCCACAATACTCCGGTTGATCGCAAAGATCCCTCCCCTGAAACCACACCATAAATCACCTTCCCCCTCGCGGGCCGTTGAAGTTGTGTGCAAGTCCATGCACATTGACAAATTTCCCAGGCGGATTCAAACTCCAAGACCGATTCGCGCCAAGCAACGTCTCAGCGGTCTGATCTGGCCAGTGGTCAAACCCAGCTACCAACCAACGATCCGAGTGCGGTAAGCACGAGGCAAAGGTTCGCAACCCCGAACATGAATACGCCTCATGTTCATCGCACGTCGCAAAACAACAAACACTAAGGAGAATGTTTATGGCACTTCCAAGCTCGCCCAGACACGGAGCAGTCATCCTGTTGATTGCTCTCTGCGTTATCACAGGTCTTTCCGCTTATGCCCAACGGACTGAAAATAATGTGCCTGCGGGCATCCAGCTTTCCCGAGACCTCGGTCTCTCCGATCCGTCAAAAGAGATTAACATCACCGTCCATCTTCAACTTCCCGACAAGGCCGCTTTCGACAAGGCCGTAGACGCACTCTATGATCCCGCGTCGTCGACCTATCACCACTGGATGACCAATGCCGATCTACGAAAGTACTCCCCGAGCGCAACGCAGCGGCAGATCGTTCGCCAGGAGCTTCAGAAACACGGGCTAACCATTCTCTCCACCGACCAAATCGGTTTCACCATTCGCGCCCACGGCACGATCGGTAACGTCGAGAAAGCCTTCAACACCGAACTCCATGAATTCGAATACAACGGCAGAACGTACCGCGCCAATGTCCGCAACGCGCGACTCACCGGCGTGGCTGGAAGTTACGTCTCTAGCGTCGCTGGTCTCGAACGCCACCAGATTCGCCCGATGGCGGTGCGTGCGGTGAATCTGCATACGCAAAAGCCTTTCCCGCCGGTGGATCTCAGCAAACTCGCCAAGGGTTCGGGCTTCCCGCCTGTTAGCACGACCACCTGCCTTTCTGCGCCGGCAACCTACAACTTGCAGGGCTCGTCGCCTCTGCCAACTGCCATGTATACCGGCACCGTTTATTCCATCAATAACAACCTCATCTGCGATTACATTCCTTCGCAGCTCTGGACAGCACTCGGCCTGACCGACGTTTATGCGGCCGGCTATAACGGCTCGGGTCAAACCATCGCTCTGGTAGAAGGCTACGGCTACCCCACGCTCGAAAAAGATGCCAACGCTTTCGCCAAACTCGCGGACCTGCCCGCATTCACGCCGTCCAACTTCAGCATCGTCTATCCGGAAGGCAAGCCGAACCCGCAGCTTGGCATCATCACCGGCTGGAACATCGAGATGGCTCTCGATATCGACTGGGCACACACCGTCGCACCCGGGGCTAACATCCTCGAAGTCATCACCAACGGTCAGGACAACGAGGATTTTCAAACCTCCATTTTGTACGTAGCTGAAAACGGTCTCGCCAACCAGATGTCGAACAGCTACGAAGAAGACCTCGATCTAATCGCTGGTCCTGAAGAGCAAATCTCCTGGGACGACGCTCTTGAGATCGCAACCGCCAAAGGAATCACCGTCAATTTCTCCTCCGGCGATGGCGGCGATAACGGCGTGGGCAGCCCGCTCGGCGCCCCTGGGGTTCCCTCTGTCGCGCCACATTCCACGGCCGTCGGCGGCACGTCCATCCTGAACGACCTCAACAATCCCGGCGGCACGATCACCACCGTCTGGGGCGACACAATCACTGAGCTCGAAACGGGCGGGTCCGTGAACGATCCGCCAACCGGACTCGGACTCTACGGAGGCGGTGGGGGCGGCGGCGAGAGCGTCTACTGGCCCAAGCCGAGCTGGCAGAAGGGCGTTCCCGGCAAGGGCCGCGGAGTGCCTGACGTCTCGGCGCTCTCCGATCCTTATACCGGCGTGCCGATCGTCATCACCGAAGGGCACACGCAAGAAATTCAATTCGGTTGGGGAGGCACGAGCCTCGGCTGCCCGATCTTCACGGGATTCTGGGCCATCGCCAACCAGAAGGCTGGCAGCGCGCTCGGTCAGGCTGCTCCGTTGCTCGCCTCGTTGCCGCAGAGCGTCCAAGATGTGCTGCCGACCACCGACAGCTCTCCCAACAATGTAACCGGCTCCATTACCGATCAGAGCGGCACCACGAATTACTCGGCGACCGAGCTGTTCAGTGGCTACCTCTACACGACCAAAGGTTTCACCAGCACGATCTGGGAGATCGATTCCGCCGACTATGTCGATTTCGGTTTCGGCATCGACAGCTCCCTCACCGTAAAGCCCGGCTGGGATTACGCGACCGGATACGGCACACCCATCGGCCTCACGTTCATCAACACAATCACCGGCTCGAATTAGCGAGCCGCCGACGAACTGCGGGGGCGCCGGAACCACGTATATTCGTTGATCCGGGCCCCTCGACTGAGCGCTTCCGTTAAGAAACCGGGCCGCCTGATGTCCAGGCGGCTTTTCATTATTGGCCCCACACAGCGCGACCTTCGTTGCGTATCGCGACGGCAAGGCTTATGTACCGAGGAAAATCGTTCTACGCGGTGCGCCCGTGCGACTTTCCGTTGCTCGAGAAATTATGCAGAATAAATTCAGGGTTCAGTCTCGCGCTTCATCCTGCCTTTTTGTTTCGCGACCAGACGCTGGATTGTATTTGGCGCCATCCTTACCTATAGGACTCGACACCGTCGGAAAGAAACCGTTCGCAGACGCTTGTCACTGGACAGCCCATCCCCGTATGACTAACAGTCACACAAGTGGCCTACTCACCTACCCCCTAGCTTAGCTGCTGAAATGGTCATAAATGGCGGGCTTTTGCTGCCCGCCAACCCACCTTCTCAAGTTCACTCCACAAAAAACAACAAACCAAAGCAAGCGCTTGCTTTCGCCTAACGAATCCAGAGACACTACCAACCTAGTCCGCGCCGGCGCCGCATCTCTGCAAACAGGCGCCGTGCATTCCCGCCGTAGAAGCTCGGCTCGGTCTCTTCTTCCTCCTGCTCCTCGGCCAACACGCGGCTTAGACTTAGGGCTGC
>Ga0187772_10001335_pt1 | contig 11675 bp, 8 predicted proteins | sample 0116_SJ02_MP15_2_FD_133137 | JGI IMG/M metagenome (GOLD analysis project Ga0187772, IMG submission 133137) | Tropical peat soil microbial communities from peatlands in Department of Meta, Colombia - 0116_SJ02_MP15_20_MG | ecosystem: Environmental > Terrestrial > Soil > Wetlands > Peat | place... | reverse complement strand
TTTGCCGTGGCCGTGGGGGCGTTGCCGTTCGTCACCTCGAGTTCGTCGGAGAAGCTGGCCCGGGCGCGACAACTCGGCGCAAAAGACGGTGTGCTTTACAGTCACGACGGCTGGGCAACGGAATTGGGCGGGAGGCACGGACCCTTCGATGTCATCGTGGATAGTGCCGGAGGGCCGGGCTTTGGGGATTTGATTGACCTGTGTGCGCCGGGCGGACGCATCGTCTTTTTCGGCGCGACTCGCGGCAATCCGCCGGAGCTGCCTTCACGCAAAATATTCTGGCGGCAGATTTCGCTGCTGGGCACGACGATGGGCAGCCCGACGGATTTTGCGGCCATGGTTGATCTGGTCACGAGTAAGACCATTCATCCGGTCATCAGTGAAATTTTCCAGTTGGAGAGGGCAGGGGACGCATTCGCATTGATGGAGTGCGGTGGGCAATGCGGAAAGATTGTAGTGCAAATCGCAAATCACAAATCATAAATCGTAAATGGCTTATGGCTTCGGAGACATTTCAGGCAAGCCGGTGGACGCGCGGGAATTTCCTGTTCCCCACCGCCATCGAGGTGACCGACAAGGCGGTTATCCGGCACAAGCGCTCATGGTTCAGCAAGGACGAAATGAGCATCAGCATCACCAAGGTCGCGTCCGTGCACATCAAGACCGGCATCATCTGGTCGGACATTTTGATCGAGTCCACCGGAGGAACGGACCCGCTGGCCAGCCACGGTCACCGGAAGCGCGATGCGCGCCGCATCCGGGAACTGGTTGAAGAGGCACAGGGAATTTTAGGCGGCGGGGAAAGATAGAAATTGTAACAGCGGGCATTGTGGCACGGGCCTCTGGCCTGTGATGTTTGGATTTCACAAGCAGGATGCGTGTGTGCCACTTTCATCCATTCACCACGTGCAGCGGGAGCCGTTCCTGCCAGTAATGCACGGGCTCGGCGAAGGCAGCAAAGCTGTGACGCCGTTTCGCTTGCGGCACGCTTGCCGAGCCGCAGCTTCCGAGCGAAGGCTGGCCGCCGAAATCCCGGTAGAGCGTAATGGCAATGTGCTCATTGCGGCGGATGCAATCCTTGATGGCTTCCGGGTCCTTCTCACAATGGATGAGCGTCTTCCACGAATAGATGTGTTTGGGTTTGTGAAAATCGCTGTTGGCAACGAATGGCAGACGTTTGAGGCCGATGTCGTTGAAGATGTTGTCCCGGTTCGCAATTTCCCAGGCGTCCAGCAGCGGCGCGAAAATGTCCTGGTTTTCCCAAAAATAGAGCGTGTTCTTGCCCCACTCGCTTTTCATGATGTGCGGGTGCGACGCGATGGCGAGACCGCCCTGCTCGTGGATTTTCCCGATGATGGTCGGAATGTCGAGCGAAGGGTCAATGGGCTTTTTAAGATCAACACCCAGCAGGTGCGCGGAGGTTTTTTTCGTGTAACCGTCCTTGTTGAACTCGATGCCGGTCAACACAAGCATTTTGTATCGGCGCCACGCGCGGCGGCGTTCGCGCTCAATCACGGCGAAATACTCTTCCACTTGGTCCTGGCCGAGTGTGCAATTGGCGAGTTCGGCCAGCTTGCCAATCAGGCGGCTGGGATCAGCCAGATGGTCGGTGATGCAGATGCAATCGAAGCCGTGCTCGCCATAAAAATCCACAATCTCGGGCACGGCGAGCTTCCCGTCGGAATAATTTGAGTGAATGTGGAAATCGCAGAGCAACATTTGCGGCTGATCACCGCTGGCACGGGGCCCGGCACGCATGACGCGGTCAGGTGCTCCGTCAAAAAGTTTGATGCGTTTGCGGCCTGAGTCGCCAGAGTCGGATTCACCAAGAACGAGTTCGGCGATGCGCAGCGCCGCGTCGGGGCGGCTGATGCGGTTGAGGTTTTCGCGCCATTCGCTCCAAAGGGCGGCGCGTTTGGCAAAGGCCTTTTCCACGCACTCGATAACTTCACGTTTCTTTTCCACCACCGCGCCGAGCTTGAATTTTTCGATCAATTGCGCATTGCCTTCCTCCTGGCCGGGGATGACCTGGTTGACAATCATCGGGCATTGGGCAGCGATGGCTTCCTGCACGGTCGCACCGCCGGCTTTGCTGATGACGAGATGGTGCGTCATCATCAATTCCGGCATCTGGTTCGTCCAGCCGAGCACGCGGACGCGGTCGGCGTGGTCGCGCGTGCGTTCGATGAGTTTGGCGCGCAATTCCGGGTCCCGCCCGACGGTGACGGTGAGATGCACGTTGTCCAGTTCGAGCAGCCGGTCAATCGCCTTGCCGGCCTTTTTCTTGCCGGTATTGATGACATAAAGGATGTGGCGCGGCTCGTTGCCGACGGGCAGGGAAAGCTTTTTAAGAGGCCGTTGCGTGAAGGCGAGATTGACTGGAAAACCGAACGCCTTGATTTTTTCCGACGGGATGCCGCCTTTGCGCAACGCGTCAGCCGTGGCATCGTTGGCCACGCAAAAATGGTCGCTCGCCGCGCGAAACCACGCGGAGTTCACAGTAATGGAATCGGTCACGACGGTAATGAAGCGGAATGGCCGTTCATGATGGCCGCGAAAAATCTTCTGAATGACATGCGCATAGACCGGGTAGGTGGAAACGATGCAATCCGGCTGGGCCTCGCCGAGGATTCTTTCCAGCGTCTTTTGCAACCGGGAAAAATTGCCGAGCTGTTTTTCGACGAGCGGTGATTTGTCGAGCAACGAGTAAATGCCACCCCAGAGGTTCGGGGCGTATTGCACCACACCGAGATAGGTTTTGCAGGCGAGGGTGTTGAACGCGCCGTAGCTGTCAGCGAACAAATCGAGCACCTCCACGCGCGCGTCCTCATCGAGTTGCTCGATGGCATCGCGCAAATTGCGGGCAGCGGCGTTGTGTCCGTCCCCAAATCCAGCCGTCAGTATGAGAATTTTTTTCATAATCATGACCGACGCGAACAAGATACTTTTGGCAGGTTACGATCAGGTGACGGTCAGGTGAACTTCTATTCACGTTTTTATTCACGGCTAACGGCGTAGGGGAGGCATCTTGCCTGCCTCAATCTGAAATCAGGGAGAATGGGAAACCAACTGCGGATTTCGCGGCTTGTCGCGCCGTAGCTCGCGAAGACGGAATGACGCAGATTGAACAACGAAGGAACAAAGCAACGAAGAATTGAATTTCTGATTTCAGCTTTCAGCTTTTGCCCTCAAGGCTATCCTCGGCGGAAAACAGCGGAAGGGCGGGATTTCCCGCTGTGGCCAGCGGTTGGCTGATGGGTGCGAATGTTTATTCTGCCCGCGGCTGGGCCGTGATGAACTCAGGCCGAGCTTGTCTATAATACCCGGATGATCCCTACGGTCCGCGTCATTCGTTGCGCGATGCTGTTATTGGCGTTGCCCCGGCAGGCACAGCGGCAGGAACCGGAACCACCCTCGCGCTTTTGAAATTTATGATCATGAGAAAACTCAAAGTCGGCCTTGGCGCGCTGGTGATGGCCGGCGTGACAATCGCTTTGGTGGTTCAACATCAGGCTCAAATCAAACTGCGCGAGGAAGATCAATCCTTGCGGCAGCAAGTCAGCCAACTGACAACCGAGAACGGGCGGCATTCAAAGCGCTCGCCCACTCTACGCCTGCCCGCACCGCCAATGCAGGTCACCACTTCAACGAACGCCCGGGTTGACGATTTGCAATCCACCAATCTGTATGACCGGTTCAAAGACCAGCCACCAAAGTTGACCGCCGCGCAAGTCGCGGCCTACCTCAAAGCCAACCGGACAAATGCCGCCAGCCTGTTGGCTGCCTATCGCACCAGTGGCGACCCGGCGCTGTTGAAGGAAGCGATGAGAAAATATTCCAACGACCCGCAAGTGGCGTTCGAAGCGGTTCTCGACAAGGACTTGTCTCCTGAACAACAGCGTCAATGGTTGAATACGTTCGAGCAGTCCGCTCCCGACAATGCGCTGGCGAACTATCTTTCGGCGCTCAATTACTTCAACTCCGGCCAGATAGACCAGGGAGTTCAGGAGCTTGCCGCCGCATCCGGCAAAGGGTTCGACGATTACACATTAGTTCGCTCTCAAGATGACGAAGAAGCCTACCTCTCGGCAGGCTATTCGGCGGCGGAAGCCGAAAGAATTTCCGACAGTTGGCTGACCCTGTCTCAGCTTTCTCCGGTGAAACAACTGGGTGTGGACGTGGTTGATCTGGCGAAGGCTTACAGCCAATCAGGCGATCAGGCTTCCGCGCAGGCCGCCTTCCAAATGGCGATGGACCTGGGCCAGCGTTATGACAACCCATCAACCGACTGGACGTTGATCAGTCAACTTGTCGGCACGGCCATCCAAAAAATTGCGCTCAGTGCGATGGATCCCAATAGTCCTTACGGCAACAACGGCCAGACGGTTCAGGATCAACTCGACCAAATCACGCAGAACAGGGCAGCCATCACCGAATTGGTGCAACAGGCGACCCCGTTGCTGCCAACGGTGTCGGATCAGGATATACTCAATTATGAGAATCGTCGAAGGGCCTTCGGCGAAGTGGCGGCATTGCAGTGGGTCCTGAGCAAGTACGGGCAGAACTGATTGACCAAACGCAGCGTGGCGTAGAAACCGCAGATTTTGCGGAAGTCCCTGAACAAAGTTTGGACCTTGCCGACCGACCTTCAGCCTTCAGCCTTTGACCTTCAGGCTTTGCTGCCGACTTCCGGCCCAAACCGAGATATGTGGTTAAAGGCCGCCAAAATCGAAACAGAGGACCGGTACCTATCGGCGTCCGCGCTTTTTCTTAAGCATCCGTCTGCTCTGCTCAAGCGCCTTGTTCACGAACACCTCCAAATCAAAAGCCTGAACCTTTCCGCAACCCGGACAACGATAATCCTTGGAACCTTTGCCGGTAACCACGATGTCAAAATGCTTCCCGCACCCGTTGCAGTAAATCATCATAGTGCGTGGCTTGGAGCGGGACGGTTTATCTTTCATCGGCACGTCAATTCGCAGGATGCCTTTCGTAAAACTTGCCTTGGTATCCGCCAGGTCGTGGTCTGACGTGACACCAAACCTGGTCTCGAATGAGCCATGATCGTCATGCCGTGCACGGATACACAACTGGTCCGCTTCGACAAATATTTCCACGCTGCCCGCCTGCACCGCACCCAGCCTGATCTCGATGACCATTCCAGCATCGGTGACAGAAACACGACTCTCAGGTGTCCAATCCCGGCTCATAACGCAGAGCAAGGCTAACGGATGAATGCTAAGCGCCAAAGTAATTTTCAGTGCCGGCGCCGCCTTCAGCCACTTGCCTTGCTTCCCGCCACTGCTACTGGGTTTTGAGAATATAGAATTGTTGCGGGATGGCAGGGTTGAAGGTGTTGGTGACGGTAATGGTGAAATTGCCGTTCGCGCTCAAAATATTGGTCGTTGCCGGCAGCCACTGGTTCAGCGGCAGGGCCACGTTCGTGCTGACGAGCACAAAATACGTCCGGCCGGACCACCCGTTCGTGGCGTTGATCACTACATTCGACACCGATACGCTGAACCCGCTGATGCCCGGTTGTAACGGCAGGGTTTGGATGATCGCCGCCATCCCCGCAATCGGAATTCCCAGGCTGTTTGTTTCCACCATCGCCGCGGTGAAGGCCCCGACGATGGGGTAAAGGTGCGAGGGGTTTTGCGCGGTGCTGGTCGAGCCGTCCCCAAAATCCCAGTTCCAATTGGTGACCGGATTGTCGGCATTGTCCATCGCACCGGCGGTAAAGTTCACCATCAGCGGCGCCGGTCCGTTGGTGGGATTGGCCGTGATAGCAATCGGCTCCAACTCCGCGGTCGGCAGGCCCCCAAAGCTGGAAGCCCATCCGGTGGTTCCCGCCAGATAATAAACGGTCGCATCGGTGTCGCCGAGGAATGCGGAAGGATCCGGTTGGGCGGGCGCGTTGCCCAGGAAATAGAAGCTCACCTGAGCACTGGAATAAATAAAGGCGTCAACGCCGAAGGAGCTGACACCGCCATGAATGATCACGGTGGCCAGCCTGGAGCAGTCGGCAAACGTAAAGATTCCCAGGCTGGTGACCGGGCTGAGAATCGTGACGCTGGCCAGGTTGCCGCAACCCTGGAAGGCAAGTTCGCCGATGTTGGTGACGCCGGCGGTCAGCGTGAGGGCGGACAGGGCGCAGTCTTCGGCGGCATAGGGTGCGATGCTCGTGACGGAGCCGGGCGTGGTGTAGCTTCCCGGGTAACCTGGTGGAAACTGGATGAGCGTGGCTTGGCTCTTGTCGAAGACGACCCCGGCGATGGAGCTGAGGACTGGGTTGGTTGGATTCACATTGATGGCGATCAGTTGGGTGCAGCCTCCGATGGCCGAAGTGGAAATCTGGTTGACGCCGGCTCCGAGGGTGATGGTGGTCAGACCACTGCAATCACCGAAGGCTTGATCGTCGAGCGTTGTGACGCTGGCGGGCATCGTCACGCTGGTCAGGTTAACGCACAAAAAGAACGCGTCGGGCCCGATGGAGATGACACCGTTGGGAATAGCGTAGCTACCGCTCAAGCCCACCGGAAAATCAATCAGCGTCTGCTGGTTTTTATCGAACAACACGCCGCCCAGACTGCTGAAAAACGCGTTGCCGGGGTCCACCGTGAAAGCCGTCAGGCTGTGGCAATTGAGGAACGCGCCCGGTTCAATGCTCGTGACACCGGCGGGAATGGCCACGCTGGTCAGGCCGAAGCAAAAGGCGAACCCCTCCGACCCGATAGTGGTGATGTTGCTGGAAATCGTCACGCTGCTGAGATAGTAACACGCCGAAAACGCGCTGGTTCCGATGTTGGTCACCGTACTCGGGATGACGTAACCGCCGCTCAACCCGGGTGGATATTCAAACAGCGTGGTCTGGCTCTTGTCGAACATCACGCCGCCTGCACTGCTATAAACCGGGTTGGTGGGATCCACCGTGAACGCGGTCAGGACGGTATTGGGAGCGAATTCCCCGGCCTGAATGTTCGTCACGCTGGCAGGAATGGTTATACTGGTGATGTCCTTGTCCTCAAACGAGGGACCTTCAATGGTCGTGACGGGCAGTCCGTTGGTCGAGGCGGGGATGGTCACCGCCCCGCCGGGGCCGGTATATCCCGTGATGATGATGGCGCCGTTGTTGGTGATGTAAGTGAATTGCGCTTGCGTCGCCTGTGCGGCCAGAAGCAGCAAGCCCAAAACGATGGGACATTTTCCGCCCGTGAGCCGATTGGTTTTCATAAAAAAGCTCCTTGGTTGTTACCATCGTAACAATGGCAGATTTCCGCTTCGCCGCAACTTTTTTGGCCAAGTGTCCCGTTTCGAGTCAAATCAAATTGCCGAAGAGACATTTCAACCTTCATTGCCTGCCTCTTAACCGCGTCGAAACGATGCGAAGACGGATCAACTCCTCGTCGCGCCGTGGCTTCTGCGAGGGCGGACCAACCCTCGACTTTCATCGTACTCGCCTGTTTGTTCATCCGCGTCCGGGTTCCGGCATCGAAAATTTCAATGGCCTGAGAAAGAGTATCAATTAACGGTTTTGCGTTCGGCCTGGTAGAGTAGCGGCCATGAAAGCATTGGCGTGGGTCATGAAACTCCTCGCGGCGACTGTGTTGCTTTGTGTCACCGGGTTTTGCGTGTTTGGTTTTCTGGCGTCTTTCGAGATCGGTCCGATCAGCCTCTGGCATTGTATCTACGGAGCTTGCGGAATCGGGTCACTGACGATCGCGATGCGCTTGTTGTTGCAGCGGACGCTGGCGCCAACCTTGGGAACATTGGCATTGCTTGCCGTCGTCATATTTTGCGTCCTCGGCTTTCTGGAGTCGCGCTTCACATACCCGTTTCCGTGGCAGGTGGTCGGTGGCGGAGCGCTCGGCGGCGGCTGCCTGACGGGTGGCATCGCATGGTTGCGTCGGAAGGCAGACAACCGCAAACCGATGGGTGCGTTGGCGCTATTCGCCGCCACCGTGTTTTGTGTCCTCGGGTTTATGGAGTCTTACCGTGGATTCCCATGGCTGTGGTGGGTGGCTTACGGCGCGCCTGGATGCGGCTGCCTGGCTGGCGGGGTCGCCTTGTTGCGTCGAAACGATGCGAGGTTCCGTTAATTTTTTCCGTGCCATTTTTGCATGTCGTTAGGCGGGACTGACCCCTTCCCGAACTAAAAGTCTTCACACAATTGTCACCGAACCTTGCTCGCAGCCGCCCGCCCGTATCTGCTAGCATAGGATTAACTTGATGATGTGATTAGCGTATCTGATTCATGAATTTGTGAGAAGACTTTCTCACCGCCGGTTCGGCGGTGACCTTCGGCTGAGTTTGGAGCAGGCTGTCCCACTGCTCCCGTCCAAAAATGTAATCGTGAAGAGAAACTCATTCTCTTGGATTTCTCAGAGTTGCGCGTTTGGAGCGCGACTGACCGCCTGTGTACTATGGGCCGGCATCGCCGCTAATGCCTGGAGTCAACCAAACCCGGCCTGCACGACCGACAGTTATACGAATTCGTCTGGCGTGTGGTACATCATCAATTCAGCACCGTGCGGCACTTATGGGGAGGTTTACAGCCGGTGGTTGGGAGGAGATGACTGAAACATTCGTCGCCGTTGGATTGGAGATGGGTGCCGGCGGGTTTCTGCCACAGCCGGCGAACCACGAAAAAGGGCCACGATGGTCATGGGTGTGAAATCAAATGGGAAATCCCGGATTATGTCTTTATTTCTCTTTGGCCAACCGCCACAATACCACCAATATGAATAAAGAACGTAACTCCAAAGGAATGAGCCGCCGCCAATTCTTGGAAACCAACGCGGAATTTGCCGCCTCGGCTATGTTATTGAGCCTCGCCGGGGTGCAGTCGTTTGCCGCGCCCAATACCAGCACCCAGGAAAATTCGATCCCACCGGTGACACTCAATAACGGCCTGCGAATGCCACGTCTTGGATTTGGCACTATGACGCTCAATGGCGATGTCGGAGTAAGGTGCGTGGCAGATGCCATCTCTCTGGGCTATCGCCTTATTGATACCGCCATGATCTATGGCAATGAAGTGTCGGTGGGCGAAGGGATCAAACAAAGCGGAATCAAACGTGAAGAACTCTTTATCACTTCAAAACTGTGGAAGGCCGATATGGGATACGAAAATGCAAAGAAAGGATTTCAAACCTCCATTGATAAGTTGAAGACGGATTATTTGGACCTTTACCTGATTCATCGGCCTTCTGGCGGCGATTGGAAAGGCTCCTGGAAGGCTATGGAGGAACTCTATCATGAGGGCAAAATCAAGGCCATAGGCATGAGCAATGCCGATTTCACGCAAATGGACTACTTGATTGCGAACAGCGAGGTGAAACCGGCCATCCATCAAATTGAAACCCATGCCTTTTTCCAGGAAGGCAAGGCGTATGATTACTTAAAGCAACACGGCATACAACATGAAGCGTGGGCTCCTTTTGCCGAAGGCCGTCATGGGCTTTTCACCAATGACACTCTGGCAGCAATTGCCAGGAAGCACAATAAAACCGTGGCACAGGTGTGCCTCAGATGGCATTTCCAAAGAGGAATTGTGGCCATCCCCAGATCCTCCCAGAACGCGCATATCGCGGAAAATTTGAATATCTTTGATTTTAACCTTGGCGATTCCGATATAGACGCTATTTCGCCGTTGGATTTAAACACCACTCAATTTCCTGAGTGGAGTTAAAGTTCAATATCTCCATTACGACCAATGGTGCTGCCGCAACACCGGCCCAAAGGGACATTTCCATTTAAACGCCTTTTGGGGGCCGAAACCAATCGTCATTGATCTGCACGCGCAAAGCCGCCGGGATGGGAATGGTTGATGAATGTTTTTATCCGCCTCGGGCAAAAAAAATCACCTTAAAAAATTGAAGAGATTGAAAACAGCAGCAACTTGGGGGAATAAGCGGAGAATTCACGTTTGGCACGTCAGTTGCATTCGCAAATTTCATGGAAATTTTATTCGGCACATATGGGATTTGCTTCGCGGCATTTGGCGAAGCGAACGCGACGTTAGCACCGCCCGTCGTGGTGATTTACATTTAGACTGCCAGCATCCTGCCAAACGGCTTCATTCTTCCAGTCCCGCCCGGCGGATCAACCTACCCGGACGGGGCTTGTTTTTTTCCGCACAGCCCTCACAAGGTGGGGACTCGCAGTCGCTAGTCCCTCCGGAGTTTACTTTGCACGGCTCTTGCAGAATTTTTCGATGCGCTCCAATCCCTTTTCGAGGTTCGCCATGCTGGTGGCGTAGCTGATGCGGATGCAATCATCCGCGCCGAACGCAATGCCCGGCACGGCGGCGACCTTTTCCGCTTCCAGCAGTCGGGCGCAGAAGTCGGTGGACTTGAGGCCGGTCTTCGAGATGTTCGGGAACAAATAGAACGCGCCCTTTGGATTCACGCAGGAAAGGCCGGGGACGCTGTTCAATTTCTGGTGCGCGTAGCGGCGGCGTTTGTCAAATTCCGCAAGCCACGCTTTCAAGTGGTCCATCGGCCCGGTGATGGCGGCCAACGCGCCTTTTTGGGCGAACGACGTCGGATTGCTCGTGCTGTGGCTTTGCACGGCGTCAATGGCCTTGGCAATCGGCTCCGGCGCGGCGAGAAATCCGAGCCGCCAGCCGGTCATGCTCCACGCTTTCGCAAAACCATGCACGATGACGGTGTGTTCCTGGTGCGCGGGCGAAAAACTGGCGACGCTTTTGTGCACCGCGCCATCGTAAAGCAAGTGCTCGTAAATTTCGTCGCTCATGATGAGCACGTTTTTCTCAAGGCAGATGTCGCCGAGTGCTTTGGTTTCCTCCGGCGTATAAACACTGCCGGTCGGATTGCCCGGTGAATTGAGAATGAGCAGGCGTGTGCGTGGCGTGATGGCAGCACGCAACTGCGCGGGCGTGACCTTGAATTCGGTCTGGTCAGTGGTTTGAAGAATCACCGGTTTCGCGCTGGCGAGCTTAACCATCTCCGGGTAGCTCAGCCAATACGGCGCGGGAATGAGCACCTCGTCGCCTTCCTGGCAGGTGGCGAGAACGACGTTAAAGCATGAGTGCTTGCCGCCGCAGGAAACGATGATTTGCGACGGTTTGTAGGTCAGGCCGTTTTCGCGTTTAAACTTGTCAGCGATGGCCTGGCGCAGTTCCGGGATGCCGCTCGAGGGCGTGTATTTGGTGAACCCGGCGGCGAGCGCCTTGGCGGCGGCGTCCTTGATGAATTGCGGCGTGTCAAAGTCCGGCTCGCCCGCGCCGAAACCGACGACGTCCTCGCCTGCGGCCTTCATGGCCTTGGCCTTGGCGTCAATGGCGAGCGTGAGCGATGGCGACAGCGACGCTGCGCGTTGAGAAATTTTATGGTTCATATCAGTTCAACGGAATGATTACGAGCGGGGCGGGGGAGCGCAAGAACGGAAATTGATCGAGGCGGGGTTGTACCGCCGGGCGACCGTTTGGGAGGCGGAACCTCTGCCGGACAGCCCGGCGGGATTTCCCGCCTTTTTGATCAGGGCACGCTCGCCCCACCAGTAGAGGGGTCCTTTCATTGACGGTAAGGCGATGTTGCGGCAACGCCGGATTTGAAGGCTGCGCGATAGCGCATCTCCACCAAACTCTATTTCGCCGGATAATATACCCGATACGCAACCTCGTTGCGCGTCCGCCAGCATTCCTGCCATCT
>Ga0187772_10001332_pt1 | contig 11689 bp, 7 predicted proteins | sample 0116_SJ02_MP15_2_FD_133137 | JGI IMG/M metagenome (GOLD analysis project Ga0187772, IMG submission 133137) | Tropical peat soil microbial communities from peatlands in Department of Meta, Colombia - 0116_SJ02_MP15_20_MG | ecosystem: Environmental > Terrestrial > Soil > Wetlands > Peat | place... | reverse complement strand
GAGGAGATCGATCAGCTCGTAGCAGCATTGCTGCGCATCCAAGCCGGACGCGGCCACCGACCTGTCGGTAAGGAGCGCAACCAATGACCGGAAATGGGGCTCAAAAGACGAGAACGTTCGACGAAATTTGCTAGAGCTTGAGACCTATTTCGCTTTGCTCAAGTTGGGCGAGTGCACGACGGCCAACTCCATCTCGACCTTGCGTTCGCGCAGCGCGCGTTCGGCAGGCGTGGCGTAGAGTTCGTGCGCGGTTCCGCCGCTGGTGACGCACACTGAGGCGAGGAAGTAGGAATCTCCATAGCGATGAAAAACCAGTTTGGCCCGCCCGTCCTGGTTCCGCACGCCGGAATGAGTGAGAGTGAAGATATTCCGGCCGTTTGGCTGGAATAGCCTGACGACCGCGTCAGGTTGCATCGTGACGGTGTAGTGCCCGGCCGGGAGCTGCTGGCCAGCGATCACAAAGGCGAACGGCACATCGAAAGTTGGCTGGCCACCTTTGGTCTGTCCGAAGATGGCTCCCGGCGCAAAGAGCACAACCAACAAAACGATTCGAACCAAGCGCATGGTTCTCTCCACCGCCTGAATCGCAATAACTTTGTTTCGCATACATCCTCCTTTGTCGCGTCTCCGAGTTTCCGGAGTCCTAAGGAGCCCGGGAATGGCAGAATTCCCGTCTCTACTGGTGAAATCGGAAATGGCGGGGGAAAGACGACAGGGGTCGAGAAAAAAATATTGCTGGCGATCTTAGTGGCCACGGGCGGCCTAAAAGGGCGGGGAGAGATCTTTTCCTAATGGCGAGACGCAGCCACAGCCGTCCGCGGAGCGATCTGGTTTAACGATTGACGAAGGAGGAATTGAGCGTTGGGAAGCTTGCCACTCCAATGGCTCCAGAGGTCTGCCCGCTGCGCTTCCAGCCGGTTGGCTTCCTGCTTACGCCCGGTTCGGCGGAGAAGGGTGGCCAAGGCGGTCCAGGTTCGTGAAATGCAGGTTGCATCCCGCAGATCGTTTTGCAAGTCGGGTTTCCAGGCCATCAGTTTGTCGAGCAGTTCCTGGTAGGCAGCAATGGCTTTGTCGGTCTGGCCGGATTGGGCATAGTCGTCGGTTTGAGCCCTGAGCGCATCGTAGGTGTCGGTCATTGGCTCAAGTTTATCTGCGGGATACCGACCGGCTTGTTTCAGTAGTTCCAAGGCTCGGGTGATGCGTTGTTTGGCCTCGTTCTCACGGCCCGTCCAGCGCAGGGCGTAAGATGATCCGGCCAAAAGCTCCGCTTCGTCCCGCTGGGTGCTTACACTGCTTCTCGCCTCGCGTATGCGCGCAAGCGCATGATCGTAGACCGTCAGGGCATCCTTCGGATTGCTGTGGCGCAGGATATTGCCAATTTCCAGGCTTGCCATTGCAACGTGGTGGCGGCCGAGATTATCGTTCGCATCCTTTTGCGCGAGATCCTCAGCAATGTCCAAGGCTTTTTGAAAGTTGCGGAGCGCCTCTGCGCTGCGCCCGAGACTAGGCTCCGCATCGGCGCGACCTGCGACGCTACCTTCAATATCGTATGCGTTCGCCAAATTAGTGCGCAGGGACGCGTGTCCACCTGCGGCCTCAACCTTTGACAACTCAATCGCCTCACCTGTGGTCTTTAGAGCGCCATCCAGATCACCTGCCTGCCAACGCGCATACGCCAAGAAATAAAGGGCAGCTCCGCGAAGGTCGTTCGCCCTGGGTCCCGGTATCGCGATGTCCAATGCTCGCTGACAATATCGTATTGCGTCATCGAAATCCCTACCGTCGAGATACTTGGCAGCGACATTTAGGTAGAAATATCGCATGCTGTAGAGGTCCCTGACCTCGACCGGGCGGGTGCTCATGAACCGCCCAATTAGCGAAGCAGTGGTAGCGGCATCTTTCAACATTTCTGCCTGATCCCCCCGCCTGCTGGCCAAAATCATGCGATCGTGAGCAATAGTGGTAGCGATGAACAGCGCTCGCTGATTTCCGGGATCTCTTGACAGGACAGGATCGACGAACCTCGATGCATTGTTCAGACTGGCTTCTGCTTCTGCAAACAGGCCGAGGTTGGGCGAGGTCGGATCCCCTTGAGCATGCGCCACGCGCACGTAGGCATTAGCGATTTCGAGCGCGAGATCGTTATCGCCATGAATGTCGCTGCCTAGTGAAGTCAGGTACTGCAGCGAGTCGTTAACCATTTGCATTCTGACTTTCGTCGAACCTGGCAAACCGCGAACCTGCTCATCGAGGGCGATGAACCTATTGGCCAGTTGTCGCACCTGAGAGAATCGCTGTTCCGCAATCTTCCGCTCGCGATTCGCAATCCACAGTCCGGTGGACAGGCTTCCGATTACCAGCGCGATGGCAATGCTGGTAAGGGATACCACTGCGAGATTGCGCCGCAGAAACTTGGTCGTGCGGTATGCGAAGGTATCAGGCCTTGCGCTGATTGCTTCATGCTTGAGATAGCGGCGCAGATCATCAGCGAAGGCCGTCACCGAGGCATACCGCTCCTGCGGATTCTTCTTCAGAGCTTTGCCAAGAATCGTGTCGAGGTCCCCGCTTAACTGGCGGCGAAGTTTTTCAGGGGTGGTACTGCGCTTTTCTGCCAGGATGCTCTCACCCAAAGCGATTCCCGATGCTCGCGGCGCTTCCACTTCGACAATCGATCGCACCAGGTCGGCAGCCGAATGCACGCCCGGACCCGCAGGATGCTCTCCGGCTAAAAGCAGATAGAGCAGCACTCCCAGCGCATAGACGTCGGTGGCGGTCGTTACGGTTCCGCCAGTTACCTGCTCCGGCGCCGCGAATCGCGGCGTCAGCGCACCTGCGCCTTCCATGGTCAGCATGGTCGGGGAAGCGGCATCACCTTCTTCGGTAATCAGCTTGGCGATCCCAAAATCCAGCAATTTCACTTGGCCATCGTTGCGCACCAGCACATTGGAGGGCTTAATGTCGCGATGGACGATCAGGTTGGCATGGGCCTCGGCCACGGCGCTCAGCACATCGAGAAAAAGTTTGATGCGCGCGTCCACGTCGAGCTTGTGCTCGTCGCAGTACTGGTCGATAGCCACGCCGTCAACGTATTCGAGGATGAGATAAGGGTTGCCGTCGCCAGAAACGCCGGCATCCAACAGCTCGGCAACGTGCGGATGAGTAAGCCGGCCAAGGATGCTGCCTTCGCGTTTGAAGCGTTCTTCCGTTGCACGGTTGGTGAGCGCGATGTTGACAAACTTGACGGCAGCCTGCCGCTCGAACCGGCCGTCGCTGCGTTGGGCCAGCCACACGCTGCCCATTCCGCCTTGTCCGATTTGTGAGGTCAGCGTGTAGGCGCCGACCTTCTGGCCGACAAGGCGCGCGCCCGGGGCGAGAGGCGATCTCTCAAGGAAACCTTCTTCGTTCAATTGGCGTTGCTCGTCCAACAGCGTCTGCACCATGGAAGCTAATCTTGCATCTTTCTTGCTGAGCGAGTGCAGCCATCCGGCGCGCTGCTCCGGAGCAAGTTCCAGAAGTTCGTCGAGATACGGGCTTACTTCCTGCCATTGATCGGGAGTAAGGGTCGACATCGATTTCTCACAGCGGCAAATCTGCCCGCAGACTACGATGCAGGTAAATACGTGCCTTTTCCCACCTTCGCTGGACAGTACGTTCGGACATGCCTTGCATATTGGCGACCTCGCCAATGGAAAACCCGCAGAAAAACTTCAGGTCGACAATCTGGGGGCGCGCGAGTTGGTGCCTCGCGAGGCAGTGGAGTTCCCCGTACAGCAGAGAAAAGAGCTTACCGGCAGAAAGTTCGTCACCCTGTTCTGCGAGGTCGATGAGCGCGGAAATGCGAGGGCCGGTCGTCTCCATGGAGTCTCGAACACGGGGCACAGCCTCTCGCATTTCGAAGCAATAGTCAAGCTCAAAGGGGTCCTCGACTCTCGTACTGGGGCGAAGCTGACGGGACCTTTCGCTCGCTGATCTGACTCCGTAAGCTGACGATCTCACTGGCGCTACGCCGGTGTGGAGATCATTGGGGGAAGAGCTTTTGCAATCGCTCCGCCAGGGTTCGTACCGCCCCATTGAGGGCCGGAAGCCCCGGCGTGTCGAAATCTACGTCGAGGCTCTCCAGGTCGCGGGTGACGTCTTTGACCAGTTGGGTCGTCATTTCCACACGCTGTTTCACGACCTCCGACATGAGTCGGTAGGGATCACTTCCTTTCCCCTCATTCTCCAACCATCGCTGTACGGCCGTGCTTGCCTGCCGCGCGCGTTCCACCGCATTCCGGAAGTCCATGAGAACCTTAACATTGATCATTCCGGTCCTGACTGAGTCTTGCAGGTTCTTCAGTTCCTCGTTAGTCTTTTGCAGGCGAGAGGCGAGTTCGGGGGTTTGCTGCGGTTTCTGTGTCATGATTGCAAATTCCTTTACCTGGATCTCTCACAGTTTCGGAGCCATGGGCGGTGCGAGATTGAATCGGTCGTGCAAGAACTGAACTGCTTCGTTACGCTCGGCGGTCGTAGCCTCCGCAGTGGCATTCAGGTACATGATGTACTGTTCGGCAGCGCCGTCCACGTCGTTTTGCTGCGCGCTGGTTCGGGCTTCTTCAAGAATCTTCGCCGGCAGTTCGGCTGCTGTTTGCCGCGCCGCTTTGACAAGAGCATTGCGGGCTTCGAGTTCGAGGTCGGCGAGAAATTGAGCCTGGTCCGGTTCGGTGCCCTGGTTTGTCACTCCTTCGGTGTCTTCCGGCTTGACATCGCGGAGCAAAACCACGGACTTGTGATCGGTTTTTCGCACATTGAATGGCTGGCCGATCAGCTTACCGGAGGAATCGGTGATGTGAAATGCGAGTTCTATGGAAGCGTCGAGTTCTACGGACTCTCTCGTATAGTGGTAGGGCGCGATAACGGCCTCCACGCGGTTCTGATCGATACTCCCGAGTTTTTGCCGCAACTCATCTACGCTTTTCTGCTGCTCTTGTACCTGATCATTCGCAGCGGTAATTGCATCCTTCTTTTTATGGGATTGCGCGTCGGCTAGCGCCTGCTGGGCCGAGACGAGTTGCTGTTGAGCTGACTCATATTCGCTTTCGGCCTGCACCCAACCGGGGTTCTTGGTCTCGTGCGTGCCCGCCCGATAATTTGATTGCGGCGATTCCAGACTTACATTCTTGACGACTCGGTGTTCCAAAATCTCTCCAACGAGGATCGAATTGGGCTGCAGAGCGTCCGCAGTTTCGGGAGGCTCGCGCACGAGACCCACAGGCACTCCCGAAGATTCGAGGCCATTGACGACAGCATCGGCAAGTTGTCCGGCGAAGGCAGGATTATCACGCCGTGAAGTCTGGTCCCGCACCGTGATTCCCAATGAGAGGTGGGCGCGACGTTGATACAAGGCGCCATAATGCGCCATCTGATCCTTAACAGAGTCAAGGTTTGTAATTCCGAAGCGTTGCGCTTCTTGAAGGTAGAGCCAGCCCACGCCAACGCCGGCGCCCGATGGTTTCTTGAAATAACGATCCGCCTGCTCAAGATAGTAGGCACTGATCTTGGAAGAAAGGAAATCGCGTTTGAGAGTGATGGCCGGATTGTTGCTCAAGGTGCTGGCACGATCCAGCAGATCAAACGCTTCGCGTGCCGCATCTTCATCGGCGCGGGCCCGAATCGGAAGGTGCGTTTCCTGCAGTTTTTGCGCGCGCCGGGTGGCTGCGTCCACATAGTTCGGTGCCAGATCGGACAGCTTCGAGGCAACCAGGGAGCGTGGCTTCTCGGGCAAGTTGGCAAGTACGTTATACGCCTGAATAAAGTCGCCTTTGCCGGCATAGTCGTTGCTCGCCACAAGCGCGAGATCGGCTGTTTTCTGATCGCGTTGAGCACTAAGCTGGGCGGTCGCGTTATTGAGCAAAGATTCAGCTTGCTTGTTTTCCGGCCGGAGCACGGTTGCCTTGCCGAACTCCACCACCGCCTGTTCCCAATCCTCCCGCGCAGCCGCTTGTCGACCCGCATCGAAATGATGCCGGTATGCTGCCCTGAGAACGCCATCGATTCCCGGCATCTCCGATGCAAACGAGACGTAGGGGCCGAGCGAGTTCACAGCCTCATCGTTGCGCCCTGATGCGGTCAAGGATTCCGCTGTGGCGATCGTGGTTTCGAGCTTTCGTGTCTCCGCGGCAATCTCCCGGCGAAGGTCCAGGAGGGGCGCGTACTCGGGCCGCACCTGCAGCAATTGGTTCACATGCGATCTGGCGATAGTCAGCTGCGCGTATCCAGGAGTATGTTCTTGCACGGCCTTCTGGAACGCCTGTAGCCGCGCGCAGTCGGCTTGCTCCAAGTTATCCAGCTCCCTGCCAATCGCATCCAGGAGTTGGGTGGCGGCTCTATATCCGGGAGACGCGCTATTCGCAGCTTCTGCCTCGCCGTATGCCTGTTGCAACATGGCAAGATCCTGCTTGCCCGTCTGGCTGGATTTTTGATATTGCCCGAAGGCAAATTCGGCTGCCTGCTGGTGAAATCCCGCTAATGCGTTCTTCGCACTCGCCAGATGGCTCGAGGACGGATAACGGCCCACGAAATCCTGCCAATCTTTAATCGTATTTGCCCGCTGCGCCCTCAGAAAATCGGCCAGTTCGACATCCGGAGCGTCGACAAACACCAACTGCCCACCGGGTTTCAATCCCGGTATTTCGGTAGCGGGAGAGATGGGTGTCCCCTGGATCGTGGCTTGCTCGGCGGCTTGCGCTGGTGTGAGTTCCGGTTGCTGATCGAACTTAAGACCGTTTGGAACAGCGCACAGCGTCTTGCCGTTGACGGTCAAACTGAGTGCACCGTCTGTCCTGCGCTGCAGCGATGTCGCTCCTTTGAGAGTGGCGCGTGGAAGCGCGTTGTAAGCGCTCTTATTGAACTTCGAGACGCCATCACAGAGGCGCAGCTCCGTCTTGCCATTGATCGTCACTGCCGTGAGCTGAGCGTAACTTGCGCCCTGCGGGCCATCAAACAGAACTACCGCTGTGATGGGAGCGTCTTTGGCGGAGGCGAAGATCGAAGCGCCCAACACGAAGGCAAGAACCATGCGATGGTAACGAGAAATAACCCTCCGGCCGGTAAACATGGCTGCGCCTAAAAAGATGGGTTTGCAGAACTTCATGATCTGATACTGAGCCATTCTCTCGCGGTTGACATCGAGGTGAGAACAACCCAAACGGCTCGCCAGAGACTAAAGTAACTGGGAAAGCCGGCGCGCCACGGCTATGATCGAATTTGCCCCCCACAGCTCCGAAGCTGCGTATCTACAAGTATCTGGAATCAATGCGTTCGTGATTTTCAATGGTCTCGCCGAAGCCACCTCAGAGCGTCCTGAAAGCAGTAGGGCGCTATCAGATTCAGGAAGAACTAGGACGCGGGGCCATGGGCGCGGTATTCAAAGCGCACGACCAGTTGATCGACCGCACCGTAGCACTCAAGACCATTTCTATCGATCGCCACGCTCCTGACCGCGACGAGCTGATTGAGCGCCTCAAACAGGAAGCCAAGGCAGCCGGGGGCCTGGACCATCCCAACATCATCACAATCTACGACGTGGGCCAGGAGGACGAGTTCGTCTACCTGAGCATGCAATACGTCAAAGGGATCACGCTGGCGACATTACTGGTGGAAGTTGGAGTGCCTTCGTTTCCTACATTTATTTCCTGGGCTGACCAGATCTGCGGGGCCGTGGGTTTTGCTCACGCGCGCGGTGTAATTCATCGCGATCTGAAGCCTGCCAATCTCATGGTGACCGAAGAGGGAGTCATCAAAGTCCTGGACTTCGGCATAGCCAAGATCGAGAATGCGTCGCTTACACAAACCGGAATGGCGGTCGGCACTCCCAGCTACATGGCGCCTGAGCAGGTGGCGGGCAAGAAAGTCGATCATCGCGCCGATATCTTTGCACTGGGATCGGTTTTCTACGAAATTCTGACTCGTGAAAAGCCCTTTAGAGGCGACGTCCCAACCCTTCTCTACAAGATCGTTTACGAAGACCCGGTAGCGCCATCGCTCGTCAATCCTGCCGTTCCGGGAGGAATTGATGCCATTGTTCGCAAAGCTCTGGCCAAGGATCCGAAGGACCGTTTCCAGACCTGCGAGGAGATGCGCAAGGCATTCCTCGAACAAACGCCAGGCATGAATGTTGCCTCGCCCGCGCGCCCCGCTGGGGCACAAGTCGGGAAGTCAACGTCGCCGGCATCCGCCTCTTCCGGTCCACTGTTTGCAGATACACCTCCGCAGCGCTCGGGACGCAGCGGGCCCATCGCAGTCGGGCTCCTGGTTGCACTGACTGGAATCGCGAGTTGGGCGTTTTATCCCAGATTGCGTGCGGTCCTGCCACCTCAATTGCTGAATCGAGTCTCAGTTGCGTTCCATCGGACATCACCGCCACCTTTGAACGGCGTGAGTCATGAAGATTCTGTCGCGCACCAGCTCAACACTGGCGGCACCGATCAGAGTAATCAGACTAATGTCAACGCGGCGAGCACCGTGAACCCGGTCCCCGGAACTCAAGCAGCCGGCGCGCCGGGGACACAGGGAACTGGGTCTCCTGATAGTTCCGCCGCTGGTCCACCATTGCAAGGCCAGACTTCAGGCGCGTTGGCGGGTAAGCCTGCGGCGACCGATGTCGAATCATCGGAGGCCGCACCTCCGGCACCTTCCGCGGCTGGGTTGGTGCAAGCTCCTGAAGGCACCAGCGACGAGCACACTGTGACTGCGGAATCTCCCGCTCCTGTCCCGCAAACTGGCAGGAACCCATTTTCGCCTTCACGCGGCAGGAAGCCAAAAGACACCGCAGGAAACGGAGATGGGCCAAAGGCCGTTCTGGCTTCTGGCTCCGGCGAAAACCGGAAGCCGTCGCCAGTCTCGCAGAAACAGCCACGCACAGAACCCGATCCGACGGTGGATGGCTTTAGTCGGCGCGATGTCCCAGAATTGCTGCGCCAGGCCGACGCCGCGGCGGGGCGCGGTGATTATCGTCTGGCTCATTATGAATACGACCTCATCCTGAAGCTTGATCGCGCTAATGCGACTGCACGGGAGGGATTACGTCGCGTCCGGGAAGCGGAGCAATCGCAATGATTCCTATGCGCACGGTACGCTCCGCTCCCCAAACCTAGTGATCGGACGATCGCACTTCAAACAACCACACCGCGTTACGCCACCATGATTACCCGTTGCAAAAACCAAATACTGCCTGCACGCCGCCCACTTCGATCACGTCACCCGCACTGAGTTGTTGTTGACCGCCGCCGATCAAGGTTTCGTTCACCCTGATCCTCACCTTGTTTCCGGAAGCAGCGATGAAGTAGCCATCCTCGGTTCGGTAAATCGAAGCTGCCACACGTGGAGCGAACCACCTCTTGAGCCGAATGCCGGCCATCTTCGATTTTCCGATTACAGTCAACTGACTTGTCAGAACATAGTTCTGCCGGTCGGTCCGGCCCTCAACGATGGTCAGCATGCCAATGGTCTGACGTACCGCGGGCGCGGTATTGACTGCCGGTTGGTTTTCAACCCTGCCAATCGTCTGTACCACCGCAGGGCCGCCAGCGGACGCCGCCGCGGCTAACTGGGCGAGCATTTCTTTCGCTTTGGCGGTGTCCAGGAGAACCGTGCGGTCGAGTTGTGGCGGCTTGGCCATCACTGGCGCTTGCCCGGCGGTTTTATGCTGTGCACGCAGCTCATCGCGAAATTCGATCGTGTGCTTGCCGATCAGAGCTTCATCTCCGTCCTTAAGAATCATCTTGCTGATGCGCTGACTGTTGACGTACGTGCCATTAAAGCTCTCGATGTCCTCGAGGACATAGTGATCGCCTTCCAAGTACACGTTGGCGTGGTGTCCGGATACCGCAGGATTATCGATTTGTAAGGTGTTGTCGGGCTGACGGCCAATGGTGACTGGGCCGGCGGAAAGAAGGACCTCTTGTATGACGCGGCCCTCAAATTTGAGATAGAGCTCTGCCATTTTTGGCTCCCAAACGCGCAATTTGCGAAAACAATCCTGGTACCAACAGTGGGAGCTCTCTTGACGCTGCCACTAGATGATCAAGATCTATTGTGCGTGGAAAGGCACGCATGGGAAGAGTACGAAAGTACTCGATTCCGTTGTGCCCACCGCAAAGGACCGACATCAGCCACTCGGAGCCGAGCAATCTGCCGCCCTGCGTCGCTGGCAACTGTTTTCCTCTCCAGCGCAGTGCCTTCGAGTTGTTGTAAAGTCGTATCGGTCTTAATTCTGCCATCACTTGCGCAGGCAATGGAGCGTGTCATGATCTCTGCCCTTGAGAATCTGGAACCAAAACCGGTATGGAAGCACTTCGCGGCGCTGGCGGCCATTCCGCGCGCTTCAACCAAGGAGGCCGCTGCGCGCAATTACGTTCTTGCGCAGGCCTCGCGCCTCGGGCTGAAGTCTACGCAGGACGATACTGGCAACGTCGTAATCAGCAAGCCCGCGCACGCGGGCCGCGAAAGTGCGCCGATGGCGCTTTTGCAGGGCCATCTCGACATGGTGTGCGAGAAGAATGAAGGAACCGCGTTCAACTTCGACACCGATGGAATTAGAGTCGTGCGCGATGGAGACTGGCTCAAAGCGGACGGCACGACCTTGGGATCGGATAACGGAGTGGGCGTTTCCGCTGCGCTGGCTGTGATGGAAAGCAGCGACATCGCGCATGGTCCGCTGGAGTTCGCCTTCACGGTTGACGAGGAAACGGGACTGACTGGTGCTGCGCAATTTCCGGGAGGAGTGCTGAAGTCCAAGTATTTCCTCAACCTCGATAACGAGGAGAAAGGGACGATCTGCATTGGATGTTCGGGCGGCGTAAAGACGACGGCTCGCCGCAAAGTTGCGCTGCGGGCGGCGAGCGGGAATGCGGCTTGGCGGATCAAGGTATCGGGCCTGAAAGGCGGCCATTCGGGCGTCGATATTCATCTTGGCCGCGGCAATGCGCTGCGCATTCTGGGAGGCGTGCTGCAGACGGCGCTTGACCGTTTGCCGATCGAGATCGCCGACATCAACGGTGGAAGCGCGCAGAATGCGATTCCACGCGAGGCGGCTGCAACCATCGTGCTCGATTCCAGCCGTGAGGGAGAGCTGAAATCACTCGTCGCCAAATCGGAAAGCGACTATCGAACGGATCTGGGAGGATTCGATTCCGATTTACAGATAACGGTTCAGAAAGCCGATCGCCCGAGCAACGTGTTCGATTCCGCCGATGCGAAGCAAGTCGTCGCTTTACTCTCCAGCTTGCACCATGGTGTGCTGGCGATGAGTCCTGACGTTGAAGGCCTGGTGCAGACCTCGACAAACCTCGCGGTGATTACCACGAAGGGTGATGTGGTTGAGGTCACGACGAGCCAGCGCAGTGCGATCGAGAGCAGCCGAAGCGCGGCGGCGACGATGGTTGCGACGGTTTGCCGCTTGGCTGGTTTCGAGGTGGAGCACAGCGGCAATTATCCGGGATGGAAACCTGAGCCACACAGCGAGATTGTGGAGAAGCTGCAGCAGGTGCACGAGAAGCTCTTCGGCGCACCTGCGAAGTTGATCGCTATGCATGCAGGTTTGGAATGTGGAGTGATTGGCGAGAAATATCCGGGAATGCAGATGGCGTCATTTGGGCCGACAATTGTCAGTCCGCACAGCCCAAACGAGCGCGTGCAGATCTCCTCGGTC